>OBLO01000065.1_pt1 | contig 104545 bp, 105 predicted proteins | sample 1519401 | NCBI WGS metagenome assembly OBLO01 (sample SAMEA2602897, study PRJEB22501) | metagenome | reverse complement strand
TTATTTGCTATGTCCTTTGTTTCTTGGTTGTCTAAAATTTCTTTTTTTCAAACTTATAGGTTCCAAAATAAATGCTATCCCATATTGTAGCCGTCGATGTTATTACCGGATTGTTAATTCCATATGTTGATTTTTCTGCTTTGGTTTCTTGCACGCCATACGGCTGAATCAGCATTGCAGCTGTCAACATAACAGCTACTATTTTTGATAAACTTTTTCTTACCTGTTTCATCTTATTTTCCTCCTTTGACATAATCTTCCAAATCATTCTTCATTTCTCAACATATAAGAATTTTGTATTACGTAATTTCTAGTCACTAAATCATAAATGGATGCAGCGATACCAACAATTCCACCAAATAAAATATTAACAATAAGAAATACAACAAGAGACGTCAAACGACTTGCGTATTCATTATAAATTTCAATTCCGGATTTTTGATACAGCTCGCCCTTTTTCGTAATGCGCATAATTCCCACTACAATATTCCATATTCCGACGATTATCAAATACCAAAACGCAAAAATGGAACACAATACCTGCAAGCCTCCAATACTGATCCATATAATACCGCTTGTCATTTCTTTGTTTCCTAAGTTTATTTTAAAGTTTCTCATTTTTACTGACTCTTGCTGCATTGGATCCGGTTGCCTGTAATTCTGATTTGGATACGGATTGTTCATCCTTCCCATAGCCGCCTGTGCTTGCGCATTATAAGCAGTTCCTCCATACGCATTCTGTTGGTATGTATTTTGTTGATATGTGTTCTGCTGATATGCATTTTCCATAGTTGCGGCTTGTTGATTCATATAGGGATTAGGCTGTGGGTTTTCAGCAACCGTTTCTGGTGATTTTCCTTCCGCATTTACTGCCATTCCACATCCACTACAAAACTTTGAACCCTCATCCAATTTTGCTCCACAATTTTTACAAAACATAATTTCCATCTCCTTTATTAATATTATTTTTATCTGCTAGAACTTACAAACTATATCCCTGACAGTTACAATAACTGCGAATAGGGTTGTTGCAGCTGCCAGCACATCAAATACTCGTGTCATATATTTTTTCTTTGGATTTGTTGTATCTATTGTGCAGATGCCAATAGAAAATAATAACATTCCAACACATAAAATATGTACAAGTGTTCCAAGTATATTTGTAATAATTATAGTGTCCGTAAGACCATCGCATGCCCATCTCAAATAACCGTTGTATATTTCTTGTATATCACATAAAAGCCTATCATCATAAGAAAACCCATGTATCTGGACCTGGTAATAATCACCAATTACAAAACAAATTCCATATAGCACAACAAACAGCATTGAATAAAAATATCGTTCCACTGCAAACATAATGACCGCTATCAATAATAGTAAAATAGTTATCGCAAAAAATAATTTAATACCATCTGGATAATCAAAATTTATTTTAAACGACGTACTCGCAGCACTTTTATATTCCCACTCCCATAACCATGCTCGTACTCGTGCAAAATTATTAGAAGCCTTTGTAAACAGCATCGTAATGATACATAAAATACACATCCATAGTGGTCTCCAAACATTTTGCGTTCTTTTTGTTTTTAAACCACAAGTCGGACAAAATACTTCTTGCGGATTCAATAATTGACCACATCTTTGACAAATAATATACCTCATCTCATTTCCTCCTCGTACTAATATCATATTCCCAAGAACTACGTTCAATAACATTTCCCTTCTTCACCTCTGTATCTCTACTAAATTCATCATAGGAATCCGGCAATTCCGCCACGCTATATGAATTTTCGGCTCGCCAATCTTCAATTTTACTCTCTAAAATCTCCACAAAATTAGTTCCATCCGCATCATAGTATTCCCATATACTATAGGCTGAACACCCCCCGGTCAAATAGTTTGGGTTTTCTACATATACCCCAAGACATTCATTCCTCTTTTTAAAGATAACGGCATATCTGCCATGTTGATCATCTACAACTTTATAAAAAGAATATTGTTGTATATCATAATCATTCGATGCACCTATCTCTTTTGCTATTTCTATCGCCGCTTCTTCTTTATTCTCATAAACAGGTGTTATATCTTCTAATATTTCTACCGTCTTTTCTTTATCTATTTTGGTATACACAATTGCCCCTGCTGCACCCAAAGTCACAACACTGCATAATATATAAAACATTATCTTCAGTACCTTTTTATTTTGGAATTGTATATATGATAACAAAAGGGATCCAAAACAACATGCATATATTCCAACTCCCATTTTACTCTTTTCAAAAAGATGATATCCTTCTTCATTATAATTATAACTTCGCACAAAATATAGTATAACATTTCCCATAATGAATAATATCGAAAAAATAAAACTACACATTTTTCTTCTTACCAAAAGAAATCCAGCTGCTATCGCCAAAAACTGTGTAATTAAAATAATAGTCCAAAAGATTATTTGAGTACTTATTCTTGTATCATATACAATAGGTTGCATACCAGTAACTTCAATCAAAGGAAGCCATCCTAATTTTGCATATATTTTAATACCCAAATCCTGTGAAAAAGCCTCACCAGAATGCCGAAACACTGGTACTAAAAACATTGTGAATAAGCACACAATCATCAAAAACAGCGACATCCAGCTGCCTTTCATCTGTTCTTTTATTCCTGTTACTGGCTTTACATCGTTTTCATTCATCGTCCATTCTCCTCCTTCTATTCAACAATAAATTCTCCTGTAAATCGATTCCATTTTAAGTATACATGAAAATCATTTTTCTGCATTCGTATTGCATATACTTTTCCCATACATCGAAAAGTAAGTGTTCCTTTTGACGGAAGATTAAATATCTTTACTTCATTATATCCTACCCTTCCAATTTCCTGTGAACCATATTCGACCACAACCATAGGGCGGATAGCAAACCATTGAGTATATCCATGAATCACAACTTCTACTTCTTTCTTCTCTTCCACCACAGCAGGTGCTTTCCAAAATGATTCTTGCAAATTTTTTCCACAATATTGGCAAAATTTTTGCTTATCTTCTACTTCTTTTCCACAGTTTTTGCAAAACATATTACCCTCCACTTTTATTGAAATCTTTTTTCATATTTGCTGATCTTTTTTACATTATCTTTTTCTATTTTTGATAATTCACTTTCATTGAAATAATCCGGAGCTGTTGTTCCTTCATACCATGGTTGTGAATCAAAATAATCCTGCAATTGCGAATCGTTAAACATTCGTCCATGTCTAGCGTATATTTCATTTCTAGCCAGACGGCATTCCTCTTTACTCAGTCCCTTCAAATCTTTGTTCGTAATTCTTCGCGTATCGGAATCCGGAATAATATATTCGCTATCAACCGTATCCAGCTCTTCATTTTCGTTATTATCATACCAGTCATCATTTTGACTATCATCATACCAATCTTCGTTTTCATCGGTATTCTGCTCATCTGTTTTTTCCTCTTCCTGATTCGCGTCGTATGTATCTGAATCATCTCTCGAATAGGAATCCGACTGCATAGAATCTTTTTCTGTAGAATCTGTTTTTGTCTCATTGGAATTCTCTTCCGATTGCTCTTCATAATTTCTTGATGTTGTATCATCTGTAACACTCGAACTTGATTCATATGTCGACTGTTTATCATTTTCTTTCCCTGTAACAATGTCAACTATAGATGTTCGAGCATCACATCCGGTTAAACATAATACCATTATACTTAAAGTAAGCATCGCTTTTACTCTATTGTACATTTATGTCACCTCACACTTCCCTCATGATTTTTGATTTCACATTTATGCAGTTCTTGACAGGTAATGAGCAAGCAACAATGGATAAATTGAGGAATCTTCTATACAATTTCCATCTTGATCCAAAAAAACCGCCCCCTCTATCCACATAGCATAATTATAATAGCGGTAATCTGCTGGTAAAAGCGCAATCTGCTTAAAAATTTGCCAAGCATAAACATTATCTGAATCAGCTGATGATACTGTCGTTTTTAACTCATATAAATATCCGTGGAAAAGCGGCTTTCCCCGTTTTGAAACAAGAGTTTCATAATTCAAATTTGTTTGAGGTGCAAAAGTAGTTTTCGCCGAATTACCACTATCTGCCAAACTAAACAAAACAGCTACTAATATAAAAACCCCTACAATTCCGCCGCCAATTAACGCCGGAATCTTAAAAGGATCTCTCGCCCTCTTACTTTCTACAATTATATCCGTTGGCATTTCTCTGATTTCTTTTACTGCTTCCTTTGCCTCCCCATATGAAGCACCATAATTATTCTGGACAAATTTTATTGCTAAATCGTCCAAATCCTTTTCTGTCAGATTTTTTATATGCCTTTTATCCGCTAATTTTATGTTCAACATAATGCATCACATCCTCCTTCAACATAATCTTCCAAATATTGCTATTATTTTACCATATCTTTTTTTCTGTTTTTCCGCACTTTGACCACCCCCGTCCCCCATTTTTTAAATTTATATACCCATTTATAGAAACACCTATCTTGTAACAACAAAAAAGCCGCCACATCTGGCAGCTTTTCCGCGTTTACTCATATCAACTTTTACAACTTTTTCATCAATTCCCGAATTCGTTCTTCCGTCTCCTCACACTCATCTGCAATCTGTGCCACAGACTTTCCTTTCGCTAGTTTTTTGGAAATCTGTGTAAGCAGTGTTTCCTCTTCTCCCTGAGCACGACCTTGTGCACGACCTTGTGCAAGTCCTTGTGCAAGTCCTTTTTCGAGTCCTTTTTCAAGTCCATTCTCAAGTGCATCTTCCCAGATTCCTTCACCTAAATTACACATGGTTTCCACTTCCTCTCCTAATACCTGACTTGGAATATCATATTCTTTTTCCATGATACTAATACGTTCTTCGCTTGTCAAGCCTTTTGAGAATAAAGTCCCCAAAAATCGTAGTAATTCATGCGTTTCATCCGGTTCTGCAAGGTCATTGGAAACTCCGATCATCACGAGATTGATCAAATCCAGCTCTCCAGCCCACTTGTGCTCTCCCACCAGATCATCCTGTGTCAGATGAATGTGACACAGGATGTTTTCCGGCATGTTCATGCAGATCCACACGCTGTAAACTTCGCAGATATCGCCGTATTCCTGACCTTTGAAGTCGCGATATTTCTGCGATGAGATCAGGCGGCTTACGTAAAAGATTCCGCGGTTTAAGATGGGATATTTACTTGGTTCGTCTTTTTGAGGTTCAATATTTAAGATTACTTTCGTAAGACCACATTTGCGGTGAACATAGAAAACAATGTCAAAATTCACGCCCCTTGATTTTCCCCCGGAATAATGATACACTTTTAGTGCTTTGAATGGCAGCGATTTGCCGCTCCATACAAGGCAGAAAGCAGAGGAAAATAAAATGTACTATTTATACCCGGATTACTATAAAAAATTTCACTGTATCGCAGACAAATGTATCGATACTTGTTGTGCAGAATGGCAGATTGTCATTGACGATGAGTCGCTGGAAAAATACAGAAACTACAAAGGAGATTACCAGCAGACGCTCTGTCAAAATATTGATTGGGAAGAAGGCGTGTTTGGCCACAATAAACGTGGAAAATGCGCATTTCTGCGTGACGATGATCTGTGCGATATGTACATCCATATGGGCGAAGATAGTTTGTGTACTACCTGCCGGGAATATCCGCGGCACACCGAAGAATTTGAAAATCTGCGGGAAATCACACTGTCTCTTTCCTGCCCGGAAGTTGCAAAAATTGTGATGAATACGACAGAACCCATTACCTTTGTTACCAAAGAAGATGAGACCGACGAGTGTTATGAAGAATTTGATTATTTTCTATTTTCTGAGCTTGAAGACGTTCGCGAAGAAATGATCCGAATTATACAGGACCGCAATGTAAACCTCCGAGACAGAATTGACAAAATATTACAGATTAGTGTTTCCGTGCAGCGACATTATGATGCCGGTTCACTTATTTCATGGAATGAATTCGAGGAATCCGATCGTGTTTGTGTAGAAAATGAATATGAATTATTTGAGCGGTTATTTCTGTTTTTATTTGAAGAGTTTGAAATCTTGTACCCGCAGTGGGCAGAAGTTTTGGTGGAATCTCGCCTGTTTTTATTTGGCGAAGGCAAAAAGGTTTTTGAGCAAAATAAAGAGGAGTTCGAAACCTGGTGGAACACAAGTAATCTGACTCCTCTTGATATTGTTTTGGAACAACTTGTCGTCTATTTTATTTCCGTCTATCTGCTCGGCGCCGTATACGATGAAAATATACTCGGCAAAGTGGATGCCTGCATCGGCCACACCATTGAGATTTACCTGCTTCTCTTGGGGCGGTGGCTGAAACACGGCGAATTGGCAATGGACGATGTAATTGAAGTCGTTTACCGCTATTCGCGGGAAATCGAGCATTCCGATGAAAATTTGGAACGCGCGGAAATGTTAAACTGGTTCGCGCGGTAGTTTTTCACTATTTGCATCCATTACGCCTGATTCATGACTTCGTCCATAACCTCTATGGATTCTTTGATCATATTGTCGCAGTGCATCTTTTTCTCGCCGCCTTTTTCTGCATTGGCGCGCAAAAGGTCCGCGCAGTCGGTCATTCCGTCGTGGTTTTCTGCCATTTTCCGGCGGTATGCCTGAAATGCCTGTGGCGAATCATATCCTTTGGCTCCAAGCACCATAAGTGCCGCCGTGATTGCTCCGCAAGTACCTCCGCAGCGCATTCCGGATCCGAAATTGCTTCCGACCGCAGCTGCCAGATCTTCGCTCATCCCCATTTCTTCCGCATACACGCGGAGAATCGTCTGTGCGCAGTTGTTGCACATTGGCGTCGCATTTCTAAGTTTCATTGCTTCTTCTACATGTTTATTCATCGTCTTCTCCTTCTCCATTCGTGCTTAAAATTTCTTTTTCTGCAGTTGTCCGATCACAGGAATCAGCATTTTTTGAGGAACAAAACGTGCCATCGTTGTCGCCGCGCGAATGGTAAATTTTGGCACAATAATTGTTTTCCGTTTTCTCATCTGCTCAAGCGCATAAGACGCACAATACTGAGGCGTGATGCCGGGCAGCGCAAATTTTACTTTTGCCACATCATTAAACTCGGTGTCGACCGGTCCCGGGCACAAGGCTCCGACATAAATGCGGCTCCGCTTGCTGCGCTGTTCTGCTGCGACGGCGCGCGTCAGGCTGACCATGTAGGCCTTTGTCGCATAATACGTCGCCATAAACGGCCCCGCCGGAAGAAGTCCTGCGGAAGATGCCACATTTAAAATATATCCTTGGTTTTCCCGCTTTTCCATTTTCTTAAGCATGAGTTTCATCAAAAGATGCATCGCTTTGACATTGACATCGATCATCTGAAGTTCGGTCGCCGCATCAGTATCGGTAAAATCGCCGCAAGCACCAAATCCCGCATTGTTGATAAATATTTTAATCGGAAATTCTTTCGTTTCCTTCATTACGCGCACACATTCTTTCGGCTGGGAAAGATCCGCTGCGATGATTTCTGTTTGGCATCCATATTTTACCAGTTCTTGTGCCAGCTTTTCCAGACGTTTTCCTCTGCGCGCCACAAGAATCAGCGAATATCCTTTTCTCGCGAGTTGTCTGGCAAATTCGCGCCCGATTCCGGAACTTGCTCCCGTTATCATTGCATATTTCATACGCTGCCGCCCCCTTGTCTCTTAAAAAATAACAACGTCATACTGAGATGATCATTTTGTGCCATTCCTGTCATTTTGATGACCTCCTATGATTTTATTTTGGATTTCTTGTTCATTTAATTTACTGTAATCGCTTAGTTTATACGAACGAATTCGTTCTTTTACAATAACAGGAACAGCAAATCCATTTTCTGCCAATTTTGTACAGCGGTTTATCACTGTTCTATTTGTAATTCCAAGCATTTTTGACACATCAATTGGTGTAAATTCATATATATGGTTTTGCAGCAAAAAGGCAAGAAATTCCTTTTCGTGCGGCCGCAGATGTGACAATGATGTATATAAACTCTGCGTTTCGTTTTCTTCCGATATTTCGCAAACTTTCGTAGAATATAATTCCACCATGCGCAGGAAATAATCAAACCATATCTCCGGATGGGGAGGATTCTCTCTGCCGGAATAATACAATGCCGGCAACCCCATCTGCAAAGACTGATAATATTCGTCCGCATCATAAGCAAAATATTCTTCAAGCGATCCAATGCCATGAAACCCATAGCCCCGCTGAGTCAATACATACCCCGACATTAGTCTTGCCGTTCTTCCATTTCCGTCCTCAAACGGATGAATCGTAACCAACTGATAATGCACAATTGCCGCCACAATCAGCGGATGGTCGTCTGTCGTATTTACATATTCAACCAACTCGTCTAAAAGTTCCGGGACATCACAGTATTCGGGAGGAATATACTCTGCTTCTCCACTTTCTGAATCATATACCGCAAATAAAAATCCCGGCGGCATCTCACCACGAAGCCCAATCTTTTCCTCCGATGCTCCTTTTTCCACCAACGCCTGTATTTCAAGAATCAATTCCTTTGAAAATGGTACATTCTGCTTTGCTTTTTCTTCCAATACCTGCAGCGCCATGTAGTAATTTCGAACTTCCTGTTCCGGCTTTAAAAAATGACGATGCGGATCCTGCTCCACTACCTCGTCCGCTTGCTGCTCACTTAACGGATTTCCTTCTATTTTATTGGAAGCATAAGAGCTCTTCTTCTTCGAAATTTTACGCAAATGATCCGCAATACGGTGGGGAATATGAATCGTATTCATCTTAAATCGATTTTCATCGATTGCAGAAATCCTTTTCACAATATCATTTGTCAATACAATTTTAATCATCTCAGCTCCCCCTTCTTATACCTAGTATACCGCATCCCCGGCAATTTATCCAGTCATTTTCACTATTTTTTCACTATTTTTTCACTATTTCCCGCAATCCATTCTTGCTTTTCCATTTCCATGCTACTATACTATTACTATAGTCAAAATCAATATAAAGAAAGAAGGCTCTTTTATGAATCCATCCAATCAAGGCAAAACCGGAACTCACATTCCTTTTATTTTTATCCTGTTTTTGGCTTTGTTTTCCGTTTCTGTATTTCCGGATAATGTAAATGCCAAAGCATTAAAAAATGCGACATTTGCTTATCTCGATGTCGCTCAGGGAAACGCCGAATTGATTAAAATAGGAAATCAGGCGGTTTTGATCGATACCGGAAAGCACAGTGAATACAGTACTTTGCAGTCTCAGTTAAAAAGGCTTGGCGTGAAAACCATTTCCACGCTCGTCGTAACACATCCCGATGCTGACCATATGGAAAGCGCGGATGACGTAATCGCCGATTATCATGTAAAGAAAATCATTTTGCCGCAGATTGCTTCTACGACACAATGTTACAAACGGATGATGTCTGCCATTTCAAAACATAAGGTAAAAAGGATCCATCCGCGGACCGGCTCCACCCTGAAACTGGCCCCTTCGTGCAAAGGCACCGTTCTTTCTGCCGATGCGAGCAGTTCGGATACCAACGAAGCCAGTATCGTTATGCGCGTCACTTACGGCAGCCGCTCATTTCTCTATATGGGCGATGCGACCGCCCGTGTCGAAAATGCGATCCTTGCTTCCGGAAAAGCGGTTGCTTCAGACATTTATCTGCTTTCACACCACGGCTCCGACACCGCTAATGGCGTTCTTTTCGTAAAAAAGGCATTGGCTTCCAAATACAAGACCGCCATTATTTCGGTGGGAAAAAATAACAGCTACGGCCACCCCGTCGCCAATGTTGTCCGCCGTGCGGAAACGTACGCCAAAGCCTTGTACCGAACCGATCAAAAAGGGTGCATCATCGCTACGACAAATGGAGAAAATTTACAAATCAGATTTAAAAAAGTGACGCATTCCGGAAATTCCTACAGCCGCTCCTCGTATCGTTCTTCCAAAGCCACAAAATCCTCTGCCGCAAAATCTTCGTCGGTTAAGGATGTAAGCGAGGTTGTTTATATTACAAAAACCGGTACAAAATACCATACAAAAAACTGCCGCTACTTGCGTAGCAGCAGTATTAAAACGACATTAAGCAAGGCCAAAAGCAAAGGGCTGACTCCTTGCTCGGTCTGTAAACCTTAATTGTAACTATTCAGGCTCCCATCCCATACATTGATCCTGAATAGTTACCCTTAATTAATAAAACTTCACAATATCTTCCGGTGTCTTACGCTTTGGTTTGTTCGGAGACTCTGCGCCATATCCTACTGCGATTACAGCGACAATGGTCTCTGTCTCCGGCACACCAAGGATTTCACGAATCTTGTCACTGTCACGAAGCCCCATGATAAGGGTATCCAAACCAAGTTCTTTTGCTTTCAGGATGAAGTTTTCATTATGAAGTCCAAGGTCATAATAGCCCCAGCCATTTCCACATTCATTGTCCGGATTTCCCTCGCGGTCAAATCCTGCGCGATTCGATACAAATGTCGTCACGACAAGTGCTGCTCCGTCTACTTTTTTATCGTTTCCGTGAAGCAGGCATTTCTGTGCGAAATCTCTGCTCTTGTCCGCATCGAGGATACAATAATATCTCGCCGTCTGTGAGTTTTTCCACGATGGCGCCTGAATCGCCGCCTCAACGATCTCATTTATCTGCTCTTTTGTCACTTTTTTAGAATCATCATAAGAACGTACACTTCTTCTGTTTTCTAATACTGTCTGAAATTCCATGAATATGTAACCTCCGTTTCTGCTGTGTTAGTCATTTCTAACTGTATCATATCACATTTAGGGCAAAAGTCAACGCCTAATTTTCAGTCTTTGGTTTTAGAAAAATAAGTCGCAATTGCATAAATATCGAGTTTTATGCAATAAGACTGTTTTATTCTTCGATAAAAATGAAGATTTATCGTGAAATAGCTTTTGTTTCTGTCGATTGTCAGACCATAAGTTTACATCATTTGAACACGCAAACTTCGCAAATACCCTTTTTGTTCGTCCGTTATCCGGTAACTTTCGACTGCTTTTTGGATTGTTTTCCGATGAAGCCAGTCTGAAAACCGGTGCTCTTCCACATAGGGAATAATCGCATCCCACTGCTTGGCAAGTGCCGTCGCCATGTACCACGCGATCATCATATTGACGTAATATTCCTCAGAGGTTACGCCCGCGACAAGGTCTGCATACTCCGGTTTAAAATCCTCATCCAGATACAGGCGCATCAGCATTCCGATTCCATAGCGGATCGTATACGTTTCTCCCGAATGGATCCATTGTTTGATATGCGGCAGAAGTTCTTCTTTGTGCCCGGCAAAACATTTTGGCGCCGGGAGATCGCAGGTCGCCCAGTTGTCAATATAGGGAAGAAATTTTTCTATTTCTTTCAAACATTTATCGTATTCTTTGATACTTGTAATAAGCATCATATGCAGATTATTTTCCTCATAATATGTATGCGGAATGTCTTGTAAAAAAGCGGCTGCGTCCTCTGTCTTTGCAAATTGTTTTGCGTATTTGCGAAGCACCGGAGTACGGATTCCGATGATATTTTCCTTCTCCATATCCGGGATCAGTTTACTGTGAAAATCACGGTATTTTTCATCTTGTAATTCAAACAATTCTGCCTGTATTTTTTCTCTATTATATGCCATTTCAAATCTCCTTCATTGCCTTCCGGAATTGGAAGAAAAACAGTATCGCCGTAAATGTCACCGCGATCGTATCTGCTACGGGTTCTGCCATATAAACCGCACTTGTTTTATCCTGCAAAACAGCCGGCATAATATAGATCAGCGGAATCAATAATACAAACTTTCGAACGACCGCAACCACAATAGAACTCAGGGCTTTGCCCAATGAATTAAATGCCATCTGGCAGGAAATCTGTATTCCAAACAGGAACATTGCCGCGAGATAAATCCGCAGTGCTTTTTTGGTAAATGCAAGCAGCACCGCATCGGTGGTAAAGATTCCTGCAAACACCTGTGGAAATATCATAATAAACGCCCACAGTATAATGGAGTATACAAGACTCGCTTTTAATAAGAGAAAAAATGCACCCTTTACCCGGTCCGGATTTTTGGCTCCGTAATTGTAACTCATGATTGGCTGCGCTCCTTGTCCAAGGCCCTGCAAAGGAAGCATCGCAAACTGCATGACGCTGGTAAGAATTGTCATTGCTCCCACTGCCACATCTCCCCCATATTTTAATAGAGAAGAATTAAAGCAGACCGAGATCACGCTTTCACTTGCCTGCATGATAAACAGGGAGGCCCCCAATGCCAGACAAGGCAGAAATACTTTTGGCACCAGCCGCAGATTTTCTTTTTTAATACGGAGTGTCGTCTTTTTTCCAAAAAGAAAATGAAGCACCCAGATACACGAACACCCCTGCGAAAGGATCGTTGCAAGCGCCGCTCCGCGGACGCCGAGGCCACAGGCAAAAATAAATATCGGATCCAGCATGATATTGATCACGGCTCCGATCAGAACGGAGTACATCCCAATTTTTGTAAATCCTTGTGCCGTAATAAACATATTCATTCCCAATGTCAATTGAACAAATATCGTACCGATGGCATAAATATTAAAATAGCTGACCGCATATTCAATTGTATTTTCGCTGGCTCCGAATGCAAGCAGAAATGTCTTCCCGCCGAGCAGCATAATCACTGTCAACACGATGGAAATAAGAATCTGCAGGGTAAAACAATTGCCGATAATTTTTTCTGCCGATCGCGAATCGCCTTTTCCCAAAAGGATAGAAGCCCTCGGAGCACCGCCATTTCCCACGAGTGCCGCAAAAGCCGACAAAATCATAATAAGCGGCATACATACGCCGACTCCCGTGAGCGCAAGCGCCCCCACTTCCTGAATATGACCGATATAAATCCGGTCCACGATATTATAAAGCATATTGATCATCTGCGCGATGACAGTAGGAATCGCAAGTCGAAATAGCAATTTGCCGATTGGTTCTTTTACTAAAAAATCTTTGTTTTGTTCCATTACAATTTTACCTTTCTTTCATTATCTCCTCATGCATGTGTTATTTTTGAGTCGGTACTTTTATCGTACTAAACCATTCCCAAGTTGTCAATAACTTAACCCGATTTGTCCACACTTTCCTCTTCACAGAATTTTCAAAGATCATTTTAGGTTTATTTTATTTTCATCTACTATACTAAGAAAAAAGTTTAAGGAGGATACGCACATGAAGCATCTTTAGAAAAACCGGTTTTTTACCGAAGTAAATAGCACAAAATATTTTGTACAGGAGGTTCCTTATGAAACTATTATTGGCAGAAGATGAACGAGAACTATCCGATGCGCTGACCGTTATTTTGACACACAGCAATTATCTGGTAGACGCGGTATATACCGGAACAGATGCATTAGATTACCTTCAAGTCGAACATTATGACGGCGTGATCCTCGATGTGATGATGCCCGGAATGGACGGTTTTGAAGTGTTAAAAACGGTGCGCGCTGCCGGAAATACGGTACCGGTTCTCATGCTTACTGCCAGAAGTGATGTGGACGACCGTGTAACCGGACTTGATCTTGGTGCGGACGATTATCTGACAAAGCCGTTTGCCACGAAAGAACTGCTTGCCAGAGTCCGCGCTATCACAAGGCGGGTTACCGATGCTTCCAGTTCGCAGCTCACACTCGGGAACGTCACATTGGACTGTGCTTCCTTCGAGCTGATGTGCGGCGGACAGACACTTCGCCTGAATCGCAAGGAATTTCAATTGTTACAGCTGTTTATGAGTTATCCAAACCAAACCTTTTCTGCCGAACATCTGATGCAGAAAATATGGGGTTACGAGAGTGACGCCGAGATCAATGTCGTATGGGTAAACATCTCGAATTTACGAAAAAAATTTGCTGCCCTTGGTGCGGACATTTATATACGTTCGCACCGCAATCAGGGCTACCAGATTGAGGTGAAGCGATGAAGAAAATACGAAGAAATTTTATCGTCATTGCCATGCTCTCTATGTTTTTGGTACTGTCGGTCATTATCGCCGCATTGAATTACATTAATTACCAGAAAATGGAAAAGGCTCTGGACGATGTCACTCGTATTCTTGAAATCGGAAATGGCAGTTTTTATGAATCTCCGGATCCATCTGAGGAGGACCACGACCCTTCGATCCATTCCTATCAGGAAGAAGATAATCCAAAGGCTCATAACAAAGTGCCGGATCCACCGAAAAGCATATCGGAAGAAACCCCTTATCAAACCCGTTATTTCACGGTACGCTACGATGCTTCCGGCACAATATATGCCACTTCTGTCGGACACATTTCCGCTGTCAATGCCACGCAGGCACGATCCTACGCTGCCGAAGTATACGACTCGGCACCGGGTACCGGTTTTATCGACATTTACCGCTATCGAACCGTAAAATCAGGCGACCGCGTTTTATGCATTTTTATTGATGCAGAAAAAGAGTTATCCACTTATCGTGGGTCACTTATTACCAGCATAGCAATTTCCGCAGCCGGCCTGTTTTCCGTATTTTTACTGCTATGCATATTTTCAAAACTCATTCTTCGCCCGGTCGAAGAAAGCTATCGGAAGCAAAAACAATTTCTTACCGATGCCGGGCATGAATTAAAAACACCTCTTACTATAATCGATGCAAATACCGAAGTTTTGGAGATGGAAATAGGATCTTCAAAATGGCTGGACAGCACGAGAAATCAGGTGATTCGACTTACTAATATGGTGAAACAGTTCACTGCATTAGCAAAAATGGATGAAGCACAGGGATTTTTGCAGAAGTCACGTTTTTCACTTTCGCATGCGTTAAGTGAAACCGTCGATCTGTTTATCCCCGTCGCCACATCCACCCATCGCACACTTCAGGTATCGTGTGCGGAAGATCTGTACTATGTCGGCAATGAAGAGCAGTTTCGACAACTCTTCTGCCTGCTTTTAGATAATGCGATTAAATATTCAACGCCGGATTCCACGATCGAACTCACGTTAAGCAAGCGTGGAAAACATCTTTGTTTTATCATTTGCAATGAATGTAACGGCCTCGAAAAAGGTTCGCAGGACATTTTATTTGAACGCTTTTACCGAAGCGATTCTTCCCGAAACTCTTCCACCGGTGGTTCCGGCATTGGTCTTTCCATCGCCCATTCCATCGTGGAAAACCACAAGGGAAGCATCCATGCAGAAAACCCAGATGGAAAAACTTTACAGATCAAAGTTCTTTTATAAGTTCTTTCAGTGTCGTCGCAGACTGTTCCAATTTTTCTCGTTCTTTTTGATCGAGCGATATTGGAACGTGTGTCTCGACACCGTCAAATCCCACAATCGTAGGCATGCTGAGTGCCACATCTTCAATCCCATAGGCTCCCTGGAGCACCGTAGAAACAGGAAGAATTGACTTCTCATCGCGAATGATACATTCGCAGATCCGTTTGACCGACATCGCAATTCCGTAGTACGTCGCCTGTTTTTTCTGTATAATATCATACGCACTGTTTTTTACGCGGCTGGCAATTTCTTCCATTGCCGTATCGTGATTATAAAATCCACGCATTTCACAAAAATCATGCACCGGAATCCCCGAAACATTGGTACTGCTCCACGCCACGATTTCACTGTCGCCATGCTCTCCAATAATAAACGAATGGACACTCCGGTTATCCACACTCAGGTGTCTGCCAAGTTCATACTTTAATCTCGCCGTATCCAGCACCGTTCCAGAACCGATCACCCGCTCTTTGGGAAGTCCGCTGAGCTTTGCTGCCACATACGTCAGAATATCAACCGGGTTAGATACGATCAATAAAATCCCCTGAAAATCAAGTGCCGCGATCTGCGGCATAATTTTTTCATAAATCGCCACATTTTTATGCACAAGATCCAGCCTTGTCTCCCCCGGCTTCTGGTTTGCGCCCGCCGTCACGATCACGATGGCGGCATCCGCGATATCTTTATACTCTCCTGCGTAAATTTTCATCGGGCCGGCAAACGGCATCCCATGTGCGATATCCTTTGCTTCGCCGTCGGCTTTATCGAAATTGGCATCAAGAAGCACCAATTCCGAAAACAATTTACTCTGCATCAACGTAAACGCCGTAGCTGCGCCCACAAATCCACATCCGATCACTGCCACTTTTCTCTGATTCATGCGATCATCTCCTTTGATTGGTCTTTTCCGGTAACTACATATTCATTCCTGAACCGTTACACTTACAACTAGATTGTACCATTTTGGCATTCTTTATTCCGTTGTTATAACCACATTTTACCAAAGATTCAGCATATGCTGCATGAAAAGACTTATCAATGTCGAAATATTGGACTCAATGTGCATCACTTTATGTAAAATCCCCGCTACGACCAGCGATGTACTGATCGTACAAATGATAATTGGCAATGACTGCTTTCCGGTCTGCAAAATCACTCCAAGGTTCATGGTTTTACCTCTTTTCTCATTTTGAATTAAGACATGCGCATGACTCATATTATAGCACTTGCTATTCATTTAATAAAATTATATAATATTATATAACAATAAATATTTTCTATGGATAAAGGAGAATATCTCATGCTGGATTTTCGAATCAATACTTTTTTGACGGTCTGCCAGACGATGAATTTTACCAAGGCTGCGGAAGAACTTCACATCACTCAGCCAACTGTATCGCAGCATATTCATTATTTGGAAGACTATTATGAAACCAGTTTATTTACTTACCAAAACCGTCAGTTGGCTCTGACAGATACAGGAAAAATTTTACAGGAACGGCTGCTTCGCATGAAAAATGATGAAACGACGATCCAAAAAGAACTTCACGAAAACAACGAGCGCATTAAAATGCTCTCCATCGGAGTCACAATGACAATCGGCGAATATGCGATTTCCGGTGCTCTCGCCGGCTATCTGAAAGCGAACCCTGACACCAATATTCACCTGCACTATGGCAATACCAAACAGCTTCTGCAACTTTTGGACAATGGCCAGATCAGCTTTGCCCTTGTCGAAGGGTATTATCCAAAAGAATTTTACGACCACAAAAAATATATTACGGAAGATTATATCGCCGTTTGTGCCTCCTCCCATACCTTCCAATGCGGCACCCCGCATCACCTGAAAGACCTTCTTGCGGAACGGCTTCTTGTGCGCGAAGAGGGGTCCGGCACGCGCAATATCTTGGAGCGGAATCTTTCCCCAAAAGGCCTGTCTATTTCTGATTTTATCCACTATACACAGGTGGAAAATATGCATACGATCATCGAACTTCTTAAAAAGGACTGCGGCATTTCTTTTTTATATAAAATTGCCGTCAAAGAAGAACTTGCAAAACATACTTTGAAAGAAATCAAACTTCGTGATTTCTCGATGAAACACGACTTTGATTTTATTTGGACAAAGGGCAGTATTTATGCAGAAGAGTATGAATTTATCTGCGATGAACTGACGCTTTTTACGGAGTAATAAAAAAAGTATGTAACGAATTCTGCTTTTTTGACACTTATAAACAGAACAACGAAAGGAGATCCTATTATGCTTTCTATGGAAGACGTCTACCGAGAACACTCGCATATGGTATACCAATATCTTCTTTCGCTTTCTCATGATGCCGATCTGGCGGAGGAACTGACACAGGAAACTTTCTATCAGGCAATCCGAAGAATAGATTATTTCAATGCAGAAAGCAAGGTGTCTACATGGCTTTGTGGCATTGCTAAAAATCTATTTTATGCCTATTTGAGGAAACATCCTCCGACAGAAATATTAGATGAAAACAGCACACTTTGTAAAAGTGCAGAATCAGAAGTAATGTCCTCGTTGGATAAAATGGATTTGTTAAAACAAATTCATCTTCTGAAAGAACCCGGACGCGAAGTGATTCATCTCCGTCTGTATGGCAATCTGTCTTATGCAGAGATTGGCGAAATCATGGGAAAATCTGAAAACTGGGCACGTGTGACATTTTACCGCGCCAAAGAACAATTGCGAAAGGAGCTTCAAAATGACAAATAATACCTCTCTTCCCTGTGATATTGTGCAGGACCTTTTGCCCTCGTATGTAGATGGCATTTTAAGTGACACCAGCGCTTGCGCTGTTTCCAAACATTTACAATCCTGCAAAGCCTGCCACGATATGTATGATGATATGGTAACCGATGAATTGCGCCAGGACAATACAGACCAGCAGGAAAAAGAAATCGATTATCTCAAAAAAGTCCGCTCAAAAACGAGACATTTTACCCTCGCTGCGATCCTGATCGCGGTCCTTCTGGCAGGAAGCGGCACCGCTGTTTATTTTCTCTTCTTTAGCGGAGAATACATTTTAAATAGCGTAAAATATAGCCTTCAAGTTTCTTCAAATTCCTTGAAAATAGAGGGCATTCTGCCAGATGACTTTACAACAGGAACGCAGAAAATAGAAGAAAAAGACGGGGTCGTTTCGCTTACTCTGCCTGCCAAACGAAAGACATTTTTTTCCTTCCACAAGAATTATGAGGTTTCTTACAGCGCCAAGGCGACAATCCGCGAGGTCCGCGTAAACGGAGACATTCTCTGGCAAAACGGCACGTCGATCAGCACTTATGTAAACCGCGTTTACGACAACAAACATCCATATATCGGCTCTGCCTCCGACAATACCTCATTGGCCCTCGCTCTCGGTATCGAAGAAACCTTCGGCGGTTTTACTTCCGAGCTTCAAACCAGCAAGCAGCCTTACGGCTGGACCATCCACCTCACGGAGTCCCAGACCACAGCCGAAGACACCCTCCGCAAAAAGATGACAACCTATGCTTATGCCATCCTTGCTTTGATTGATAATGTAGATTTCATCACTTGGGAGTATAGCGACACCTCGGTGCAAACCAAAACTTACACGATAACCACCGCCGAAGCCAACGCCCAACTTGGCAAAGACATCAAAAAAACCGCAGAAAACATCTGCGACTTTCAAAAATTTGCCCGGGAAATCGGGTTATAGGAGCAGTTGTCTTTGTTGACGTAGTCAACAACTCTATTGCCGGCTGCGATTTCCCGCCGCAGGTTGCCTTTCGCCTAAACTCTTGGCTTCTTCCAGCACAGGCACAAGTTCTTCGCACGTAAAATCATAACTGATAATCGACAACGCCTTATAAAAGAAAAACAACTGCTCCGGGTCCGCCTCCTCGCCTGCACCGTCGTTCCCAGTTGTGCCGCGTCCGCTACGCTTCCATATTTTTACAGCCATTGCCCGGATCAACGCCAGAAGTTCTCTCTTCATACTTTTCTCTTTTTCCCCGCCGGCGATTTCTTTCATGTCAAAATCCGAAGTATTGCCACAAGGTGCCGCACAAAGGCGGCACCCCGGGGAAACGGTATATTTTTCGTCGCGGACTTTGGCGATAAACGACGCCAACTCAGGCTCGGTAACCTCTCCGGGAAAATCCGGCGATGTCATAGCCAGCCCTTCCGTCACGATTGCATCTGTATTTTCGGTTTTTGGATTCGTTCCACAGGCCTTTACCAAACCGATCAGCGCGCCTGTCAGCAGATCCTGTAACTCCTTTTTCTGCATAAATTCTCCCTCGCAGTAAACATCATAGTAATTATTCAGCCCCTCCTGCACATTCGCATTTCGAGGCGCCAGTTTCCATCAATCCAGTTTCTTTCCGTCAATTGAGATCGTTACGACCTGCCATGGAATAAACTTCCCACTCTCCTGAATTGCTTTTTTTGCCGCCATTTCAAGACCGCCACAGCAAGGAACTTCCATGCGGACAATTGTCACCTCTTTGATATCATTGTCGCGGATGATCGTCGTCAATTTCTCGCTGTAATCAATATCGTCCAGTTTCGGACAGCCGATAATTGTCACCTTGCCACGCATAAATTCCTGGTGCATATTAGCATAAGCATAAGCGGTGCAATCCGCCGCGATCAAGAGCTTTGCGCCATTGAAATACGGAGCATTGGTTGGCACAAGTTTGATCTGACACGGCCATTGGGCAAGCTGGGAAGCAGGTGCTTTAACAAAATTAATTTCCCCCGCCAAAACATCCTCTTTCTCTGCCTGCTCGCGAAGCATCCGCATCCGGCTTCCCGGACAGCCGCCGGTTGGCTGTGATACTGCGCCCGCCTGAGGTGCTACATGTTCGGAAGCCACCGCACCTACCGCCGTTTCTGAAACTGCCGCTTTTCCATTCTTTCCCTGTGCGGCGCGTTTTTTCATATTTTCTTTTACGGCTTCTTCGTCGTATGCCGCTGCCTCACGCTCAACAAACTTGATCGCTCCCGTCGGACACGTTGGGAGGCAGTCGCCAAGTCCATCACAATAATCATCACGGAGAAGTTTTGCTTTTCCATCCACCATTCCGATCGCGCCCTCGTGACAAGCAGAAGCGCAAGCGCCGCATCCGTTACATTTATCTTCATTAATTTGAATAATTCTACGTACCATTTGTACATTCATCCTTCCTTTTTGTTGATTTTGTGATTTCATTATAGTAAAATAAAAATAAAAAATCGGTGGTTATAACAACGAAAGGGGAAAAACTTGAAAAAATTTATCAGACAACTATCGAACAATGCGATTTTTCGGGATTTTGACGAAAATGACTGGCGTGAATTAGAGTCTCTTTCCTTATTAAAAAAGAAATCTTTTGACAAGGGAGAAATTCTATTTTCCATGGGAGAAAATACCAGTGAAATAGGCATTATAACAGAGGGTAGTGTAGTCATTGAAAACAACGATATTTTGGGCAATTCAACCATATTAAATAAGCTGGAAACAGGCGATGTTTTTGCAGAAACTTATGCCATCACAGGCACTCCCATGATGGTCGATGTCGTCGCTGCGCAGGCATGTAAAATTGTATTTTTTAATGTACGGAATTTGTTAGAAAATGCGAAAAATTCTTCGCTTGCACAGAAGATCACCCGTAATCTTCTCTTTATTTCCATGCAGAAAAACCTTATCTTGTCCAGCCGCATATTCTGCACTTCACCAAAGACAATCCGCGAGCGGCTGGCGATTTACTTTTCAGAACAAGTTACACGTACCGGAAGTACGGCATTTGACATACCATTCAACCGCCAGCAGATGGCAGATTATCTCAATCTTGACCGCAGTGCGCTGTCCAAAGAACTTGGCAAAATGCAGGACGAAGGGTTGATCCGATATCGAAAAAATCATTTTGAAATGGTAAAATTTAACATTTGATTTTGTAGCGATTCAGCCCCTCCCGCTCATTATATCGTGAACTCGCACTTCGTGCTTTCTCGCCGGTTACACCGGCTGTTCACTCAATAATGGCACAAGAAAAACAAATGCCTGCTTTGCAGTCGCTTGTTTTTCTTATGTGCTCATTATATGCTGAATCGCTGCCTTAGTTTTTATACTCCTCGGCAAGAGTCTTAAATGCCGGCAAAGCTCGTTCAATCTGCTCCGTCGATACGCAGTAGGAGATGCGGACATGTTCCGGACAGCCAAACTCTGTTCCCGGTACAAGGATCAGATTGTGTTTGACCGCTTTTTTACAAAAAGCATAGTCATCCGGTTCAAGAGATTTCGGAAACAGGTAAAAAGCACCATCCGGTTTCACACAGGAAAATCCAAGGTCGGTAAGAGCATTGTAGAGAAGATCACGGTTTCTGCGGTAAATGCTCATATCTGCGACATCCTCGTGGCACTTCTTCATAAGAAGCTGGAACATTGTCGGGGTGTTGACGTAACTGAGGACACGCGCTGCCCCGGAAACTGCCTTTTTGATCGAATCAAACTCATCAATCTCCGACGGCATAACAAGATATCCCATACGCTCGCCGGGGATGGAAAGACATTTGCTGTAAGAATAGCACACAAGTGTATTGCGATAAAAGTTCGGGATATACGGAACTTCCACATCGTAGGCGATTTCACGGTACGGCTCATCCGCAATGATATAAATTGCGTGGCCGTATTCTTTCTCTTTTTTTGCCAGTATTTCACATATACTTTCAATCGTTTCTTTCGAATAAACGGCACCGGACGGATTGTTTGGCGAGTTCACGATAACGCCCTTCGTTTTCTCCGTAATTGCCTTTTCAAATGTGTCCGGGTCAATCTGGAAATCTTCTGTCCGCGAAGGCACGGCGACAAATTTGACACCGATCGTTTCCAGATAAAAACGGTATTCCGGAAAATATGGGGCAAACGAGATAAATTCATCTCCCGGATTGCATAACGCACGAAAACAAATGTTAAGCGCGCACGCAGCGCCAACGGTGAAATACAGATTTTCTCTGGTAAAATGTGTGCCGTAGCGGTCATTCAGTCCTTCGGCAATCGCATCCCGCGCTTCTTCATCGCCGGCAGAAGTCGTGTAACCGTGAAGATGAAATGGATTTTCCGTTTCTAAAAGATGTATCAACTCCTCTTTTACACATTCCGGCGTCGGAACATTGGGATTCCCGATACAAAAATTGTAAACATTTTCCTCGCCGACCACCTTGCTCCGTTCAAGGGCAAGGTCAAACATTTCTCGGATCGCCGAACTCTTACTTCCAATATTTGTATATTCTTTCGAAATCATAAGCATCCTCCATTCGTTTCACAGTAGGCGCGTGCCAGTTTTTCCGTCTCCGTATAATAGCGGTCGGTCACGCGTTTGACCGTGTCATTGTCCCAGTGCGACGCGATCCATCCCATGCGGACGATCTTACGAAGCACGATAAAGGTGTCTACTTCCTGCAGATCCTCAACCGAGAGAGGGCGGACGGTCTGGTAGCCGTCCAGCCATGCCCTCGTCATCTCAGAAAGGTTGGTGTCGTATTCCAAAACTGCTGTGGATAAGTCAAATAAAAACCAGCCATATCCACAATCGTCAAAATCCAATATCTTTACCTGATCGCCATCGACCAAAATATTGTTGATATTTAAATCCGAATGAATCAATCCGTACCGGTCCGGCTTCTTTCCATATTTTTTCAATCTCTTGCAGCCAATCGCTACCGTTTGAGAAAATATTTCTTTTTGTGATTCCGTCAACGCCGGATTTTTGCTCCAATCGCCCCAGCGCGACGTATCACCAAACATATCCTCGATGTCCCAGTGAAACCGTGGCAGAGAATTGTCGGCATTCCATGACATCGCGTGAAGATGAAGTTTTGCCGTAATCGCGCCGATCTGCTTTTGGTACGGGATCAGTTCTTCCGTGGACATCCCACGGATTCCGATGCCTTCCACAAAGGAAAACAGACTGCATACATATTTGTCGGTGCTTCCGGCAAACGCAAGCTGCTGGATAAATTTTCCATCTTTTCCCGGGAGAACATCCGCTGTCCGTATATCCGTATCCCGTTTCACTGCCCGAATCCACGAAAGTTCGCTTTCGAGTTCCGTCAGATCATGATAACCGGGGCGGTTGACACGGAGAACGTATTTCTCGCCGGTCATTTCACTTTCGAGACGATAGGTAAAATTCTCCGAATATTTCAAATGATATACTTTCGTATCTTCCGGCAGATCATAATGCAAAAGCAATTGTGACTGCAGCTGTTCTCGGATATCATCCGGCTCTAACAACGTTCCCATGTCAATTCCCCCTTGGTTTCATATTGTAAATCCTGAATTTACATTCAGGACTCCCCCCGCCCGCCTCATTCGCATTTCGAACACTTCGTGTTCTTTTCCCGCCTTTAACAAGGCTAAAAATGCTCATGTAGGGCGGGGGGCTTCATGTGTGAGAAACAACACTCATTTGTGCAAGCACATGAGGTGTTGTTTCTCACACATGAGTCCTGACTTTATTTCAACTTTGCACAAGTCTCTTTTGCTTCTTTGACACTCTTCTCAAATTTCTCCAAAAGCTCGTCACAATACTCTTTGGTGCAGAGAAGACCCGGCTTAAACTGTACGATTTTCGGATTGAATCTTGCGTAAATTGCCCAAATTCCGTTGTTGAAGAGGGCACGCATCGCATGCTGTCCACCATTTTCAAAATCAAATTCCAATCCAAAGATGATGCCTCGCTGTGTATAACTTGTGAAGAAGTCCGGATACAATTTATGAACTTCATCCAGTCCTTTCTTCAAGTAGCCTTCGAGGAAATGTACATTATCCACGGTTTCCTTGCGGGTTACCATTTCGACCACTTTATTGGCTACGACACATCCGAGTTCAGAACCTCCAAATGTCGATGTGTGGCTGCGGCCGATCTCCTCGACCCATTTTCCTGCCTGCTTTGTCATGATCGTCGCTGCGACCGGATAAATACCGCCGCTCAGGCCTTTACCGCTGACGATGACATCCGGATTTACGCCCTCGTGCATAATTCCCCACATTTTTCCGGTTCTCATAAGGCCGGTCTGCACTTCATCGGCGATGTAGAGCGTTCCGTATTTTTCACAAAGCGCTTTTACCGCTTTCAGGTAGCCCGGCTCCGGAATCGGGAATCCATAGGTTGCCGGGATGGTCTCAATGATAACGCCTGCGACATCTTCTTTTTTCAATACGGCTTCCATTGCATCCACATCGTTCATCGGCACCTGCTCATAGTACTGGTCGGCACCATCGCACAAAAATGCATCCTTGAAAAATGGATCGCCGGCAGAGAGTGCCAGTCCGGTATGACCGTGGTAACATTTCTGCAAAGATACGATCTTACGGCGTTTTGTTGCATAACGCACACTCTTGATCGCCACATCGACCGCCTCGCCGCCGCAGCTGGAAAAGATGGCGTACTGCATACCCGGAGTCGCCGTAGTGACAAGGCTTTTTGCCAATTTACCGCGGGCCACGGAACCAAAGTGATGGTTTCCGATATCAAACTCTTTGACTCCTTCTTCGAGGGCTGCGATCACTTCCGGATTACGGTGTCCGAGGTTAAATGTTCCGCCGTTCAGATGAAGGTTCATGTATTTTTTTCCATCCATGTCCCAGAAATAATAACCTTCGCGTTTGCCGATGATGATATCGATTCCCATATCAAACCAGGTCTGCGTACGGTTTGGGTTCCAGTAAGTAAGACAATCATTAATCGCTTCTTGTTTTGTAACGCTTCCATCTAATAACATAATGTCCTCCAATCCGGCAGTTACTCTGCCTCGTAAACTTTTTCTCCGCCAAGCCATGTCTGCATGACGCGGATGTCTTTTATATGTAATGGGTCAACGGTAAACGGATCTTCTTCCATCACGGCGAAGTCCGCCAATTTTCCCACTGTTATCGTGCCTTTGATGTCTTCTTCGTAAGAAGAATACGCGGCATTTCTGGTATACATACTGATGGCGTCGTATACACTGACGCGCTCCTTCGGATACCATCCGCCCTCCGGTTTTCCGGTAAGATCCTGCCTGCACACGATGGAATATACACCAAGCATCGGACTGTAAGGTTCCACCGGTGAATCCGAACTTCCGGTAAGAATGATGCCTTCCTTGATCAATGTGTTCCAAGCATAGGCATATCGGATACGTTCCGGTCCGAGACGGTCTTCCGACCACCAAATGTTATAATTCGACGTAAATCTCGGCTGGATATCCACGATGATTGGCATCTTTTTGATCCTCTCAATCAGGTCTTTGCGAAGCACGATGCCGTGAATCAGGCGAAACCGAACATTTGGCTTCGGATTCTTTCGGTAGCAGTTTTCCAATGCGTCAAGCGCAATCTCGACACCACGGTCGCCGATCGCATGAATGCCGATCTGCAGATCCATGTCATAGGCCTTCTGGCACATTTCCATGACTTCTTCCGGCGAATGATTCAAAAGCCCTTTATTTCCCGGATCATCCGAATAATCCTCCGTCAATGCGGCATTTCGCGAACCAAGCGATCCGTCGCTGTATATTTTGTAAAAGCCGTAGCGCAATTTTTCATTTCCAAATCCTGTCTTCATATGAAAGGACGGATATTCGTCAAATGACAGGTACACGCGGACCGGAAGCCGCCCTTCCTCCTCCAGTTCCTGGTATAGATTCATATACTCGTCTGCATCGACAAATTTTCCCTGAATCGGATGAATGCCGGTGATTCCATAACGGTTCATGTCGCGGCACACCACTTCGAGGGCATCTTTTTTGTCCTCCGGTGTCGGCAGAAGATCCGGAATACTCTTTAATACCGGCGTTACCGCGCTCTCACGCAGGATGCCGTTTGGCTTTCCATCGGCTCCGTACTCCACGGAATCCGGTACGATCGGTTTGAAATTCTCATCAATTCCGGCGATCTCAAGTGCTTTTGAGTTTGCCGCATGCACATGCATACAATACCGGCTGATCAGAATCGGACACTCTTTGCTGACACTGTCGAGTTCCTCTTTTGTCGGAATCCGCACCTCGTCAAATTCCTCGTGGTTGAAGCCGCTTCCTTTGATCCAGTCCCCCGGCGGCGTCACTTTCGCACGCTCTTTCAGGCGGTCCAATATGTCCTGTACACTTTTTGTCCCGACAAGATTCACTTCTTTTGTCGTCCTCGCGTAAGCCAATGTATGCTGGTGGCAGTCGATAAATCCCGGAAATACTGCCCTTCCTTTTATATCAATGATTTCGTCGCTCTCTATTTTCTCTGCTTCTTCGTTCGTTCCCGTAAATACGATTTTTCCATCGCGGACACCGACGGCCTCTACCGCCTGTCCCTCTTGTTCCATCGTGTAGAACTTTCCATTTTTATACAATTTTTCTGCATACATACTATCACTGACCTTTCCCCGTCGTCACTTCATTGTGGCAAATGCCATTTTTCTCATATTCCGACGCATTTTCCAGCGAAATTCTCATAATCTCGTACAATGCCCGGTCTGTCAGGAAACTGATATGTGACGTATAAATTACCTCTTCTCTTGCAAGCAGCTCCTCAAACACCGGATCACCGGTCGGCTTTCCTTCAAAATCGACCCGTACAAAATCATCTTCCGTCTCATAAACGTCCATTGCAAACGCAGAAACCTTTCCTTTTTTCAGTGCATCTAACATCGCCTTGCCATCTACCAGACCACCTCGCGCAGTATTTACAACCACGACACCCGGTTTGCACTGTTCCAATGTCTCTTTCCCGATCAGATGCGTATTTTCTTTTGTAAGGGGGCAATGAAGCACGATGGCATCACTGCGTTCCCAGATTTCGGAAAGCGAAACCTGCGTCGCGATCCCGACAAGGTCTAGGTGTACATGTCTCGCATGCACAAGCACTTTGGCTCCGAGTGCCACCAGCACCTTGATCGTCAATGTTCCGATACGCCCGGCTCCGATGACACCGATGGTCATTGTGCGGATCTCTCTTCCACACAATCCTGCAATCCCAAAATCCCGTCGGGCAACCATTGCCTCGCTACGCCGCATGTGGCGCAGTGCATTGAGCAAAAGCATCAACGTATGCTCGCTGATCGCATTGGGTGAATACGACGGCACATTGGCTGCCTTAATGCCGTACTTCCGCAATGCTTCGAGGTCAAGATGATCGATGCCGGCCGCCCTGGAGACGATGTAACGCACTCCATGCTCAGAAAGAAGTCTGGCTTCTTCCTCACCGATCATGCTGTTTGTCATAATCCAGATTGCACGGAATCCATCGACTTCTGCGATCCTGTCCTTGGTAAAAATACCATCTGCAAATGCAATCTCTTCAACATCTACCTGCTGCCGGATCTCCGCGAGAGTCTTTTTCTCGTCCTCCGTCATCCCATAAATCAGTAATTTCATCCTTCCCTCCTCTCTGCGGCTGCCTTAGAACCGCTCGAGTGCTTCGGTCATTTCTTTGGTTGTCATGCGGAATGTCGTCCAGTCTGACATTGGAAATGCTCCCATGCCTTTGTAAAAGGCGATGGACGGTGTATTCCAGTTAAGACATACCCATTCGAGACGATCGCATCCCTCGTCTACGGCAATCTGCATCAATACATGGAAAATCTCTTTTCCGATTCCTTTTCCACGCATTTCTTCGCGTACGAAAATGTCTTCCAGATACAGGTTTGTTCGCCCGCAGAAAGTAGAAAATGTATGGAAATACAAGCAGAAGCCTACCGGTTTTTTCTCATATTCTACGATCAGACAATTGCAGTCGTGCTGCTCAAACAAGGCTTTATGTAACCCTTCTTCGGTCGCTTTCACACAATCTGACATTTTTTCATATTCTGCGATCTCCTTGATCAGCTGAAGTACCAGCCCCTCTTCACCATCCTCGACATAACGGATGGTAAGTCCTTCTGTTTTTGTCTTAAATTCTTTACTCATAATAACCCTCCTAACGTCAACCAGCCATAAATCTGGCCAAAAATTCCTGTGTTTTCGGATGCTGTGGGTTGGCAAAAAGTTCTTTTGACTTGCGGTTTTCTGCCACCACACCTTCGTGCATGAAAATGGTCCGCGTCGAGACATCTCTTGCAAATGCCATCTCATGGGTTACGATAACCATTGTCATACCTTCACTTGCCAGCTGCTTCATGACATTGAGCACCTCGCCGACCATCTGTGGGTCGAGAGCACTCGTCGGTTCGTCAAACAAAAGCACTTCCGGCTCCATCGCGAGCGCTCTTGCAATCGCAACTCGCTGCTGCTGTCCACCGGAAAGCTGTGCCGGTTTGGCAAGCAGCTGAGGTGTCATTCCCACTTTTTCCAAATAATATTTGGCTTTCTCTTCGGCTTCTTGTTTTGGCATTTTCAACACCTTGCGAAGCCCCAATGTACAGTTATCAAGAACCGATTTATTCTGAAACAGATTAAACTGCTGAAAAACCATTCCCATTTTTTTCCTGGATGACCGTACATCTGCGCGGTATCTTGAAATCTCTTCGCCATCAAAGTAGATGCTTCCGGATGTCGGTGTCTCCAGCATGTTCAGGCACCGAAGCATCGTCGTTTTTCCGGAACCGGAAGCCCCGATGATGCAGATTACATCTTTTGGAAATACCTTGAAATTTACACCGCGAAGCACTTCGTGGTCACCAAAATTTTTTGTCACATCGTATACTTCCAAAATTGGTTCTTTGATTTCACTCATGGTAATTCCCCCTTTACTTTGACAAGCTGTAATCGGATTTTCCAGCCATCAATTTCTCCACAAACCGGAGCAAGATCGTTACGATCAGGTTTAATACAAAATAAATTGCCGCAATTATGATAAATACTTCAAAATATTTATAATATACGGATGCCGCCGTCTTTCCGCTGAAGAACAGTTCATTCACGGAAATAACATTTAATACGGAAGTATCTTTCAGGTTTGTTACCAGCTGGTTACCGATCTGTGGCATGATATTTTTCAATGCCTGCGGCAGCACCACGTGGAACATGATCTGAAAATGACTCAGTCCGATGACCTTTCCGGCTTCAAACTGACCGGTACTGACGGAATTGATTCCGCCTCGTACCGACTCAGCCATGTAAGCACCGGTGTTGATCGAAACAACGATGAAACCACATGTCAATGCGCCCCACTGGATCCCCAGATAAGACAAACCGTAGTAGATAACCATCGCCTGTACGATCATTGGTGTACCTCGAAACACTTCCACATATATGCGGACGATTGCTTTTACTACTTTTACCAGACCACGCTTTGCATAATTGCAATTTGCTTCCAGTTCAATGGTTTGAACGATACCAACGATAAATCCGATGATACATCCTATAATAGTACCGGTCACTGCCAGAGCAAGTGTCCAGCCTGCGCCTTTCAAAAAGACGCCTTTATATTCCATGATGAGGTATCCAACCCAGTCCCAAAAGGAACCATCTACGGGAAAGGATGCCGCCTGTGCAACAAACATTGTCATAGTATGTCCCCCATTTCTGCGCCGCTATGGTATCCATTGTTTGCTGCCAAGCGGCGCTTAGGCACAAACTTAGGGATTATTCAGAATCACTTGCCGGCTGATTTGCGATGGCTTCCTCCATCATCTTATCTTTCTCTTCATCGGAAATGCCTTTCAATGTCTTATTGCAGGCATCAACGACAGCCGAATCGCCTTTTTTTGCTGCGACCGCGATATTTGTAATACCGGAATCTACATCAAATCCGGAACCTTCCGGAAATTCTACCATTGCCAGATCTTTATTTGTCGCAATCGCTGCAAGTGCCATCGGTTTTTCCACAATTGCCACATCGGTACGACCGGAACTTACGGCTACGATCAAACTTGGGATATCCGGCAAAGCTTCCTGTATGGTAGCTCCCTTGATCTGTTTTGCAGAACTGTCATACATCGTTGTTCCCTGCTGGGAAGTTACGTTGCAGCCCTTCAGATCATCCAAAGTTTTAGCACTTGCATATTTGCTGTCCTTTTTCACGATCAATACGTGAGTTGCTTTATAATAAGGATCAGAGAAGTCAACACTCTGTTTTCTTTCGTCGGTTGCTGACATTCCGGCGATGATCGCGTTGATGGTTCCGGACTGAACTGCCATGATCAATCCATCCCATTCAATTTTGTATACCTGCAATTCATAGCCATTTTCCTCGGCAATCTTCTTTGCCATCATGACATCGTATCCATTTACATATTCGGTTGTTCCTTCGATGGGAACGGCACCGTTGCTGTCATCTGTCTGTGACCAGTTGTATGGAGCGTTCATACATTCCATACCAACCTTCAAAATCTTTTTCTCACTCGAAGTGGAATCGGAAGAGGAACCGGCCTGCTCGGAAGAGCCACAGCCTGTGAGTGATAATAACATCACCAGGGATAATACCAAACTCATAAAAATTGATTTCTTCTTTCTCATTTTCATAATAAAACCACCTTTCTGTAAATAGAAAAAAGCGCCGCACCCCGAAGGGTTCAGCGCCTTTGCTTTTGTTACCCCTATCATAGCGAACAAAATACCATCTGTCAATACGGAGTTCTCCACAAATATCAACCTGTCATTTTAGTAGATATACAAAAAAATGATGGCAAAATAGGAATTACTCTTATTTTTGTTTAGTTATTATATCTATTTCTTTCAGCGTTTTCCTTGTCCCTTTGTTCAATTTGTACAAAATCATCCATTTTTTGTGGTCTGACTGGTACTACCAGTTGAACCAGTTTAGAAGATATGCTATACTGTAATTGAATCGTTAGGCTATAAGTTGAAAGGGGGAATTTCTTATGAGAGATGCTTTATCTACAAAAATCGCGTCGGAACTTTGCGCCCGCATCCAGTCCGGCGAACTGAAAGAAAATGACAAGCTTCCGTCAGAGCGTATCCTGGCTTCCCAATACGATGTCAGCCGCAATGTCATCCGTGAATCGATCAAAATGCTGGTCGAGAAAAATCTGGTGATCAATATTCCGGGAAAAGGAAATTATGTTTCCCGTCCAACCCAGTCAAGTATTGCAGATAAATTGGAAAACGCCATTCATTTATCCGATGTTCCGACTTCGGAGATCGTGAATGCACGCCAGTTTTTGGAAATCAGTGTGATGGAAAAATATCTTCTTTCTATTACAGAGCAAGAAATCGCCCAGCTGGAGGAATTATACACAAAAATGGAGGCTGCCCGCAGCAATTACGCGTTGTTTTGGGAATATGACACAAAATTTCATCTCCAATTGATCGGCTGTTCCAAAAACAGTATTTTAACTTTATTTTTGTCCACACTATATCGTATGACGCAGAAAAATATTATTATGAATTCGGAAGATCCGGTTTCTGCGATCGAATTTTCGCAGTCGGATCATGCGGATATCATTGAGGCGGTGAAGACGAAAGACCGGGAACGGCTCTGCCGCGCGATCGAACGCCACCTCGCCCCGCTTCACGATTTTTATAAGGAGGAGGTCTGAGTATGGATATTTTTGTTGCCGCCGGTCAAATGCTAGTCCTTTTTGCCATGATGTTTACCGGTTATTTCCTTGCCCGCAGAGACTGGATCAATAACTCGCTGTCTTCGGCGCTTTCCCGTCTTGTGGTTAATATTTTCAATCCTTTTTTGATGATTTCGAGTGTTTTCGGCCAGAGTTTAAAACAAAGCGGCCCTTTATTTTGGGAAAATCTGGTTCTTGTCGGCATTTTTTACCTGCTTCTTTTCCTCGCCGGATTTTTTATCGTATTTGTCCTCCGACCAACGAGTCAAACGGCCCCAATCTACAAACTGCTGACATTGCTTCCGAACTGCGGTTTTATGGGCATTCCTATCGTAAGTTCCCTGCTTGGCGCGCAGTACATTATTTACGTCGCCGTCTACATGCTCGTGTTTAACCTCATCATATATACTTATGGAATTTCGCTGGTCCGCCGCTCACTCTCGGATGGCAGCGCACCGGCTCTCAGCATGTCCGCCAGACTTCGCCAGATCTTTGGAAATACCGGTGTACTGGCTTCTCTCATCACAATCGTATTATTTGTAACGGGCATTTCTCTGCCGGAAAATGTGCAAAAATTCATCAATTACATGGGAAATCCCTGCGTGCCTCTTTCCATGATCCTTATCGGTTGTTCGCTTGCCGCCAGTCCACTTTCCAGGATTTTCCAAGAAGTACGTCTTTATGGATTTGCCTTTATCAAAATGTTTGCAATCCCGATTGTCGCAAGTTTTGTCATTCGGCTGCTGCCATTTGACCCGGTGATTCTTACTTTGTTTATCATTATGCTTGCGCTTCCTTCGGGAAGCATGGTGGTTCTTATCACGGAAGAATACAATGGCAATGTCCAGCTTGCCTCTGCCGGCGTGGTTCTGACAACGATCGTGTCTTTATTCTCCATTCCTGTCGTGAGTTTGTTCGTCGGCTAACATTCTCTTTACCAAATCTTAACTTGCTATTTGCACCGCTCCCGCGTTATAATGACGGTGCAAGCAAGTAACGATTCTTTTTAGACCCAGTGATTGCATGGGAGGGATTACGATGTGCAGCTCACGGACCAGAAAACACCTTATGGGATTTTTAATCTTAGCCATATTGTTGTGTGAAATGTGTTTCTTCTTACAATCAGCAGACACATCTTCTTTTTGCGTCCAGACTACACAATCCACCAAGCATGTCACTCACGCACAGATCAGCGACGGCTCAAAGGTTGTTTATGAAGAACGTATCTCTAAAACTCCGGATGCCGGTGCAGAATCTTTTTGCAAAAGTGAACAACGCACCCTGCAGTCTTTTATTCGTCGATTGTCTGCTTGCCTTTCGACTGTGGAATATCTTCCACGCACGTTTCATTCCACTCTGTTTTTACAGATTTCCAATGTGACACATAATACAAGCGGACACATTTCTCTGATTCAATGCGTCTATCTAAAGGACGGAAAAAAGCGCTAATCCCCTTCATTTTAGAGTTGTAAAATTTTTCCACTTTTTCAGTGGTTTATTAAAGTGCACCGCAGACGCGGCAAAAGGCACAGAAATGAGGGAACATATGTTAGAATATATTATTATCGGATTGGCAGCAATTCTTTTAATCGGCGCTTGTATTTTCAGTTTTCGCATCGACAATTCAGGGAAAGAAGATGCGATCACTGACAATCCAAAAACCAAATAATAAATAGATTAAACCAAAAGTAACTATTCCGGATCGAATGTGCGGAAATCAATGAATCGTCGTGCTTGCGCGTAAGAGACCTTGATTTCTGTACATTTAGATCCGAATAGGGCTCCCTCCACATATGAGCATTTTTAGCCTTGTCAAAGGCGGGAAAGGACACGAAGTGTTCGAAATGCGAATGTGCGGAGGGGATGTCCTGAATAGTTACAATAAAAAGTAATACGTTAACGTTTTTCGAAAGGAGCTCTTTCATCATGGGTAACATTTTAATGTACATTTACTTTATTATCTGCGGAGGCTTGGGAGCTGCCTCCTGTATCTATATGACAGTTTATGCTTTTGTCGTGATTGGACAAAAGATCTACGGCCGTATAGCACATGGAAAGTCATTGTACGATTGATGATTTGATAAGAAGCGCCCCGCCAAGTCTGCGGCGCAGACTTGGCGGGGCGCTTTCTTTTACTGTGGGGGCGTTTTTGACCTTTGACCTACGCAGTGATTTCTCGCTCTAGACCACACGCCACCGACATGTCCTTTGACCCGCTCGGCAAGTTCTCCCTCCTAGACCACACTCCGCCGCCGGCCTTCTTGACCCGCTCGGCATTTTCTCGCCACAAACCACACTCCGCCGCCGGCCTTCTTGACCCGCTCGACAAATTCGCCTCCTAGACCACACTCCACCGCCGGCCTTCTTGACCCGCTCGGCAAGTTCGCCTCCTAGACCACACGCCACCGACATGTCCTTTGACCCGCTCGGCAAGTTCTCCCTCCTAGACCACACTCCGCCGCCGGCCTTCTTGACCCGCAAAACAAGTTCGCCCTCCTAGACCACACTCCACCGCCATGTCCTTTGACCCGCAAAACAAGTTCGCCCTCCTAGACCACACTCCACCGCCGGCCTTCTTGACCCGCAAAACAAATTCGCCCTCCTAGACCAAAAATCTACGCACCATTTCTTGGATTGTCCTTGTGTTCAACGGTATATCCGATGTTTCAAAAGTCAAAATCAAATTTTCCCCCGGATATATCCCATTCTTTTGGTAGGTATCAATTTTTCGTACTGCGCTTTTTGCATAAGCCGGATCGTCCATTTTTCCGTCATGTTCCCAGTAAATTTCCCTTCTTGTCCGCGGCGATAAAAATGTAAAATCCGGATATACAACGCCAAATCCCTGAAGTAAAAGAGGTTTTTCATATTGATAGGGAATCCCTTTATGGTAAAAATAATCTGCCAGAATTTTCTCGGATTTTGACCGAACTCGCTCTCCCTTTTCAGTGTATATCACTATACTATCACCTGGGGATTCTTTCCCCTGATAACTCTCCTTTTTCCACTGCTCCAACTGCTGTTCCCACGTTGGCTGAATCGGCGTAACTAACTGCTTTCGTGCCTCATGCAATGTCTCATAGACTTCATCAATTTCCTCTTCTGTGTCACTTTTCAAAATTTTGCCTACTTGTTTTAGACGCTTTGCGATATACTTTTGCAATTTTTCATCGTACTCTTTTTGAGCAAGCTGCCTGGCGAGTTCTAAATTCTTTTTAGAAATATACACGCCCCGCTTATCGTCACCCTTGCAGTGATAATATCTCGGATATCCCCTGTCCGAAGAAATTCGAAGCCTACCGGCAAGATTTCTTTTTTCTTGTTTCTCAAGCTGATTCAGCAATTCTTGAAGATATTTCTGCTCCTTATGAAGCATTTCTTTCCATTTTGTCATTGAATCCTTCCTTTCTTTTTGGTTTTCATTGTGATTTTGCGAATTAAACCACACATTTTACAGATCTTCTTTGACTCATATCCTTTTTCTCTTACCTTGACCAAAATCTTGAAAAAAGTTTTTTGGTCCCACAGACAATTACTAAAATAAAATCAAAAATAGAAAATTTCTTTGTGGTTTCGTGCACATTTTTTAATTCTAAGTCAACTGTATCTGGGAATTTTGTGGTCAAAATAAAATAATAAGATTTTCGTAACTATTTAGGACGCCCACACACATTCGCATTTCGAACACTTCGTGTTCTTTTCTCGCCTTTGACAAGGCTAAAAATGCTCATATGTGGAGGGGAGCCCTATTAGGATCTCAATGTAGGGAAATCAAAGTCTCTTACGACGATTCCTTGATTTCCATACATTGGATCCTGAATAGTTACGAATTTTCAAGTCAAAAATCAGAATATTTTGATTTATTTTGAAGTTTATCATATTTAAATCAAAGATGCAAGAACATTTTCTCCCAAATGATACCCACTATGCCCAAGCAAACAGGGGATAATGGGTATCACTCACTTTTCCTAAATTGTATACGCAAATGACGATTCCTCGCGGTACCGCTTCACCATGTCCGCCAGCGTGATATGGTCAAGGACCCCGTCGATGGCTTTGTCCACCGACTGCCCGAGGTCGTGCACGATGCTGTTCATCGTCTTATTATTTTCGCTGATTTTATAAATGTCAATATCTACCGCGTTCTGCTGCCCTTCGATCACATCAATGATCTCCGCTGCCGTGTATTGGGCAACCGGCTTCGCAAGATAATAGCCGCCGCGGTTGCCGCGGATCACCTTGACAAGACCTGCATGACGAAGTTTGGAAGCAACCTGCTCAAGATATTTTTCTGACAGATCATATTCCTTTGCTGCCTGTTTGACCGGAACCGTTTCGCCTGCATGTATTGCCAGATTTATCATAAAAAACAAGGCGTATTGTCCTTTTCTCGTAATATACATTATTTGCTTCCTCCTTTGCCATATTTTAACAATTAGAATCCTGCTCGATGGACGAGATTGCCGTCGCTCCATCCGCTACCGCTGTCACCACCTGACGAAGCTGCTTTGTACGGATATCCCCGGCTGCGTAGATTCCTGCCAGGCTTGTGCGACAATCCTCGCCAGCCACGATGTAGCCTGTCGCGTCGAGATCGACAAGCCCTTGGGCAGCCTCATTTTGCGGATCCATTCCGATTGCGATAAAGATACCGGACAATTCGAGATTTCTTGTTTCGCCCGTCTGATTCTGCTTTAAAATCACTTTCTCCACTTTGCCGTCGCCACAGATCTCCTGTACCTCATAAAATGGGAGAAATTCGATATTTTCCGTTTCCTTGATCTTCTGCTGAAGCATCTTCGCCCCGCGAAGTCCATCACGTCGATGGATGAGATAAACTTTTTCACAAATGTTGGAAAGATACAAGGCATCCTCCAGCGCCACATCGCCGCCGCCCACGACAGCCGTCGTCTTTCCGCGGAAAAAGGCACCGTCGCAAGTTGCACAGTACGAAACACCGGCACCGGCAAGTTCCTTTTCGCCCTTAACGGAAAGTGTCTTATGACGTGCCCCTGTCGCAAAAAGAACCGCTTTTGTTTCTATCGTTTCTCCGCTCGCAAGTGTAATCTGTTTCACTTCGCCATCGTCGTTAATCGCGGTCACTTCTCCTTCCAAAAACGGAACCGAAAGCGCGTCAGCGTGCTCACGGAATTTCATTGCCAGCTCATAACCGCCCATTCCATAGAGGCCGAGATAATTGTCAATGCGCTCCGTCGTAATAATCTGACCGCCGCTAAATGGCTCCTTCTCGATCACAACCTGGTCAAGCATTGCGCGCTGTGCATAAACCGCCGCCGACAAGCCAGCCGGCCCACTTCCAATAATCACCAAATCTTTTCTATCTGTCATAATATTCCCTCATTTCTTTGCAAGTCTTCTCAATCTCTTCGTCCGTATGTGCGGCGGAGACAAACATTGCCTCAAACTGCGATGGAGCAAGGTAAATTCCCGCATGCAGCATCGCATTGAAATACGCCGCATAAGCCTCAGTGTCCGATGTTTTCGCACTGTCAAAATCTACCACTTCCTTCGAAGTAAAGAAAATACTCATCAGAGAACCCACCTGATTTACCCATACTTTATCACCAAATATTTTTCTGGCATTGTCGGCGAGTAATTTTGTCTTTTCTTCCAGTTTCCGGTAAATATCCGAATTTTTCCGTAACAATTTCAAAGTCTCCAGTCCCGCTGTCATTGCAATCGGGTTGCCGGATAACGTACCTGCCTGATAGACCGTTCCGACCGGGGAGACACATTCCATAATCTCGCGGCGTCCACCATAGGCTCCGACCGGCATACCACCGCCGATGATCTTGCCAAGTGTCGTAAGATCCGGCGTCACTCCATAATACTCGCTCGCGCCGCCCTGCGCCAGGCGAAATCCGGTGATAACTTCGTCAAAAATCAGGAGTGCACCATTGTCTTTTGTGATCTCCCGCAAAAATTCCAGAAAGCCGGCTTTCGGCGGAACCACGCCCATATTGGCAGCGACCGGCTCTACGATCACGGCCGCGATCCGGCTGCTATACTGCTCAAATAATGCCTGTACCGAATCGGGGTCATTGTACTCGGCAATCAACGTGTACTTTGTATATCCTTCCGGAACTCCGGCGCTGTCCGGCACCGCCTGCTGAAGTACCCCGGAACCGGCTTTCACAAGAAGGCCGTCCGAGTGGCCGTGGTAACACCCTCGGAATTTCACGATATAGTCGCGGTGCGTAAAGCCTCTTGCGACACGGATCGCGCTCATTACTGCCTCCGTTCCGGAATTTACCATCCGCGACAATTCCATCGAAGGCATCATTTCCGCGATCAACTCGGCAATCTCATATTCTTTTTCCGTCGGTGCACCAAATGTCAGACCATTGTCACACGCCTTCTTTACCGCGTCGATCACTGACGGATACGCATGGCCCAGGATTCCCGGTCCCCACGAACAAACATAGTCAATATATTCATTTCCATCCACATCAAAAATATGTGAACCCTTTGCTTTTTTAATAAATGCAGGTGTCCCACCGACACTCTGAAAAGCGCGGACCGGCGAATTGACACCGCCCGGGATTCTCTGTTTGGACTTTTCAAATAATTCTTCTGATCTTGTCATCGTTCTTCCTCCAGCCATTTTGCCACATCAAGGGCGTGATACGTAATGATAATATCGGCCCCTGCCCGTTTCATGGCGATCATATTTTCCATCACAATCCGTTTTTCATCAATCCAGTCATTCTGCGCTGCCGCCTTAACCATCGAATATTCGCCGCTTACATTGTAGACCGCAAGAGGCAGTCTCGTAAGATCTCTCGCCTGCCGCACGATGTCAAGATACGCAAGTGCCGGTTTTACCATGATAATGTCGGCTCCCTCGTCGATATCTGCCTGACACTCGCGGAGTGCCTCTCTTCCGTTTGCCGGATCCATCTGATACGTACGGCGGTCGCCAAATGCCGGTGCCGAATGCGCCGCATCGCGAAACGGCGAATAATATCCGGAAGCAAATTTTGCGCTGTATCCCATAACGATCGTATCCGTAAAGCCGTTCTCATCAAGGCTTTCCCGAAGCACTTTGATATGGCCGTCCATCATATCGGAAGGTGCGATCATGTCTGCTCCTGCCTTGGCAAGCGACACCGCCATTTTCGCAAGAAGCGGAAGTGTCTCGTCGTTCAAAATCTTTCCCTCGTGAACCAGCCCGCAATGTCCATGCGACGTATATTCACAAAGGCAGACATCAGCAATCACCAGAAGATCCGGTGCCCACTCTTTGATCTGACGGATGGCACGCTGTGTAATGCCATCTTCCGCATAAGCCTGACTTCCGCACTCATCTTTGTGTTCCGGGATTCCGAAGATCAGGATTGCCGACACACCTGCCTTCTGTATGCGATCCAATTCTTCCGGAAAACGATCAATGGTATATTGATAAATGCCCGGCATCGAATCCACCGGAATTTTCTCATCCGTTCCTTCTTTGATAAAAACCGGATAAACCAAGTCATTCACCGATACGCTCGTCTCACGTATCATATTTCTCACGGTTTCATTATTTCTCAATCGTCTTAAACGAATCATACTTCTCGCTCCTTTGCCATTTCTTCTATCAAATGCTCGATATCACACTGCTCCGGTATGACATCCGCATGTATTCCATATTTTTCCAGTCTTTCTGCAGTAACCGCGCCGATTGCCCCAATCTTCGTCGGCTTCTTTCTGCGCTCCTGCTCCCATTTCGCTGCATTTTCGGCACCAAGTTCTTTGATAAATGCTTCAACCCCCGATGCGCTGGCAAATGTCAGCACATCAAAGTCCAATAGATATTTCCAATTCTCGGTCTTTTTTCCCTGCACATCGTAAATTGGAAGAATCGTTTTGTCAATTCCATTTTCTTCCAGCACCTGAACCATGCGCACGCTACCCTGCAAGGCTCGCGGCAAAAGCAGTTTTTCTCCCGGTTTCATCGTTTTCACGAGGCTCTCCGCCAATGCTTCTGTCGTATAACGTTCCGGGATGAGATCCGCTTCGAATCCATACTCGCGGAGGGCATCTCTTGTCCCGCTTCCCACGACCGCAAACCGAATACCGGCAAACTGCCGCAGATCAATCTTTTCACGGAAAACGTGAGTAAAGAAAAGACGAATGCTGTTCTGGCTTGTAAACGCGATCCAAGAATATTTGGAAATGTTTTCTAATTCTTTGTCTAACTCACGGATTTCCGCCGTTTCTTCCACTTTCATCTCGCATACCGTATACACACGCGCGCCCTTTTCCAATAGCCGTCTGCGCATCCGCTCCTGCAAAGCAAAGGTTCCGATGATTCCGACTTTTTTATCCGCCAAGGCACCGCGGTCGGAAGAAATAAAATCATATCCTGCGGTCTCGCCGACGACAATGATCGCCGGTGGCCGGATCCCGGCTTCCGCAACGTCTCCGGCAATCGTAGCAAGGGTTCCCCGCACGATCTGCTCGCCCGGCATACAGCCATTGGCAATTACTGCCACCGGTGTCTGCGGATCTTTTCCTTCCCGGATTAATTTGTCCGTGATCTCCGCAAGATGCGAAATCCCCATGAGAAACAGGCTTGTCCCCTCCTGCGGATGAATGTGCGCAAGGCTTGTCTCATCACCGGCTTTTGTGTGGCCGGTAAATACATGAAAACTGCGGCTTGTCTCCCGGTGAGTAACCGGGATTCCGAGCAGTTCCGGCACAGCAACCGCCGAGGTCACACCCGGCACCAGCTGAAACGGGATATTTTCTTTTTGAAGCGCCAGCACTTCCTCGCCGCCACGTCCGAAGACAAAAGGATCTCCGCCCTTCAGGCGCACGACACGGTCAAACCGTTTGGCGGTATCAATTAAAATCTCATTGATTTCTTCCTGCTTTTTCGAATGGCTTCCCGGTTTCTTTCCGACATAGATCTTTTCGCAGTCTTCCGGCACAAGTTCCAGCAATCCGCTCGTTCCGAGCCGGTCATATACAACCGCTTCGCATTCCCGCAGCACCTCTGCGCCACGGCATGTCATCAGTCCCGGATCTCCCGGACCTGCTCCAACCAAATAAACCATTTTGTCCTCCTTATGCCCGGCGAAATTTCCGGCACACTGTTTCTACTAATTTTTCCCAGTCTTTTTTTTGCCCCTGCGCCTGTACGCGGTGCACCAATTCGTCTTTTTCAATCATCAGATCAAGGCTCATCTCTTCCCCGGAAACCCGGCTCAAAACCCCGATCGGTTCATGACAGCCCGCATTCAGCGCGGTAAGCACCGCCCGCTCTGCTTCGAGTTCAAAGGCACTCGTCTCATCGCTGATCCCTTTGACAAGTTTTCTTACGAAACCGATCCTTCGCGTCTCTACCGCAATGATGGCCTGTCCTGCTGCCGGAAGCATTTCCTTTACCGGCAGATATTCATATACTAACTGTGGATCGTGATCTAAGCCCTGTCGTTCGATTCCGGCGGCTGCAAGCACGATCGCATCGTAATTTCCTTCTTTTAATTTTGCAATTCTTGTTCCGACATTGCCACGCAGATTCCTGCACTCTGCCTTCGGATACATCGCCTGAATCTGACAGCGTCTGCGCAGACTTCCTGTCCCCACAGTAAATGCTGTCTCTTTTGTAATCTCTTTCCCTTTCGGATAGATCAATACGTCCTGCACACAGGCGCGTGGCAGCGTTCCTGCGATCGTAAGACCGTCTCCACACGGATTTGGCATATCTTTGGCGCTGTGCACCGCGATATCAATCGTGCCGTCGGTCAATGCCTGCTCAATTTCCTCGACAAAGACCGCTTTCCCGCCAAATGCCGTGATTGGGCGGTCCGTCTGCCGATCCCCCTTCGTCGTCAGGATCACCGTTTCATAGCGGTACATCGGGTATTTTTCCTGTAATGCCCGCAACACCATATCCGTCTGAATCCGCGCAAGTTCGCTTCCTCTTGTCCCCAGTTTGATTACATTATTTTCCAATTTCTTCTCTAACATATCCAATAAAATCTCCTTGCGCTTTGCCTCCACCGGTTCGGTAAGCATCACTTCTTCGCGCGCCTTTCCCAATTCATCGGCAATCTGCCCATAATCTTTCCGCAGATTCTTCCCGATCTCTTTTTTAATCTTCGCTGCCAGCGCCGGGCTGTTTCCACCGGTCGAAACGGCTACGACCACATCCTTTTGGCGCACGATCGCCGGAAAATAAAATCCGCAGTCCTTTTTCACATCGACGACATTGACCAAGATTCGGTGCTCCTTGCAGATATCTGCGACTTCTGAGTTCAATTTGCTGTCATTTGTCGCCATAATGACAATATCCGCTCCTTCGAGGTCTTCCGGCTGATAGCTTCGCTCCTCAATCGTGAGGTTCTTATTTTTAATTTTCCATATTTTGTCACACACCTGTTTTGCCACGAGATGTACCTGCGCACCAAATTCCAGCATCATTTCCGCTTTGCGCGCCGCGACATTTCCCCCTCCGATGAGGAGGCAGGTCTTATCTTCCAATTGAATCATAAATGGGAAATACGCCATCAGGATTCGCCCTCCAAACTCTTTATCACTTGTTCAAATGCCTCGAGATCCAAGTGCTCCCGCAGCTGATACAAAAGCCACGAAGCCTTTTTCTCTTCCAGTTGTTCCATTTTTTCCGGAAATGCATCGCGAAACCGCCGAAACGCAAGTGTTTTTTCCATCTCTTCCACGCGGTCCTCGATGATCAATGCGATCTTTTTTGCTTCCGTCAATTTCTTTTCATTGTTTTTCTTTGCCAATGCCTGGATATCGTCCATATTTTTGACGATACATCCCTCTAGTTGTTCAATCGCCTCATCGACATCGCGTGGAATCGCCAGATCGATAAAACAAAGCGGTTTTTCCCGCCACACTTTTTTTACATTTTCTTCCAAAAAAATGTAATGCGGGCTGCTTGTCGCACTGATCACGACATCTGCCCAGCCAAGGTACTCATAACGGTTGTCATAATGCACCCAGCGGACCTGCTCGGTATCCTGAAAAGCAAGTTCATATTGTTTGTGTTTCCGGCTTGTCGCCACGATCCGAACGCGGTCGTCCGCATCCACAAGATCACGAAGTACGATCGATCCAATATCACCGCTGGCTCCGACGAGCAGAATATGTGGTTCTTCTTTTCCTGCGCAGAACTGCAGGGCATCCAATGTCGTCAATGTACCGACCGACACCGGCAGTCTTGTCATCATGGACTGATCTGCGATCTCCTTTGCGAGCTGCAATGCACTCTGGAAAATGACATTGAGGTCACCGTCCGTCATCTGGCGCGTCTTTGCGGATTCATAAGCCAGTTTTACCTGACGGATGATCTCCACTTCGCCAAGCACCGCGGATTCGAGGCCGCAAACCACTTGATACAGGTGTTTTACTGCTGCCTTCTTTTCGTAACGCATCGCGCATTTCCAAAATTCTTCTCGCGTGATGCCCTTTTTCTTCTGAAAAAATTCCTCCACTGCATGATATACTTCACGTGACCCGGAAATATATATTTCACAGCGGTTACATGTCATCAAAAGAACACAGCCGTCGATCCTCTGCGCCCCTGCCATCCGAAAAAACTGTTCTTTTTCCTCGTCGCTGAGGGCAAAACGTTCCCGCGTTTCGGTTATGGAATTTTTGTGATTGATACTGATACAGATCATACGTATAAACTCCGTTCTCTTCTTTAAAGTAACGGAAAGGAAGAAAGCTGCCTGCAACAGCCCTCTTCCTTCCCTTTTTAAGAAATGATCAATTCTTCTTTGGATACATTTTTCTCCTCGTCAATGACAAACGCATTGAGTACCGGATTTTCGAGATCCATCAAAGACAAGATCAGATAATTTACTTTGGAATCGTATGCCAGACGCTTGTCCTCTTCGGATGGCCGGGAAGGAGATTCCGGATGTGAATGAAAATTGCCAAGCAGCTGATATCCGTTCGCACGCATATCTTTCACTGCGGCAAGCTGTTCTTTCGGATCCATGGAAAAATGCTCATTGCTCTCGTCGATATTGGTCAGAAGATACACTTTTTTAATGTGCTTTTCGTCGCCGTCTTTTGTCCCTCCGATCAGACCACAAGCCTCGTTCGGAAGTCCTTCCTTGCAATGAGCAAGAATTTTCTCATAATCGTCTTTGGTCATCGTTAACATAGTTTTCCTCCTTCGAAAAAAACATTTATATTCTATTTGCCGTCACATTCCACCTGCTCATAATCAATCAGCTCGGTAATCGTCGGATGATCGCCGCATACGGCACAAGTTCCGTTTGCTTTTGGCAGTTTGATCGTATGGAATTCCATCTTAAGCGCATCGTAAGTCAACAGTTTTCCGGTAAGAAGATCGCCGACTCCGATCAGATATTTGATTGCTTCCATTGCCTGAAGGCTTCCGATCACACCGCCCATTGCGCCGATGACACCTGCCTGCTTACAGGTAGGAACTGCGTCCTTTGGAGGTGGATTTTTGAATACACAACGGTAACACGGTCCTTCTCCCGGTACATAGGTCATGAGCTGACCCTTAAAGCGAATGATTCCGGCGTGGGAAAATGGTTTTTTCGCCATAACACACGCATCGTTGATCAGGAATTTCGCAGGGAAATTATCGGTTCCATCGATAATGAAATCATAATCCTTGATCAGATCCATAACATTCTCCGATGTCACAAATTCACGGTAAGTATTTACTGTAACATCCGGGTTCATCGCATTCATTGTCTCTTTTGCGGATTTTACTTTCGCTTTTCCGACATCTGCTGTGCCGTGGATGATCTGACGCTGCAAGTTCGAAAGATCGACTTCGTCCGCATCGACAATACCGATCGTTCCGACACCGGCTGCGGCAAGATACATCGCTGCCGGAGCACCAAGTCCACCGGCTCCGATGATCAGCACTTTGCCATTCAGCAGTTTTTTCTGGCCTTTCACGCCGACTTCCTGCAAAATGATATGGCGTGAGTAGCGCTCCATCTGTTCATTCGTAAATGCCATTAAAATGCTCCTCCTCCCATGAAGTAAAGAAATTCGATGACATCATTTTCTTTGATCTCTGTTTTGTCGAAATCTTCGCTTTCTACAAAGTCATCGTTTACGGTAACGGTTACATAATCCGGGTTTTCTACCTTTTCATCGACGATCAGTTTCGCGATGGTAGTTCCCTGTTCGATTTCCTTTTTCTCTCCTGCTACGGTTACTAACATTTCTTTGTCCTCCTGTTTTATAATAACTTTTTTACAGTTTCTTCCAGCTCCGGTCGTTTTACCAGACCGCGGATTCTCTCAACCTCGCTGCCATCTTTGAAAAATAACAACGTCGGGGAGGCTGCCACTTCATATTTCTGTGCCAGTCCGGCATCAAAATTTACATTGACTTTTACTACTTTTACCTGGTCCTCATAATCATCTTCCAAGCCACCAAGGATTGGAGATAACTGTTTGCATGGAATGCAGCTGTCCGAATAAAATTCTACCACAACCGGCAGATCGGATCCAAGGACCTCGGCTTCAAAATCTTCGCTGCTTACTCGTTTTGCCATGAGTTTCTCCTATTCTTCGACTTTCTTAACGATCAGGTCGTAAGTACCATTCTCATTGTCGATCAGTTTCAGGATCTGCTGTCCTTCTTCTTTAAAGCTTCGAGGTACGTTCTGAACCGGCTCACCGTCGTTCATGGTCACGGCAAGAACCTGTCCTACTTCAATCTCTTCCATCGCTACTTTTGCTTTTACAAATGTCATCGGGCAGACAACATCGGTAATGTCTACTCTTTCATCAATTTCAAAATCAGCCATTGTATGCCTCCTTAATCACTTTTTCAAATTTATCTTTGCCTACGCGCTCGATCGTAAATTGGAAACGCTCGCTTGGATTTGCATTGTCATCAAAGAACTGGATCGCTGCATCGGTTACGCGGAACAATGTCTCTTCGTCCTTGATCACCGGCACGACTTCTTCTCCTTTGTGAATGCGGTTTCCGAAAAGTCCACCGAAGGATACGAGATATCCTGTCGTCACATCCCAGGCATCGGTTGGACACGCTTTGGCGCATCTTCCGCAGTAGTTACACTTACTTTCTTCCACTTCAATCTTTCCGTCTTCCAGTTTGATCGCATCGGTGCGGCACGCTTTTACACACACACCACACTGGATACAGGCATCCTCTTTCCATTTTACGATAGAGGCACCTTTCACTCCGACATCGTTTTCCTCGGACTTCAAACAGTTATTCTGGCATCCGGTGACACCAAATTTGAATTTATGAGGAAGCTCTCTTGCAAAATATCTCTCGTCCAGTTTCTGAGCGATATCGTAGGAATCAATGTTTCCACTTGGACAGATCTGATTTCCCTGACAGGCTGTGACAGTACGTACACGTGGGCCGCAGACACCCGGCTTACAATCGCCTTTTTCCAGTTCTGCTTTCACTTCATCGATCTGATCCAGTTTGATAAATGGGATCTCTACGCCCTGTCTGGATGTCAGATGTACATGTCCGTCTCCATATTTTTCTGCCACTTCCGCAATCTTAGCCAGCTGCTTTGCTGTCAGATTTCCTCCTACCACTGCCAGTCGCAGGGAAAAGTTATTTTTTTGTTTCTGGCGCATGAATCCGCCTTTTTTCAGTGTAGCATAATCTACTGCCATAATTCACTTCCTCCTTATTTCTTCTCAATCGCGTATTTAAAATCTTCGATGATATCCTGAATATCTTCAATGCCGATGCTGATTCGGATCAGGTCGTCAAATACTCCGGCATCTTCTTTCTCTTTTTCCGTGCTGTGCGCATTCAGCGTCGATTCGGGATGAATGATCAGGGACTTTGTATCTCCGATATTGGAGACAATTTTTGGTAATTTTAAATCATTCATAATCTGGAAAGCACGTTCTTTGCTTCCGACCCGGATCGTAAGTATCGCGCCATAGCCATGTTCCAAAGTTTTTTCTGCAGTCTCGTGCCATGGGCTGTCTGGCAATGCCGGATAATTTACTTTGATGTCCGGATACTGCGTCAAAAACTCGGCTAACTTTTCGGCATTGAAACAGGCACGCTCCATGCGGAGTCCGAGTGTTTCAAGCCCCAGCATATTGTAAAATGCTGTCTGTGGTGCCATGCAGGCACCGGTATTTCGAAACAAGCCATTTCTGAGTTTCGCGGTAAATGCAAATTTTCCAAATTTTGCATATTCTTTCATGCCGGGATATCTTTCTTTATCCCATTTGAAGTTTCCGCTGTCGGTGATCACACCGCTGATGGCATCGCTGTTTCCATTTACATATTTCGATGTCGAATTGACGACGATGTCGGCACCAAGTTCGAGTGGGCGGACAAGATACGCGGTTGCGACCGTGTTGTCCATCACAAGCGGAAGTCCGTTCTCATGTGCCAATTCCGCCAGCTTACGGATGTCTACGACATCCAGTTTCGGATTTCCGATCGTCTCGGCAAAGATCACTCTTGTCTTGTCATTGATCGCTGCTTTGACTGCCTCTTCGTCATGAATATCGACAAATACGGTTTTGATCCCAAATGCCTCAAAATCATGAAAGACATCGATGGAACCTCCGTATAAACTCGTGCTTGCCAGAATTTCCTCTCCGGCATTCACGATATTAAGTAAGGCATTGAAGATGGCTGCCATTCCGGAAGCACAGGCGATCGAAGAAAGTCCATTCTCCAATGCTGTCATCCGGTTTTCAAAGGCTGTGATCGTCGGATTATTCAATCTTGTATACGAAAATCCGTTTGCCTTATTATGAAACAATTTTTCATGCTGTTCTGCAGACGTCTGATAGAAGGCGCTGGATTGGTAGATTGGCGTGAGCGTCGCTCCGGTCGCCTCATCTCCCATTTTTCCACTGTGCAAAAGTGCTGTGTTGAATCTCATACGTTCCCTCCATTTTCGTCTCTTCAAATGTAGTTGCCATTGCGTACGGATGCTTCTCCATAAACCGACTGTTTGCGGATATAGGCTGCCACTTCTTCTACCTCCGTACCATTTTCACTCCAATTCGTGATATAATTTTCATTTTTATTTGTAATGCTGTCTGCCTGTTTTTTGTCAACAAGAAGCAGGACAACGATTCCTGCGCGGTGCAGGTGTTTGAGTACCAGAGAAATGTCCTCGCCCTGTGCCGGTGCATACAGATACGTATGTCTGCCATCGATGTGAAGAACTTTTTCCACATCTTCCACAAACGCACGATTGACTTTATCGGATTTGATAAATTCTACCGTAACTGCCGTCTGTCCTTTGACTGCTGCGCGGACTTTGCGGTCCACACGTCCTTCATACAGACCATGCTCTTCAGCATTTACATTTTCTACCACTCCACAGGCAGATGTCATATTAGTTACACGGTCAATGAGAATAAATTCACCCATTGTCTTATGTTTCTTAAATTCATCTACGACGATCTTGTCTGCCAGTGAGATCTTACATACCGCGATCTCGTTTTTGCTGAGCGTTTCCACCGGTTTCTGCTCACCTGTATTAACGTCGATTGCATATTCAATCTTGGTAACCGCTCCCGGGATGGTCTTTGTACCCAGTTTAAAGAAGAAGTTCTTTCCACTGATGAGTTCATCGTCGTCCATCCAAAGGAGTGTCGTTGTCAAGGTCGATGCGATTTTCACCTGAGAATCCACAGAAAGCACGCAGCCTCTTGATACATCTACTTCGCGGTCAAGCTGGATCGTTACCGGCTGGCCTTTCACCGCTTTGTCGCTCTGCTTGTCGCCGACATAAATGCTCTTTACTTTCGCTGTCTCATTGCTAGGCAGGGTTGTCAGTTCGTCGCCGACATGAATCTCGCCATCTTCCACCTGACCCTGAAAGCCTCGGAATGTGTGGTCCGGACGGCATACACGCTGTACCGGCATATAGAAACCTACTTCGTGGTCGTCTTCGGAAATGTCAATATTTTCCAAGTATGTCAGGAGTGCCTCACCGTCATACCATTTGATGTTGTCGGATTTTGTCGTAACATTGTCGCCTTCTGTCGCCGAAACCGGAATAATCTTGACATTAGCAAGGCTGAGTTCTTCGGAAAGTTCCTTGATCTGTGCTTCGATCTCGTGGAATCTCTCTTCGCTGTAATCCACAAGGTCCATTTTGTTGACGGCAAATACAAAATATTTGATTCCCATCAGCTCACAGATTCTTGCGTGGCGTCTTGTCTGTACGAGCACGCCCTGTTTTGCGTCGATCAAAATGACTGCAAGGTCGGCAAAGGAAGCTCCTACTGCCATGTTTCTTGTGTATTCTTCATGTCCCGGTGTGTCCGCAACGATGAAGCTTCTTTTCTCTGTCGTAAAGTAACGGTACGCAACGTCGATCGTGATTCCCTGCTCGCGCTCTGCCATCAATCCGTCGAGAAGCAGTGAGTAGTCAATCTCGCCGCCGCGGCTTCCGACTTTACTGTCTAATTCCAGTGCTTTTTCCTGGTCGGTATACAATAACTTTGAATCGTATAAAATATGTCCAATTAAGGTTGATTTTCCGTCATCCACGCTTCCGCATGTAATAAATTTCAATAATCCGCTCATATTAGAAATACCCTTCTCTCTTTCTTCGTTCCATACTGCCAGCTGCTTCATTGTCGATCACTCGTGTCGTTCTCTCGGAAGATACGGCACTCAGTGTCTCGTCGATAATTTCGTCCAGTGTCGTCGCAGTGGACTCGCATCCACCGGTAAGTGGATAACATCCCAGGGTGCGGAATCGTACACTCTTGTACTCGATCTTTTCCCCCGGACGAAGTCTCATACGGTCATCGTCTACCATGATAATGTTGCCGTCGCGGTAAACGACCGGACGTACTTTTGCAAAATACAGAGACGGGATCTCGATATTTTCACGGCGAATGTACTGCCAGATATCCGTCTCGGTCCAGTTTGACAATGGAAATACTCGTACTTCCTGATGTTTCTGGATCTTGGAATTGTACAATTTCCACATCTCGGGACGCTGGTTTTTCGGATCCCACGCATGATGTTCGTTTCGGAAAGAAAATATTCTCTCTTTGGCTCTTGATTTTTCCTCGTCTCGGCGTCCACCACCAAACGCAGCGGTAAATCCGTATTTGTCAAGGGCCTGTTTCAATGCCTGTGTTTTCATGATATCCGTATAAGCAGAACCATGGTCAAATGGATTGATTCCGTCTTTTACCCCTTGTTCGTTAATGTACTCGATCATATCGATGCCGAGTTTTTTGGCCGTTTTGTCACGGAACTCGATCATTTCTTTAAATTTCCATGTTGTATTGACATGTAAAAACGGGAACGGCGGTTTCTCCGGATAAAAAGCTTTCATTGCCAAATGCAGCATTACCGAGCTGTCTTTTCCGATGGAATAAAGCATTACCGGTTTTTCACATTCTGCAGCCACTTCACGGATGATGTAGATTGCTTCTGCCTCCAATTTGTCAAGATGTGAAAACTCACTCATATCTGTGTCCTTCCTTTCGCTAGTACTTATTTGATTCTTTTTTGTTGATAATAACCTGTTCTTTGCTGCCATCTCTTCGTAATATGTTCCAGTATAACTGATTTTCTTCCGAAAGTACAGTCATCTTGCTTCCCATACCTCCAATATCTGCTCCCAGGTAAAGAGCGATCGCGCCAAACCGGCACTCTTTGATACAGGATGAGCATCCCCAGCAGTCTTTCGGGTACCTGATATAGGCTTTTTTGTCGTCGTCCATCTTAATCAAACTTCCCGGACAAACTTTCGCGCAGGCGGTACAGCCTTTGCACAATTCCTTGTTAATTGCTATGCTCATAATGCTCCTCCCTTCCAACCAGGTCCCGGAAGCGGATGATGATCTCGCCATCTTCCATTCTGGAATTTACATATTTTAACCATTTCCGGTCTTTTTTAGGATAATCTAAATTTTCGGCAAAACTGTGCCATCTTGTCTCTTTTCTTGCTTCCAAATGTGCAATAACGGCAAGGCACACGGTAAGCCGTTCTCTCAACTCATAGACAAACATCAATTCATGCATATCCTCCGCTGCAACATCCTCGCTGAGTTCGATCAGCTGTTTGATCTTGTCTTTCGCAAGTGCCAGCTGCTTTTCATTGAACTGGTAATGCGTCGAAATTCCTCCGGCGTAATTGTCCATGACTTTCTGCATCGCCTCTTCCAAGGCTTCGACGGTAAACATATCGTTTGATGCTGTCAAAAAATGGTTATACTCTTCTATCTTCTCTTCCAATGCCGTTTCTTCTTCTGCCTCATTTACCGGCAGTTCCTGCCCGGCATCCAGTTCTTTTACCATATGAAGTGCCGCGATCTCGCCTTCGACCATTGCCCCGGTCACGTATTTCTGCGGACATCCTCCGGCGACATCTCCTGCCGCATACAGACCGTGGATCGTCGTCTGGCGGTCCGTGTCCACCCAATATCCGCTGGCGGTGTGTCCGCCCACGATATAAGGTTCGGTTCCTTCAATCTCGACATTCTGCTCGCTCGGCTTCTTGCCGGATTCAATCCATTTGAGTGTCTGGCTTGGTGCCATATTGAGGTAAGCTTTTTTCAATGACTCATCCTGCTCGTCGGAAATTCCTTCGGTCCGCAGATAACAAGGACCTCTTCCCTCCAGATTTTCCATCACCGTTCCATACACTCGTTCCGAAGTCGTCAGACCGTATTTATCTTCGTAAACTTCGCCTTTTGCATTGACCTGTTTTGCGCCGACGCCCTGTGCGATGGTTCCGCTCGGTGCGATCGTATCTTTGCACCGGAGAGCGATAAAGCGCATCTCAAAGGTTGTCATCTCGGCTCCGCTCCGAATCCCCATCGCATATCCTGCGCCAGTATTAAATGGCGGATACCACATTTTATGTCTTGAAAATCCCGGATTGTTCGGACGGTAAAGCCCTGCCGCTCCGCCGGTCGCACAAAGCACTTTCTTTGCGCGGATCTCGTAAGCAGTGTTTTCTTCCATCGAAAATCCAAACGCTCCGCGGATCGTATTATTCTCCACAATGTAATCGGTTATATTGATTCGATTCAATACCGTCACATCCGGAAGGCTCTCTACTGCCGAAGCCAGCAACGGTTTCATATTTTCGCCGTTGATCTTTATATTTCGATTTCCGCGTGCGACGTATTCTCCATTTTCATCTTTCAAAATGACAAGTCCGAGTTGTTCCATTTTTTCCGTTACCCGGTTGAGGCCCTCTGACATTGTCATAAGCAGATCTTCTCTCACGATGCCATCCGCATCTTTTTTCGCATATTCCACATAATCTTCCGGTTTTCTGCCTTTTACGATATATGCATTGATTGCGTTGACACCGGCAGCCAGGCAGCCGCTCCGCTTAATATTTGCTTTTTCCGCAATAATGATCGAATAATCGGATTTTTCGCGGATCGTCAATGCGGCGTAACATCCTGCCGTTCCTCCACCGACGATCAAAATGTCCGTATGAAGTATTTTTTTATTTTCAATCTGCATCGCAGCTCCTCCTTGTTTTTCCTGTTCTTTTTGTGTTGGCAATTTATTGGCTTGCTAACTGCCCTACGGGATGCTTCGCAGCTTACGCTGCTAGATGTAAAACACGTCTTGTTCCTGCATCTCTTTATTTTCGAGCAGATACGTCTGTGCCTCGTCAAACACATACAATCGGTAGATCAGCACATGTACCGTCTCGCCGACGGACACCAGATCTTTTTCCAGCGACCGCTCGCCGACAACCTCAATTCCGTTTATATCCACGGTAATGTCGATGCGGTTTCCGCGGAATACCACGTCTTTTACGACGCCGGTCTCTGCCGCGCTGATGTACTGATCGAGTTTTCCACTCTTTGATATTTTTATAAATTCCGGTCGGATGACGGCTCTGTCTGCCCCCTCGACCTGGTCAAACCCTTTTAATTTCCCATATTCTTCCACCACCGAAGACCGGCCGATGAATTTGGCGACAAATGGGGTTCCCGGTGATTTGTAAATTTCTACCGGCATTCCCATCTGCTCGATGGTTCCGTGGTTCGTAATGATGATCTCATCGGCTACCTCTACGGCCTCATCCTGATCGTGGGTAACGAAAATACTCGTAATTCCCAGTTTTTCTACCATTTCTTTAAGCCAGCTCCGTAGCTCGGTTCTTACTTTGGCATCGATCGCCGCAAATGGTTCATCCAGCAAAAGTACCTGTGGATTCGGCGCCAATGCTCTGGCAAATGCCACTCTCTGGCGCTGACCGCCGGACAGCTGATTCGGATATCGTTTTTCCATCCCCGAAAGTCCGGTTAATTCGAGAAGTTCTTTGACTCTCTCTTTAATCTGTTTTTTCGGCATCTTCTGCAATTCCAGGCCAAACGCCACATTGTCAAAAACTGTCATATATCGGAACAACGCATAATTTTGAAATACAAAGCCGATGCCCCGCTTTGATGCCGGAATGTCATTGACCCGCTTTCCGTCGATGAAGATATCTCCGGAATTTGGATTTTCCAGCCCTGCGATCATTCGCAAAAGTGTCGTTTTTCCGCTTCCGGAAGGTCCAAGAAGCGCGACCAGTTTTCCTTTTTCAATCCCGAAACTCACATTGTCGGAGGCAAGGAAATCGCCGTATCGCTTGTATATGTTCTTCATTTCTACGTACATTGCTTACCGCCCTTCCTTTCCTTTGTCCCGGTGTTCGAGAATATTTCTTGCGATCAGTAAGATTACCGCCAGGATCACCAAGATCGAAGATACGGCAAATGCCGCCGTGATCGAAGTATCTGTTCCTGACATATATAAAGCATCTATTTCCAGCGGAAGTGTAAATGTCTCGCCCCTTGTCTTTGACAGGGCATTGACGGCGCCAAATTCGCCTAACGCTCTCGCTGTACATAAGATAATACCATAAATCAATCCCCATTTCATCTGTGGAAGCGTAATTTTTCGAAAAATTTTATATCCGCTTGCTCCCATCAGAGCCGCCGCCTCTTCTTCGTCCTTTCCCTGCGCATTGAGAATCGGGATCAGTTCCCTCGATACAAATGGGAAAGTAACAAAAATCGTCGCCAGCACGACACCCGGAATTGCAAATGTGATGCGGATGTCCGTTCCAAACCATTGGTTCACTGCGCGGATTGCCGGATAAAACCATCCGAGCCGTCCAAAGGTCATCAGATAGGCAAGTCCTACGATCACCGGCGATATCGAAAACGGAATGTCAATGAGCGTCGCCAGGATCTGTTTCCCACGAAAGGAAAATTTTGTCAAAAGCCATGCGGCGCAGATTCCAAAAAACGTATTTACGATGACTGCGATCACCGTTGCCAGAATCGTTACGCCAAGTGCGCTTCGCACATATTCCGTTGAAATCGACTCGAGATAAAAACCGATTCCCTCTTTCAGGGAACTGGCGATCACCGAAGCCAATGGGATCACAAGCATCAATACGAGAAATGCCACCGTTATGGTGATCATCAGCCGTTTTGTCCGCCGCTTCCCGCGTTCGAGTTTTTCCTGTTCGCTCATGGGCCATCCTCTCCTACAATAAATTCGTTCTCGCTGACTGTCTCGCCTGCACGATATTGACAAAAAGCAAAAGCAGAAATGACAAAATCAGCATCACAAATGCGATTGCCGTCGCACTTGCATAATCAATATAACTTAATTTTTGCATAATAACATAAGAAATTACCTGTGTCTTTTCCTTTGCGCTGTTTCCCGAGATGTAAATGACGCTTCCATATTCGCCGATCCCTCGGGCAAAAGCAAGTCCAAATCCGGTCAACAGAGCCGGCCGTAACTCCGGTAAAATAACGGAAAAGAATGTTTTTCTCGGTGTCGCGCCAAGCATATAGGCCGCTTCTTCGTATTGGCCATCCATTTTTTCAAGAACCGGCTGAACCGCTCTTATGACAAACGGCAGTCCCACGAAGATCAACGCGATCACAAGTCCGAGATGGGTATACGTTACTTTTATTCCAAGTTTTTCCAGTCCGCTTCCCAGCCAGCCGCTTTCCGAATATAATTTCGAAAGCGTAATGCCGGCAACCGCAGTCGGCAGTGCAAAGGGAAGTTCAATGAATCCATCTAAGATCCGTTTTCCCGGAAAATCGTATTTGACTAACGTCCATGCTACGATCAGTCCAAACACCGCATTAAGTACCGCCGCCACGAACGAACAGCCGATGCTGGTAAGAAAGGCATTCCGCACATTCGGTTTCCAGAGCAGCGCGAAAAATTCACGCGGGGAAATCTGAAGCGAATGCACAAGCACGGATGCCAGCGGAATGAGTACAATGAGCGAAAGCATCGTTACGACAATTCCCAAAGTGCATCGATAACCCGGTATGACTCTGGCTTTTTTCACTTTTTTTGGTATATCTGCCTTTTTCATCTTCTCTCGCTCCTGTCATTCTAGTATTCGTAAATCTCATCAAACATGGCGCCATCGTCAAAATACGTCTCGTAGGCCTTGTCCCAGCCGCCGTAATCTCCGATGTTCCACATCTTGATTGACAGATCGTATTGGTCTGAAAATTCCTGTAAGATTGCTTCATTGGATGGACGGTAGCCATTTTCCCCAATGAGCCGCTGGGCCTCGTCGCTGTACAAATATTGCAAATATCCGGTACTTACTTCTTCACTCTGGTTCATTCCGGCGTTGTCATCGACCACCGCCACACTCGGCTGTGCCAGAATGCTGACCGAAGGATTGATCATCTCGTATTCACCCGGGTAAGAGTTTAACGTCGCCAAGGCTTCATTTTCCCAGGCAATCAGCACATCGCCCTTTTTATTTTCTACAAATGTAGTTGTTGCTCCTCTTGCGCCCGAATCCATCACGGACACATTTTGATACAACGCTTTCATAAACTGCTTTTCTTTCGCCGCATCGTTCCATGTCGTCTTCGCATAACTGAGAGCCGCCAGGAAATTCCAACACGCTCCGCCACTGCTCTTCGGATCCGGTGTAATGACTTCCACACCGTTTTTTACCAAATCCTGCCAATCATGAATCTGCTTCGGATTCCCTTTTCGTACCAAAAATACGATGGTCGATGTGTAAGGAGCACTGTCTTTGTCAAATTCTTTCTGCCATCCGGCATCGATCAGTCCTGTTTTTTCAATCAATGTAATGTCATGCTCAAGTGCCAGCGTAACGACATCGGCATTACATCCTTCCACGACGGATCTTGCCTGGCTTCCGGAACCTCCGTGCGACTGTATCACCCGCACTTTTTTCCCGAAATTTTTTTCGTAATATTGTTCAAATAACACATTGTATTTTTCGTAAAATTCTCTCGTCGGATCGTAAGAAACGTTGGTGATCGTCAGCTCATCGCCGTTCTTTTTCCCACAACCGCCAAGTCCGTCCACCATTCCGGCTGTCATTGCCACGATAAGCACCATGGACAATATTCTGTGTTTTCTTTTCTGCATAAAATCCTCTGCCTTTATACAATAAATAAGGAAGTAGAAAGATATCTCTCACCGGTATCCGGGAGCAATACCACGATATTTTTGCCCTCATTTTCCGGACGTTTGGCAAGTTCTGTTGCTGCGTACAATGCTGCACCGGAGGAAATTCCCACAAGCACACCGTCGGTTCTTGCAATCTTTCTTGCTGTCTCGAATGCATCGTCGTTTTCCACTTTTATGATCTCATCCAATACTTTCATTTCGAGTACACCCGGCACAAAACCGGCGCCGATTCCCTGAATCTTATGTGGTCCAGGCTTTCCTCCGGAAAGCACCGGCGAACTTGCAGGCTCTACGGCTACGACTTTGACATCCGGATTTTTCTCTTTCAATGCCAGTCCGGTTCCGGTTACGGTTCCGCCGGTTCCGACTGCCGATACGAAGATGTCTACCTTTCCATCGGTATCTCTCCAGATCTCCTGTCCGGTTGTCTTTTTATGGATTTCCGGATTTGCCTCATTTTCAAACTGCTGCGGAATAAAGGCATTTCCATATTCTTCCTTTAGTGCTTCTGCTTTTGCGATTGCACCTTTCATACCTTCGCGTCCCGGTGTGAGTACGATCTCTGCCCCCAGCGCCGATACGATCTTACGTCTCTCTACGCTCATCGTATCCGGCATCGTAAGAATCAGATGCAGGCCTTTGGCTGCTGCCACAAATGCAAGTCCGATCCCCGTATTTCCGCTTGTCGGCTCGATAATAACGGTGTCGGCGTTGATCTTGCCATCTTTGATCCCCTGCTCGATCATCGCGCCTGCCACACGGTCTTTCACGCTTCCCAACGGATTAAAATATTCCAATTTTGCAATTACTTTCGCTTTTAATTCATTTTCTTTTTCATAATTTGTCAACTCCAGCAATGGAGTATTTCCAATCAGCTCTGTCAACTGCTTTGCAATCTTTTCCATAATCGTTACCGCCCTTCCAATATTTTTCGTTTTGCGATAGGTAGCATGCTGATGCATGCGCAGGTCATCAAGCTTCGCTTGGTGACAAAACATATCATATCATCTTTATCCTACTAAGTCAATAGGAATTATAGAAAAAGTAAAATTTTTTTATCTTTTCCTGACAAGAACCTCCTCTTTTAGTCTTTAAGAAACATGTACTGTTGGGCGCACTGCCTAAAAATAAGCCTCCCTGAGTCGAACTCAGGGAGGCTTGTCTTTACTGCCAGTCTGTATCATCTAACATTTCTAATTTTTTCTTCAGCATTCTCGTACGCCTGCCGACAAGCATGTCGAGTTCCTTTTCCGACTGCTCTAATCTTTTCTGGAGATTCAGCAAAACTTCTTCGTAATTGTCTACCTCCGAGCGCACTTCCGTCAAAACACGCCACACGTCACCACTCTTTTCCTGTATTTCAAGTGTGCGGAATCCCATCTGCAAACTATTTAACAGCACTCCGATACTTGCCGGCGAAGCCATCGTCACCTTGTAAAGCCGCATCAATTCCTGCACCAGCCCAAGTTTTACCGACGCCACATAAATCGCCTCGATCGGAAAAAACAACACGGCAAAATCTGTCGTATACGGCGGCAGAATGTACTTGTCGTGGATATCTTTCGCAAATGACTTCACGCGGTTTTTAAACACGATTGCCGCATCTTCCGCCATTTCCCGGTTTCCGCTCTGCAATGCTTCTTCGTATTGGAGATACGCATCCAAAGGAAACTTCGAGTCAATCGGAAGATATACCGGTTCTTCATATCTTCCGGGAAGTTTCACTGCGTATTCTACACGTGTAGTCCTCCCCGGAATTACCATACACTCCGTCTCGTATTGATCGGGAGTAAGCGTCTCATCAAGAATACTTCCCAGCTGCCATTCGCCCCAGATCCCGCGGGTTTTTACCCCGGTAAACATCCGCTGCAGTCCGACGACTTCCCGCCGGATCTCCTCAATCTGCGGATTGATCTCCGGTTTCCGGTTTTGGCGCTGCATCGCTATCATCAGATATACATTGGAAATAACCAGCAGAATCACAATAATGCCAAGTAAAATTTCCATTGTCGTCCTCCTTTATTAACGTAACGCAAAATCAAACTCCGGATTTCCGTCAAGTTCCATGGCATCTTGTTGTATATTTTTTCCGGTGTCAGTGAAGGTAAATTTGTGAATCTTCACGCCGCCCTGCACAAAATACAAGCGTACAACGATATACTGCGTCGCCATATAAACCTTTTTATCGATGTTCCGAGTCTCGCCGTCCGTTCCGTTGAACGTCACGACACCAACCGGCACACCCTGACTGAAAATCGTCATCGGAATCTGTGCCAATTCCCCGGATTCCGAGGAATACTCGATATGCAGATCATACAAATGACCGGTCGGCACATCAATCGCAAATACAAAACTGCTGCCCTTTGAGGTATCGATTCCATCCATTGGAATCTCGCCCTTTTCGTCAAATGTATAATATGCAATATTTTCTATATCAAAGTCCGACTTATCTTCCGGCTTATGGAGAATTTCCACTGTCTCCGTTTCGCCATTCAACCTTGCAAATGCCGGAAGGCTCATAAGCTGGCGGCAGATATTGGTGGCGCTTCGCTGCAATTCGCCGCGTGTCAATGTGCCGGCCGCAAGTTCTTTTAAAGTATTATCGTCTGTACGGTTTTCATCGCCCTGCGGACACACCATATAAATATCATTTTGCGCACGCACCATAGATGCAAAGTCATTTCCGACACCTTTTGTCCCGGACTGATTATTGATCTTCGCCCACCAGTCCGTCATCACGATACCGGTAAAGCCCCATTGGTTACGCAAAATGGTTGTATTTAATTCGTATCTTCCGGCAGTCCAGACTCCGTTCAAACGCCCATACGTCGTCATGACAGAATCCGCCTGCGCCTCTTTTACCGCGATCTCAAAGCCTTTCAGATAAATTTCACGAAGGGCACGCTCCGAAACGATCGAATCCACGTCATGTCGTTTCTTTTCCTGATTATTAGCGGCAAAATGTTTGAGTGTTCCGGTCACTCCCTGCTTTTTCAGACCGCGAAGTTCCGCCGCAGCCATTTTACCGGAAACAAGAGGATCTTCCGAAAAATACTCAAAATTTCGCCCATTTAACGGATGTCTGTGAATATTGATTCCCGGTCCTAAAATATTGTCGATTTTATTGGAAATCATTTCCAGTCCCAGACATTCAAATAATTGCTCGACTAACGCCGTATTCCATGTACAGGCGATCAATGTTCCATTTGGCAGACTGAACGCTTTCTTTCCGCAGTCAATGCGCATTCCCGATGGGCCGTCAGAACAGCAGCCGCAAGGAATTCCCATTTTTTTTAAATGTTCCGAAACGCCGCCATACGCAGCAGCCGTTCCCGGTGTCACTTTCGGACTTCCCATGCCTTCTCCGCGCACGATGCACGACAGATCCTCGTCAGAAAACTGCGCGACAAATTCCTCCATCGTGATTTTTCCATCTGCCACATCTTTCAGCACATACCCGTTGTCTCCCGTATATGCGATCTCTTCCGGCAGATTTTCCTCGCGTTTTTTCGCTTCCTGTTTTTTGCCTGTCGGAACCGCTTCACGTGTCAGTTCAAATTTGCCATTTCCATCTTTACTCATTTTGAAACGATCGAATGCTTCTACCGGTGCAAGTGCCTGTTCCAGTTTTTCGATCACTTTCTGCTGAATAATCTCAAAATTCGCGCCTTCTTCCGCATTACGAACATCGGAACCCACATAAATCCGGTATGTTCCCGGTTCAAGCACCATACAATACGGCGCACCGGTAACTCCGGAATCGTCATACGATGCAAGGACAGAAAACGGAATGGATATTTTTACCATTTCTTTTTCACCCGGTTCGATCACACCCGTTTTTGCAAATCCGCAAAGACTGCGGGCGGACTTACCGAGTTTTCCCTGCGGTGCCTCAACATATGCCTGAACCACGTGTTTTCCCGCTGTTTTTCCGGTATTTTTCACCTGCACCTGAATCTCGCATCCGAAATCCTCACGAATGGAAAAATCGATGCACGTATCGCGGAATGTCGTATAAGAGAGCCCATAACCAAACGGATACAGCACTTCCTCTTTTGCCACCGTTTCAAAATACCGGTATCCGACATAAATGTCTTCCACATAAAAGTTTTTGTCTTCGCCGCCAAAATAGGGCGAAGATGGGTAATCTTCTATTTTTTTTGCAATCGTATCGGTCAAATGCCCACAAGGGGACACTCTTCCGGTCAGCACATCGGCGACACCATAACCACCGACCATGCCTCCCTGCCACACGATCATCTGCGCCTGGCAGGCCTGCAGACACGGATGCGATAGATCAATAATACTTCCGATATTGAAAAGCACCGCCGTTTTCTCAAAATACGACGTCACTTTTTCGATCATATCAATCTCCCGTTTTGAAAGCTGATAGGCTCCTTCGGCATCGACATTATCACGGTCTTCTCCCGCCGTCCTGCCAATAATTACCAAGGCCGTGTTGTTTCGAAGTGATGCGTCGCGGACAAACTCTTCTTCCAACGGCATCTCCACCTGCGACCACGGCTCATTTGCCCAGCCGATTCCTTCATCAAACGGGTTTTCTTTTTCCCATTTTTCATAGGTTTCACGCACGGTTTCGTCCACACTTAGCCCCGGCTCTTCCCGCAGCGCATCCAAAATCCCGGTTACATTGGAAACATTTACCATTCCGCCGGAACCCGTTCCACTTTTATAGTAATTGTTTTGAATTCTTCCAAATACAGCGACACGGCAGCCCTCCTGCAATGGCAGTGTGTGCGCTTCATTTTTCAAAAGCACACACCCCTCTGCAGATACCTGTCTTGCTGTCTCTACATATTTATTCCAATCTAATACCATGTTGCATTCCCCCGGTATCTATTATTTTGTTCCGAAAATACGGTCTCCGGCATCACCAAGTCCCGGACAGATATACGCCGCTTCGTTTAATTCACGATCCAAATGTCCTACATAAATCTGAATATCCGGATGTGCTTCCTGAAGTCGCTTTACGCCTTCCGGTGCTGCAATGATGCACAAGAACTTAATATTTTTTCCACCATGCTGTTTGATAAAATCTACCGCTGCAATGGCAGAACCACCTGTCGCAAGCATAGGATCGGTCACTACGATCAATCGTTCTTCGATCGGATCCGGCAATTTGCAGTAATACTCATGTGGTTCATGTGTTTCCTCATCACGATACAATCCGATATGTCCGATCTTTGCGGTCGGCACAAGTGCCGTAATTCCGTTTACCATACCAAGTCCGGCACGAAGAATCGGCACAACTGCCATTTTTCTTCCGGCGATCATCGGCGTCTTGCAAGTCTCAATCGGTGTCTCGACCGTCACATCTTCCGTCGGAAGGTCGCGAAGTGCTTCATATCCCATAAGCATCGCAATTTCCTCTACCAGCGAACGAAATTCATTGGTTCCTGTCGTCTTATCTCTCAATCTTGAAATTTTGTGCTGGATCAATGGGTGATCCAAATACGTAACTTGACCTGCCATAATTTATTCCTCCGTTTCCTTTACTGCCGTCTGAAATTCATAATCTTTTCCCGGCAAAATTGCATTTAAAATAATACCTGCCAAAGCTGCGATAGCAAGTCCCGTAAGCGTTACCGCCGTTCCTGCTATCGTAAATGTAATACCCTCCGAAAATCCAAGTCCGCTGACAAGAATCACTGCCGCGATAATCAGGTTTCTGGATTTCGTCAGATCTACCTTATTCTCTACAACGTTTCTTACTCCGATCGCTGAGATCATTCCATAAAGAATGAAGCTGACACCACCGATGATCGCGGTCGGAAGCGATCCGATCAACGATGCCATTTTCGGTATAAAACTAAGTATAATCGCATACACTGCCGCCAAGCGGATCACACGTGGATCATGAACACGACTGAGTTCCAATACCCCTGTATTTTCGCCATATGTCGTATTTGCCGGTCCACCGATCAATGCCGAGATACTTGTCGCAATTCCGTCTCCGATCAAGGTGCGGTGAAGACCCGGATCCTCGATATAATTTTCTCCTACTGTCGCGGAAATCGCCGAAATATCGCCGATATGTTCCATCATGGTAGCCAATGCGATCGGCGCCATAACAAGAATCGCCGATAGGTCAAATTTACAAAACCGGAATCCCGGAATCCCGATCCAGTCTGCCTCCATCGTCGAGGAAAGATTTACGATCGTCGAACCATCTACATTATGAATGCCGCATGCGGTAAAAATGCACGCAACCACATAAGAAATGACGACACCCATAAGAATTGGAATAATTTTCCACATTCCTTTTCCCCATATATTGAAAATAATGATTGTCACAAGAGCAACCAGCGCAAGCGGCCAGTTCATCGAAGCGTTGCCGATTGCAGATCCGGCAAGATTGAGTCCGATACAGATAATGATCGGTCCTGTCACTACCGGTGGAAGAAAACGCATTACTTTTTTCACTCCGACCAACTTAATGATCAATGCCAAAATCAGATACAAAAGTCCCGCGATCACGATACCTCCGCAGGCATAAGCAAGTTTATCATCTCCACTCATGCCAGCATATTTTCCATCGTTAAAATTTGCCACGGTAGCAAATCCGCCCAAAAAGGCAAAGGAAGATCCCAAAAAAGCCGGAACTTTTAGTTTTGCCATTAAATGAAAAAACAATGTGCCGATTCCTGCACAAAATAACGTAACCTGAATCAATCTCCCCTGAGACACATCCCCATAATAACTGCTTACCAGAATTGGCACCAAAATCGTAGCACCAAACATCGCAAACATATGCTGCAGACCAAGGAGCAGCATTTTGGGCAATCCGAGCTGTCTGGCATCCCGAATTGCATTTGTTTTCTCGTTCATGAATACCTCCATTCCGGCATCCGAAGATGTCGTTTCTTTTTCTTTGCATATTTAATTTATTATACCATATACATTGGAATAAGTCACTAGAATGTTATGTATTACCTACCTTGAATATCATTTCATTTATAGACAGCTGCAACGGACAAACTCCCACCCGGTTGGCCTATTTAATCATATAAGCTCTATTTTAAAACTTTCTCCTCTAACCGGTATTGATACAGCTTTTTTGCACAAAAAAATATGACATACCAAAGTATATCATATTTTTCTGATAAAAACGAAAATTGCGACAGACGACAACAATTTTGGGATAGACGACAAAAATAGTGGTTAATCCGCTTCTATATATTAGATACTTTAGAAAGCAAAAAGGTTCACAACGGAATTTTTTTAATGGCGCTGGTCTGCTGCAAACACATACCAGCGCCATTGCAATTACCTATTCCACTATAATGTATTTTTCAAATCCCACTTCATCTACTACACAATTATGTTCCGGAGCAATAATAAAGTTCTTTTGTTCCTGTTTTGAAACTAAAATCTTATTGTTGCTTGATTCTCCCAGTTGAAATGCTAACACAGAACTTTTTACATTATCAAACTGAAATGCTTTTCCAAGTCGTAATGTAATTGCTGAAAACATATGAGATGTATACCAAAACATACCATCCATATTTTCTACTGCGGAGGTGTCAAAGTTATCTCCCAAGTCCAGTTCTGCCTTCTCAAATGGTGCATCTGCCCGATACTGGAAAAACATATAACTCATATCTTTTACACCCGTCGTATACAAATTTTCTATTCCATCTACCTGCCCCACATCACAACACAAATATGCTGAATTCGAATTTGCAACAACGCCTTTATCCTGTCCAATAGTCATTTCATACAAACCATTTTTATCTTTATCTGTATACCAAGCCATAACACTTTTATTTTGTTTTTCTGACAAATCAAAACTCTGAACAGCCTCTTCCGGCACTTTGTCACTGGAAGAAAATGTTAGTTCTTCAATATCTTTTCGCATTACATCTGTTCCAAAAAAGTAATATCTTTTATTCGTATAATATCTTGATATTGGCAGCCCATTTTCATCTTCACTTGGCAGTTCCGTATATTTTGCCGGCTCTGCCATAATACGATTTTCTGTCGGTTCATGAGTACGCACCGGCACTTTTGTAACTTCCGGCATCTGCGTTGGGGTGTTGGTTGGCACTACTGTCGGACTTTGTGTCGGCTGTTGTGTCGGTGTAGCACTTGCTGTCACGGTCGGGCTTTGTGTCGGTACTACACATGGTGGTATCGTGCCATACACGGTCACCTTGCAAATCAGTTTTTTCTTTCCAATCTTACAGGAAATTTTGGCCTTGCCGGCTTTTACTGCTTTTACTTTTACACTCGTCTTTTTCTTTGCCGTAAGACGAATGTTTTTCTTTCCTGACACAATCGACCATTTGGTTTTTTTACTGGTTTTCTTTACCTTAAGTGCAGCTGTTTTCCCTACCTTCATCGTGAGTTTTTTGGCACTCAGCTTTGGTGTCGCTGCCTGCGACGGAGCTGCTGTCTGGCAGAGACCTGCTGTCAATGCCAGAGTTAAAATCATTGCAATGTTTTTTGTTCTCATGGGGAACTCCTCCTAGCTTTCTACAACAACATAATTATCATTTTCTGGTCTATATGTCCAATCTCCATAATAACCAATGTGCCAGCTCATTTCTTCCGCATACTCAGTAAACCATTCTTTGGTTTTTTGATCTTTCACATAACAATAAGTATTGTCACCTTTTTCAATGTATTGAAATGCGCCGGTTTGTTTTTCGATTGCTGTTGGATCAAATTTCTTTCCCCATCGGATTTTTTCTAATCTTGGATATGCCATTTCATAAAACATATAGGAAATATCCTTCACCTTTGATGTATCAAAATTATCTCCCAAATCAAAAACTGTCGTATTATCATGCGAAAAATAGAACATATACTGCATATTTGTCACATGTGATGTATCTAGATTTTCAATTCCGTCTATAAATTTTTCATTATCTTCTATGTTGACAATATCAGAAAAAAGATACGCGGAATTTGCATTTGCCACTACTCCACCATCTTGTCCAATACAGACTTCATATTTTCCGTCATTATCTTCATCTGTATACCATCCCATAACACTTCCATTTTTCTTTTCCGAAAGATCAAAGCTTCCTATAACATTTTCCGGAACTTCCTTTGATTTTACAATGCGAATCTGTTCAATTTCATTTCTCCATATATTCGTCCCAAAAAATTTCATTTCTTCACACCAAAGTACGCCTGCGCCACCTTGTTGTAAATCAAAATAACTTTTATATTCAATCGGATCAACTTGTAAACAGTCATACTCTGCAACTGGTCCCGGTGTATTCTTTGTTTTGATCTCATATCCAGGTGTCTGCGTTGGGGTGCTGGTTGGTGCCACTGTCGCCGTTGGTGTCGCACTTGCTGTTACGGTCGGGCTTTGTGTCGGTGCAACACTTGCTGTCACAGTTGGACTTTGTGTCGGTACTACACATGGTGGTATCGGGCCATACACTGTTACCTTGCAGATCAGTTTTTTCTTTCCAATCTTACAGGAAATTTTTGCCTTTCCGGCTTTTACTGCTTTTACTTTTACACTCGTTTTTTTCTTTGCCGTAAGACGAATGTTTTTCTTTCCAGACACAATCGACCATTTGGCTTTTTTACTGGTTTTCTTTACCTTAAGTGCAGCTGTTTTCCCTACCTTCATCGTGAGTTTTTTGGCACTCAGCTTTGGTGTCGCTGCCTGCGACGGAGCTGCTGTCTGGCAGAGACCTGCAGTCAATGCCATCGTTAAAATCATTGCAATGTTTTTTGTTCTCATGGGAAACTCCTCCTTTTACTTAACCACTTTAATGTTTGCATGGTTATCTTCGCTCATAACCTTGATCTGCTTTCCACTACAAATTTTCTTAGTTTCATTTTCGTGCTTGTCGTATGTTGACACTTTCACTGTATCCGTTTTGTCATCCAGCTTCATATCTGACTGAATGCTGTCATCCTTCTTAAAGGTTGCAGTAATTTCGCCTTCTTTTAAATTATCATAGGAAACACTTGTATCATAATTTACAAAAGTGATACTCGCATCCTTCTTGTCAGAGGCAACAACATGATATGTGCCTTCTGGTACATAATACATCAAACTGTTAGGATTGTCAAAATTATCCACTTTACTGACACCTTCCAGATCTTCAATACTTTTGCCTTCCTCATTTGTAATCTGGCTGGCAGCCACATTTTCCGCTAAAATGACATTAGCATCTTTCATATAACTGGCATTGTTGATCTGGTATGATGGATTTCCAATCCTCGCGATAATTTGACTATATCTGTCCTTATATAACGAATAAAGCTCTTCTACACTATACAAAGAAACACCATTATATTGTCCATATGTAAATGTATTATTATTTGCATCAATTTTACCTGTACTTATTTTGCCTGGTTCATTAACATCATAAATATCAACTTGATAGATACCTTCTGATATTTTTTTTGTTCCTAAAAAAACCACAGCATGAACTGCTTTCCCATTAATTTTCAAACTTAAAATATAATTTTCTTGATTATTAATCAAATATTGTATTGTGTTTTTAATATCATTTGTTGTCTTTTCATATGTTTGTCCATAATCATAAGCATATCGAATCGATCCTCCATTTATAGTAAAAAACTGTGCAAGCTGGCTGTATTCTATCAAATCTCGCAATTTTGTATCTGTCTTTGCTTTTTGTCCTGCTAATCCATATACCTTTTCAGATTTCTCATCAATACTGGAAAAAACAGATTTTATGGCCCAATTTTGCCTATAAAACAACAAACTAGATAGTGACATTCCATAGCATCTTCCTGTTCCACCATGATACTGTAAATACAACTCATTTCCAACCACTTTTCCGAATAAATCCTCGTATTTACTTTTTGGAATTTCATCGTTTTCAGAATAATCTAACCCCAATAAACTATTTTTGAACGAATATCCATCCTCGCAGACCTCAAATTTTGCTGAATAACAAGCTTTTTTCCCTGAATCATATTCTTTAGGAACCAGTCTTACACAAAGATTATTCAATACATTTCCTTTTAATTCCGATCCAGTCCACTTTTTATTTTTCTTCCACTTTTCTTCCGGAATTCCAGATATTGCAACACTTCCGGTATGTTCAACATTGTACCTTGACCGCATTGCAACATCTGCAAGTCTTGCATTGTATTGTATAATTCCATTTGTTGTTGATCCTGTACTCCACCAAAAACTATCTTTCTCGTTTTTTTGTGATAAAACTGTATTTCCATTTTTCATTTTTGCATTCAGCTCAATATGATGATTGCTTTTCATTTTTGAATCTTTAAATATTGTTCCAGCCCCATAAACATAGTTGTTTTTCAAACTTGACAAGTGATATTTTTCTCCGTTAATTCCTCCATTAACTTCAGACTGATCATCATTACTTTCTGTTTTAAACGCCATATTATACAGCATCTTCGGCACTATCACAGCCTCCATCGCGGAAATATAATTTCCCTTCGTATAATCTCCTGCCGTCTGTGCATTCTTGGCCCAGCCAAGCCAGCCTCGTCCCGGCACATATACTCGGTAGTATAGATCATAATAGGCATTCTCTGCAGATGTGGTATTCCACTGCATTTCAACTGCCTTCATATTATAAGTTTTGCTTGTATCTCCTGCAGCAGCTCCATTTGTTTTCCACGCACTCCATCCTGCTTCATCACTATAGGCACGATATTTTATGCCGGTTGATGGAATGCTGTATCCATTAGCAGAAACCGATGCCTGGAAGGCTCTGGCTGCCATCGCATCTTCGCCTTCATTATCGCCTGCAAAACCACCATCATTTCCTTCTACACTCCAGTGTTTTCCCTCATCATATACTTTATATGTAATGCGCGGACAGTCTGTATAGTCCTCTTTATCATAATATTCAATTGTTAATTTCGGAATCTTGGTTCCATTGACAGATACAGAATTATAAATCCATGCTGATTTGCCGGAACTGGTATCACTGTCGTCTTTTGAAGTTGTTATCTCATAGCCGCACATTCTTCCTTCATCACGGGCGCGGCTGTCGAGCAATTCCTCATCCAGTGGCACCGTTGTTTTTCCCATATTGGCAGACGCCGTTATTTCTGCCAGTGTCTCTGCGCGTTTTGGCTGATTGCTATAGGTGATCTTCGGGGCTCCCCAGCCGGATGTTACCTGGCGGACATACATTTTCATGCCCGCATCTGACTGATGGAAATTTAATTCCAGATTCGCTTTTTCCACGTACATTCCTGCCAGTAAACTTTCCACACCTTCAAATTTAAGATAGGCACGGCACAGATCTTTTGCCGTATCTCGTTTTCCCACACATAATATGTTTGTATTTTCATCTGTGTAATTACTGTTTGGGGCTGTGGAACATACATAAGCCGATGAAAATTTACGTACATCACTTGTATTCCATGTCACGGTTGGATCAATGGTTACCGGATAGGCTCTGTCTGCGTCTCCCAGATATTGTTTGGACACCTTTAATACCATATGATATTGTTTTTCATCATTATTTTTATTTACTAATGTAATATTGTAATTACACGCTTCACTGTAGTTTCCTTCTGCATCGATCATGAATGCTGCCGGCAGGGTTCCGATCAGCCGGTCTTCTTTGATATCATATAAAAATACGCTCTCTCCCTCTTTGGTCTGCCAGCTTTTATTTTCTTTTTTACTTTCCTTTTTCAAATCTTCCTGAGATACAAGACTGCAGTTTTTTAAAGTAATATTAAATTCAAATGTATTTTGATCCGTTTTTTTGTCTAAAATGATGGATTCCTTTAAGCCATCTGTCGTGGATTCGTATTGATAATCTACCCCGTTCTTTTTTGTTTCATAAGCAATCTGCATTGCTTCTTTTCCTTCTTTTTTTAATGTTCCTGTCTGAACGGTTTCTTTGGGATTGATTTTTACTGCGTACTGATCGTACTCAGATAAGATAGGTGTTTTGGTAGTAATTTTTTGCGGAAAATAGGTCATTTTATCCGTCGTTGTGGTCTGATAATCATATGTGGCCAGATTTTCTCCTGTTTCGCTTTCTCTTTCTGTTATGTCTTTGAGCGATGTATCATAATCTGTCAATTTTCCTTTTTCATCTTTGAATCGGATGTCCTGTGCATAGATCTCCGCACGTTTTTTTCCTGTTCCATCCCCATAAACAGTCGCATTTTCTGTCTTTTGTGTAATCTTTTCTGCCTGCGGTTTTGTATTTGTAACAGTGGTTGTTTCTTCTGTCTCGGCATGGACAGACGGCTGCGGAATGCAAAAACCGCTGGTCAGCATAGCCATGACCAGCAGTAATGATACTATTTTATTTGTTGCCTTTGTACTTTTCATAATTAGAGTCCTCTCTTTCTGTTTTTTGATTGTGTTTATTAATTATTATATCCGAAAAACTTCCATTTCCTGCACCACCTCTTCCGGAAGGTAAATAACAATATACTCCTTTTCCATTATTGGCTGCTCTTTTTCTTTCGTCCAAAAATATGATTTAACTTTCTCCAAGGCATTGACATTATCATGACCATCATAACCATAACATTGCCAATCACAATACACTGGGCATAATTTCCTTTCTCATTCATCCATAAAAATACATATATTATGCTATAGATGCCCAATATAATTAGAGAATATCTCCAATATTTTTGTATTTCATAGTCATATAATTTCTTATGGCTGTCTTCAATCGGTGCGTATATTAAGACAATAAGTGCTGCCAAAAGAAACAACAAACTTTGTACCGTAATATCAAACAAGATAAATTTTGCCCACATACAGGCACCAAATACTATACTCCATGACATCAATACACATCGCGGCAGTGTCGATGCATGATAACCACCCGCATATCGGCGCAGAACGACAAAACTGACTAAAAATATGACGCACTGCCATCCGACTCCGCATAAAATACCGGTAACGAGCATGAGAAGAATCTCTAACGCAGAAACCATTGTCTGATATATCCCAAACACATATATTCCCTTATCTTCATTAGATAACGTTCCATACTTCATCATGCTCTCTACCAGTTTTTCAGCAAGTTTTTTCACCCTTATTTACGACGTAATTTTTCTGCACCTTCCGGTAATTCCGGCTGATACAAAAAAAGGTAACATGTAGAATTTGTCAATCCGGATGTTACTACAACTGCCAAAGAAGCCATCACAGTAGACAAACTTGCCATCAACTTTGTAATTAGTCCCTTTTTCATCTTCTTTTCCCTCCTTTTTGCAAAAAAATATGACACACTGAAGTATACCAATTCATCTTTCGAAGCTCGATGAACTGTGTATGCATCAGTATATCACATATTTTTCTCAAAAACGAAAATTGCGACAGACGACAACAATTTTGGGATAGACGACATCATTTCTACAAATTAAGCCCTATTTTGACATCAAATTTATTATCCTTTCTCTCCACCTTCATCGTCCCAAGATATTGATCTGTCACTTTCTCAACATTTTTTAGTCCGTATCCATGCTCTACTGTGTTGTTTTTCGTAGTCTTACCAATCGTTCCCACTTCCCCGCTGCACGAATTTGTTACACGAATCAATAACTGTGGCTTACGATACACGATTTTGCACATAATCTTCTTTTCTTCCTCTTTTCGAACTGCCTCGATCGCATTATCAAGAAGATTCATCAAAATAATACTCATATCTTTTGGCGAAAGTTCCAGTTCTTTTGGAACTTCACAGTCATATACAATTTCTGCTTTTTCACTTTTTGCGTGCTCATATTCATAGTTCAATATACTATCAAGTGTATAGTTCCCGGTATCCGCAATTATTTTTGCCGAGATTATATTTCTTTCCTCACACAATTCATTGACATATTTTTGAGCGCCCCCATATTGTTCTTGTGCAAGCATCTGTTGAAGAGAAGAAAGATGTTTGTAAAAATCATGCCGTTCTCCACGAATCTGCTCCATTATATTCTGCATGGATTCTGCCTGTTTTTGCTGACAAAGATTCTGAACTTCCAAAATTTCATTCTCTTTTCGTGCCTGCATGTTTCGGATGGTATTATCATACAGATAAATCGTCATAAAATTAATCGCTAATAAAAGAATGCCGCATATTACTAAAAACGCCGCAGGAAGACTTGACTTTGTGTACAAAATAATGATAAAAACAGTTACCAAAAATGGAAGAGACACCGTAACAATCCAATAAGATTTTGGCATCACCTCATCGTTTTTCAGACTAACAAAATTTCTTACGATCATTACAATCAAATACTGTATTACCGGCAAAAGAATCGTAACAAAAATCGAATCATAGTACGGATTTTGCTGTACCGGATTTACTCCAACCGCTCCAATACAAATAGCAACAAGTGCTTCGGAAACTGCCATCATTCCTATGGTCAATACCGTAACTAATACAGCTTTTGATATCTTTCCTCCATATAAGATACAAATCATGATAAAAGCACAAATGACGACAGATATAAAATTCAAAACCGGTACATTAAAAATCAAATACGCAATTGTTGTTACCGCAAAAAAGATAGAACAACCTCCAAAAACTCTTTTTGGTTCTGCCTTTTTCCGGTAAAAACACGCACTAAACAGATAATATATATATGTTTGAAATAAACTAGATATAATAAACGTTATCTCAAATATCATACCTCTTCCTCCATTTTGTGTAAATTCCAGATTTCTCTCGTCTGCTTTTCGTATTTGCGTCCAATCGGAACGATATCCTCATTTGTCATCTCAAATTCGGTACGTGAATACACTTTCACATACCGCATATTTACAAGATAAGATCTGTGACACCGTACAAAATATTTTTCTTTACAAAGTTCTCCCCATTCGCTCAATGTATTTTTTAAAACGATTTTTTTCCCATTTTTATCAAATGCTTTTATTTTTTTATTCGATGCTTCCATATACAAAACGTCTTCCAAAAATAAGCGATATTCCCGCCCATTTTCTTCGTACCAAACACTCTGTCTGTGTTCCGTATGTTCCGCAATCAATATTTCCAAATCTTTTATAATTCTTTCTTTGTCAAACGGTTTTCTGTAAAATCTTCTCGGCTCCAGATCAAAAAGCTGCTCGCAGTAACTGCTCTTCTGCGATATAAAGATCAGATCCAGGTGCTGCTTTTTTACCTGCTCGCGCAATACCTGTCCGACTTCCACACCATTCAGACCGGGCAGTTCGATATCCAAATAAACGACATCATAAATATAACCATTCGAAATATCTCCTAATAGTTCCTCTCCTGCATTATATATATGTATCATATCTTTTTCCGTCGAAATATTTTCCAGTATTTTCCTTAGTTCTTCGCATGCCCCATTATCGTCGTCGCATATTGCAATTTTCATAGGTATCATCCTCTTCAACCGTACATTGTAATTATATTATACAACGTTTTTCATTTCTTGGGAAGTACCCATTTTAAGGAGATATCACAATTTTTCATCCCATTTTCTTGACACAAAACCATGTACAATGATACACTTTACACATATCATTTACATTATTACCAGGAGGGATTACGATGGCTGTTCGAACCTACGACGAAGTTTATTTTTTCAATTTTGATTCTTACGAGGATCTGCGTCTCTATGAGGTCGGCTGCCAAAAATGCGACCCTTCGTATGGTTATGGTCCTATTATACGCGATTTGTATATACTTCATTACATTTATGAAGGTAGTGGAAAACTTTATATGAATGATCAGGTTTATCCGGTTTCTGCGGAACAGGCGTTTATCATTCCGGCAGGCACCCTTGGCTATTATGAAGCAGATGACAAAACACCATGGAACTATATCTGGATCCAGTTTCAGGGAAATAAAGTGGAAGAATTGCTGGAAAAATGTAGTATAACACAAGAAACTCCGGTATTTACTCCCATCACCAATGGATTAAATATCGGTGTAACTTTAAATAATATTTTGACAAATTCAGACAAACCTTTTTATTGTATGTCACAGTTTTATCTTCTATTTGAATACATGATGGAAGATACGCCAAAGAAGTCAACATCGTTTGAAATAGACAATTCATTAAAATACCTTCGTAATGTAATTCAATACATATCGCAAAAATACAGCGAGCCTATTCGCATCGGTGAAATAGCGAAACACTGCGGATTGGACCGCTCTTATCTAAGTAAATTATTTAAAAATGCAACCGACATGACACCACAGGAATACCTCTTATCTTTTCGTATGAATAAAGCAAAAGAATTGCTAAAAGACAGTTCAATTTCTGTGCAGAATGTCGCCTATTCCGTCGGCTATAATGACCCGTTTTCTTTCTCCAAATTTTTTAAAAGAGAAACGGGATTATCACCGAGTGAGTACCGCAAAAAAAACTTATAAGGAGGTTCTTATGAACAATCACACATTAGGATATTTACCGGCTCTTGGCTGGAATTCATGGAACACATTTACGTGGGATATCAATGAGACATTGATCAAAGAAATTGCCGACTGTTTTGTCGAAAAAGGATACATAGATGCCGGCTATGAATATATTGTCATTGATGACTGCTGGAGCCTTCGCGAACGCGATAAAGATGGAAATCTTGTCGCCGATCCGAAAAAATTTCCAAATGGCATGAAAGCTGTCGCCGATTATATCCACGCAAAAGGATTAAAATTTGGTATGTATTCCTGCGCCGGAACACACACTTGTGCCGGTTATCCGGGAAGTTTTGAGCATGAATTTCAGGATGCTGCCACATTTGCCGGCTGGGATGTTGATTATTTGAAATACGATTATTGCTTTAAACCGCGCCACATGTCCGGCGAACTTTTGTACAAACGAATGAGTCTTGCTCTGAAAAACTGCGGCCGCGACATCCTTTTTTCCGCCTGCAACTGGGGAGAAGACGATGTCCACCATTGGATCCGTGAATCCGGTGCACACTCGTACCGCTCTACTCCGGATATTCAGGATAATTGGGAATCCATCTGTAAAATTGCACTTTCGCAGATAGACAAGGAGGCCTTTACCGGAAATTATTGTCACAATGATATGGATATGCTTGTCGCAGGCATGCATGGTGGAAGTAATGATGACTTTATCGGAAGTATCGGTGGATGCACGGATACCCAGTATAAAACGCACTTTGCTTTATGGTGTATGATGGGGTCGCCGCTTATGATTGGCTGCGATATCCGCAAAGCCGATGATTTTACAAAGAATCTTCTGCAAAATAAAGATCTTCTGGCAATCAACCAGGATCCGGAAGCCCGCGGTGCCTACCGTGTAAAAGTGGAGCCGCAGTGGTTCCATGAAAATGATGCGTTTGTATTGGTAAAAGTTTTGGCAGACGGAGATATTGCAATTGGTCTATTTAATCTGTCAGACACCGCCAGGGAACTGACTTTGCAGTTTTGGGACATCGGTATTTCTTATGCTTCCGGTGTCGCACTTTCTCTCTATGACTGCTTTGCTCATAAGGACATCGGAACTTATAAAGAACGATTTGCGATCACGGTTCCATCGTGTGATTGTGTTGTTGTAAGAGCAAAGGTGGTAACTTTTTAATGGAAAAATTTTACAAAACCTGTATGACTTGCGATGCCCGCTTGACGAGCGATGAAAAAGCAATCTACATGAAATTAGTAAATCGCACTGCTTCCGAATTTCTCTGTTTGGATTGTCTGAGCAAAAAACTCGGATGTGAACGCGCAGCTTTGGAAAAACGCATCCGTTATTATCGTGAAAGCGGAAACTGCGTACTCTTTCGATAAAAAAACAGGGCTTCTCACTTATGCATAGTGGGGAGCCCTGAATTATTATGTAACCTTAGTGGTGGAACAAACGGATTCCTGTGAAGCTCATAACCATTCCGTGACGGTTACATGCATCGATACAATCCTGATCGCGGATGGAGCCACCCGGCTGTGCGATGTATTTTACTCCACTGCGGTAAGCTCTTTCAATGTTATCATCAAATGGGAAGAACGCATCCGAACCAAGTGTAACATCTTTCGCATATTCTTTCAGCCATTTTTCTTTCTCTGCTTTTTCAAATACCGGAGGTTTCTCTGTGAAATATTTCTCCCAGCAGCCATCTCCGATAACATCGAGATAATCTTCACCGATATAATTGTCAATTGCATTATCGCGCTCTGCACGTTTCAAACCTTCTTTGAAAGGAAGATTGAGAACTTGTGGAGACTGACGGAGAAGCCAGTTGTCTGCCTTGCTTCCGGCAAGTCTTGTACAATGAATACGTGACTGCTGTCCGGCACCGATTCCAATCGCTTGTCCGCCCTTTACAAAACAAACGGAATTTGACTGTGTATATTTCAATGTGATCATTGCGATCGCCATATCAATCTTGGCAGAATCCGGAAGTTCTTTGTTTTCTGTCACAATGTTATTGAAGAAATCTTTGTCAATGTTCAACTCATTGCGTCCCTGCTCGAAAGTCACACCGTAAACTTCTTTGTGCTCGATCGGAGCCGGCTCATAATTCGGATCAATTTCGATGATCGCATAACTTCCTTTTTTCTTTTCTTTCAACAATTCCAATGCTTCCGGTTCATAACCCGGTGCAATGATTCCATCGGAAAATTCTCTCTTGATCAGTTTTGCAGCAGATACATCACATACATCAGACAGTGCAATGAAGTCCCCATAAGAAGACATACGGTCGGCCCCTCTTGCACGTGCATAAGCACTGGCAAGCGGAGACAGTTCTCCGAGATCATCAACCCAGTAAATCTTTGACTCTACTTCGCTGAGTGGAAGTCCTACGGCAGCACCTGCAGGAGATACATGTTTAAAGGAAGTTGCAGCCGGAAGTCCGGTCGCCTTCTTTAACTCTTTTACTAACTGCCAGCCATTAAAGGCATCCAGGAAGTTGATATATCCCGGTTTTCCGTTTAATACTTTGATCGGCAGTTCGCCATTCTCCATGTAAATACGTGATGGTTTCTGGTTTGGGTTACAGCCATACTTTAATTCTAATTCTTTCATTGGTTACATCCTTTCTTTTTATTTATTTTTGTTTACAATGGTAGATTTGGTCTCACCGGTCGCGATGTCAATATATCTTACAAAGAGAGATACTTTATTGTCCTCGTTCAGACTTTCCCAAAGCATATTGGTAAATGCTTCCATGTCATCTGACATTTCTACCAATTTTGGCTCGCCCTCAAAACTTGGCAATGGGTTACCGTCACACATATATGTATGGATAAAATGTCCTTCTCCATTGACCGGATTGGAATAGGCAAATGTATATCGGTTGCATGCATCCGGATTTCCGTTGTTACTCTTCAAAATAGACATTGCATAGTTGTAATCGCCATTTTCCACGTGCATAATACCGGAAATTCTAGGCGTATAATTTGGTCCATCCGGCTCAAATTCTCTTGTACGAAGTGCCTGCTCAAATGTCTGCTGTTTGTCCATCAACTCATAAATCGTATCGGTCTGATCTCCGTTTGTCACGATTGTTTTATTGCCAAGCACACGAACAGGTGCATAAATGATCAGACTCGGATCACTCAATTTCGATGGGTCAAACGCCTGTGTACGGATTCCGTCTCCATCCTCTACAAACACGCGGTTTCGGCTGTTTTCACTTCTTCCCATGATAAAATATGCTGTCACAGCGTACTTTCCATTTGGGGATTTTCCGATCACGATTCCTCTTCCCGGATACGCATTCTCTTTCAATTCTTTTTCCAATGATAACATCTGCATTGCATTCTCTCCTTTTTTATTATAATGAAAAGACCGCCTGGGGGTTCCTTACGGTCTGCCCAGGCGGTCGGCTGCATTTACCATACTTCCCGTAGGTAATCCTACTTTTCCGCCAGTCGTATGGTCTCTGTCTTTAGTATATAATATTTGTGTGGAATTAGCAAGAAAAATTTGTAGGTTTATAATGCAAAAAGTTATTCTGGTTTTCCCCTTCGGGACCGCTTGCGCTTAGAAGAACACACGTAACAGTACATGAGGTCAAACTACGACCTCTATGTACTGACGGTGTTCTAAATCCCTCATTGTAAAACCAGAATAACTTTTTTATAATTAAGCCTGCAACAATACTTATTAAAAAGATTCTCCTAACTCTTGATGACAAATTTGATGTGTGGTACACTATAATTGCAAAATGATTTTTTTCAGGAAAGGAGAACATATATCATGGCAGGTTTTTTAGACAAATTATCCGATGTAATAAATAACACAGCCGATGAGATTACAGACAAAGCAAAAGAAATTTCCGAAGTTTCTTCCCTTAACAGCCAGATTCGTAATCAGGAAAAAACCATCGAACGTTGTTATAATGAAATTGGAAAATTATATTATGAGGCACATAAAGATGATACTTCCGATGCTTTCTTAGAGCAGATTGAACGTATCACAAAAGCAAAACAAGAAGTAGAACGTTTGAAAAAAGATGTGGAAAATATAAAAAACAAATAGTAACTATTCAGGACGCCTCTCCTCCACATTCGCATTTCAAACACTTCGTGTTCTTTTCTCGTCTTTGACAAGGCTAAAAATGCTCATATGTGGAGGGGAAGCCCTATTAGGATCTCAATGTATGGAAATCAATGAATCGTCGTGCTTGCACGTAAGAGACTTTGATTTCCATACATTGGATCCTGAATAGTAACGAGTAATAAATGTTTTCCACCAAAAAAGGGGAGTTATCCACAAATTTGTGTATTTTTGTGGATAACTCCCCTTTTTTATAATTTATATGTAATGGCTTTCAAATAAATAACATTGTAGTTTTTCTCATGAGGGATTTAGAATACCGTCAGTGCATAGAGGGCGTATCCTGCCCTCATGCACTGCTACGTGTATTCTTCTAAGCGCGAGCGGTCCCGAATGTGAAAACTACAATGTTATTTTTATGTGAAACCATTACACATCATCTTTTCGTATAAAAATCCCGATCCCGTTTTCTCATATGTCTTCTCGCTTTTTGATAACGTCTGCGGTACTCTGTCTTTTGCTGATATCCTCTTATTCGGATCACGCAGACACAACTTACACCAGCGACGCAGATTACCAAAATTACGACAAGCATTACTTTTTTTACCGGAAATGGCTCTTTTTTTGCTGTCATTTCTGCTTCTTTGAACCATTCTGTCATATTAATACTGTCTTTTAATGTCGCTGCATCCGTCGCATCATAATAAATGTCTGCTCCACCGACATCTTCTCCGTTGTACGTGTAAGAAATATGACCGATTACATTTTTTCCATTTTGCTTTTCCGGAGTCTGCAGATAGGTTACTTTTTTCTCCGTCTTATCCAGCGTGACACCTTTTGGAAGAATCACACCTGCATCAGAATCTACATGCAGTGAGCTGGTATCTTTGCTGTAAAATGGACTGAAATTAGTAAACAGATACTCCTTATTAATTTCATTGGAAGTGTCATCTTGAATCATCGTTTTATCATATTTTTCAAAACAATAATTAAACAATCTTGTCGTATCCGTATATGCGTTGGTGTCCATGTATGGGGAACCGTCTACTTTCATAACAACACAAACAAGTTCCATATTTCCTTTTTTTGCAAAAGTCACGAGAGTATAACGGCATTTATCCGTATAACCCGTCTTTCCACCAATACAGTATTTATAACCATATTGAGGCATATTTCCGGGATTTAACATTTTATGATGATTTCCCATCGGATCAATGTATTTTCGTTTATTTGATTTTCCAATGTCATAATATTTAGTGGAAGCAATTGTACGGAAATTTTCATTTTGCATAGCGGCTCTTCCGATTAAAGCCATGTCATATGGGGATGTATAATGATCTTTATTCCAAAGTCCGTTTGGATTCATAAAATGTGTATTTTTACATCCAAGTTCTTTTGCTTTCTCATTCATTTTAGCAACATAATTTTCAATACTTCCTGCTACATGGATTGCCACTCCGTTACAAACTTCATTGGCAGAAGCAAGCATGATGGCATACAAACTGTCTTCCATACTCAATTTTTCACCGTCCACAATGCCAATATTTGACGCACGACTTTCCCAATTTGTATAAGCGCGGTCATCATATTTAACCGTTTCTGAGAGAGAAGAGTTATCCATCGCAACCAAAGTTGTCATAATTTTTGTAATACTCGCAGGATATTCCTTCTTATTCATATTTTTGTCATATAAAACCGTTCCGGATTGCAGATCCATAACGCAGGCAGCTTCTGCAGAAACTGCAAGATCTTTTTGTCCGGCAGCTGCACCGGCTCCTGTCGGGATCAAAAGTACCGCCGCTGTAAGACAAATTCCCCCAATCCATGACTTTATTATGTTTTTCATTGGATTTTTCACTTTTTCTATCCTTTCTTACTTTCGCTTTTTATATTATCTAGCGAACTTGTGTTATTTTTATGTCGCGCTGCTTTAATAGATCAACAAACTGATTATCATCTGTAGCAATCATTGGCCGCGACAATTCATTTTTATTAATTAAAACAATTTTTCCTTTCATTCCATTGCTCAATTCCACATAATGCTGAAGATAGGTATTCGTCAGATTATTTAATATCGGAACCAAAAACATTGGATTAAACTGCTTTCTTCCTTCTTTTTCAAAAATTTCTATCACATCAAATGGACTCATCCCATGCCGGTATACCCGGTTGGATGTCATTGCATCGTAAACATCTGAAATTGCGGTAATTGCAGCATACGGATCAATTTCATTTAAACGGAATCCAAAAGGATATCCACTTCCATCCGCTCTCTCGTGATGCAGTAAAATAACTCGTTTTACGGATTCCGGAATATTTTTATCCTTCATTTTTTCATATCCGAGAAGCGGATGTTTTTTAATCTGCTCATATTCTTCTTCCGTCAATCTTCCCGGTTTCCGAAGAATATCTTTGGAAATAAGAAGTTTTCCCACATCGTGCATCAAGCCGCACAATGTCAACTGCTTTCTTTCGTACTCTGTCATACCAAGCCATCCCGCAAAGACACTGTTGATCATCGCCACATTCAAAGAATGGCGGTATGTCTCATCATCAAAGGTGCGAATATGATGTACCATATTCATGATTTCATACCTGCTTTTCGATTGAAATACAAGTTTATCCACATTTTCAACCAATTCATCGGTATTAATTTCATCTGCGGTTTTCAAAAGAGAATTCAAATTTTCTGATACATGATCTATCGTCAATTCATAATTTTCCTTAAACACAGCAAAATCCTCTTTTTCCTGCTGTGTCATATACATCTCTTCTTCTTCGTCAACTATATTCTTTTCTAACTCGCTTGCAAAAACACGAATGCTCATAATTCCAAAAAATGTCATTCTTGCTATGATTGATTCCGTTATTTTTGTATCTGCAGGCACCAACATCTGGTTATTTCTCGTATATACATCCCTTGCAACAATCATTCCAGGTACAAGATCACTTACAGACACAAGAATTATTTTCTTCTCATCCATCTCGTTCCCTCTTTACATTTATTTTATTGCTCATCTATAATCATACACGATTTTTCCAATTTTTCCAATAGTTACTTGCAAATTTATATTATTTTCTTCAAAATTTTTCAAAAATATGTTATACTATTCGCGAATACAAAACTTTGGAGGAAAATTATGAGACTTCGTAATATCAAGGGTGCGGAAGAATTTATCGCATCCAGTGAATTTGTCATACAGACACCGGAAGAATATAAAGGCAAATGGAATACATTTTTTGGAAATGACAATCCGATCCATATTGAAATAGGTATGGGAAAAGGAAAATTTATTCACGCAATGGCAGAACAAAATCCGGGGATTAATTACATTGGAATCGAAATGTATTCAAGTGTTCTTTACCGCGCAATTGAAAAAAGACAGCAGACAGAATGTTCCAATCTGTATTTTATCCGAATGGACGCAAAAAATCTTACAGAAGTTTTTGATAAAGCAGAGATTGACCGCATTTATCTGAACTTTTCTGATCCCTGGCCAAAAGAGCGTCATGCCAAACGCCGCCTGACTTCTCCGATATTTCTTTCGCTCTATGATGAAGTGCTTTGTCCGGAAGGAGTTATCTGTTTTAAGACAGACAACCGCCCATTATTTGATTATTCTGTGGAAACGATCTCGGAGACATCTCCTTGGAAATTAAAAGATGTTACCTATGATCTTCACCACAGTGAATTTGCAGAAGGCAATATTATGACCGAGTATGAAGAAAAGTTTTCCGGAAAAGGCATGCCGATCCATCGACTCGTTGCTTACCGGTAACACAAAGAAAAGCAAGGCATACAATAGAATAAAACAATAAGGGAGTTTATTATGAATTGTTTTCAAAATTCTCTCCGCCGTTTTTTTCTAAAAAAGCCTTGCTTAAAAAAACGAATTGATTGTATCATAGATTCTGTGTGCTATATTATGAAGCTATTAAAATAGAATTTATTCCTGCTTATTATTTCTTCTAACTTCTATTTCTTTTAGCATTTTTTTCTTCATTTTGGTCTCCATAATTACACTAATTATATGCATTATTACTGCCACTACCGGCACACCGAGAAACATTCCCAAAACTCCAAAATATGCACCACCGACTGTGATACCAAAAATAACCCAAAGCGGCTTGATTCCAGTAAGATCACCAAGTATTTTAGGTCCCAGATAAAGCCCGTCAAATTGCTGTAATATAAGTATCATAATGACGTATATAATCGCATATTTTGGTTCTATTACAAGATATATAATAACACCTGGAATAGCACCCATAATAGGACCAAAATACGGTATCATATTTGTTACACCAACGATCACACTAAGAAGCAATCCATATGGCAGACCGATTATACTCATCGCAATCAAGGAAAGGATTCCGATAATTAAAGAATCCACACTCTTTCCAAATAAAAATCCATTGAATATATGGTTACACTCGCGAAATGTATTCCAGATAAATGGTGCTTTTTCGTTAGATGCAAATGTATAAATAAAACGACGCAGTTCCTTTACTATTTTCTCTTTATCCAATATGATATACACCGATATGACGATGGCAAATATAATATTGATAAACCCAGAAATGAAGGATGCAGACAAATTATAAATATATGGGAATATTATTTTTGCCATTCCCGGTCCATAACTAAAGATATTTTGTGGAACAACTTTTTCAATCAGTTCCGTAATATCCGTCATTGGCAGAAACGGATATTTTTCCTGCAATTTTCCTGTATTATGAATAATGTAATTGTAACCATTTCCAAGTGACTTTGTAAGTTCTTTCACACTCTCTGAAATCTGCGGTACAATATAAACAATCGTAACCGTCAGCAATCCAAGTAAAATTGCATACGAAACTGCAACACTTGTATACTTGCATGCCTTTTTATGTTTTGTTCGGAAAAATAACCTATTCAAAATCTTCTGTATGCTTTCCACTAATGGATTGATCAAAAATGCCAATACCAGTCCAAAGATAAATGGCATAATTACTTTTATAAATCTCTGCATTTCTATAACTACTGATTTCCAATTTATAATAATAGCAATCACAATTGTGCATAATGCAAGGATTAAAATCACAGATCCCATATTAGATATAATTCCTTTTAATACTTCCCTTATTTTTCGATATGCCTTTTTATTTCTACTCATATTTTTTCTTTCCTTTTTTTAATTTTTTTTAAATAAATACTTGCATTTTTGTTACAAATGTTATATAATAGTTTTTGCGATTAGATAAGCGCCTTTAGCTCAGTTGGTAGAGCACCTGACTCTTAATCAGGGTGTCTGGGGTTCGAACCCCCAAAGGCGTACTCCCGAGTCCTTGTTTGGCAGACCTGCAACTGCTGGGTAAGGGCTTTTTTTTGCGCTTTTATAACTTTTATAACTAATAATCCTAATAGGATTTCCACCCGTTATGAGCGCTTTTAGCCTTGTCAAAGGTGGGAAAGAACCCATTAGGATTCTTTCGCCTGCTCCAATGCTTGTCTTTCTTCTTCGGAAAGTGCTACAAATACTTCCCCACTCTTTACTTCTTTAATGTATGTGTAACATCCTTCACTATTTGAATGCATGGAATTCAATATAAATCCGTCGTTATCTTTTGTCAGTAAAACAAGTACAAAACTTAATGTACCACCTATCTCTTTAAAAGCATCGTATTTTACAATAGCGACTTTTTGGTAGGTCTTTAAGAGATTTTCATCAATCAATTCGAGACGACCCTGGATTTTCTTCAATTCATCATTAATAAAATCCATATTTTCAAACTTCTTTTGGAAAGTTTCTTCCAGACTTTTGCCATCTTTTCCTTCCATAAACACATTGTATTGTTTTTTCAGTTTTCCTATTTTGGAAAGTGCTACGATCAACAATACAAGAAGTATGACCAATACAGCAGCAATTCCAATTATTATCATATCTGATTCGATTCCATAATCACTAAAACGAAACATCTTTATCCTCCTTATCAAACATTTGTTCTATTTAAAGAAACCAATGATTTTTTCTAGATCTTCCTGATTATAATATTCTATTTCTATCTTTCCGCTCTTTTCTGTTTTCCGGTTAATCATAACCTTGGTACCGGTAACTGTTTTCAGTTTTTCTTCCAAATCACGATACACAAAATCATTCTTTAATTCTTTTTTCTTTGGCTTCGCCGTCTTTTCTTTTCCAAGTGATTTAATCAGTTTTTCTGTCTCGCGGACACTCAGTTTTTCATCAAAAATCTTCATGGCAAGATTGTACTGCTCGTCACCATCTTTTACAGCGAGAAGTGCTCTCGCATGTCCACTTGAAATAGATTCCTGAATGAGCATATTTTGTACTCTCTCATCCAACTTCAACAGACGAATCGAGTTGGTAATTGCAGTACGGCTTTTTGATACACGCTCTGCAACTTCATCTTGTTTCAAATCATATTCTTTGATCAATCTCTGGTAAGCCATCGCCTCTTCTACCGGATTCAGATCTTCACGCTGAATATTTTCAATCAACGCAATTTCCATAATCTCCTGTGGTGAGTAATCTTTTACTACAACAGGTACTTCTTTTAAACCAGCTTTCTTTGCTGCACGCCATCTTCTTTCACCGGCAATGATTTCAAAATAATCATCTTTCTTTGCAACAACCAATGGCTGAACGATTCCATGCTGCTTAATAGACTCTGATAACTCAATCAAAGAATCTTCATTAAAAGATTTTCTTGGCTGATCCTTATTTGGTTCAACCTTATTAATATCTACATATTCTTCAATTTTCTTGATTTCTACTTTTTCAACTTCCTTAGTCGTCTCATTTTTCTTAGGTGGAATAAGTGTATCTAATCCTTTTCCTAATCCTCCTTTTCTTGCTGCCATTATTCTTCATCCCCCTTCTCAATAATTTCTTCTGCCAAAGCTCGATATGCTTTTGCTCCCGTAGACTTTCGATCATAAATATTAATTGGAAGTCCATAGCTTGGAGCCTCTGCCAATCTTACACTTCTTGGAATTATGGTATTATAAATCTTTTGATTCAAATTTTCTCTAACATTTTCTATAACCTGCAATGACAGATTTGTTCTGGCATCGTACATAGTAAATACGACTCCATCCATTTTCAGATTTGGATTCAAACGATCTTTTACCAAATCAATCGTATAGATTAGCTGGCTCAATCCTTCCAATGCATAAAACTCACATTGAATTGGAACCAGTACAGAATCCGCTGTTGTCATTGAATTAATTGTCAATGAATTCAATGATGGTGGACAGTCGATTAATATGTAATCATATCGATCTTTTACTTTATCAATTTCTTTTGATAAAATATAGTTTCTGTCTTCCATATCCAATGTTTCAATTTCTACACCTGCAAGATTTACATTTGCAGGTAAAACATCGAGATTTTCCAGCACATTTTTCTGTACACACTCATCAAATGAATTGGTACCAATCATAAGCTGGTAAATACTCTGTTCCAATTCATCTTTGTTTACGCCAAGTCCACTGGACGCATTTCCCTGTGGATCCAGGTCAATCATTAAAACTTTTTTTCCTTTTTCGGCCAATGCAGCAGATAAATTGATGGTAGTTGTTGTCTTACCAACTCCACCTTTCTGGTTAGCCACAGCTATAACTTTATGACTCATATTTTCTCACCTTTACAATTTTTTACCCTTCTATTTCTATTATATCATTCTCTTGCTAATAATACTAGCATATTTTTTAAAAATGTTTCACGTGAAACATTTTTCTACAACGGATTCTTTTTTGGCTTTCCCGCTTTTCTTGGATATTTTGTGGGAGTTTCATTTATCTTATGAATTTCAATAATATATCTCTTGTAATCTTCATCATCCGATAATGTACAGATTTCACTGATTTTGCAATTTAGTTCATCCAAAGCATGCTTTGATTCATCCACCTCTTGGTCAGTCTTTATACTTTTATACAATAACAGACTTCCATCAACTTTTATAAATGGAGAGCAATATTCTAATAAAATTGGTAATGGAGCAACCGCTCTTGAAACACAATAATCAAATTGTTCACGAAATGATGTATCTTTACCAAAGTCTTCTGCTCTTCCATGATATAAAGTTACATTACTTAATCCAAGTTCTTCTAAAACTGTTTTGAGAAATGTAATTCTCTTATCAAGTGAATCAATTAAAACAAAATTCGTCTGTGGTAACATAATAGCAAGCGGTATTCCCGGAAAACCTGCTCCCGTTCCCACATCAATTATATTTTTGTTTTCAAACTCTGTCTTATCATACTTTGTTAAAAGAAGAACAGAATCAATAAAGTGTTTTTGTACTACTTCATCTCTATCTGTAATCGTAGTTAGATTCATACGTTGATTCCAGTTAATCAATAATTCATAATATTTTTCAAATTGATTAGACATCGTTTCATCTAACAATAATCCATATTTATTAAATTCTGATTTCACTACTCTTCCTCCAATGTTTCACGTGAAACATTTCTATTATAATTTTCAAGGTAAACAAGTAATACTGATATATCTGCTGGAGAAACACCCGATATTCTTGCCGCTTGTCCTACAGACTCCGGTCTGATTTCAGTCAGTTTCTGTACTGCTTCAATTCTCAAGCTATTAATTTTTGAATAATCAATGGTTGAAGGAATTTTCTTTTGTTCCATCTTTTTAAATTGTTTTACCTGTTTCATCTGTCGTGAAATATATCCATCATATTTGATATTAATATTTACCTGTTCACATACATCATAAGGAAGTGGTTTTCTTTCTTTATCAATTGATTCAATTTTATCGTAATCTAATTCAGGACGACGAATCAATTCTGCCAAAGTAATTCCACTAATCAACGGTGTACTTCCATATTGTTTTAAAAGTTCTTGTACATTATCTGTATTACCAACAGAAGTATGCTCCATACGATTCATTTCTTTTTGGATTAGTTCATCTTTCAGAAGTAAACCATCGTATCTTTCCTTTGAAATTAATCCAACTTCATATCCAATTGGAGTTAATCGTAAATCAGCATTATCTTGACGAAGGATCAAACGATACTCTGCTCTCGATGTCATCATACGATAAGGTTCATTGGTACCTTTTGTTACAAGATCATCAATCAACACTCCGATGTATGCCTGTGATCGATCCAATATAATAGGATCTTTTTTCTGTAATTTTCTTGCGGCATTGATACCAGCAATAATACCCTGAGCTGCTGCTTCTTCATATCCGGAACTACCATTTGCCTGTCCGGCACTAAAAAGTCCTTCTACTTTCTTACACTCCAAAGATGGTTTCAACTCCAAAGAATCGATACAATCATATTCGATGGCATAAGCATTTCGAACAATTCTAGCATTTTCAAGTCCTTTGACAGAACGATACATTTCATACTGTACATCTTCCGGCATTGAACTTGACATTCCACCAATATACACTTCTGAAGTATACAACCCTTCAGGTTCAATAAAAACCTGATGTCTATTTTTATCAGCAAACCGGACAACTTTGTCTTCAATCGAAGGGCAATATCTTGGTCCCGTACTTTTTATCATTCCAGAATAGAGAGGTGACCGGTCTAAATTATCACGGATAATTTCATGTGTTTTTTCATTGGTATAAGTAAGGTAACATTTTACCTGCTCTCTCTCGATGTCTGCAGGATCATTGGTAAAAGAAAATGGTACAAGTTTTTCATCCCCATACTGTGGTTCCATCTTAGAAAAATCAACCGTATTTCCATCAATTCGCGCAGGGGTACCCGTTTTGAAACGACGGATTTTAATACCAAGTTCCGTTAAAGAATCAGAAAGATGATTTGCGGCAGACAGACCATTTGGTCCTGTATAGGTAGAAATCTCTCCTGTAATACATTTTGCCTTAAGATAGGTTCCGGTACATAATACACATACTTTACAATGAATAATGGCGCCTGTATAAGTTCTTATACCTACTAATATATTATTTTCTACCAACAATTCTGTCACTTCAGCCTGCTTAATAGAAATATTTTCTGTTTCTTCCAGTACACGACGCATTCTTTTACTGTATTCTTTTTTGTCTGCCTGCGCACGAAGCGAATGTACAGCCGGTCCTTTGGATTTATTTAACATTTTGCTCTGAATAAATGTTGCATCAATATTTTTTCCCATCTCGCCACCGAGTGCATCCACTTCTCTGACAAGATGCCCTTTTGACGATCCACCAACATTAGGATTACATGGCATCAATGCGATGCTGTCAACACTGACGGTAAAAAGTGCCGTGGAAAATCCAAGTCTCGCCAGAGCAAGAGCTGCTTCACAGCCGGCATGGCCTGCACCGACAACGACAGCATCATATGTTTCTTCTAATATCTTTTTCATAGTATCCTCAAACCTTTCTCATTTACCCATACAGAATTTTTTGAAAATTGTATCCACCAGATCATCATCCACAGTTTCACCGATAATACTTCCAAGCTGCTCATAAGCATTCATCATATCAATCGTATAAAAATCTTCTCCCACTCCGAGATCATAACTTTCTTTTACACGAAGAAGACTTTCGTATGCCTCCGACACTGCCTGCTTTTGTCTTTCATTAGAAAGATATATTTCCTGATTAAATGAAATCTCATTTTGAAAAAACTGATTCGTGATATACTGCTGCAATTCTTCCAATCCTTCTCCTGTCTTTGCAGAAAAAGCGATGATTTTTTTTGTTGTCATATTTTCTATTTCATCGATAGAAAATGCATTTTCAAGATCAGATTTATTATATAAAATAACTGCTTTTTTCGACTCAATTTCTTTTAAAAGTATCTTATCTTCTTCTTCTATTTCACGTGAACGGTCTAATATTAAAATACAGAAGTCACAGTGTTTCAGCTGTTCCCTCGCTTTTTCAATTCCTATTTTTTCAACTTCATCTTCTGTTTCATGTATTCCGGCAGTATCAATTAAGTGTAAAAATACATCACCAATTCTAACATTTTCTTCCAATGTATCCCTTGTCGTACCGGGTACATTTGTCACAATAGCTCGCTCTGTTCCCAGCATCGCATTTAAAAAAGAAGATTTTCCGACATTAGGTTTTCCTATAATTGCCGTCTGAATTCCTTCATAAATCAAACGTCCATTATCATAATTGTTTTTCATTTTTCTAAGTTCAGAAATCGAACTCGTAATATGATTTAAAAAATCTTTTTCAAACAGATCAAGTGAAATATGTTCCGGATCATCCAGCGCAGCCTCTATATACGCAACATCATCCATAATAATATTCCGTATTTTCTGAATCTTCTGTTTAACAATTCCACTTAATTGGGAAACCGAACTTTCCAACGCATATTTACTTTTCGATTCAATCAGATCCATAACTGCCTCTGCCTGAGACAGATCTATTCTTCCATTTAAAAAAGCACGTTTTGTAAATTCACCCGGCTCTGCAATTCGAACACCCTCTTTTTTTAATATAAGATCAAGAATTGTCTGACATACAAAAGCCCCTCCATGACACTGGATTTCGACAACATCTTCTCTTGTATAACTATTCGGTGTACGCATTAATAATACAAGAACTTCATCTATTTTCTGTCCTTCTTCATCTACCACATAACCATAATGAATCGTATGGCTTTTTACTTCTGCCAAAGTTTTATTTTTTAATTTCAGACAACTGTCCGCAACTTTAACTGCATTCTCACCACTGATTCGGATGATACTTACTCCACCATTTACGGAGGCAGTCGCAATCGCAGCAATGGTATCTTCGTAAAACATAAAACATCCCTTTCTATACTTGATAACCTATAAATATAATACATTTATTCTAATATCAATAAGGCTAAAAAGGCTGAATCCTGAGATTCAGCCCAACTCTTTTGATTCATATTAATCTTCTGTTTTATCAGCATTATCATCCGAACCAAAATTACTCTGATTACGATATGAATTATTACGATTATAAGACTTATTGTTATAAGGTTTATTATAAGAAGATTTACCATATGGTTTTTTTCCATAAGATTTATTATATGGTTTACGTCCACCATTTCCATTATAACCATTTTTCTTGCGGTAGTTATTGTTACGACGAGGCGGCATGCTCGCATATTCTTTGGATACATTTACAACAACCTTACGGAAAGGTTCTTCCCCTTCACTGTAAGTTTCTACGTATTTGTCATTCTGAAGTGCTGCATGGATCAAACGTCTCTCATATGGATTCATTGGTTCCAAAGTAGCCGGACGTCTTGTCTTCTTAACCTTAATCGCAATATTTTTTGCAAGGTTCTCGATCGTAACTTTACGACGCTCACGGTAATTCTCTGTATCCATCTTAATCTTAATATATTCTTCACGGTTTTTATTAGCAACCAAAGAAGTAAGATACTGAATAGAATCCAAAGTCTGCCCACGTTTTCCAATCAAAAGACCCATTTCGTCGCCCTTCAGATCAATGTAGATAACTTTTTCTTCTTCATCATACTTCATATCTACTTCTACATTTAAATGCATATTTTCAAACAGACGTTTCAGAAAATCTTTTACAATATCCTGCACATCTTCTTTTTTGCAAACACGAATGCGGGCCGGTTTACTAAATAATCCAAGCAAACCTGTACTTTCTTTTTCCAATACTTCATATTCAATCTGATCACTTGTTGTTTCTAATTTAATTAATGCTTCCGTCAAAGCTTCATCAACTGTTTTTGCTGAAAATTCCTGCCAATTTGACATAATAAATTCCTCCAATCACATAAAAGACAATCCATCATTTATCTTTTTCTCTGTCTCCATCCAGCATATGGGCGTATGAACCAATGCTGCCCTTCTCATAATTTGTATTCGTAGTATACGACGGCTTCTTCACATCCTTCTCGTCTGTCGTCGCTGCTTTATTCTGATAATTTGCAGCCGTCTTAATGGAACTTGTCCTCTGCTTCGCATACATTTCCATCTGCTCATTCATCTTTTTCCGCTTATTTGCTTTCTTCGCTGCCTTATCTTTGTTCTTTTCAATCAGCTCGTCCAAAGAAATCTTATCTACCTGATGGTTAATGATAAGAGTTTGTCCAATTCGAAAAATAGAAGCGGCAATCCAGTATAAACCAATACCCATTGAAAAACTCAAGGCAAAAAATCCGGACATCAAAGGCATAAAGTAATTCATCATTTTCATACTCTGCTGCATGCTGTCCTGCTGGGTATTTTTCTTTCCTTTATCATTCTTATTCTTCGCCTGAAGAATCTGAGAATTCAAAAACTGAAATACGACAGCCAGCACAGGAATCAAATACGCCCATTTTGTCGTAGAAGCATACTCTGTAGGTGTCTTAGAAAGATCCAGACCCAAGAAACCTGTCGCTCCTTCCAAACTAGGTGCATACTTCGTAACTTCACGAATTACACCATAAAGGGCAAAGATGATCGGCATGGAGATAATCAAAGGAAGACATCCACCAAACGGACTAACTCCGTATTTGTTATATATCTCCTGAGTCTCTGCCTGCTGTCTCATCATCGATTCATTATCTTTTTTACCTTTGTATTTTTCCTGAATCGCAAGAATCTCCGGATTGATCTTTGTCATCAAACGCGCTGATTTCTGTTGTTTTGCATTCAAAGGGAACATAATTAAATATACAATAAATGTAAACAAGATAATACATATACCTACATTATGAATACCAAGGGTATGAAATACTACCCAGTCAATCCCTTCTAATATCCAACCTAAAAACTGATATACATAACTCAATTCACTAACCTCCACTAACTGATATCGCTATTTTACGGAACTGGATCATAGCCACCTTTGTGAAAAGGATGACATCTTAAAATTCGTTTCAAAGCCAAAAAACCACCCTTGCATGCACCATATTTTGTAATTGCCTGTCTGGCATATTCGGAACAGCATGGTGTATAGATACACGTTGGCGTAGGCTTTAAAGGTGAAATGAATCTCTGATAAATACGTAGTAAAAACAATAAAATCTTTTTCATGACATTATACCTTCTGTCACCAAACGAAGTTTGATGACCTGCGTGTGCATCCGCACACTACATTATACCATGTAATCGACATAAGTGCAGAAACGCACTCTCGATTTCTTGAAAACTTCTACCTTTTGCCGTGTTTCTGGCAACGATAACAACATTATAACTTTTCTTTAATTTTGCGTCATTCGTTCGAACGGATTCACGAAGTAACCTGGTGATTCTATGACGCACAACGCTATTTCCAACTTTCTTGCTGACAGAAAATCCATAGCGGTTGGGACCACTCTCCCTTTCGACCAAAATCATCACCAGGTACCGATTTGCTTTCGATTTACCAAACTTGTAAACCTTTTTAAATTCCGAGTTTTTTCCTAACTTTTCAAACACTGTCCATATCCTCATACATTCAAGTGATACAGGCAAACCTGTATCCTATAGATACAACGATGAAAAGAAAAAGAAGAAAAGTCACACATTCATGTGACTTTGCACAATCCTGCCATGCTATGCATAATACATATTAAGCGGACAATTTTTTTCTTCCTTTTGCTCTTCTTCTGGAAAGAACCTTTCTTCCGTTAGAAGTACTCATTCTTTTACGAAAACCATGAACTCTAGATCTAGATTTCTTTTTTGGCTGAAATGTCATCTTCATATTCGATACACCTCCTTCTCTCTATAACCTTATATCCTCATAAAATGAGTGGATAAATCCGTATCAAGCCTAATTATAGTATTGAATCGCCGAATAGTCAAGCAAATAATGAAAGAAAGTTGTTTTTTTGTAAATATTTCATTGAAAAAAAGCCATATATGATGTACAATATATTTGTATGTTTATACCCTTATTTTGATTTTTTTTAGTTAGGTAGGTTTTTTTATGGAAAATGAGATAAAATCCCGCTGGGGCGAAATTATCGCGTATCTAAAGGATAATAGTTCTATTTCCGGTCCTGCGATACGAACTTTTATCGAACCACTGGAAGCAATTTCTTATGAAAATAATATATTGACATTGCAAATTGACATGTCACAGCAGGGGGATTGTTACAAAGCATTGACGGAACGTTACTATTTTGATATCCGTGTTGCGGTTGAAAGTATCATCGAAGGTGAAGAAATCGCCCAGATTAACTTCGTTTATAAAAAAGATGATAGTGTTTCTTCCTATTTTAATGAAGAAAAAGAACAGTCATTGATCGATAAGTATCCTTATCTGAGTCAGGGTCATTCGTTTGAAACCTTTGTAACCAGTCAGAGCAATGCGATGGCATATGCGGCAGCACTCAATGTAGCAGAAAATCCTACGCTGCATGTTTACAATCCGCTTTTCCTTTACGGAAACCCGGGTCTTGGAAAAACCCATCTGATGCATTCCATTGCGAGACATATTATCGAGCATCACCCGGAATTAAAGGTTCTTTATATTACCAGTGAGGATTTTACCAACCAGGTAATTGAAGCCATTCGTTCCAATAAAGTAAGCCACGATAACTCAGCGACTACAAACCTTCGTAAAAAATTTCGAAGTGTCGATGTCCTGCTGATCGACGATATCCAGTTTATCATAGGAAAAGAAAGCTCTCAGCTTGAATTTTTTAACACATTTGAGACTCTCTTCCAATTAAATAAACAAATTGTTATCTCAAGTGATAAACCGCCGAGAGATATGCCTGAATTGGATGACCGTTATCGAACCCGTTTCAGTTCCGGACTTTTGGTTGACATTCAGCCGCCGGATTACGAAACCAGTATGGCGATCTTAAATAATTTTAAAGAAAAAGAGTCAATACAAGTCGATGAAGAAGTGCTCCGTTTCATCGCTACCAATATACGATCCAGTGTACGTGAACTGGAAGGTGCCTTTAAGAAAGTACAGTATTTTTCTACATTAAGCCACCAGAAGATCACACTGGAACTTGCAGAAAACGCATTAAAGGATATGATCAAACCTGACAGTGCAAGAGAAATTACAGTAGAATACATTATTGATATCGTAACGGATCATTTTCAGCTCTCATCCGATGCCATTGTTTCGAAAAAGAGACAAAAGACCATTGCCTATCCACGACAGATCTGTATGTACTTATGCAAAGAATTAACAGACTTATCCACAACCGAGATTGGCGAAAAGATAGGTGGACGCGATCATTCGACAGTTATCCACGGATGCGCGAAAATAGAGGAGTTGATAAATACCGACCCTACTGTGAAAAAAATGATTGATATCCTGATTAAAAAAATCAATCCTTGATAACTTGTGGATAACTTTACATTAACTGTTTATAACTTGAGCATATTTCATGGACAACTTAAATTAACTTTTTAACATGATTTAAGTTTCCCATTCCATTCACTTAAAATAAACGTTAAATGAGAAAGTTATAAAGTAGCTCAAACCAGCATAGAATTTAACTTAAAGCTACTTTTCCACTTTTACACGACACCTATTACTACTATTACTAAATATTAATATTATATTTATTAGCAAATTAACCAGAAAGGGGTTATTCACAACTATGAAATTCACATGCAATAAATCTGATATGACAGAAGCAGTTAATATTGTATTGAAGGCAGTGCCCGGTAAAACGACGATGCCTATTTTGGAATGCGTTGTCATTGAGGCAGCCGGTGACCAGATCAAATTAACAACCAATGACATGCAGCTTGGTATCGAAACCCGTTTTCCGGCTCAGATAGAAGAAGATGGAATCATTCTTGTTAATGCAAAAATGATTTCCGATATCATTCGTAAGCTTCCGGAAAATGATGTATATTTTGAAGCAGATGACAATGAAAATATTCTCTTGTTCTGCGGAAAGGCAAAATTCAATCTTTCCGGAAAGAATCATGAAGAATTTCCAATGCTTCCGAATATTGAAAAAAGTTATAAAATTACAGTTTCACAGTTTACATTAAAGGAAATGATTCGTCAGACAATTTTTTCCATTTCTAACAACGAGAGCAATAAGATTCTGACAGGAGAATTGTTTGAGATCAATGGAGATGAATTTAAGATTGCTTCCCTTGATCTTCATCGTGTGTCAATTCGTAAGATTCAGCTCAAAGAATCCTACGATGATATGAAAGCAGTCATTCCCGGAAAGACATTGAGCGAGGTCAGCAAGATTTTGACGGGTGGAATGGATGACAACGTAGATATTTATTTTACCAAAAACCATGTTTTGTTTGAATTGGAAAATACAATCATCATTTCTCGTCTGATCGAAGGAAATTTCTATAATATCAATCAGATGCTGACAAATGATTATGAGACAAAAGTGACGGTAAACAAGAGAGATCTTCTTGAATGTATCGATCGTGCGACACTGCTTTTGCGTGAAGCAGAAAATAAGCCGGTCATTATGAATGTAAAAAATAGCGAGATAAAAATGGAAATGACGACGAAAATCGGTTCCATGGATGAAAATATTACGATTGAAAAAGAGGGAAAGGATCTGCGAATTGCATTTGACCCTAAGTTTTTGATCGATGTACTTCGAGTAATTGATGAAGAAGAAGTAAACCTGTATTTGTTTAATGCGAAAGCGCCATGCTTTATCCGTGATGACAATTCATACATTTATCTGATTCTTCCTGTAAATCTGATTGAGTAAAGGAGACAAATTATGGAAGAAATAACAATAAAAGATGATTTTATAAAACTTGGGCAAGCTTTGAAACTTGCCGGATTGGCCGGTTCCGGAGTAGACGCCAAATTTATGATTGAAGACGGAATCGTATCGGTAAATGGTGAAGTAGAGCTTCGGCGCGGACGGAAAGTCCGCCCGGGAGATGTGATTGAACTGGAAGGACATCAGGTAAAGGTAAATCATATATGATAATTGAATCTTTGGAATTATTGAATTTCCGCAATTATGAGAGAGAATGTTTTATATTTGATGAAAATACGAATGTTTTGTATGGTGACAATGCGCAGGGCAAGACAAATGTACTGGAAGCAATTTATTTTTGCTCGACATCAAGATCTCACCGCGGAAGTAAAGATAAAAAAATGATTCGATTTGATATGCCGGAAGCTCATTTGAGGATGAATCTGTTAAAAGGCAGCATTCATCATAAAGTGGACATTCATCTGAAGAGAAACAAAGCCAAAGGGATCGCAGTCGATGGCGTTCCCATCAAAAAGACAGCAGATCTGCTTGGCATCTGCAATGTGGTATTTTTTTCGCCGGAAGATCTGGAGATCATCGAGCGGGGACCGGATGCCAGAAGACATTTTATCGATATGGAACTTTGTCAGTTAGATCCGATGTATTTGTTTCATTTGACAAAATATAAACAGGTTTTGCGCCAGCGGAATGAATTGTTAAAACAAATTGGTTTAAATAAAGATTTATTGGATACACTCGATATATGGAATAGCGAATTAGTAAAATATGGTAATTATGTTATTTCCGCCAGAAAATCTTTTATTGATAAATTAAATGACTATATTCAGGAGATTCATAAAAATCTGACCGGACAGAGAGAGACGATCACGCTCCGTTATGAACCAAGTGTCCGGGAAGATGAGTTTGCGACGCAGATTGTAATGTCAGAGCAAAAAGATCTGTTTACCGGAACGACCAACATCGGGCCGCACCGCGATGATCTTTCTTTCGTGTCAGAAGGGATTGACTTTCGTGAATATGGATCAAGAGGACAAAAGAGGACGGCGGCTTTGTCGCTGAAATTAACAGAAATTAAAATTGTAGAAGAAAAAAAAGGTGAAAAACCTATTTTATTATTGGATGACGTTTTGTCAGAATTGGATAGAAACCGGCAAAATTATCTTTTAGAACATATCAAAGGTATTCAAACGATAATTACCTGCACGGGACTGGAAGAATTTGTAAAAAATGGAATTAATATTCAAAAGACGTTTGAAATTGAATCAGGAAAGGTAAAAAGGTGAGTAAATAATGGATAACCCAAATCAGGTACAAAGTGAATATGGTGCTGACCAGATACAGATTTTGGAAGGACTTGAAGCAGTTCGGAAAAGACCTGGTATGTATATCGGAAGCACATCAGAGAGAGGTCTTCATCACCTTGTGTATGAAATCGTAGACAATGCCATTGATGAGGCTTTGGCTGGATATTGTGATGTCATTGATGTACATATTAATGCCGATAATTCGATTACCGTATTGGATAATGGACGAGGAATTCCGGTAGGAATCAATCATAAAGCAGGAAAACCGGCAGTAGAAGTCGTATTTACCGTACTTCATGCCGGCGGAAAATTCGGCGGTGGCGGATACAAAGTATCCGGTGGTCTGCACGGTGTAGGTGCTTCTGTCGTAAATGCGTTGTCTGACTGGCTTGAAGTAGAGATTTATCAGGGCGGGTTCAGCTACAAACAGCGTTACGAGCGCGGAAAAGCCATGTATGATTTGAAGAAGACCGGAACGACGGATATGCGCGGAACAAAAGTAACCTTTTTGCCGGATGAGACAATCTTTAAAGAAACGACTGTATTTGATTATAATACGTTAAAGAGCCGTCTTCGTGAAATGGCATTTTTGACCAAAGGAATCAAGATCGTATTACACGATGACCGCGAGGAAGAACCGGTTGTCGAAGCATTTTACTATGAGGGCGGTATTAAAGAATACGTAGAATACCTCAATCGCGGAAAAGAACCGTTGTATGAAGATATCATTTATTGTGAAGGACAAAAAGGCGACGTGTATGTCGAAGTAGCATTCCAGCACAACGATTCTTATAATGACAGCTGTTTCAGTTTCGTAAACAATATTACGACTCCGGAAGGTGGTACGCATCTTGCCGGTTTCAAAAATGCGATGACGAAAACATTTAATGAATATGCAAGAAACCAAAAATTGTTAAAAGACAGCGATGCTAACCTGAGTGGAGATGACATTCGTGAAGGATTGACAGCGATTATCAGTATCAAGATTCCGGAACCTCAGTTTGAAGGCCAGACAAAACAAAAATTGGGAAACAGCGAGGCAAGAGGAGCCGTGGATAGTGTCGTAAGTGAACAGCTTACCATTTTCCTTGAACTAAATCCTTCTGTCGCTAAGATCATCGTAGAAAAAGCACTTTTAGCGCAGCGTGCGAGAGAGGCAGCGAGAAATGCCAGAGATCTGACAAGACGTAAAACCGCTCTTGACAGTACTTCTCTTCCGGGAAAACTGGCAGACTGCAGCGACAAGAATCCGGAAAACTGCGAAATTTACATCGTAGAGGGAGATTCCGCGGGTGGCAGCGCAAAAACGGCCCGTGACCGTGCTACGCAGGCAATTCTTCCACTTCGTGGTAAGATTTTGAATGTAGAAAAAGCTCGTTTGGATAAAATATTGGTAAATGCCGAGATTAAAGCGATGATCACAGCATTTGGATGCGGAATCGGAGATGATTTTGATATCAGTAAACTCCGTTACCACAAAATTGTTATTATGACCGATGCCGATGTCGACGGTGCGCATATTGATACACTGATGCTTACATTTTTGTATCGTTTTATGCCGGAACTTATCCGTCAGGGATATGTATATCTTGCGCAGCCGCCATTGTACAAGGTTGAAAAAAATAAAAAATCTTATTATGTATATTCCGATGAAGAACTTAATACAAAATTGGAAGAAATAGGAAGAGACGGAAGCATCAATATCCAGCGTTACAAAGGTCTTGGAGAGATGGATGCCGAGCAGTTATGGGATACGACCATGGATCCGGCAAAACGTATTTTGTTGAAAGTAAATATGGACGAAGAGGAATCTTCTGAAATTGACATGACATTTACGACATTGATGGGCGATAAAGTAGAGCCAAGACGTGAGTTTATAGAGGCAAATGCAAGATTTGTCGATAATCTCGATATTTAGAAAGGAAGGTAACAAAATATGGATGAAAATATTTTTGACAAAGATTCATTGGATGTCATAAAACCGGTGGATTTGAAGAAAACGATGGAGACATCCTATATTAATTACGCGATGTCTGTTATTGCATCCAGAGCGCTTCCTGATGTAAGAGACGGTTTGAAACCGGTTCAGCGACGAATCTTGTATGCAATGATCGAATTGAACAACGGACCGGATAAGCCACATCGTAAATGTGCGCGTATCGTCGGTGATGCGATGGGTAAATACCATCCTCACGGAGACAGTTCTATTTACGGAGCACTCGTTAATATGGCGCAGGAATGGTCTACCCGTTATCCTCTTGTCGACGGACATGGAAACTTTGGTTCCGTCGATGGTGACGGCGCAGCTGCCATGCGATATACCGAGGCAAGACTCAGCAAGATTTCGATGGAAATGCTTGCGGATATCAATAAAAATACCGTTGACTTTGTACCAAACTTTGATGAGACAGAAAAAGAGCCGGCAGTGCTTCCGGCGCGTTTTCCAAACCTTTTAGTCAATGGTACTTCCGGTATCGCGGTAGGTATGGCGACAAATATTCCACCTCATAACTTGAAAGAAGTCATCGGCGGTGTTGTAAAGATCATCGATAATATTGTGGAAGAAGATCGAGAGACAAGCCTGGAAGAAATCATGGAAATTATCAAAGGACCGGATTTTCCGACAGGAGCTACGATCTTAGGCCGTCGTGGAATCGAAGAAGCCTATCGTACCGGACGTGGAAAAATCCGCGTACGTGCTGTGACAAACATTGAAACCATGGCAAATGGAAAGAATCGAATTGTCGTAACCGAACTTCCATACATGGTAAATAAAGCAAAATTAGTGGAAAAAATCGCAGAATTACATAAAGACAAACGAATTGACGGAATCACAGATCTTCGCGACGAATCCAGCCGTGAAGGAATGCGTATCTGTATTGAACTGCGTAAAGATGCCAATGCAAATGTCGTATTAAATCAATTATACAAGCATACTCAGATGCAGGATACCTTTGGTGTAAACATGCTTGCACTTGTAGATAAAGAGCCGAAAGTCATGAACCTTCTTCAGATGCTTCAGCACTACCTGACACATCAGGAAGATGTTGTGACACGTCGTATTAAATACGACCTCAACAAGGCAGAAGAACGAGCTCATATCATCAAAGGATTGTTGATCGCGCTTGATAATATCGATGAAGTAATCCGTATTATCCGTGGTTCAAAGACAACCAATGAAGCAAAAGAAAAATTGATCGAACGTTTTGAACTGGATGATGTTCAGGCACAGGCAATCGTAGATATGCGTCTGCGTGCTCTGACCGGTTTGGAACGTGAAAAACTGCAGAACGAATATGCAGAGCTTATGAAGAAGATTGAAGAGTTCCGAGCTATTTTGGCAGACCGCAAACTTCTTCTTGGAGTAATCAAAGAAGAAATTACATTAATTGGAAATAAATATGGCGATGATCGTCGTACATCCATTGGTTTTGACGAATTTGACATTTCCATGGAAGATCTGATCCCGGTTGAAAATACGGTGATCGCAATGACTCATATGGGTTACATCAAACGTATGACAAGTGATAACTTTAAGAGTCAGCACCGTGGAGGAAAAGGAATCAAGGGAATGCAGACCATCGAAGAAGATTACATCGAAGATCTCTTTATGGCGACGACACATCATTACCTTATGTTCTTCACCAATAAAGGCCGCGTATATCGTATCAAAGCATACGAGATACCGGAATCAAGCCGTACAAGCCGTGGTACAGCAATTGTAAATTTATTACAGCTACTTCCGGAAGAAAAAATTACGGCCGTCATTGCGCTGCGTGAATATGAAGAAGATAAATATCTCTTTATGGCGACAAAAAATGGTTTGGTTAAGAAAACCTCACTTTCAGAATACATGAACATCCGTAAAACCGGATTGCAGGCAATCAATCTTCGTGAAGAAGATGAATTGATCGAAGTAAAAGTAACTGACGATAACAAAGAAATCATCCTTGTGACGAAACAGGGACAGTGTATCAAGTTTAAGGAGACTGACGTACGTACGACAGGACGAACTTCTATGGGTGTACGTGGTATGAATCTGTCTTATGACGATGAAGTAGTCGGAATGCAGTTAGATACGCAGGGAGAGCAGCTCCTTCTCGTATCCGAATATGGTTTAGGAAAACGTACCAATATTGAAGAATTTGGTGTACAGCATCGTGGAGGAAAAGGTGTGAAATGCTATAAGATCACCGAAAAGACAGGAAATGTTGTAGGAGCAAAAGCCGTTCATGACGACCAAGAAATCATGTTGATCACCAATGAAGGTATTGTCATTCGTATTCAAGTGTCAGATATTTCCATTCTTGGAAGAATTACTTCCGGAGTGAAATTGATGAACTTAGATCCTTCTCAGGATGTCGTTGTTGCAAGTATCGCCAAAGTGCGAAAAGAAGAAAATGATAAACCGGAAGAAGAGGCAGAAGAAGATGCCGGGGAGAATGCAGATGAGAACAATTAATACAGAATTAATTACACAGCAAGTAAAAGAAATGTGTATGGATGTTAATATCCATCTGTCAAAAGATGTAAAATGTGCCATCGAAGAAGCAGAAAAAAAGGAAGAATCTCCACTTGGAAAGCAGATATTAGGTCAGCTGGAAGAAAATATGGAGATTGCTTCCAATACGAAAATACCAATTTGTCAGGATACGGGTATGACCGTTGTATTTTTGAAAGTTGGACAAGAGGTTCATTTTGAAGGCGGTTACATTGAAGATGCCATTAACGAGGGAATCCGTCAGGGATATCAGGAAGGGTATCTTCGCAAATCCGTAGTAAAAGATCCGGTAGACCGTGTTAATACAAAGGACAATACGCCGGGTGTCATTCATTATGAAATCGTGCCGGGTGACCAGGTCGAGATTACAATTGCACCAAAAGGATTCGGAAGCGAAAATATGAGCCGTCTCTATATGCTCAAACCGGCAGACGGACTCGATGGAATTCGTAATGCTATCTTAGAGACAGTAAAGCTTGCAGGTCCCAATGCCTGTCCTCCAATCGTTGTCGGAGTAGGTATCGGTGGTACCTTTGAAAAATGTGCCATCCTTGCGAAAAAGGCACTTACACGCGACTTAAACTCATCTTCTGAAATTCCTTACGTGAAGGAACTGGAAAATGAAATGTTGGAGAAAATTAACAATCTTGGAATCGGGCCGGCAGGACTTGGTGGCACGATGACAGCACTTGGTGTAAATATTGAAACCTATCCGACGCATATCGCCGGAATGCCGGTTGCCATCAATATATGCTGCCACGTAAACCGTCATATACGCCGTACGATATAAATCCGAAAGGAAGAGAATTATGGAGACAAATTGCGAATTTTGTGCTCTTTACTACGTCGATGATGATGGTTATGGAGAATGCCAGGTAAATCTGGATGAGGACGAAATGTACCGTTTTATGAACACCTCATACCGTTCCTGCCCCTACTATCAGAACGACGATGAATATAAGATTGTGAGAAAACAGAACTGATGAAATACTATATGGCGCCTCTGGAAGGAATCACAGGGCATATTTACCGTACAACGTATGCAAAATATTTTGGTGGAATCGATAAATATTTTTCTCCTTTTATCTCTCCTAACCAAAAGAAAATATGCCGCACACGCGAGAAAAAGGATATTTTGCCGGAGAACAATGCCGGTTTGTATCTGGTACCACAGATTATGACAAATCAGGCAGAGATGTTTTTACAGACCGTAGAATACCTTCAGCAATTTGGTTATAATGAAGTAAATTTGAATCTGGGATGCCCTGCAGCTACTGTAGTTTCGCGTAAAAAAGGTTCCGGTTTTCTGACAGAACCAAAAAAGCTGGAATCCTTTTTAAAAGAAATTTACAAAGGAACGAATGTCAAAATATCCATAAAAACGCGGATTGGTTATGAAAGTGCGGAAGAATTTCCAATACTTCTTTCCATATTTAACCAGTTTCCGATTAATGAGCTGATCGTGCATCCACGTACAAGAGAAGGTTTTTACCAGAATACACCGGATATGCAGGCATTTTCCTATGCCATGGATCACAGTAAAAATGTCCTGTGCTACAATGGTGATATATTCAGCAAAGAAGATTATAATCATTTGATGGTGCAATATCCATCTCTTTCGAGTGTTATGCTCGGGCGTGGTATTTTACAAAATCCGGCAGTTATCGCTTCTATAAAAGGAGAAAAACTGCCCAAAAAAGAAACAATCAAAGAATTTGTCACAGAATTGTGTGAGAGGTACCAGTCAGAATTGTATGGAGAACGCCCTGTTTTGTTCAAAATGAAGGAATTATGGCATTACCTTATACAATCCTTTGATGCAGATGAAAAAATCGCTAAAAAGATAAAGAAAGCGCAGAAAATATCAGAATATGAGATCACAGTAAAGGAATTATTTTCTAATTATGACCTCAAAATTTGAATACAAATATTGGAGATGAAGAAGAAATGGAAAAGCATTTGGAAACACCATTGACGGAAAAAAAAGTAAAAGAACTTCATGCAGGAGATTATGTATATATTTCCGGAACTGTCTACACAGCAAGAGATGCTGCCCATAAACGGATGATCGAAACTCTTGAAAAAGGGGAAAGTCTGCCTTTTGATATGCAGGATCAGATTATTTATTATTTGGGGCCTACCCCGAACCGCGAAGGACAGGTAATCGGTTCTGCCGGTCCTACGACAAGCAGCCGTATGGACCGTTATGCACCTTCTTTACTTGACCGCGGTTTAAAAGGAATGATAGGAAAAGGAAAACGCAGTGAAGAAGTGATCACGTCCATGAAAAAAAATACAGCGGTATATTTTGCTGCTGTCGGAGGAGCCGGGGCACTTTTGTCAAAATGTATCACCAAAAGTGAAGTGATTGCTTACGATGATCTCGGTACAGAAGCAATCCGTCGTCTGGAGGTAAAAAATCTGCCCGTAATCACGGTAATCGACTGCAATGGAAACAATTTGTACGAGACAGCTGTTAAAGAGTATCAAAAAGCATAAAAAAATGTTTGACAAATGATTTACAATCTGATACAATAGTCAATGCACTGAAACTTAATATTTATCAAATTTCAGAACTTTGGAGAAGTACTCAAGTGGCTGAAGAGGTGCCCCTGCTAAGGGTATAGGTCGTTTGCGCGGCGCGAGGGTTCAAATCCCTCCTTCTCCGTTATAAGGAACTATTACAATGTGTAGTAGTTCCTTTTGTTTTATCAAAGCGGCAGATAACGATTGTTCACCCGGATAGGATGAGCAATGAACTGTTACGGCATCAGAAAGAAGGAAAAATGAATGGAACAAAATACAATTACAGGAAAAAAGACACTTCAATCAAATATATTTGCTTTATATATGGCAATTATATGTATTGTAACAATGTTTACCAAAATTCCGATTCCTCTTGGATATGCACATATCGGGGACAGTATCATTCTTACATTTGCTCTTTTTTATGGAGGAAAGAACGGATTTATCGTCGGAGGAATCGGTTCTGCGTTGTCGGATTTGCTTTCCGGATTTCCACAGTGGATCCTTCCGACGTTTATCATAAAAGGATTTATGGCGCTGATCATGGCAGCAATCGCAAGAAAAGAAGACGGTACTTATAAAATTCTATCTATAAGAACATTTATTGGCGCAATCGCCGGAATGTTATTTATGGTTGCCGGATATGTTGTCGCCGGTATGCTTATGAATGGATTTGCAGCAGGACTTGCATCTGCACCCGGATTATTAATTAAGTCCGTTGTAAATATAATTGCCTTTTATATTATTTCTGTTGTACTAGATAAAACGAGAAAAATTGAAAAAAAATTCTAGTAGAAAACGGCGAGATTTCGGCACTTTTGAAAAATATGCAAAAAAAATCAAAAAAAGTTTAAAAAAAGTGTTGACAAAAGTGCCACCGTCTGATAATATATATCTTGCTGACGCGGTAAAGCACAGAAACACAGAGCAAAAGCGACAGCGAAGAACCTTGATAACTGAACAGTGAAACAACCCTGAAAATTCAAATATATATTGA
>OBLO01000061.1_pt1 | contig 106945 bp, 107 predicted proteins | sample 1519401 | NCBI WGS metagenome assembly OBLO01 (sample SAMEA2602897, study PRJEB22501) | metagenome | reverse complement strand
GCTCCCGCCCGCAGCACAATACTGCAGGCAGGAGCCTTTTCTTCCTATTTTTCAACGCTGAAACCAGCGTTTTTTTACTATGCTTCGTGTTCAGGCTTCGAAGTGCCTTGCCTACTCAGCTGCGGTTCATTTTCTCAAACCTGGGCAACGTCCTTCATGGAGAAGCTCATTCTGCCCATCTTGTCCTTGCCGAGGCAGACAACGGTAACCTGGTCGCCCAGAGTCAGGACATCTTCCACGCGGTCGATGCGCTCTTTTGCGATCTTGGAGATGTGAACCATGCCTTCCTTGCCGGGTGCGAACTCAACGAATGCGCCGAACTCCTTGATGCTGACAACCTTGCCCTTGAAGATCTGTCCAGCCTGGAACTCGGTGGTGATGATCTTGATCATCTCGATGGCTTTATCCATCATTTCCTTATCAGTACCGCATACGGAAACGCTGCCGTCATCTGTGATATCGATCTTTACACCGGTGCGGGCAATGATCTCGTTAATGGTCTTGCCTCTCTGACCAACAACATCACCGATCTTCTCAGGATCGATCTTGATGGAAATGATCTTCGGTGCATATTTACCAACCTCTGCTCTCGGATGTGCGATGCAGGGAGTCATGATCTCGTTGATGATATATTCTCTTGCTTCTTTGGTTCTTGCAATCGCCTCTTCTACAATCGGTCTTGTCAGGCCGTGGATCTTGATATCCATCTGAATTGCGGTGATACCGTCATGGGTACCTGCTACCTTGAAGTCCATATCGCCGAAGAAGTCTTCCAGACCCTGGATATCGGTCAGGACGATATAATCATCATCGGTATCGCCGGTAACCAGACCACAGGAAATACCAGCAACCTGTTTCTTGATCGGAACGCCCGCTGCCATCAGAGACAGTGTAGATGCGCAGACAGAAGCCTGGGAGGTAGAACCGTTGGATTCGAAGGTCTCGGATACGGTACGGATTGCATAAGGGAATTCCTCTTCCGAAGGAATTACCGGGCACAGAGCCTTCTCAGCCAGTGCACCATGACCGATTTCACGACGTCCGGGACCTCTGGAGGGCTTTGTCTCGCCTACAGAGTAGGACGGGAAGTTATAATGATGCATGTAACGCTTCGATACTTCGTTTTCATCCAGGCCATCCAGCTTCTGAACCTCAGACAGAGGAGCCAGCGTACAGATGTTGCAGATCTGAGTCTGTCCACGGGTAAACATTGCGGAACCGTGTACTCTCGGAATGATATCTACTTCTGCAGCCAGAGGACGGATCTGTGTGATTGCACGGCCGTCAGGACGCTTGTGGTCCTTTAAGATCATCTTGCGTACGGTCTTTTTCTGGTACTGATAAACAGCCTCACCTAAAACAGCCAGCCATTCTTCTCTATCAGCAAAAGCCTCTTCCAGACGTGCTGTAATCTGACGGATATTCTCCTCACGAACCTGCTTTACGTCGGTAAAGACTGCCTGTTCCATCTCTTCGGGAGGAACGATCTCTTTCATCGCATCGAACAGCTCCTGCGGAACTGCGCAGCTGGTGTAGGAATGCTTCGGCTTGCCTACTTCTGCAACGATCTTGTTGATGAACTCAATCAGGGTCTGGTTTACGTCATGGGCTTTGTAGATTGCATCGATCATGACAGCTTCCGGAACTTCGTTTGCACCGGCCTCGATCATGATAACCTTTTCGCTTGTGGAAGCGACAGTCAGCTGCAAATCGCCCTTTTTCCACTGTTCCTGAGTAGGGTTGATAATAAACTCCCCGTCGATCATGCCAACCTGTGTCATTGCGCAGGGACCGGCAAACGGAATATCGGAAATGCAGGTTGCAATCGCAGAACCGATCATTGCCACCAGCTCAGGACGACACTCGGGATCTACGGACAGAACCAGGTTATTTAAGGTAACGTCGTTTCTGTAATCCTTCGGGAACAGAGGACGCATCGGACGGTCGATAACACGGCTGGTCAGAACGGAGTTCTCGCTCGCCTTGCCTTCTCTCTTGTTGAAGCCGCCGGGGATTTTGCCTACCGCATACAGCTTCTCTTCAAATTCAACGGACAGGGGGAAGAAATCGATTCCCTCTCTGGGCTTCTCACTTGCAGTTGCAGTGGAAAGCACGGTTGTCTCGCCATAGTGCATAAATGCAGCGCCATTTGCCTGTGCCGCTACACGGCCTACGTCTACGCTTAACGTACGTCCGGCCAGTTCCATGGAAAATGTCTTGTACATTCTGTCTCTCCTTTTCTTTTACCTTGTTGTTGGAAATTGTTCCGAAAACGCTTCGGATGATGGAAAAAGCGAAAGACAAAGCTGCCGAAACTACTGAAAAACACACTGGCTTCAATGCGCTTGTCAGTGGTCTCGGAATTGCTCCGGTATCCGCTTTTTGCATCGTGTGCAACACCCTGTCTGCTTGCAACAGCCCCGGCAAAACACCTTTTGCCATCGGGTTCTTTTGCAGCTGCAGCATATCGCACGAAAAACAGGGCAGAAAGCTGTACGGCTTCCGCCCTGTCTCCAAGTCTTACTTTCTGATGCCCAGTCTCTCGATCAGGGAACGATATCTCTCGATGTCATTCTTCTTCAGATAGTCCAGCAGACCACGTCTCTGACCTACCATCTGCAGCAGACCACGTCTGGAATGATGATCCTTCGGGTTGCTCTTTAAGTGCTCGGTCAGCTCCTGGATTCTTGCTGTCAGGATTGCAACCTGAACTTCCGGTGAACCTGTGTCGCCTTCGGTTCTTGCATACTCTTTGATGATTGCTGTTTTCTTCTCTTTGGAAATCATGGGTAAATCCTCCTTTAAATGTTAACCGCCTGGTACTAAGATATGGGTCGGAGTGTCCCAAGCCTGAGCACCGGCTGAATTCATACCTAATGACTATATCATAAAAAAATGGGGCTGTAAATACTATTTTCCGGAATTTATTCAGATTGTGACTATATCACGCTGCCACAAAACAGCCCCTTTTTACGACAGCACCCGTCTGACGGAGTAAGGTGTCCGATAGGATACGTTTGAAATTTTAATGCCCGTTCTGGGGTTGCTGGCGTGGATAACCTGTCCGCTGCCGATATAGATTGCGACGTGGTTGATTTTGCCATTTTTCGCATAAAATACCAGATCGCCCGGTTGTGCTTCCGAAAGGCTGACCTTCTTGCCGCACTGTGCCTGGCTTCCGGAATGATGCGGCAGGCTCACACCATATTTCTTCATAATGCTCAGGACAAAGCCCGAGCAGTCCGCACCCTTTGTCAGGCTCGTGCCGCCCCAGACGTAAGGGTTTCCAAGAAACTGCTTCGCGTAGTTGACGAGATCGACCCGGATGTCAGAAACGCCCTGACCGTATTTCAATTCTGTCAGGCTGACCGCTTTTTCCAGCTTCTTTGCGATATCCACATAATCTGCGGAAACATATGCTGCTTCATCATCCAGCATGATCTTAACCCAATCGTCCTGAATGTCCACAACCTCAAGCTCTTCTCCCTCCGCTACCAGTGTAATGACCGGCGCATCCAGACTCCCCTCTTCCCGCACGCGTAAGCCTCCGGAATTGCAGACCGCCATGTTCGTCGCCTCTTTGTCCGCAAGATTTCTTGCTTCCTCTCCGGTCACCATATAGTCCGCCTTGACATCCCCCGTCACTTTACCGGATTTGATCTTATCCCAGCCATTTTCTTCGGAAAGCACGTCCGCGCCGCCGTTTTTTGGAAGCTTACCCACCAGCTCCCCGTTTTCAGACGGATCTTTACGGATATTCAGATAATCATTGACCTTCGCAACGCCAAGATTTTCATAGCCGTAAATCTTTTTGCGCGTCTCTTTGGCATTCTGCGCCGCCTCAAGGCACGCCTCCGGACCCATGGATTCCTCCAGAAGCCCGCCGACGCCCATAGACTGCCCTGCGGAGTGAACGTTGCTCCCCGTAAAACCTGCATTCACTGTCATCCCTGCAGACAATACACAGAGCACAACAGTCAGTCCAAGTTTTTTCCAAATCTGCATTCAAATCCTCCTTCGTATTCTGACGGCGCAGGTGCAAAAACGTCTGCATCTGCGCGCCGACACTACTGCCCGGCAGCGCCAGGCGTGCTGCTCCAGCTTTACCGCGCGCCCGCTACGATATCCCTCTGCAGCTGCTCCTTTAATTCCTCCACGTCAGCAAATTTTTGTTCCGGGCGCTCAAAGGTCAACAGGCGCACCGTGATAAAGCTGTCGTAAATATCCTCTGAAAAATCATAGATATAGGTTTCCACGCTCATCGGCGGGTGGTCGCCATGCTCCACGGTCGGTTTGACGCCGACATTGGTCAGCCCTTTAAAAACACCACTGCTGCATTCCACCTCCGAGCGGTACACGCCGTTTGGCGGCAAAAGCTTGTCTGCAGGAGGCATCAGGTTAACGGTGGGAAATCCTATTGTACGTCCTAACTGTCTGCCGTGCACAACCGTTCCCATCACCGCATAGGGCGCGCCGAGCAGTCTTGCTGCCTCTTGCATCTTTCCTGCTTCCACTGCCTGACGGACACGGGTTGAACTGATTTCTTCCCCGTCCTCAAGCACCTTGTCGATGATCTTTACCTCGTAGCCGTACGCTTCTGCGCGCGCCTTTAACAGCTTGCAGTCCCCTAATCCCCGGTCGCCAAAGGACAAATCGGTTCCCGCAGCCACGAGCTTGGCCCTGATCTGTTCCTGCACGATCACACGCAAAAAATCCTCCGGAGAAATCGCCGCAGTCTGAAAAGTCAGAGGAAACTCGATCAGCACATCGATTCCGATCTGTCGAAACAGCCGTCTCTTTTCTTCCCGCGTCGTCAGCCCTTTGACTGCTTTTCCGGAAAAAAGAACAGCCGGAGGAGGATCAAATGTAAATACGACCGCCTGCAGTCCGCGCTTTTTCGCTTCCAGTATTTCGGAAAGCAGCGCCTTGTGCCCGCGGTGCATCCCGTCGAATTTGCCAATTGCCACTGCGGACGCCCCCTGCAGCAAAAAATCTGTCGTTCCGGAAATGATCTGCATTTCTTCCTATTGTTCCTTTCCCAAAAACATTTTCACGGGCTTTAAACGCTTTTCTTCCTGCTTCCAGGCATAAATCCCCGTAAACTGCCCGTCTGTATCATAAATGCGCAGCTGCTGTTCGGGTGCAAACGTACCTCTTTCACATGCTGCCGCCGTTTTTTCTTTCGTATAAGGTATCACCAAATCTGCATAAAGCCAGTTGCCGTTTTCTAAAAGCTTCTGTCCGTCCCCCTGCACCTGATATGCATCCAGCTGTTCAAACACGCTCTCCACCGGAAGAAGCTTTTCTTCCAGGCTGCCTTCTTTTGCAAACACTTCCAGCTCGGAAAGCCGATAGGCATCCTCAGCTTTGAAATTGCCGGAGCGTGTCCGTTCCAGCCGCTCCATCGCTCCGCCGCAGCCCAGCTTCTGTCCGATATCGTGACAGAGCGTCCGAATATAAGTGCCGCGGGAGCACGCCACGCGCATCGTCACACGAGGCAGTGAAATGTCCTCGATTTCGATCGAATGGATCGTAATCCGCCTGCTCTTTCTCTCTACAACCTGTCCTTTTCTGGCGAGGTCACACAGCTTCTGACCATTGACCTTTAACGCCGAATACATCGGCGGAATCTGGTCATACGGACCGACAAACGAAAGGATCGCGCTGCGCACATCCTCCTCGCCTGCATTTACTTCCTTTTCTGCCAGAATCTGTCCCGTCGTATCCTGTGTGTCCGTCTCCACGCCGAGCAGCAGAACCGCCCGGTATTCTTTATCTTTGTCTGTTAAAAGGTCGCACAGCTTCGTCGCATTTCCCAGACAGACGGGCAGTACCCCGGACGCTTCCGGGTCCAGGGTACCTGTATGGCCGATTTTTTTCTGTTTGCAGATGCCGCGCAGCTTCGCAACCACATCGTGGGAGGTAAAGCCCGGCTCTTTGTATACATTGAGAATTCCGTTCATGTATTCTCCTTTGTTATTCTGCTTTTATCAGCTGCTTTTCAATCTGCTCCGACAGATTGTTGACGCAGTCATGCACGGTTCCCTGCATGGTGCATCCTGCTGCCCTGACATGGCCGCCGCCCCCGAAATAGGACGCGATCGCCGCCACGTCCACCTTTCCGTTCGAGCGGAGGCTAACTTTATATTCGAGTGTCTTCGTCTGATACAAAAAGATCGCACACTCCACGCCTTTCGTGATGCGCAGCTGGCTCACAATACCATCCAGATCCTTGGGCACAACCTTGTAAAACTCCATCGTCTTTAAATCGATGGAACTGAAAATACACCTGCCGTCCATAAACCGGATGCTCTCCAAAAGTGCGCGCCCCAGCACCTGATTCTGCACATAGGTCTTTTCAAAAAACGTCTCATCGATCAGCTTTGAAAAATCGAATCCGTATGCCAGCAGCTTTGCAGCAATACGCAATGTATCCGGCGTCGTATTCGAATACTGGAATACACCGGTGTCATGCACGATGCCAAGATACAGTGCCTTTGCAATCTCTGCATCCATATACTTTTCCTCCAGAAGCTCATAGACGAGCTCGGAGGCGGAGCTTGCATCCGGTTTGCAGTAATTAACATCGCCACAGCCGGACGCATTGCTGATATGATGATCCACATTGATCGTCTTTTTCGCGGTCCGGAAATACTTTTCCGCATCCCCGAGCCGTTCCTTTGAGGTATCCAGAACGATGAAAACGTCATAGACGCAATCCTTGCTGCAGTCTGTACGGACAGCTTCGATTCCATGAATGCAGTCAAAAATATCTGCAGGCTTTTCCAGATACACATCAATCTGTGCATCCGGCAGCGCTTTTTTCAGATACAGGTACATGCCCATACAGGAGCCGACACAGTCACCGTCCGGACGTACATGTCCGCCGATGGCGATTGTATCCCTGCTTCCCAGCTCTTCCAGGATTTTACGCATCCTCTTCCTCTCCTTTTTTGGCGCGCTGGTCTGCCATTACCATGTCGATCTTATGCGACATGTTGACACCATACGCAATGGACTGATCCATAATAAAATGAATCTCGGGTGTATTGCGCAGATTGATTTCCTTTGCAAGACGTCCGCGGATAAAACCCTCTGCGCTCTTTAATCCCTCCAGCGTTGCGGCAGCCTCTTCCTCGCTGCCCAGAACGCTGATATATGCACGGCAGGTTTTTAAGTCCGGTGCAACCTCGACATCCACAACACTCGTCATGGGCGCAATCCGGGGATCTTTGATTTCTCCCCGGATCACTTCTGCCAGAACACGCTGCACTTCGCCGTTAATCCTGCTGTTTTTTACACTGTTCTTTCTCATGAATGCTCCTATATTGCGGGGAAATCCTGACAGATTCCCCCTTCTGAAAGCCTATCTCGGCACTTCTACCATTATATAGGCTTCTACTACGTCAAACTCCTTCATCTTGTCAAAGCCTTCGAATACAAGGCCGCACTCGAATCCGGCTTTTACTTCCTTCACATCGTCCTTGAAACGTTTTAAGGATGCCAGCGCGCCTTCGTAGATCAGCTCACCTTCTCTGGTAATACGCACCTTACAGCCTCTGGTAAATACGCCGTCCAGGACATAGGAACCGGCGATATTTCCGATTGCGGATGCCTTGAAGATCTGACGTACCTCGGCATGACCGATGATCTTTTCTTCGTAAACGGGATCCAGCATACCCTTCATGGCAGCTTCCACGTCTTCGATCGCCTGGTAAATAACCTTATACAGACGGATATCTACCCCTTCCGTCTCCGCAGTCGCCTTTGCTGTCGCATCCGGACGCACGTTGAAGCCGATGATAATCGCGTTGGAAGCGCTCGCCAGCGTAACGTCGGACTCGTTGATCGCGCCTACGCCGCCGTGGATACATTTGACAACGATTTCCTCGTTGGAAAGCTTCGTCAGGCTCTGCTTGACTGCTTCCACGCTGCCCTGTACATCCGCTTTGACAATCAGGTTCAATTCCTTTAAATTGCCTTCCTGGATCTGGTTGAACAGATCGTCCAGGGACATTCTGGATTTGGTCTCTTCCAGTTTCTTTTCCTTGTTCTGTTCGATAAATGCCTCTGCGTAGGATTTTGCTTCCTTATCGCTTTCATGTGCCAGGAATACGTCGCCTGCTTCCGGCACGTCGGACAGACCGAGGATTTCGACAGGCATGGACGGACCGGCTTCTTTGACACGGCGTCCCTTGTCGTCTACCATCGCGCGGACCTTACCGCTCGAAGAACCTGCGGAAACGAAATCGCCGACATGCAGCGTACCCTTCTGAACCAGCACGCTTGCCACAGGGCCGCGTCCCTTATCCAGCTGAGCCTCCAGCACAATGCCTCTCGCCATACGGTTCGGATTTGCCTTTAATTCCATCACCTCAGCAGTCAGAAGGATCATCTCGAGCAGCTGCTGGATCCCTTCGCCGGTCTTTGCGGATACCGGTACAAATACCGTACTGCCGCCCCAGTCTTCTGCAACCAGTTCGTACTCAGTCAGCTCCTGCTTTACGCGGTCCACGTTTGCATTGGGCTTATCGATCTTGTTGACTGCAACGATAATTTCAATTCCGGCAGCTTTTGCATGGTTGATTGCTTCTACCGTCTGGGGCATTACGCCGTCGTCTGCCGCAACAACCAAAACTGCAATATCGGTCGCATTCGCGCCGCGCATACGCATTGCAGTGAACGCTTCATGTCCGGGTGTATCCAGGAAGGTAATCGCCTGACCATTGATCTGTACGGTGTACGCACCAATATGCTGCGTGATGCCTCCTGCCTCACGGTCTGTTACGTTCGTCTTACGGATCGCATCCAGCAAAGAGGTTTTACCGTGGTCAACGTGACCCATAACACAGATGACAGGCGGTCTGGGAACCATATCCTCGTCTGCTTCCTCATCCTCTTTTAACAGCTCTTCAATGACGTCAACCTTGACTTCCTTCTCGCAGATGATGTCGTAGTCGATTGCGATGTTTTCCGCGTCTTCATAGGAGATTTCCTGGTTCACAGTTACAATCTTGCCCTCCAGGAACAGCTTCTTGATGATGGCTGCAGGCTGCATCTTCATCTTTTCCGCCAGCTCTTTGATCGTAATGTTGTCGCCGACGGTGATTACCTTGATGGTCTCTTCCGGTTCAACCGGCTTGGGTTCGGGCTTGATAAAGCGGCCTGCCTTCTTTGCATTTTTCAGTGCTGCTGCGCCGTCTTCTTCGTAAATCGCGTCTCTTCTCGATTTCTTGTCGCGCTCCTGCTGGTTAAGACGGCGATCGTCTCTGCGCTTTTCCGTATCCTTTGCCGGAGCTTCTGCTGCAAAGCCTTTACCTGCTGCCGGCTTGCGGAATCGATTGTCCTGCCGTCCATCGCCGTTCTGAGGGCGTCCGCCATTTGAACCAGGACGGTTATTGCCCGCACCAGGGCGGCCACCGCCTGCAGGGCGATTATAGCCCTGATTATCTCTTGCACCGCCGTTATTACCCGGACGGTTCTGGTCTCTTCTTGCTCCATAACCGGATGTCCTTTCCTGACCCTGACCATCTCTGCGGGCAGACTGGTTTCTGTCACCGTTTCTGTTATCACGGTTGTAACCGGGTCTGTCTCCGTTTCTGTTGTCACGGTTGTAGCCAGGTCTGTCTCCATTTCTGTTGTCGCGGTTGTAGCCAGGTCTGTCTCCGTTTCTGTTGTCACGGTTGTAACCGGGTCTGTCTCCGTTTCTGTTTCCGGAATTTCTGTTATCGGAACGATCTGTTCTTTCGGTGCGGTCTGTTCTTTCAGTGCGGTTGTCGCGCTGCTCGGTTCTCTGAGGGCGTTCCATGCTCTTCTCCAGACGTTCCTTTGCCGCAGCCTCTTCTTTTTTCTGTGCTTCGATTTCAGCTGCCTTTGCTGCACGTTCTGCTTCTGCTGCAGCCTTTGCTGCCGCTTCCTTGGCCGCACGCTCTCTGCTCAAAAGCTTCTCATCCGGCATAACGGGCTGGGAAGGCTTGGTCAGGGGCTTGATCAGCGGTCTGCTTTCCATACGCATGCCGTTGTTGTTTCTGTTGCCCTGACGGTTCTGGCTTCCTCTGTTTCCATCATTTCTGCGCCCGTCATTTTTTGCACCGTTTCCATTATTATTTCTTCTGTCATTGTTTCCGGAATTGCCGTTCTTCATCCGGCTGTTCTGGGGATTGTTCACTACAATGATCGTCTTTGCTTTTTTATGTGCCTTTGCCTGACTGTCCTGTCCTGCAACTTCTTTGTTCATATCCTGTTTATCCGTTGTCTGTTCCTCCCGGCCCTCAGCCTGTACTGCCGCAGTCTGCGTCGTCTTTTCTGCCGTTTCCGCTTTCTCCACCTGCGCCTTCCTTTCTGTCTGCGCTGCCTGCCCTATCCTGCTGCTGTCCTTTTGATCGGACGGCTCCTTATTTGCAGCTGCGAACTTCTTTTTTACCCATTCTACCGCATCGCCCTCGATTGAGCTCTGCGCTGCCTTAACGTCCACGCCCTTTTCCTGTAAAAAGGTAATGACGTCTTTGCTCTTTATTTCAAGCTCCTTTGCGAGCTCGTGCACCTTTATTTTTGCCATTCATTTCCCTCCGTCTCCTTCATTTCCGTTTCCAGATACCGGTTTAAGGTTTTGGCAAACCCGGCGTCTGTTACCGCCAGGGATGCACGCATTTCTTTTCCCATCGCATGTCCCAGCTCTTCCTTCGTCCCGTATTCATAATACGGTACATGATAAAAGCTGCACATGTCCCGGAAATTTTTCTTTGTATTCGCTGAAGCGTCTGTGCCGACGATCACCAGCGCTGCGGTTTTGTTCTTGACAGATTTTTCTGTCATGAACTCCCCGCTTGCCGTCCGTCCTGCTCTCGTCGCAAGCCCCAGCAGGGAAAATACCTTATTCGGTTTCACTCTCACCAAACTCCTTTTCCAGGCTGTCGTAAACCTCATCCGGAATACTCATCTGGAAGGAACGCTCCAGTCCGCGGTTCTTTCTCGCCTTTTTCAGGCAGTCCAGACTTTTGCACAGATAGGCGCCGCGTCCGTTCTTCCTTCCCGTCGCATCCAGCACGATCGGTCCCTCCGGCGTCTTGAGCACGCGCATCATTTCGCGCTTGTTTTTCATTTCGCCGCAGCCCACGCACTGTCTCATGGGGATCTTTTTATTCATCGCTGCCCTCGCCGTCTTCCTCGGCTGCTGCAGGCTCCTGTGTATCTTCCAGTGCTTCCTCAGCGCCTTCTTCGTAATCGTCCTCGTACTCTTCTTCCTCGTCGTCATATCCGTCATCCAGATAATCCTCGTAACGGAAGCCAGGAGCATCCTTTGCCTGTGTCTCGCTCTTGATATCGATCTTGTAGCCGGTCAGACGCGCTGCCAGACGTGCGTTCTGTCCTTCTTTGCCGATCGCCAGGGACAGCTGATAATCCGGTACGACTACCTTTGCGGTGCGCTCGTCGGGATCTGCAAATACTGCAACGATCTTTGCAGGGGACAGCGCGTTCTGGATCAGGTTGCCGGGGTTTTCATCCCAGTTTACGATATCGATCTTTTCGCCGCGCAGCTCATCTACGATCGCATTGACACGGGAACCGTTCATACCGACACAGGCGCCGACTGCGTCTACGTTCGGATTGTTCGACCATACTGCGATCTTGGTACGGCTGCCAGCCTCACGGGCGATGCTCTTGATCTCTACAACGCCGTCGCGGATTTCTGTTACTTCTTCTTCAAACAGACGTTTTACAAGCTCCGGATGGGTACGGCTGACTAAAATACGAGGTCCCTTGGGAGTGTTCTTTACTTCAAGAATATAAACCTTAATTCTCTCGGTCGGCTTGAACACTTCGCCCTTTACCTGCTCACTCTCGTTTAAGATTGCGTCCGCCTTGCCCAGGTTGATGCTGATGTTGCGGCCCAGATAACGCTGTACAACGCCGGTTACGACGTCTTTTTCCTTTTCGAAATACTGATTGTATACAACGCTTCTCTCTTCTTCCCGGATCTTCTGCAGAATGACATTTTTCGCATTCTGTGTTGCAATACGGCCGAATTCTTTAGACTTAATCTCCACATGGATTATGTCTCCAACCTGCGCTCTGTGGGAAATCTGCTTTGCATCCTCCAGAGCGATCTGCAGGCATTCATCCTCCACGTCGTCCTGTGTCGGAACAACCTCTTTCTCCGCATAGCAGAGAAAATCACAGGTATCCCGGTCGATTTCCACCTTTACATTATCCGCTTTGCCGAAATGCTGTTTGCAGGCTGTGAGCAGAGAGTTTTCGATCGCTTCGAACAGAGTCTCTTTGCTGATCTCTTTCTCTTTCTCCAGTACATCCAACGCTTCCTTTAATTCCTTATTCATTTCATCCTCCATTCCGCTGCTTTGTCGTCTGTTTAAAAATCCAGCGCCAGACGGATCAGTGCAATCTCTTTTCTGGCAAATGTCATTTCCTTTTCTGCTGTATCAATCGTAATGCTGTCCGCATCGTAGCTTTTTAATACGCCTGTAAATTCCCGGCATTTATCCACCGGCTTATACAATCTGATTTCCACTTCTTCGCCCAGGCTCTTTTCCAGATGCTTATCCTTTTTCAGCGTCCTGCCCAGCCCCGGTGAGCTCACTTCCAAAATATAGGCGTCCTCGATAAAATCGGCTTCATCCAGTTTGTCGGACAACGCGCGGCTTACTGCCTCGCAGTCACCGATGTTGACGCCGTCCGGTTTGTCGATGTAGGCACGCAGATACCAGTCGCTGCCTTCTTTCACATACTCCACGTCGTAGATTTCCACGCCGTTTTCCTCCGCGATCGGAAGCAGAATTTCTTCTGTCTTCGCTTCGTATGTTTCTCTTTTTGACATTCCTTCACCTTCCTTATTCAGTTGTCTGTGTTATCACCCGCGACATCCTCGTCGCGATAACAAACTTGGAATAGAATCCGGCTTGCCGGATTCCCACGCCTGCGGCGGGTCGCGTCAGCGACACTTTCCACTCCGCCGCATGGCATAAAACACTCTTGTTTGTTATTGCGATGAGGAAACTATCCATCGCGCTCGCGCGAATGGGTAGTTGACGACCGCCAGTCAGCGCGAGATTCGCTTCGCGGAGCTCGCGCTGGTATAACCTGTGATAACAAACAAGAGTGGGTTTTTGCCCACTCTTGCTCCAGTAACATGTATCATCCTCTTTACTCTAACATGTTCCAGACTGGAATGCAAGGGGTTCCGGCAAAAATGTTGCAGTTCACCCACTCATAGATGTTTGTGCAAGCACAAATCTATGCACAGGAATTTTCGAGGGAACCGTAACACAAAAACCGGAATTCTTTACGAATTCCGGTTCTCGAAAACAGCTAGTAGGGGAATCGAACCCCTGTTTTCGCCGTGAGAGGGCGACGTCTTAACCGCTTGACCAACTAGCCATAACTGTTATCCTGTTCTTCCTGAAGCTCAAGAAGTCTTTATCCTTTGCAGAAATCCGTTTCTGCAAACAGCTAGTAGGGGAATCGAACCCCTGTTTTCGCCGTGAGAGGGCGACGTCTTAACCGCTTGACCAACTAGCCATTCTTTTGTGTCACTTAACTGACGCTTGATTACTATACAATACTTTTTCCCAAAATGCAAGTGTTTTTTGCAAATTTTATAAATCTGCTGGTAGATAGTAACAGTTTTTGCTGCAGCCGCTCAAAAACAACTCCTGCTTCATCCGTTTTTGATAGGTTTCCCGGTCTTTGGAGGCATCCAGGATCTCCAACGCACGCTTCATCGCCCGGATGTCTTCCACCATCCGGTCCGGGTGGTTTCCTCTGCCTACAATTTTCAGATGGGTAATTCCCGCCTGACCCAGATCATAGAGCGCACACAGCCCACAGCCACTTTCGCCCAGGATTGGAGCATCGAAATCTGATTCCGATGAATCCCATGTGTCGCCGCACTGTCTGGCCTCTGAGGTATATTCCCTTGAAGACGCGATACCGTCCCATTCTTTGTGATCGATAAGGATGCTGTCCTTCCACTGGCTCTTCCCTACACCGACCCGATACGGCACGCGGCACAAATATCCCATCTCGTCACAGTGCAGGGAATTGCAGAATGCCCCGGAAAACTGACACAGCTCATTTAATGCAAACGCTTCATATTTCATGTTTTCCAATCCGGGACTTCTTTTGGCACATGCCTGCGCCACAACCGCCATATCCTTCGGTCGCATCTTCCTTGGAAAGATGATTCTGCTGATTTCCATCTGCTCAAACAATCCTGTCATCGCGCTGTTGATCTCTCCAACCTCGCCGCTTAACGAAATCCGACAGCCGATCTTTTGCTGCCGAAGATATAAAATCAGCGCCGGGTCTGCGATAATATAATCCTCAAAACCAATTTTCATACATTTTTGAATTATCTCTGCAATTTCCGGATACTGCTGTGGAAGATAGTACAGCGAATTAAACGTCAGCTGCACGGGCCTTTGATACGCCCGCACCATCGCCGCCAGAATTTCCAGCTCCGAAAATGCACCCAGCTGCACGCTGCAGCATCGCACCTCCCTGCGGTTTAAGGACAGAACCGTCCCGTACTTTCTGTCCCACGCATAGGGAATGTAACCGCAGAAGCATTCGTCCGCTCCCGCTTCGATATATCGGATATAATCGTCAACCGAGCCAAGCCCCGCTGTAAGTTCCATGTGTGACCTCCATGCCGCGCACTGCACTCAAAGCAGATTCAGCACCGCGCGGTCAGGCTGCACCCCTTGTTCTTCTTTCCTAAACGCTGCGTTTTCCACACTGCCCGTCTCCAACGCCCGCAAAACCGTCTGATCCAGCGAAAACAACGAATTGTATCTTCCTGTCATATGCAGATGCTCCGGGTATAAAAACGTTTTCGTCTGACAGTATCCGGGACATTCCGTCTGTAGATACTGCCGTCCCCTGTTGTGCTCCCTGCACTGCGCATAAAGGGTACAGTATTGCGATGTGTTCGTTTGATAAAACGGAAGATGCAGGCTGTTTTTTCCTTCCGGGAATCTTTGCGGATACCCACAGCTTTCCCATTCATAGCGCACAAATCCAAGGCTTTTTTCCAGTGCCTTTTGATAAAAATCTGCATTCAGGCTGTTCTCTGCCAAAAGTCCGGTGTCCTTGTCCGGCAGGCGGCTTTTTAAATAGGAAAGCCGCGGATCTTTTTTCCGTTTATTGAGAAGTGTTCCCATGCACAGCTCAAACTGCTCCGGATATCTGCCTACAAGCTGCGCTATCCCCCAGTCATTGACGACGATCTCGATCGATCCGTTTTTCTGACACCAGTTTCGCAGGCTTTCCAGAAGCCGTTCCGCTTCCTTTAAACTAACCTCCGGCTGGCATGCAAACGAAACTGTCACGCCAAGCCTCTCGCTCCGCGCCTTTTCGAGCAGGGCAAACAGGATTTCTTTCTTTGGAAAGAGCAGACGGCAGAATTGATTTCCAAGGTAAATCCGATTCGGCAGGCGTTTTGCGTAAAACGCACTGGCAACGTTGTTTTCCTTCCAGTAATCTGCCATAAAATCCGACAGGCTTTCTTTTAAATATGTCTCATACCATTCCGGTCTGTCCAGCTCCAGCGCGTAAGACGGATACGGACGCAAAACCGCCTCCCAGTCCGTCTGCGCAAACCATTTTCGTTTCTGTTCTTCCAGGCTGTCGGCAAAGCAATCCTCTAATTCCACCGGATAACCAACCGTTGCCTCTGCAAGCCTAGCGTCATCCTCTTCCAGCTTCAGATGGATGTAGCGGGTATATTGCAAAAGAAGCTTCTGCACAGCAATCCGAAACTCCGGCGAAGTTACGCAGACCCGATAAAGCTGATAAAAGGAGGCAGCGCACAGCTTCTCCCTGTGCCCTTGCTGTGACAAAGCGGGTGCTTTTTCCAGCCCATACTCTGTCAGCACAAGTTCCTGCCAGAGTGCCTGCTCCAGATCGTAAAAGCACACCTTACAAAACGGTGTCACTATGCAGTGCTGCGGCGGTGCGGCATCTCGCAAAACCTGGTGCTGTGCCGGCACAGCATCTGTCAAAAGCTGCCTTGCCGCCTTTTTTTCCAGTCGAAACTCAAATCCGTTTTCCGAAATCCCGACCACCTGAATTTCCCGCTCCCCAAGCTGTGCAGTCAGCAGCCCGGACGGGATTCCTCTGATATATTCTTCCATTTTCATTCTTCCAGCTTCCGTCAGCCAACCATAAAATCAAACAGACTGATCTGGTTGGACTCCGGCAGATCCCCAAGAATGCCCAGCGTATCCAGAAGCTCCACAATCGTCTTACTCGCCTTGGAACGTTCCCGGAAATCATCCTTGCTCAAAAACGGACCTTTTTTCGCCGCTTCCACGATGGCGTCCGCCGCCTTTTCGCCCAGACCGTCAATGCTGTTTAACGACGGCATGATTTTACCGTCCATGATCTGGAAATTTCGGGAATGTGCTTTAAACAAATCGATGGGCAAAAATTCAAAACCGCGCGCATACATTTCCTGCACGAGCTTCATATCCTTTAACGACGCCTGCTCTTTCTGGGAAAGGCTGTCCGAACGCTTCTTGTAATCCGCCATGACCGCTTCCAGATGCTGTTGTCCCTGACACATGATTTCATAGGAAAAGGCGGATGCACGGATCGAAAAATACGCCGCATAATAAGCCAGCGGATAGTTTACCTTACAGTAAGCGATTCTCCACGCCATCATAACGTAAGCCGCCGCATGGGCTTTCGGGAACATGTACTTGATCTTTTTACACGACCAGATATACCAGTCCGGCACACCGACCGCCTTCATCGCTTCTTCCATTTCCGGCTTTAAGCCTTTCCCCTTCCGCACACTCTCCATCGTCGTGAAGGAAAGGCTCGGGTCCATGCCCATGTTGATCAGATAAATCATGATATCGTCTCGACAACAGATCGCCGTGGAAATCGTCGCCTTGCCTTCCTGAATCAGCGTCTGTGCGTTGCCCAGCCACACATCCGTACCATGTCCTAATCCGGCGATTCGAATCAGGTCGGAAAAGCACTGCGGCTTGGTGTCCAGAAGCATCTGGATAACGAAATCTGTACCAAACTCCGGGATGCCCAGAGAACCAACCGGGCAGCCGTCAATCTGATCGGGTGTGATTCCGAGAGCCGACGTATTCTGAAACAGGCTCATAACCTGCGGATCGTCCAGCGGGATCTTCGTCGGGTCAACCCCAGTCAGATCCTGCAGCATACGAATCATCGTCGGATCATCGTGTCCGAGGATATCGAGCTTCAGCAGGTTGTGGTCGATGGAATGGTAATCGAAATGGGTCGTTACCGTATCTGTTGTCATATCGTTTGCGGGATGCTGCACCGGCGTAAAGGAGTTGATGTCCTCTCCCACCGGCAAAACGACGATACCGCCGGGATGCTGTCCCGTGCTTCGGCGCACGCCCGTACAGCCCTGTACAATCCGGTTGATTTCGCAGTTTCGCTTCTTGCTTCCGCGTTCTTCAAAATAATTTTTCACATAACCAAACGCCGTCTTATCCGCCAGTGTGCCGATCGTACCGGCACGGAACGTCTGTCCTGCGCCGAAAATAACTTCCGTATATTTATGCGCCTTACTCTGATATTCGCCGGAAAAGTTCAAGTCGATATCCGGCTCCTTATCCCCCTTAAATCCAAGGAACGTTTCAAACGGAATATCGAACCCGTCCTTAATCAGAGGCTCTCCGCAGACCGGGCACATTTTATCCGGCATATCGCAGCCGCCGTTTCCGGCAAAGGCTTTGACCTCCGGGGAATCAAAATCGTAATAATGGCATTTCGGGCACCGATAATGGGCGCTCAGGGAATTTACCTCCGTAATCCCCGCCATGAACGCCACCAGTGAAGAACCGACAGAACCTCTGGAGCCAACCAGATAGCCGTCCTCCACCGATTTCCAAACCAGCTTCTGCGCAATGATATACATTACGGCGAATCCGTTTTTGATAATAGAGTTCAGCTCCTTTTCCAGACGGTCCACAACGATCTGCGGCAGCTCTTCCCCATAAAGCTCATGCGCCTTGCGGTAACAGATTTCCGTCAAGGTTTTATCGCTGTCTGGAATAACCGGCGGACACTTATCCGGGCGCACCGGAGAAATCGTCTCTATCTGATCCGCAATCCGATTGGTGTTGGTAATGACAACCTCCTCTGCCTTTTCACTGCCGAGATACTGAAACTCTTCCAGCATTTCTTCCGTCGTGCGCAGATATAGCGGTGCCTGGTCGTCCGCATCCTTAAAGCCCTTGCCCGCCATGATAATCCGACGGTATACCTCGTCTGCGGGATCCAGAAAATGCACGTCGCAGGTTGCTACAACCGGTTTATTGAACTGCTCGCCCAGCCTGACGATCTTTCGGTTCATGTTCTGAATGTCCTCCACCGAGTTGACATTTTCAATCTTGTCGGAATGGATCATGAACATGTTGTTGCCGGTCGGCTGGATTTCCAGATAATCATAAAATTTCACGATCCGCGCAATTTCCGCATCCGACTTTTCATCCAGCAGGGCACGGTACAACTCGCCTGCCTCACACGCACTGCCCAGAATCAGTCCCTCCCGGTACTTCATCAGCAGGCTCTTCGGAATTCGCGGTGTCTTATGAAAGTAAGTCAGATGAGACTCCGATACCAGACGGTACAGATTTACCCGCCCCACATCGTTTTTCGCAAGGATAATCGCATGGTAGGAAAACAGTCTCTTTACAATATCCGGGCTGGAATCTCCCAAATGGTTCACATCCGCAAGGGTGTGACAGTTGCGCTGCTCCAGAAGCGGAATAAATTTTACGAAAATTTCCGCCGTTGCTTCCGCATCGTCCACTGCGCGGTGATGATTTTCCAGGGAAACACCCATCGTTTTTGCGACCGCATCCAGCGTATGCTTCGCCTGATGCGGCAAAAGCACGCGCGCAATGCCGACTGTATCCACATAGGTAGGATGCAGCTCGATATTTAACTGCGCCGCATTTTCCATAATAAAGCTCATATCGAAATTCGCATTGTGGGCGACAAAAATCGTACCCTCGCAGAATTTCAAGAACTCCGGCAGCACTTCTTCAATCCCCGGCGCATCCATGACCATTTCATCGTTAATACTTGTCAGCTGCTCAATTCGAAACGGAATCGGCACACGTGGATTGACAAAGGTGGAAAACCTGTCCACAATCTTTCCTTCCACCACCTTGACCGCACCGATCTCGATAATCCGGTTTTTAACCGGCGAAAAGCCGGTTGTCTCGATATCAAATACCACATAGGAGTCCCGTAATACCTGACCCTTATCTCCGGTTACGATTTCCTTCAAATCATCCACCAGATACGCTTCACATCCATAAATTACTTTAAAGAAATCATTTCTGTCCGGATTTTCGTCTCCTGCAGCCTTACGCTTTTCTTTCTCCGCTTTCCAGAGGTCATCCAACAGATGGTTTGCATCCGGAAATGACTGTACGACGCCGTGATCCGTGATTGCGATCGCCGGATGTCCCCACTGATACGCCCTCTTGACAATATCCTTTACCTCGGATACACCGTCCATATCGCTCATTTTTGTGTGGCAGTGCAGTTCCACACGCTTGCGCACGGAATGATCCATTCTCGACGTGGTAAAATCCGAAATCTTTTTTACCCCGACAATCGAACCGACCGTCAGCTCGCCGTCAAACTTGTCCACCATCGTCAGACCCTTGATTTTGACAAAAGCGCCGGGCTTGATCCCCTCCTTTACCTCTGCCAGCTGTTCATTTAAGGTAAAAATTTTGATGGTCATCGTATCAGTAAAATCCGTCACGTCAAAAATCAGGATTGTCCGCTCGTTGCGAATTTCACGCTGATCCATTGCAATGATTTTGCCGCGGATAACAACCTCTCCCATCTCACCGATGATCTCCTCGATCGGGATTGCTTCTTCGTCAAAATCCCGTCCGTAAAGCACATCCGGATTGTCACTTTTTTTAACGCCGCGGCGATAATCGCCACGCCCCTCCCGGTTGAATTTGCCTTTGCCGTATTTGCTCTGTCCGCCCGCATTTCTGCCGCCAGCCGATGCGGTACCGTTCGTGCCTGCCGCAAAAGCTGCCGTCTGTCCCATTGCCGGAGCACTCTGCCCTGCTGCCGGTGCATCCGGGCGCATCCGATTCGCTGCTGCCGCTGCCTCCGCAGGAACCATCGTTCCGCCCTCAAACGGAGCTTCCTGCGCAGCTGCGCCCATGGACGCAAGGTATGCTTCATAGCCGGCATCCATACCGCCAGCCTGCATACTGCTTTCTGCCCTGTCACCCGGCATCGCACCATTTTGCCCTGCGATCCCCGCTGCACCATACTGCGCCACGCTTCCGTCTGCGTTCTGTGCAGCATTGCATGCGGTGCCATCCTGTCCGCCTGCATACTGCGGCTGCCCATCGTTACCGGACGTGCTGTATCCGCCGCTCATTACGCTGGCGAACTGCTCCTGGCTCATGCCATAGTCCGTCGCAGCCAGACGAGCACCCGCTTTCGCGGCAATCATCGCCACTTTTCTTGCCAGCGCAATCTCTTCCTCCGCTTTTCTCGGATTTTCCTTCGGCTGACAGTAATGTGCGACCGCCTCCATCGGGATTCCGCACCGTTCACAGCAAATTTTTTCCAGAATGCGGACAAGCTCAGGACAGCGTTCATGCGCGATTACCGTATCCGGCACTTCCAACACCAGCTTCCCCTCATCCGGGAAGGAAATATTGGCTGATTTGAACAGACTGTATTCCACCGGGCTGCATTCCTTTAATTCCAGTAAAATGCTCTCCTGATAGGTTTCCAGCAGGCTCTTTAGGTTATACTGGGCGGACAGCTGAAATTTTTCCTGAATTTTGATCGTGATATTGCAGTTCGGAAACAGCTGCCTTGCAATCTCTTCCTCTACCCGGAAAATAACTGTTTTGGGGATCAGGCGTCCGCAGCTGATATACACCCTGATCAGATCCTTTTGCCGCGTGGTCGTCACCCGTTCTACCTTTACTTTTTCAAACAATGCCCGTACTTCCTGTTCCAGAGCAAGCTCCGGAAATACTTCCATGAAACCTTTGGTCATTTTACTCTCCATTTTCGTAAATACTTTTACACTAAAAACGATTACTGTTCGTTCCAGTGCTCCAGTTCATACCGCAGAGTCGGAATAAATTCTGCCTCCGGAATCTTGCGGATGATCTGCCCTTTTTTGATCAGCAGACCTTCCCCGATGCCGCCTGCAATACCCAGGTCCGCTTCCTTTGCTTCGCCGGGTCCGTTTACGACACAGCCCATGACTGCAACCTTGATATCCAGGTTCGGGAACTGCGCTGCAAGCGCTTCTACCTGATTCGCGAGGCTGATCTGGTCGATCTTCGTGCGTCCGCAGGTCGGACAGCTGACAACCTCAATACCGCCTTTGCGCAGTCCCAGCGTCCGCAAAATCAGCTTCGCAGATTTGATCTCTTCTACAACATCCCCTGTCAGGGATACACGGATCGTATCGCCGATTCCCTGATTTAAAATCAGTCCCAGACCAATCGCAGACTTGATATTACCGGAAAGAACCGTACCGGATTCCGTAATGCCGACATGCAGCGGATAAGGTGTCTTTCCTGCCAGCAGCTCATGCGCATGCACGCACATCATAACATCGGAGGACTTGATGCTGATAACCAGGTTGTCATAGCCAAGGTCTTCGATCATATGCACCTTATCCAGCGCACTCTCTACAATCCCCTCTGCCGTTACGCCATGATATTTTTCTACAAGATCTTTTTCGAGGGAACCGCTGTTTACGCCGACACGGATCGGAATATTGCGTTCCCTTGCAACACGCACTACTTCCGCTACACGGTCTGCACCGCCGATATTTCCGGGATTGATACGGATTTTATCCGCTCCGTTTTCCATCGCGGCGATCGCCATCTTATAATCGAAATGAATGTCCGCAACCAACGGAATGGAAATCTGCTTTCTGATCTCAGAAATCGCTTTCGCAGCTTCCAGCGTCGGTACGGTGCAGCGGATAATTTCACAACCAACCTCTTCCAGTCTGTGAATCTGCGCAACCGTCGCCGCCACATCCTCGGTCGGCGTGTTGGTCATCGACTGAATCAAGATCGGATTGCCGCCTCCGATTACACGGTTTCCAATTTTTACGACTTTGGTATGATCTCTGTACATAATGCCCTCCGTTTTATCGCTTCCGCGTTCTTTTTGTTCAAAAGCCCAGTTATTTTTATTTTAACACTTCCCCACAGGCAGTGCAATCGGTTTCCGGCGAACGAATTTTGCTGCCCGACGTGCAGACTTCTCCCGAAAATGCCGTCTCGCTACAGCTGTGCATCGCCCGAAATGCATCCCGTTTAAGGAAGCCTCTGCACCTTTTTCGCATCAGCGCTTCTGCCCCATCACAAGCTCATACTCTCCGATTTTTTCGTTTCTACTGTACAGACTCAGCATAACCCGCACCTCGTCCCCGCATCCAAGGGTGTTTGGGTTTAATTCCAAAAACACCGGCTTTTCTGTATACAGCGCGGCATTTTCTTTTATCAGGAGCTTTCGCAGACTGCCATCCCGCAGGGTGATCGGAATTTTTCCGGCTGCACGATCTACGCCTGCCGCCTTCGCAGCTACGGTCGCCCCCTGCAGCATCAGAACCGCCGCCAGCAGTGCAAACATCCACCTTCCCATCGGTTTTGCCGTCCTGAGAACGCTCTGCAGCACTTCACAGTCCGCCGTCTTCTTCCGACGCACTTTCTGCCAAAACGGTGCTTTCTTTCCTGTATCATCTACCGTGCAAGCCTCCTGCAACGCCAAAAGCACCTGCAAAAAAGCCTCCATCGTCTGAAACCGTGCTTCCGGCTCCCTGGCTGTGGCACGCATGATAATCTGTTCCAGCTCATCGCCAACCTGCGGACAGCGGCTTTTCAGGGACGCAAACGCATAAGGCGGTCTGGAAAGGTCTGCCCCGCACAAAAGCGCATACAGTGTCCGTCCCAGACCGAACACATCTGTCCGGACATCCACACAGCGCTTTTCGATTTCCCGGCTCAGCTGCTCCGGCGCCGCATAGCCAGGACTCGCGGAAATGCCTTTTGTCACGGGTGTATGCGCTTCCATCGCGCTGCCAAAATCGATCAGCCGGATTTTTCCATCGGAATCCTTCATCACATTTGACGGCTTGCAGTCCAAATACAAAAGCGGTGGCTGCATCTGGTGAAGCTTCTGAATCGCTTTTGCCAGACAGATCCCGATCTCGATCACCGTTTCTTCTGCAAAGGCGCCATCCCGTTCCATCTGCACCGCAAGCGTTTCCCCCTCAATCCATTCCATAATTAAAAAGCGCTCTTCCTCCTGTTCTACTACATCCACAATCCCCGGAAACGCTAAATCCGCCAGCTTTCCCATCGTAAATTCTTCCCGGATCGGGAAATCCCGTCCGACCTTTTTTGCCGCCCAAATCTTTTGCAGGCGCAGATCATACACCCGGTAAACGGTTCCGGTTCCCCCGCTCGCTGTTTCTCCTTTTAAAATGTATTTTTCACCGATTTTCCGTTCTTTTTCCAGACAGATTCCTCCTTTTCATATCCGATCAGTACCGCTGTCATATTGTCCTTTTCCCCCTGGGCCGTCAAAAAGCTCCCAATTCCTTTCAGCCGCCGATACAGTTGCCCTGCTTCCCGTTCCTCGTACAGGCAGATTCGAAAAAAATCCGGCGGCGCTTTTTTATAAAATCCGTCCGTACACAACAACAGCATGTCCCCGTCGTCCAGCGTTCCGGTATACAATTGCGGCACTTCCAGCCCAAACGCCCCGACGCAGCGGCGCAGCACGCCGCCCTCTTCATGATCCTGTGAAAGCTGCCTGGTTCCGGTCTGTTTTTCCCGATTTAAGCAGCGTTTGCGGCAAAGCTGATACGCCCTGCTGTCCCCGAGATGCACCAGTACAAATCTGCGTCCGCGAACAAACACCATCGTTACCGTCGTTCCGCTGCAGATTTTTTCCTCCCGCTCGCAGCGCTCCAGCTTTTCCTGCATGTCTAAAAGCACGTCGAGTGCCCGCTTTTTCATCTGTTTTGTCCAGAAAAGAGAGCGCATTTTCCAAAAACCCTCCCGGTAAAACCATTCCGTCAGCTGCTCTGCAACCAGACCGCTCGCACATTCTCCTGCCCGCAGTCCGCCGATTCCGTCGCAAACCGCAGCAAATATGAGCTCTTTTTTGCGTGCACGAACTCGCTGCAGCGTAAAAGAATCCTCATTTACCTTGCGAAAATCTCCTTTATTCCAATACCACGACGTGATATACGCCATCCGTCCTCCCGTCTCTCTCCAAAGACCGGAACAATGATTGCTCTTTGAATTTTCCTGCGGTCAGAATATCCGCAGCCTGCGGCAGAACGCCGCCAGCGATTATACAGGACAATAGAATGTCCGCCAAGCGTACACGCTATTGTATAGAACGCCCAAAAACCTTTCGATATCCGTATTATATCGTCCCGCGCATGCGCCGTCAACGGTGAAAAATACGGTAGTAATACGAATGCAAACTCTGTAAACAATCTATTGCCATAAAAAAAGGCGGGACAATGAGTTTTTGATATTGCCTCTCATTGTCCTGCCTTTTTTTGATCCGAACAGCCTCAGTTTCCGCACTCTACGCTGATTCGGTTGAAAATACCCATGATCTCGTCCGTGTTGAGCTGATTCTTTTCTTCCCCAACTTTATCCAGAACGATTTTTCCCTGATGCATCATCAAGATACGGTCCCCATATTCCAATGCATAGCGCAGGTTGTGTGTTACCATAACCGTCGTCATTTTCTTTTCCCGGACGATCTGATCCGTCAGCTTCATGACAATTTCCGCTGTTCTGGGATCCAGTGCCGCCGTATGCTCATCCAGAATCAGGAAATCAATCGGTGTCATCGTCGCCATCAGAAGCGCCAGTACCTGACGCTGTCCGCCGGAAAGGGAACCGACCTTTGTTTCCAGCTTGTCTTCCAGCCCAAGTCCCAGACCGGAAAGCATCTCGCGGTACGCATTTTCCCGGCTCTTTCTGACACAGCGGTTCAATCCGTAACCTTTTTCTTTCAGATCCGCAACCGCCATATTTTCCAGCACCGTCATATTCGGGCACGTCCCGGCAGAAGGGTTCTGGTATACTCTGCCGATTTTGCGGTGGCGCATATATTCTTTCTGACCGGTGATATCAGTTCCGTTTACGATGACCTTTCCTGCGTCCGCCGAAATGCTGCCGCAGATCAGGTTCAGCATGGAGGTTTTGCCGGAGCCGTTGCTGCCGACCACCGACACGAACTGGCTGTCTGGAATCGTCAGGTTAAAATCCTGAAACAGGCACATTTCATTGACTGAGCCCGGATTATAATATTTATCGATATGGGAAAGTTCAAGCATTTTTCCGCCCCTTTCGTTCCATGCTGACAACCAGAATGACTAAAAACAGTACCGCCGTAATCAGCTTTAAGTCTGTAGATTTTAATCCCATGCGAAGTGCAATCGCGACGCAGGCTTTGTAAAGGATTGATCCGATCACAACGCTGAACGTTACCATGCCAACCCGCACGTTGTGAAGCGCCTTGGAAATCGATCCGATTCCTTCTAACTTCTGATACAGACTCGTTCCGATAATTACACTCGCAAGTCCGACCACCACAGTTCCGGTTCCGACCGAAATTTCAAAGCAGCGCTGCTGCTGTGCAAACAGGCATCCGCTCAACGTAACCAGACCGTTTGCAATTGCAAGTCCGAGAATTTTTACTTTACCACGGTCACGTCCCATCGCCGTTACAATCGACGCGTTATCGCCGACTGCGCGGAGCAGAAAGCCGGATCCGGTTTTTAGATAAGCGTCTAAAAGCACTTTTACCACAACTGTAATGACAACCATCACGAGTACGATTTTCCAGGACGCCAGTGCTCCCTGGCAGATTCCGTTGACCAGACCATTATCAAATACAGTTACTTCTTTATAAAACGGAAGGTTCGCCCTGCCTGCGATCCGCAAATTGACGGTGTAAAGAGCGGTCATCATAATGATGCCGCTCAGCAGGTCTCTTACCTTGAGCTTTACATGGATCAGACCAGTCAGTACACCTGCCAGCGCTCCTACAAGGAAACACACCGGAAGCGTAAGAATTGCCGGAACCCCATTTGTAATCATGACTGCCGTAATCGCTGCTCCCATCGGAAAGCTGCCGTCTACCGTCAGATCCGGGAAATCCAGTATTTTATAAGTGATATATACTCCCAGCGCCATGATCCCGTAGATCATACCCTGTTCGAGTGTACTGATGACCAGTTCCATGTCAGAACCTCCTGCTTTTTCTTTCTGTCCTTTTATTCTACTGTAACGGTTTCAAAAACCTCTGCAGCGTCCGCTTCGTAGTTTTCCGGGAAAGTGATGCCAAGATCACTTGCTACTTCTGTGTTAATATAAAGGTTTGCACCCTCGCATGCTTCATAAGGCATGTCGGAAGCCTCTGCCTCGCCCTTTAATACCTTTGCTGCCATCGCTCCGGTCTGTTTGCCAAGTGCTACATAGTCGATACCTTCTGCTGCCAGGCAACCGTTCTTTACCTGTTCTACTTCAGAACCAAATACCGGGATGCCCGCTGCGCTCGCTTTTGCCAGAACGGTCTGCAGACCCTGTACTACGGTATTGTCTGTCAGGTTGGAAATGCAGTCTACCTTTGCTGCGAGGTCAGCCGCTGCCATATCGACGTCTGCCAGTGTATTGATGCCGGATTCTACGATTTCAAAGCCGTAATCGTCAGCCAGCTCTTTGTAGGTTTCAATCGTGCTCAGAGAGTTTGCTTCGCTTGTTGTATACAGGATACCGATCTTTGTTGCATCCGGAAGCACCTCGCGGATCATTTTCAGCTGTGCTTCTACCGGAAGCGTATCTGCGGTACCGGTGATGTTGCCCTCCGGTGTCTTATCTTCTTTTGCAAGTCCTGCGCTGACCGGATCGGATACAGCGGTGTAAATAACAGGAATATCGCTGTCCAGGCAGGAATTGTATGCGCTCATTGCGGACGGAGTTGCGATCGCACAGATCAGATCCACTTTCTGAGAAACGTAGTTATCGGAAATCATGCTCGCTGTCGCTGTGTCTGCCTGCGCATTGTCAAACAAAACAGTCAGGTTCACGCCCTCTTCGATGCCCGCTTCTTTTAAGCCTTCCAGAAAACCGGTTCTGCAGTTGTCCAGAGAACCGTGCTCTGCGAACTGGGAAATACCGATTGTGTAGCTTTCGCCGTCTGCCGCCGCTGTATCTGCTGCTGTGCTTTCCGTATCAGCGGTGCTCTCTTCTGTCTGTACGGTTGTGTCTGCTGCGGTCTCAACAGTGGTTGCTGCGGTCTGTCCGCATCCTGTGATCATTGCTGCTGCCATCATTGCTGCTACGGTAAGTGCCATTGCTTTCTTTTTCATTGTGTTGTTCTCCTTTTCTAAAAAAACGATGATTGAAACAAAGAAGAAAAGGAAGGGGATGCGAGTGTGGTGGCTTGAGAAGCTTCCCGCCCAGAGGGCTTCGTTTGTCTGGGAATTTATTCCCAGACAAACGAAAACCGTCTCAAGCATTTTGCTTGAGACGGTAATGTTTCATTATCGCGGTGCCACTCAAATTGACTGTTTCAGTCCACTCTGTTCACATACTATCATATGCGCCGGTCGGATAACGGGTCCGGATCCCGCCGGCACCTACTGTTGGTTCGGGGCCAGCCTCGAAAGTCCATTCCTCAAATGTTCCCATACTGCAATCCCACCGCCTGCAGCTCTCTGTAATGTTCGCGACTCTGAGTACTCCTCTTTCTCATCGGTTTCTCTTTGTTTTCTATACTGTACCTCACTACAGTCAAAAAGTCAATCCCCAGTTTGAAATTTTTCCAATTTCCTCCTGCAGCACAGCGGGAAGCATCCAAGACGGGATTTTGCAAATGGCGCAGGCGAACTGCGTCTCTACATCATTACTGTTCACACGCCGCCAGCACTTTTTCAAACAGCAGGTCTCCGCCGTACAAGTCCAGAGCGCTGCCGACTGTGACATGAATTTTATTCTGTCCGGCTTTTCGAATCTGTTCGATATCTTCCAGACTGCGGATACCTCCGGCGTAGGTGATCGGAATCCGGTTCCATCTTCCCAGCAACCCGATCAGCTCCTGCTCGATTCCGCTGCGTTTCCCCTCCACATCCACTCCGTGAATCAGAAATTCATCGCAGAAAGAAGACAGCATCGTCAGAATTTCTTCCGAAAGCGCGACCCTCGTATAAGTTTGCCAGCGATCCGTCACGATATAATACTTCCCGTCTTTCTTGCGGCAGCTCAGATCCAGAACCAGACGCTTTTTGCCGACAGCATCCATCATGCGGTTCAGATTTTCAAATGAAATATCACCATTTCGAAATACATAGGATGTCACAATGACATGGGATGCACCTGCATCCAAATACTCCCGGGCATTTTCTGCGGTGATCCCGCCGCCGACCTGCAGTCCGCCCGGATATGCCTGCAGCGCAGAAAGTGCCTGCTGCCTGGTCTGCTCGTAATAAGCGCTGTCTTTGCTGTTTAACAGGATGACATGACCATTTTTCAAGCCCTTTTCCTGAAACAGGCGTGCGTACCACGCCGCATCCTGGCTGGAAATATAATTCTCCTGCGCAGAGTCTCCCTGATCCTGAATGCTGCCGCCCACCAGCTGCTTTACCTTGCCGTTATGAATGTCAATACAGGGTCTTAATTCCATGATACTCCCATTCTGCCGCTGTCTGCGGCGCTGTTCATGCTCCAACCGACCGGACGTTTTGCTTCGCGCCGGGTATAAAATCCGTCTTCATGCAGATACTGCATACAGGCACTGCCGCTGCGTCCCGCATTTTAATCCCTATTCCGCAGGCGCTTTGTGCCAAAAAAACCGCGTGCGATCCATAGCTGTGAGAAGCATAAGTGACCACGCTTATGTTTCAAACTAACATCCACCCAGAAACGAGGAATTTCATGAAACGCAATTATCCCATCCGTCCCATCCTCCTGTTGCTGCTTACAGGCATCATTCTGCAGGCTTCCTCCTGTCAGAGCGAAAAGTCCACCAAACACCCGGACGATATGGCGTCTGTCCGGTCAGATTCCTTTTTCGATCAGAATACCATCCCGATAAGCGTTCAGAAGCTTTTCCAGATGCCCGATACTCTCCTTTAGCTCGCGTCCGATATCCGTATCTGCCACAAGAATTCTTCGTTTTGCCGTTTCGATCAGGATATTGTCCGATACCATGTCCGTTTCGTTTCGGATCGCATCCTCTGCGGAAACGAAGGGCCTGTGCTCCACCAGATTCATGCCGTGAGAATTGGCAACAAGGGTATAGCCTGCGATTCCAGTTTTTCCCTGATAAGCCTTGGAAAAGCCGCCATCGATAATCAGTAACTTTCCGTTACATTTGATCGGCGTCTCCCCACGCTTGATCTCCACCGGAACATGACCGTTAATAATATGGGAACGATGCTCATCCAGTCCAAATTCCCGCAGGATCTTATTTAAAATCTCCTCGTTATCATACAGGCGATAATAAGCGTTTTTCGTTTCCTTATGTGTTTCCTTATCTGCGATGAAATATCGTTCAAAGGTCGCCATTTTATCCTTGCCGAATACCGGAGACTTCGGACCCGCCCAGATATACCAGAGGGTATCACGCCCTTTTCTGCGTTCTTCCTTATCCTGAGAGTAATATCCCTTGCGGGCATAGGTTTCCAGCACCTCGTAAAGCTTTTTGCCGCTGCAGAGCTTGCCGTACACATTGATCTGTTCGAAATTTCCGTCCTCGTCCATCGGCACACAGCCATGATAGAGCAGATTGGAATTAAAGATCTTATACATGCTGCCCTTGGCAAACAGGAAGCGCACATGCTTCTGGAGCTTCTCGCAATGAACAAAGGCATGCCGCAGGCGCTCTACTACCTGCTCCTCCTCTGCCGTCAGACGATACGGATCCTTCGGATCGACAGTCGGGAAATCAGAATCCAGCATTTCATATTCCTTATCTCCGATGCGGACAGTTCCTTTTTCAAAGTCGATCTTATCCAGCAGCAGCCGGTCATCCATGTGATATTCCGGATGTGCCAGGATCAGCTGTCCCTCCAGCTTGAACTGAATGATGGCGATCGCCTTGTGCATCATCATGTCGAGCTTTAAGTCCTTGACATCGTAATCTGCCCCGTATTTGATGGAAAATACGCTGCAGTCCGAATTTTCATAGGTCTTTAGTGCAAAGGTCGCCAGGGGGATCAGGTTAATACCATAGCCCTCTTCCAGCGTGTCCAGATTGCCGTAACGAGCGGAAATCCGCAGTACCGTCGCCATACATGCCGTCTGCCCGCTGGCTGCACCCATCCACACAATATCGTGATTTCCCCACTGGATATCCACAGAATGATATGCACTCAGGGTATCCATGATGACATGAGGTCCCTTGCCGCGGTCATAGATATCGCCGACGATATGCAGGTGGTCGATGACAAGGCGCTGAATCAGATTGCAGAGTGCGATAATACATTCCGGTGCCCTGCCGATCCGGATAATCGTATTGATAATTTCGTTATAGTAAAGCTCTTTGTCCTGAATTTCTTCTTTTTCGGTAATCAGCTCTTCGATGACATAGGAAAAATCGTGGGGCAGCGCCTTGCGCACCTTGGAGCGGGTATATTTGGAAGAAACGCGTTTGGTCATCTGCACCAGCCGGTGAATCGTGATCTTGAACCAATCCTCCAGCACATCCTGATCCTCTTCCTCCTGACAGACCAGCTCCAGCTTTTCCTGAGGATAATAAATCAGCGTCGCAAGGCTTCTTTTGTCCTTGACACTCAGCGTGTTGCCGAACTCCTCGTCGATCTTTCTGCGCACGGATCCGGAGCCGTTTTTCAACACATGGTTAAACTGCTCGTATTCTCCGTGAATATCTGTCAGAAAATGCTCCGTGCCTTTGGGCAGACTCAAAATCGCCTGCAGGTTGATAATCTCCGTCGCAGCGTCCGCAATGGTCGGAAACTGCTTCGACAAGCTTTTCAAATAAACCCTGTACTCAAAATTATTATCCATATACCCTCTCTATCTGCCGCCTGGCGGCTCCCCCGGTTTCACCGTCAACAGTTGCTTTCTGTCTTATTTTCCCTCGATCACGCGGCTCATATCGTACATACCTGCAGGCTTACCTGCCAGGAACTTTGCCGCAGAAACTGCGCCTGTCGCAAACAGCTTTCTGGAATATGCCATATGGGAAAAGGTAATGACCTCATCCTGACCTGCAAAAATCACGTCATGGTCGCCGACAATCGTCCCGCCGCGCACTGCAGAAATACCGATTTCCTTTTCCGGGCGCTTCTCCCTGCGGGTCGATCTGTCGTAAACATATTCGTAATCGCCGCCAGCCGCCTGATTCATGACGTCCGCCAGCGCAATCGCCGTGCCGCTGGGAGCATCCAGCTTCTGGTTATGATGCTTTTCCACGATTTCCATATCATAGCCAGCCGCTGCCAGCACCGGAACCGCATCCTTTAACAGCTTCATCAAAAGGTTGATGCCCATGGACATATTTGCAGAGCGCAGGATCGCAACCTTGCCGGAAGCCTCTTTGACATGCGCAAGCTGTTCTTCCGAAAGTCCGGTCGTACATAAAACACAGGGAAGACTTTTTGCGACGCAGGTATCCAGCAGCCCGTCCACTGCTTTTGCATTTGCAAAATCGATCACAACGTCCGCTTCTACATCGCAGTCCTTCAGGGTTTTAAATACCGGATAGGTATTATGGACAGAATCACTCACATCCACCCCCGCAACGATCTCCATCTCTGCTTCCTTTGCGATCATCTCCGTAATGACCTGTCCCATGCGGCCATTGCAGCCGTGCATAATTACTCTGACCATGTTATCCTCCTTGTTCTGAACCTGGATTTTTTCTCTGTGGATTGCTCTGCTGTAACCCTCGCAATCCTGAAATGTAAAACAGACCGGAGCACTTTATGTCCCGGCCTGTCAAAAAGCCCTTATAATACACCAAATTTTTTCATTTCACGTTCCAGTCTTGCCGCATCTGCCTCTTCCATCTCTGTCAGCGGCATCCGCAGGGTTCCGGTGCACATGCCCTTTAACTGCATCGCCTTCTTGACCGGGATCGGATTCACTTCACAGAAAAGCGCTTCTACAAGGGGAACTGCCTTTAATTGCAACTCACAGCTTTCTTTTACCTTTCCTTCAAAATAAAGGCTACAGATCTGGTGTGTTTCCTGCGGCGCAACATTTGACAAAACAGAAATCACGCCCTTTGCTCCCAGAGAAAGCATCGGAACAATAATCGCATCCTCACCGGAATAGAGATCCACACAGCCATCTGCGATGCTCATGAGATGAGCTGTCTGGCTGATATTCCCCGTTGCATCCTTGACACCGACGATATTTTCCACATCTCTGCACAGGCGCACGATCGTCTCCGGCTGCAGCGTCGTACCGGTGCGGGACGGAACGTTATATAACAGGATCGGCAGCTTTACAGAATCCGCAACCATCTTAAAATGCTGATACAGACCATTCTGAGTCGCTTTATTGTAGTAAGGAGTTACAACAAGCAGCCCGTCTGCACCGATCTTCTCCGCTTCCTGGGAAAGATAAACCGCCGTCTCCGTGCAGTTAGAGCCGGTTCCTGCCACAACAGGAATCCGATGTGCCACCTTCTCCACACAATAGCGGATCACATCCAGATGCTCCTCATGCGTCATCGTCGCAGATTCACCGGTTGTGCCGCACACAATGATCGCGTCTGTCTGATTTGCGATCTGCTGTTCAATCACTTCGCCAAATTTATCATAATCAATCGAACCATCCGTATGAAACGGGGTGATAATCGCTACTCCGGCACCTTCAAAAATTGCCATATAAACCTCCTTGCGAGCCGTCCGGCCGCCTTGCTTTCTAACAGATTTTATATAGAATTATCATAGCACCCTGCGCCTTGACTGTCAATCAACAGGGAAAAACAAAACCCGCGCTGTAGAGAAGCTCCATCCAGCGCGGGTCTGTTTTTATTTAATTTGTTCGATATCAGATACATGGTCAGCGATTCCCAAAAGGCTGTCACACATCCGAATTCCAGTCAATGTCACATCCGTATCTGCACCGCGCAGAAAGATCAGTTCTCTCAACTCCTGCTCCTGCACGATCCCGCAGTCCACAAGCCCCAGCACCTCATCCAGTACCAACAGGTCGCATTGACCAGTGGTCAGCACCTTTCTCGCAAAGCAGATACCATTTCGAATATTCTGTGCTTCTTCCCTCTGTTTATCTTCCGGAAGAGATAAAAAGTCAGCATCCGATTTCTCAAACCGGAAGATTTTGATCTCCGGTTCCAGCTGCCGCTCAAATGTAGAATCCGTCAGGCCTCTCCCCTTCAAAAACTGAATCACTACTACACGTTTGCCGGATGCGGCAGCAATCAACGCTTCCCCGAGTGCCGCCATCGTTTTTCCATAGCCGTCCCCTGTAAAAATCTGAACTCTGCCCATAGTCGGAATTCCTTTCCCGATTTGTCTTTTCGTAAACATTTGATGCCGCAGATATATCATATGATGTCGATATTTTAGCATACCTTACCCTAATCTGCAACTATATCAGTCCATCCGCTCCAGCTTGCTGACTGATACCTCATAAGCGATACGCTTTTCCAGCTGATCCTCGGAAAGCTTTTTCATATATTCCCGGCTCTGGATCCGTCCCCATACCGCACAATGGGCGCCAACCTCAAAGCTGCCTGCATATCTGGCATTCCTGCCCCAACAGATGCAGGGAATGTAATCCGATTTTCCGTAAGGTCTGTTGACCGCCAGCAGCACATCCGCGATCTCCCGCCCCAGCGGCGTCTTACGGTAAACCGGCTCCTTACAGATATAACCGTCCAGATAAATCTGGTTTGTCCGCGCACTTTCCTCCAACTCATCCACGAATGTGATCTCCCTTGCAAACACAGATAAAATCAGCTTATTCCTGCGTTCTTCATGGCGGTTATACGAACGGAACTGTCCGTAAATGCTCACATATTCCCCCTCGTAATTCGCATCCACGTCGATCAGGCGCTCTGATACCATAACCGGGATGATATCATAGGATTCGCTCAGCCGCGCGACTTCCACATCCATCATGTAAAAGCCTTCACCGAAAATCTCATGGCTAAACGTAAATCCGCTGATAATTTTGCCCATTACTGCTGCCTGGTTGTTTTCAATTACCTTATCTGTCATTTTAAAGTTCTCCCTTCTTGTTACAAGAATTTTTTCCTGTCATGTAATTCCATTTTATGGGGTTTCTTCCTAATTTATGAATATACGGAGGCGCACAATTCTCCTTTTCCCGACATCTGCACCCGCTTCCGGCAGTTTTTTCCTTATTTTTGTGTCGAAAAACAGCTCTTTGGGCGTTTTAATGGTTGCATCAGAAAAAAAGCGGTGCTATACTTGTACCGTTTAAACCCGGAAATGATGAAATACGCGGCCGGAATGCCGCAGTACAAGCCGCTTTGGCGGCGGAATGTGAGGAAAAAATGAGACAGAAAAGAGAAGACGTGAGAAACGTTGCCATTATCGCCCATGTCGATCACGGCAAAACCACGCTGGTTGATGAGCTGTTAAAACAAAGCGGTGTGTTCCGTGCCAATCAGGAAGTGGCAGAACGCGTGATGGACTCCAATGCCATTGAGCGCGAACGCGGTATCACCATCCTTTCTAAAAATACAGCCGTTACCTACAACGGCACAAAGATCAATATCATCGACACTCCCGGACATGCCGATTTCGGCGGCGAGGTAGAACGTGTCCTGAAAATGGTAAACGGCGTTATCCTCGTTGTAGACGCATTCGAAGGTCCCATGCCGCAGACCCGTTTCGTTCTGCGCAAGGCTCTGGAGCTGCAGCTTCCCGTTATCGTCTGCATCAACAAGTGCGACCGTCCCGAAGCGCGTCCGCTGGAAGTACAGGATGAAGTTCTGGAGCTGTTCTTAGAGCTGGATGCTACTGACGAGCAGCTGGATTGCCCCTTTGTTTACGCATCCGCGAAAAACGGCAGTGCGACGACGAACCTGACCGTTAAGAATAAGGATATGAAGCCTCTGTTCGACACGATCCTGGACTACATCCCTGCTCCTGAGGGCGACCCGGATGCTGGTCTGCAGCTGTTGATCAGTACCATTGACTACAACGAATACGTCGGCAGAATCGGCGTCGGCAAAGTGGATAATGGCAAGGTTTCCGTCAATCAGGAGGTTGTCATCGTCAACCATCACGATCCCGACTCCACCAAGCGCGTAAAGGTCAGCAAGCTTTATGAGTTTGACGGTTTGAATAAAGTAGAAGTCCGCGAGGCGGGTATCGGCTCCATCGTTGCAATTTCCGGTATTGCAGACCTGCACATCGGAGACACGCTCTGCTCTCCCGATGCGCCCAACGCAATTCCGTTCCAGAAAATTTCCGAGCCTACCATTGCAATGTACTTCATGGTAAACGACTCTCCCCTTGCCGGCAAAGAAGGAAAATTCATCACCAGCCGTCATTTGAGAGAGCGTCTGTTCCGCGAATTAAATACTGACGTTTCCCTTCGCGTGGAAGAAACAGATTCCACCGATAGCTTTAAGGTATCCGGACGCGGCGAGCTGCATCTGTCCGTCCTGATCGAGAACATGCGCCGTGAGGGCTATGAGTTTGCAGTCAGCAAGGCGGAAGTTCTGTACCATTATGATGAAAAGGGGCACAAGCTCGAGCCTATGGAACAGGTATATATCGATGTTCCGGAAGAGTTTGCCGGAAACGTTATCGAAAAGCTCGGTCAGAGAAAGGGCGAACTGGTCAACATGACCCCCGGCCACAGCGGCACGACCCGCCTGGAATTCATGATTCCTTCCCGCGGTCTGATCGGCTACCGTGGTGAGTTCATGACCGACACCAAGGGCAACGGTATCATGAACGCTATATTTGACAGCTATGCGCCTTACAAGGGCGATATCCAGTACCGCAAGCAGGGCTCCCTGATCGCATTCGAGGCAGGCGATGCCATCACCTACGGTCTGTTCAATGCACAGGAGCGCGGCACACTGTTTATCGGAGCCGGTGAAAAGGTTTACGCCGGAATGGTTATCGGTCAGACCGGTCGCAGTGAAGACATCGAAGTCAATGTCTGCAAGACCAAGAAGCTGACTAACACCCGTTCTTCCAGCGCCGACGATGCCCTGCGCCTTTCCCCTCCGCGCATTTTAAGCCTGGAGCAGGCACTGGACTTCATCGACACAGACGAGCTTCTGGAGGTAACTCCCAAGTCTCTCAGAATCCGTAAAAAAATCCTGGATCACACCATGCGCAAGCGTGCTGCAATCCAGAACAAGTAGCGCAAAAAAGGGAACCTCATGGTGGGTTCCCTTTTTTGCGCTACTTTCAAATTTCCATAAGGAAATTTGAAAGGTTCTATTTTTAGGGCGCTATTTCTAAAAGTTCCTTTTTTACTACTATAAATCTATCTTTAACTGTTCCTTAATTCTTTCCTTTTCGGTTTGAAACAGCCCTTTTTTGATTTCATAAAACAATCTGCTATATGTATTTTCCCTATCTGATTTTTGCAGAATAAACATAATCTTGTCTGGTCTGGAGCAATATGCTGTGATCGGAGCGTTCAGTAAAGTGGTCGGAATCGCCGCTTTGGCTCTGTCCACTTTATCGCTTCCTTTTATTTTTATGCGCGCATCATACCCAATGACTCCGTTCGCATTTCCGGTAGCCATTTCAAAATCATTCTCGCGTGTTACTAAATCTTTTTCTCCAATTTTATAACATTTGCTGTTTCGTAAATCCAACATCTGCTCCAAAACAGCCAGCTTGGAATACATCGTTTTCCTGTCTCTCCGCGGAGTGCATGCCTTTTGTGTCACCATTCCATTCAGACATGCTTCATAAAATTCGACCGCATTGAACATTTCACTTTTCATTCCCGCCAGGTGCATGAAATTATGCTTTCCAAATCTGACCTCATAAAAATTATAACCTTCCGTTTTCTTTTCCCGAAACAGAAATAGCAGTGTCGTATCAGCATATTCGGAATATCGGACGGCACTGCGATGCAGGATCGCCAACACCTCTTCCGACGTCAATATTTTTTCGTTTTTTATGCCGTATTTCATTATTCTCCTTAACGTAAAAGAGAAACCTTTGATACAAAGGTTTCTCCATTTTACCTGCAAAACTGGTTTCGTTCCGGTGCTTTGCCACCACTTTACGAGCCTTTCACCCGTCCGACCTTATTATTCTCTGGCTGAAGAGTAAATGCAAAGTTTTAACGTTGCCAGTGCAACGGAAGCAAACACCTTATGCTTCGTGTCCTGTTTCCAGGAAGAGAGTTTTCTCTTGGTATTTATATTATACACAAAACATCCTGGAATATCAACTGATTCCAAAATTTTTCATATTTTTATCCCCAGCAGAAATTTTTTAATCCTTCAAAATCAGCTCCACCGGGCAGTGATCCGATCCCAGAACCGTTGTGTCGATCTTCGCATCCTCCAGTCTGTCTTTCAAACTTTCTGACGTCATAAAATAATCAATTCTCCATCCAGCATTTTTGCTGCGCGCCTGGAAGCGGTACGACCACCAGGAATAGATGCCCTCCTGATCCGGATAAAAATACCGGAACGTATCGATAAAGCCATTCTCCTGCAGCTTTGTCATCTTTGCGCGCTCTTCATCCGTAAAGCCCGCGTTTTTACGGTTGGTTTTCGGGTTCTTTAAATCAATCTCCTTGTGCGCAACATTCAAATCTCCGCAGAAAATCACCGGCTTGTTCTCTTCCAGCTTCTTCAAATACGCGAAAAAGTCGTCCTCCCATTTCATCCGATAATCCAGCCGAGCCAGACCGTCCTGGGAATTGGGTGTATACACTGTAACCACATAATAGTCCGGGTATTCCAGCGTGATTACTCTGCCCTCGTGATCGTGTTCCTCAATTCCGATGCCGTATGCGACCGACAGAGGTTTCTGCTTTGTAAAAATCGCCGTCCCGGAATAGCCCTTTTTCTCCGCATAATTCCAGAACTGTTCATAGCCCGGCAGCTTCATCTCGATCTGCCCCGCCTGAAGCTTCGTCTCCTGCAAACAGAAAATATCGGCGTCCGCCTCGTTGAAAAAATCCATAAAGCCCTTTGTCATACAGGCGCGAAGCCCATTCACATTCCATGAAATCAATTTCATCCCAATTCTCCATTTCTATTACAACTATGTTCAGCCGCCCAACTGTTTACGCATCCGGTGCCACGAAATACAGCTTCTCCACCTCTTCGATGCCAGCCTTCGCTGCGGTTGCCTCTATAATTACTTTTTTCAATCCGGGCACACACTCTGCCGCAAGCAGCACCGTCAGCTCCACCTGATCCGTGTAAACCGTGTCCTCCGCTTCCAGACCGTTTTGGCGCAGGATGTACTGAATCCTTCCGATTCCATTATAGTCTGTGTAGATTTTTAAACGGACGCCGTAACGCATCGTCCCGATTTTGGACGCGGCAATTCCTTCTTTTACTGCGCCGGAATAGGCGCGCACCAGTCCGCCGGTGCCCAGCAGCACGCCGCCGAAATACCGTGTCACAACGACTGCGACGTTTCTTACGCCCTCGCCTAAAAGCACCTCCAGCATCGGACGTCCCGCCGTCCCGGAGGGCTCGCCATCGTCGCTGCAGCGCGTCAGCTCCGCTTTCGTGCCGATGACAAACGCCGAGCAATTATGCCGGGCGTCCCAGTATTTTTTCTTCATCTCATCAATAAACGCAACCGCCTCTGCTTCGGATTCGACCGGACGGACGTTTGCGATAAAGCGCGATTTTTTTTCCACCAGCTCTGCCTGACCGCCCTCCAGCACCATCCGGTAAGGCTCCCTGACCGTTTCTTTTTCTTCCATAAAAATTCTCCATTCTACAGCTGCCCTGCGGTTTCTCATCTGTCCCCTGACAGGCGTTTCCCGCTTCCCAACCAGTATAACAGCATTTCTTTTTGTGAACAATATCTTAATATGGCAGAAAAACCTTTATTTACCTGCCCGATTTTGCTATAATCAGGGGAGGTAATGTCCAAAACCAAGGAGGTTTCATTGCATGAATTATGGCAAAAAGAGTGTAAAACAGAAAAAGAAAGCACTCCAGTCCACATCTTCGAAGCTCGGACGCAAATGCCTGCTCACCTTTTCCAAGGTGCTGCTTTTATGCGTCATTGCAATCGGGATTATCGGCATCTGCGCCGGACTGGGGGTTTTCAAGGGGATTATAGATTCTGCACCTACCATCACACTGGAGGATGCAACTCCCACCCGATACTCTTCCTTTATTTATGACAGCAAGGGAAACCAGATGGCGAAGCTGATCGCCGAGGACTCCAACCGTGTCCCCGTTACGATGGATCAGATTCCCACCGATCTGGCAAACGCCTTTGTCGCCATCGAGGATGAGCGTTTTTACCAGCACAACGGTATCGACATCATGGGGATTCTCCGTGCCGGCGTAACCGCTGTAAAGACCGGCTTCAAACGGCAGGAGGGTGCCAGCACCATCACCCAGCAGCTGATCAAAAATACCGTCCTGACGACCTGGACTCAGGAAAAGACGCTGGGCGAACGAATCAAGCGAAAAGTTCAGGAGCAGTATCTTGCGATTCAGCTGGAAAAAGATACCAACGACAAATCCAAGATCCTGGAACAATACATGAACACGATCAACCTGGGACAGAACACGCTGGGCGTACAGGCTGCCTCCAAGCGTTATTTCAACAAAAACGTCTGGGAGTTAAGCCTTTCCGAATGCGCGACCATCGCCGGAATCACCCAGAACCCGTCCAAGTATAATCCGCTGACCCATCCTGACAAAAACCAGGATCGCCGTGAAAAGGTGCTGACCAACATGCTTGAGCAGGGCTATATCACACAGGCGCAGTACGATGAGGCGGAAGCGGATACTGACAGCTTATACCGCAGAATCCAGACCGCCAACCTCGAAGTCGGCGGAGATTCTTCCGTAGACTCTTACTATGCGGATGCAGTCAAAGAAGCCGTAACCGAAGACCTGATCGCAGCCGGCTATACCGAAACCCAGGCTTACGTCATGGTTTATTCCGGCGGTCTGAGCATTTTCTCCGCCATGGATCCCGATATTCAGGCGATCTGTGACTCCGTTGCTTCTGACGAATCCCTCTATCCGGACGGCACGCGCTGGCTGTTAAGCTACCAGCTGACCTACCGCGATCCTGATTCTGAGGAGGAAGGCGGCATCGTCAACATCAGCTCGGAAAAGTACAAATCCTATTATCAGGAAAACGGCGACAAAAACTTCAACCTCCTGTACAGCTCTCAGGAAGAGGCGAATGAAGCGATCGAGGCTTATAAGGCTGCTACGATTCCCGACAGTGCGGAAATTATCGGCGAATCCATCACCCTGTCGCCCCAGCCCCAGATTTCCTTAACGATCGAGGATCAGTCCACGGGCTATGTCGTTGCCATGATCGGCGGCCGCGGCACCAAGGAAGGAAACCTGACCCTGAACCGCTCCACCGATGCGGTTCGTCAGCCGGGTTCCACCTTTAAGATCGTCTCCACCTATGCGCCCGCTCTGGACAGCGCCGGCATGACTCTCGCGGATGTCGAGGTCGACGGTCCCTTCAACTATGACAATGGCAGACCGGTATCCAACTGGTATTCCAGCGGCTACCGCGGCATCTGTTCCCTGCGGGATGGTATCCGGGACTCCTTAAATATCGTTACGGTAAAGGTCCTGACGCAAATCACCCCCCGTCTGGGCTATGAATATTTACAGAAATTCGGCTTTACCACGCTGGTAGACGGCGTAGAGAAAAACGGCAAGATTTTCTCCGACGTCCAGCAGGCCCTCGCCCTTGGAGGTATCACATATGGTGTAAAAAACATCGAATTAAACGCCTCCTATGCCACCATCGCAAACGGCGGGCAGGATATCAGGCCCAAGCTGTATACGATTGTAAAAGATCACGACGGCAACGTTATTTTGGATAACACCAGCACCGAGGGTACGCAGGTCATCAAGCCCTCCACCGCATTCCTCTTAACGAGCGCAATGCAGGATGTTGTCACCTCCGGTACCGGTACTGCTGTCAACTTCGGCGGCATGTCCATCGCCGGTAAAACCGGTACGACGTCCGATTATAACGATATCTGGTTCTCCGGCTACACACCGTACTACACCTGTACGACCTGGACAGGTTATGACAACAACACAAAGCTGCGCAAGGGCGAAGAACGAAGCCTTGCAAAGAAGCTCTGGAAAGCAGTCATGAGTCAGGTGCATGAAGGTCTGGAAAACAAATCCTTCTCCCAGCCTGCCGATATCGTCGCTCAGACTGTCTGCGCGCAGTCTGGTAAGCTGCCGACCGCACTCTGCGGTGAAACCTTAAAGACAGAATATTTTGCTGCAGATACGGTTCCGACCGAAACCTGTGACGTACACTATCAGGGTAGTGTCTGCGCCTACAGCGGTCTTCCCGCAGCAGATGCCTGCCCCTTTGCAACGGAGGGTACTCTGGAAATGCTTCCGGAAAACGAACGTATCCTGACCGGTCAGGTGACCTCCGAGGATTCCCAGAGGGTCTGCGAGCACAGCTCCGTCTTCATGACAACCCCCGGTGCAGATCAGATCATCGAGCAGGAACGGCTCGAGCTTCAGCTGCGCAGCAACTCTGCACAGTACGAAGCTCTGCTCGTAAGCCTGCAGCAGCAGCTCCAGACCGCAGTAGAGGATAAGGCGATTGCAGATCAAGCGCTTGCAGCGGCTGCCGATGACAATGCAAAAGCGGCTGCACAGAGCGCTGTTGACGAGGCACAGAGCCGCATCGACAGCCTCAACGCACAGATCAATCAGTTAAATGCCGCACAAACCTCTGTCCAGACACAGTCTGCCGCAGCTGCACCGTCTTCCGACGGCAGCGCAGCCGACAATGTCCCTGTCGATGATGGAAATGCAAACTAACGCGCTTACAGCGCATATCTGGAACTAAAAATAGCATCTATTTCCTATCGAGCAAAAAGCTCCTGTTGGAAACCACACTTGCTTTCGTGGTATGATTCCAACAGGAGCTCTTTTTTACTTATTTTTATTCATGACAATAGAATGCTCACAGAGCGTGCATTCTATTGTTTCCCGCTGTTCTTCTGTGCCAATTCCCTTGCGGTCTGCGGGTCGATGACGATCTCCACAAACCGCCGCAGGACGGTGGCAGCTGCCGCCCTGGGCGACTTTTTCCATCCATTATGCTTCTTCCGGCACTGCACCGAAAACTGCGCTCAGGTATAAAAATCCAGTGTATCCCTCCTGATTCAGCAGCGTCTGCACCGCATAGCCAGCCGGAACTACTACTCTCCGTTTACATCTCCCTCTACGACCTTCACTTCGCCGCCACTTGCAAAAGCAGGCTGTGCATACACCCGCCAACCTTTTTCCAGCCCCTACTTCACAACACCTTTTTTCAAAATAATGTTGGCATACTGAGCTTTTTCTCCGGTCGCTACCACGCAGTACGCCTTTTTGGCGCGCTCGTAATAGGCAAACCGCTCGATCTTATGCACCTCTGTGTCCGGCTCATAATAGTTCAGGAGAGCCTTATAAGCCTCCCAGATCACCGGTACAACCGTATCTCCCGGCACGACCTCCATCAGGACGAAATGCTCGGGATCGTACTGATCCAGCGGAAACAACGGCAAAATCGCCGCCAAAAGCTCTGCCGTACCGATTCCATCCGCACGGATCACCCGTTGTCCGATGCTGCTGGACGGAAAGTTCGCATCCGCCAGCACGATCTCGTCTCCGTGTCCCATTTCATCAAGAACCTTTAACAGCTCCGGTGAAATCAGTGGTGAAATTCCCTTCAACATATCGAATATCCCCTTAAACTTATTCTGCAGCAGCGCGCCTGCCACGCCGTATTTTCGCCGCACGCGCTGTCATCACACCAGGCTGCAGCGCCATACCTCCACGCCGCTGTCCTGGAATACCTCTCTCAGACGCTTCTGCACCTGTTCCACAGTCACGCCTTTTTTCAGGATAACCTGTAAAAAGCCTCCGCCGCCTGCGCCGCAGATCATCTTTCCGTCGATCAGATCCTCCACAGAACTAAAGATCATATCAATACAGGTATTGGTACAGCCGCCATCCAGCCGTCTGGAAAGCTCCCAGTGCTGGTTCAGGAGCTGTGCAAAGCCGTCTACATTTCCCTTTTCCAGCTCAAAGCGCATCAAAACCGCTATCCGCTGGATCTCATAAAGCACCTCCACCGTATCCGGGTTACCGCTCACATAGCGGCTTACAATATCGCGCAGCAGGTTTCTTGCAAGCCTGCGCTGTCCGGAATAAATCAGGCAGAATCGCTCGTTTAACTCCTGCAGCGTCTCTGTGCTGATGCTGCAGGGACTGCAGCCGATTTCCTGTACAATCGCTGCATCGCTGGTCACCATTTTGATTCCAGGCGCAAGCCCGCCCACCTGGTCCTGCCAGCCGCCGCCCGTGGACATAATCTGCTCCATGCACAGGACCCGGTTGTACAGCTCCTCCTGGGACAGCTCCTTTCCGAGCATCCGGTAAATCGCCTTGACACATGCGCCCGCAAGAATCGAGGATGTACCGAGGCCGCTGCCTCTCGGGATATGAATCACCTGTGTGGACAAATAGAGCCCGCTGCCGAGATTTTTCGTCACCTCTTCGACAGAAATCTGCTCCCGGTACGGAATGATGCCGCAGGCGATCAGCGCCGCCTTATGCAGGGCAAAGGGATCGTAAGGATTGCTGGAATCCTGCAGCTGACTGATTTCAGAAAATGCCTGCTCTGCACCGCTGTCCTCGCTGGCCAGCACGATCTGATTGCCCGGAATCTTTTTCACAACTGCCTCGACAGGATTTAGTCCGTCCAGCTTTACCGCCGCATTCAGCACCGTTCCGCCGTGCTCCATGCAATATGGAGGCGTATCGCTCCAGCCGCCGCCCCAGTTGACGCGCACGGGCAGGCGTACCACCACTTCCTCCTGCTCCATTTTTGCCGTCGGATCGTAGGAAAGCCCTGCCACCGCCCCGACAAGAATCGCGTTTCGGATCGTATCCAGGCACAGGTCAAGATACTTATCCTGCTTCGTCAGACAGGACAGCGCATAATAAATCCGGATTTTCCGGGAAAAATCAAACAGCTCCTGTTCGTCCAGCTTTTCCGCCAGACCGCAAAGCTGCCGGATTACACGCGCATTGATCTCCCCGTTGAACACCTTCACCGCCTCATGGAGATTATCCTTTTTGTCGATGGCCTCCAACAGGGATTCGATTTTTACCTTATCCTCCAGCTTATCCTGCCAGGGCAAAATCGCCGTCACATCCGCCTGGTTGAAGCTGTCCTTTAAAGAAATCCCGTCTTCCAGTGTTGGAAAACCGTCTTCATATGCACGCAGCGTCGCAGATACTGCTTCCTGAATCGTATTTCGAATCGGATAAACTGCCGCCGTCCACAACGGTTCGCCGATCTTTTTTCCAAATAATGCCGCTTCCTTCGGATTGTCGCATACACCGTACATCCGGACAACAAACCTGCCGTCCTGCAGCTTTAGCCCATGCAGTACCGTATCCGCCGGAACGCTCTGTCCATCCAGCGTCACGCCGGAGATCACGCAGCGCTCCCCGACAACCGTACCATGATGCAAATAGCTGTCCTCGATATAGCTTCCCGCGCCAACGTCTGCACGCAGACTGATATAGCTGTTTCCAGCCCCATAGCTTTTTTCCTGACTGTTGGTGTTGATCCGCGCCTGCCAGCCCAGATGCGTAAATTGCTCCATCCCCTCCGTCATCAGATGCAGCAGCTCCCGGGTCGTCCCAAAATGGATAAATGCCGCCGGTGACATCCGGATCAGCTTCATCTGATAGGGATGCAGCTCCGCCCAGATTTTTTCCCGGCAGGCTCTCAGCTCCGGTGTAAACTCACCCTCGGGTGTCTCTTGATAATACTGCTCCAGGGTGGAATCCGACGCCAGTGGATACAGAAAGTCCGCATAAAACGAAAGCCGCGCCTGTTCGTTGACACAGGCGGCAAACTTTTCCTCTGTGTCGATCAGACTGTAAAGGGAATTGAGCAGGTCTACGCTCATCATAACCGCGCCGGTGTCAATATCCACATGCCCGTGCTCGTCCACCGCACCCATTTCGTGCAGCTGCTCTACGGTCTTTTTATGTAAAAATCCGCCGACGTTTCCTTCCCTGTCCCGTCTGTATACACCGTGGTTTTTGCCGATTTCTGCAGGCTCCTTGATCGACAGCGCCGCTGCGCCTTTTCCGTAAAAATCGATCTGCAGCGGGTTAAACAGCAGCAGCACATCCCCGGAGCAGACAAGCATTCCGGCGTTCATCCGCGCCGCAACGCCGCACATGGCAATCATAAATTCGTCGAACAGCGTCGATCTGCGGCCGTTTGGAAGAATCCGCGGCACGGGGGAAAAGAGCTTGCCGCAGGCAGAATACTGGGGCACGCGCTTACTGTCCCCGCCGGAATGGATGACCAGAATACGCTTGCCGTCAAAGGCGTGGCAAGCTGCTTCGCCGGGCTGCGCAGACGCTAACTGCCTGCTCTCTGCTGCGCCGTCACCCTGCACTGCGCCATGCAGCACGGCAGCCGGACTCTGCTTACCCGCCGCATGCTCCCGGATATACCGCAGCACATTTAAAGTCGCGCCGCCGCTTCCGACGCGCTTGCCGTCCGGATCGGGCAGCACCGCATAGTGCGTCTTTTCCGGGAGCATCTGATGCTTTAAGCGGTAGGAAATCTGCGCACGATATGCCTGAGCCTGGGCCTCGTTCGAAGCCGTCAGCACCACATAATCCCACAACGGCAGGTTCGGGTTGTGCAGAATTTCCTCATACTGTTTCGTACAGTCCCGATAAGACTGCTGTAAAAATAACGTCTGATAAGACAATCAAATACACATCCTCTCTTGTATTTCATGGCTGCAGATACCAAAATCCAGCTTCTTCTGCAGACCTCTCACTACTGGTAGGATAGCATATTCCGGGCGCTATTTCCACTGAAAAACGGCAATTCCGACAGCCGCTACAGCAAGTCCGATCGCCTTTCTCCACTCCCACGCTGCTTTTTCAACGCCGAACAGCCCAAACAGCTCCACAAGGTACGCCGCCGCGATCTGCGCCACCACGATAAACAGAACCGCCCTTGCAGGTCCAAGCATCGCCATCGCCTTAATCACTGTCCAGGTAATCCCGGCGCCGAGTACGCCGCCAAGCAGCAGATACTTCGGCTCGCTCCTAAACACGGCAAACAGATTCGACCGGTCCGCTGCAAGCCAAACTGCCAGGCACGACAGCAGCGCCGTCGCCTGCACAAACACATTCGCAGACCAGATGCTCGACGCTTTTGTGACCTGTGTATTGAAAATGCCCTGCACGCTCATCAGAACCCCGGATAAAACTGCAATCAAAAATCCAACCATCCTGCAAGCCTCCTTCTTCCGTCCGCCCTGACAGCGTCCGGTATGAAATACAGTATGCGTTATGGTTGGATTTTTATACACGTTCTTATTCTTCTTCGCCCTCGGCGTAATCGATTTGAGTCTCCGTAGGCACTTCGATATATTCTTCTTCAACGTACTGCGTGCCGGTTACCTGTGTCATGATTTTTTCCGAAAGGTCTTTTAAAACGTCCGAAACGTTTTCTCCCTCCCAGATTTTCGTCTCCGCGATCTCCATCTGTACCCAGAAGTTCGCAGTCGCCATCAGCTTCGGCACCGGAACCGTCTGGCTGTATTCCTGCCAGAACGCTGCCATCTCCTCCGTCTGCTGCGCTGCGCTCTTTTTGGCAGGCACAAGGGTACTGCGGTCAAACAGCTTATCCGCGCTGTCCGTGCAAAGCCATGCTGCGAAATTATCCGCCTCGTCCTGATGCTTGCCGTAGCCGTTTACAACAATGCTTCCGGTCACGGAAATACCGCGGGAGCAAACCGTTTCACTGATATCCGGCAGGGACGCTACGCCGTATTCCCACGCAAAGCTTCCGTCCGCCTTCGCCTGCGCAACCCGATCCAGAATATCGGTGGTCGCGATCGTATAAACCAGCTTTCCATCCAAAAAATCCTGCACAACCTGGTCGTAGCTCGAAGTCGCCGCATCGATCGAGAAAAACTGACTCAGCTTCTGGTACGCCGCAAGCCCGTAAACCGCATCCTGATTATAGATGTTGATCCGGGACGAATCATCCCCGCAGCTTCCGCCAACGGTGATATAATTTCCTGCAAAGAAATAATTATAGAAAAAATCAGATACATCCCATCGGAAAACCGATTCTACCGTTTCCGGCGCGTTGTACTCATCCGCAAAATTCCGGATATCATCAATCGTTTTCGGAATCAGGGACACCTCGTCCGTTTCCAGCTCTGCCGCCGCCTGCTCCAGATACGTCTGGTTGTATACAAGCGCGCTGGTTTCAAAATACAGCGGATAAGCAACCGCATGTCCCTGATAGGTCACAGCGTCCAGTGCAGTCTGCGGAAAATTTTCGGTATTCAGGACAGCATTCTGATCCTTCACATTTACCGCCAGCCCGGCAAGGTACGCTTTTTCCAGTCCGTCATTGCTGATCAGGTAAACATCCGGCATCGATTCCTCTGCGATGGAAGCGTCGTTTACTGCCTCGAGATATTCCAGACCGCTTTTCAAAACCGGAACAACACGCACGCCGGTCGCATCCTGATATTCAAGCGCCATCGCGGAAAGATAATCTTCCAGTTTTTCCTCGGTATACCATACCGTCAGCGTCGGTTTGGACGACAAAATACCGTCCGTAGAAACGCCTGCCTTATCCAGGGCAGAGGCGCCCGCATAAATCAAAGCCCCCGCAGCACAAACACCGCAGACCGCCCCGATCAGTTTTGGGTAAAAAGACATGTTCCTCTCCATTTCTTTCTTTTTTGCCGCGCTGCCGTTTCCTGGCAGCTACGCGTTTTGCTCCTGAAACGTTTTCAGGCATGAATCCAGAATTTCGATCATTTCATCCACATCTGCGTCGGTGATGACAAGAGGCGGAACGAAGCGGATAATATTGGTTCCCGCGTTGATCAGAATCAGACCGTTTTCCAGCGCTGCGTTGATCACAGGCGCAACCGGACGGTCAAAGACAAGTCCCTGCATCAGTCCCATGCCTCTTCTGTCCGTGATAAAATCATATTTTGCTGCCAGGCTGTCCAGCTTTTCTTCCAGATAAGCCGACACCTCCCGCACATGCTCCAGAATGTTGTTTTCCTCAAACAGATCCAGCACCTTTGCCACAGCTGCACATGCCAGCGGGTTGCCGCCGTAGGTTGTACCGTGGTCGCCTGCCGTAAGTGAATGCTGTCCGACCTTTTCCGTCATTAAAAATGCACCTACCGGAACACCGCAGCCAAGGGCTTTTGCCGTCGTCATGATATCCGGCTTTACGCCGTATTTCTGCCACGCATACCAATAGCCGGTTCGTCCCATGCCGCACTGGATTTCATCCAGAATCAGCAGGATATCCTTTTCATCGCACAGCGCGCGCACTTTTTTCAGAAAGTCCTCCTGTACCGGATAAATTCCGCCTTCTCCCTGCACGGTTTCCAGCAAAACTGCGCACGTCTTGTCATTCACACATGCCAGCACGCTGTCAAAATCGTTGAGATCGGCAAACCGGATGTTGCCGATTCCGGGCTCAAACGCCTCTCTATAATGCGGATTGCCGGTTACCGACAGTGCTCCCATCGTCCGACCGTGGAACGAATGGTTCATGGCAATGATCTCATGATCCGTCGTGCCGTCTTTTAAATAAGCATATTTCCGCGCCGCCTTGATCGCGCCCTCAATTGCCTCCGCACCGCTGTTGGTGAAGAACACGCGGTCCATCCGGGAAACCTTTTTCAGATGTCTTGCCGCTTCCACCGCAGGAACATTGTAATAATAATTCGAGGTGTGGATGACCTTGTCGATCTGCGCCTTCAGCGCATCATTGTACTCGGCATTATGATAGCCGAGGGCAAACACCGCGATACCAGCCACAAAATCCAAATACCGTTTTCCTTCTATATCATATAAAGATACGCCGTCGCCGCGATCCAGAACGACCTGATACCGATTATAGGTATGCAGAAGATCCTGTTCGGCTTCGTCGATATACTGCTGCATCAATTCACCCATGTTTCCTCCATTCCGCAGGCACTTTGTACCGAAGGTGCTTTGCACTGCTTTAAACCTACTCATCGTCTCCGACAATCGCCGTTCCGATCCCATGATCTGTAAAAATTTCCAAAAGCAGACAGTGGGGGATTCTGCCGTCCAGGATATGTACCCGGTTGACGCCGCCTTTGACTGCCGCCGTACAGTTGTTTAACTTCGGCAGCATGCCGCCGCCGATCTCGCCGCTGCTGACAAGCGCTTCCGCGTCGCTTGCTGTAATGCGGGAGATGAAAGAGGATTTATCAGAAAAGTCTTTGTACAGACCTTCTACATCCGTCAGGAACACGAGCTTGTCCGCGCCGACCGCCCTTGCGATCGCGCACGCTGCGTCGTCTGCATTGATATTATAGGTCTCACAATTTTCATCCATGCCCACCGGAGCTACGATCGGAAGGTAATCGCGGTCGATCAGATCATATAAAATCTTGGGATTTACTTTGGTCACATCGCCGACAAAGCCGATATCCTTCCCATCGGAATATTTCTTTTCCACCTGCAGAAGACCGCCGTCCTTGCCGCTGATGCCAGCTGCGGGTACGCCAAGCTCCTGTACCATTGCAACCAGATTTTTGTTGACGCGCCCCAGTACCATTTCCGCGATTTCCATCGTTTCAGCGTCCGTCACGCGCAATCCGTTGACAAAAACAGGCTCCTTGCCGGCTTTTGCCACCCATTTGCTGATGGCCTTGCCGCCGCCGTGTACGATGATCGGCTTAAACCCTACCAGCTTTAACAGCGTCACGTCCTTGATGACGTTTTTCTGCAGCTCTTCATTGCTCATGGCGCTGCCGCCGTATTTTACCACGATAATTTTCCGGTTGAATTTCTGGATATAGGGGAGTGCTTCAATCAGCACCTCCGCTTTTTTCATGATCTGTTCCATTTCCGGTTTTTCCACTTTTTCCTCCCATTTCTGCACACGTTTCCTTTTGCGGCGCTGTGAGACTGTTTTATCGTTCTAACGCCGGTTCGCGTCAGCTGCGGTAGTCCGCGTTAATCTTGACATAATCGTAGGTTAAGTCACAGCCCCAGGCTGTCGCTTCCGCCTCGCCCATCTTCATATCCACAAGCGCAGTCACCTCGGAGCAGGACAGGATCCGGGTCGCTTCTTCCTCGCTGTAATCCGCCGCCATACCATCCTTGAAGATCAGGATCTTTCCGGCGCTGCTTTCCAGATACAGTTCTATCGCCTCGGGATCGAATTTTGCCCCGGAATAGCCCAGCGCACACAGAATCCGTCCCCAGTTCGCATCGTGTCCGAACAAGGCTGCCTTTGTCAGGCTGGAGGTGATGACCGATTTTGCCAGGGTCTTTGCATCTTCCTTATTATCCGCATGAATGACCTTTACCTCGAACAGTGCGGTTGCGCCCTCGCCGTCGCCTGCGATCTTCTTCGCCAGCGTCTCATTGACATAATGAAGCGCTTCCACAAACGTATCGTAGTCCGCGCCCTTTTCCGTGATTTCAGGGTTTTCCGCCTGGCCGTTTGCCAGCACAAGCAGCGTATCGTTCGTCGAAGTATCGCCGTCTACGGAAACCATGTTGAAGGTATCCTGCACGTCAGCGCTCAGTGCTTCCTGCAGAAGCTTTTTGGAGATATTCACATCCGTTGTCACAAATGCGAGCATTGTGCACATATTCGGATGAATCATGCCGGAGCCTTTGCACATGCCGCCGATGGTTACTTCTTTTCCACCAATCGTCACCTTTACTGCAACCTGCTTGTTACGGGTATCCGTTGTCATAATCGCCTTTGCCGCATCGGTTCCTGCCTCTTCTCCGGGCTTGATCGCCTTTGCCAGCATACGCACACCTTCGGTCATTTTTTCCATCGGAAGCTGCATACCGATGACGCCGGTCGAACAAATCAGGACGCTCTGAGGAGAAATCTCCAGCGCATCTGCTGCGGCTCCTGCCGTCTCCCTGCAATATTCATAGCCGAGCTTTCCGGTACACGCATTTGCGATACCGGAGTTTACAACGATCGCCTGAGCTTCCCACTCGCTCTCTACGACTTCCTTATCCCATAAAACAGGAGCAGCTTTTACTACATTCGTCGTAAACACACCCGCTGCGCGACACGGCGTTTTGGAATACACCATTGCCATATCTTTTCTGTTCTGATACTTGATCCCGGCCTCTACGCCGGCTGCCATAAATCCCTTTGCCGCGGTTACGCCGCCTGTAATGATCTCCATATGTTCCTCCTGCCTTTCTTTTTATGTCAGATTGAGCAGTATCTTTTGCCCGCTCAAGCGTTGAAATTTTCGATATTTTTCTGATTTAAAACAAAATCGTAATAGTTTAAATCTTCGCGCTTCGTCCAGCCGATCTGCTTCCAGAAGGCGTTGCCGATATCATTTTTCGTAAACGCGATCAGGGACACCTTATTGATGCCCTCCTGCTGCAGCGCATTCATACAGTGCACCACCATCGCCCTGCCGATCCCATGCATCCGGTAATCCTCATGCACACAGACGTGATACAGACAGCCCCTGCGCCCGTCATGCCCGCATAAAATCGCGCCGACCACTCTGCCGTCCATCTCAGCGACTACGCTGATTCCGGGATTTCGCTTCAAAAACCGCTCCACCCCTTCTCTGGAATCGTCGATCGTCCGGATCGAAAACCCGTGAATCGTCATCCAAAGGGCGTATACCTGATCATAATCCTCTATTTGCATGCTGCGCACTGTAACCATTGTTATTTATCCTTTCCTGCCAGGGCCAACATAAGGCAAAAGCGCCTCGCCCCAGCTTTTTATCAGCCGTTCAGGCGACCATGCCGCATTCGCCGGCGACGTGGAGGGAAGCTTCCCCGCTTCCCGCTGACATGCCTTCTCACAATACCTGTGATATAACTCCCATGACTTTGCGCCGTTGCAAAACACCGCCTCAATCCTGGAATCCTGCAAAAGCCCGGCCACATCGTTTGCTGCCACATCCCGGATGGAGCTGTCCGAAGACCCTACAATCCGACAAGAAGCGATCACATCCCACACAGCGATCCCATTTGCCAGCAAAAAAGCCTTTTTCTCCTCCACCGACACCGGAACCTCCGCCTGACACACCCCCGCTAAAACCTTCCAAAACCGGTTCTGCGGATGCCCGTAATAAAAATGATTCTCCCTCGACTTCACCGACGGCAGACTCCCTAAAATCAACACCCTGGAATGCCCGTCCACAACCGGCGAAAAAGGATGCACCACCAACTCCTGCCCGACAGCCATCCAAAACACCTCAAATCCTCAAAGCCATTTCAAAGCACAAAAATTCTCTAACCCTAGATTTTACAAACAACTCCATGGAAAATCAAGACCTTTTTACCCCAACAGGGCAAAGTCGCCTACGGCGACCAGCCCACACAAACTCAGCCCTACCTCACAGGCCGCTGTTGCCGCAGGCAACCAGGCCTCACCGCGCAGACTGATTGCCAGCCCCGGCTGCCGACTGCAATTGCGTCCCCTTGATTTGCAAGCGAAACTTTTGCAAAAACGCACAGGCTTCCGGCACCGAACGTCCGACTGTCCGAAGCAGGCATGCACAACCGCCAAAGCAGCCAAAAACCTACCACCATGCCTGCAAGTTTCGGACGTGAGGTGCGCCCTTAGGAAGCCGACGCGCTTTTGCATAAAAGTTTCAGCGCGCAAATCCCGGGGACGCAATGCAGTCGGCTGCCGGGGCGGTCAAAGTCTGCCGGGAATCCACCATCCCTTACGGGAACATCGGCACAAGATCCAGGCCCTCGGACTCCTCCAGTCCAAACATCAGATTCATATTCTGCACTGCCTGTCCTGCCGCGCCCTTCACCAGATTATCCATGGCACCCATCATAATCACACGCTTCGTCCGCGGATCGACCTTAACGTTCACATCTACAAAATTGCTGCCCTCTACCCACTTCGTTTCCGGGCACACACCCTCCGGCAGCACGCGCACAAACTTCTCATCCTGATAATATTTGTCATAGGCTGCCCGAATCATTGCAGCATCCGGCAGTCCAAGACTACCATCCGGCTTTTTCACTTCTTTTAAGGAAGCATAAGCCGTCACCAGAATTCCACGGTTCATCGGAACCAGATGCGGCGTAAAGTTCAGCACAACCGGACAGCCTGCCGCATAGGACAGCTGCTCCTCGATCTCCGGCGTATGGCGATGGCTCGCAACACCGTATGCCTTGATATTTTCATTCACCTCACAGTACAGGTTTGCAACCTTTGCACTGCGCCCTGCCCCGGAGGTACCGCTCTTTGCATCAATAATCAGCGTATCCATATCGATCAGTCCCTCTGCTGCCAGCGGAAAGATCGAAGTAATGGAGCAGGTGGGATAACAGCCCGGATTTGCTACCAGACGAGCCTGTTTGATCGCCTCACGGTTTCTTTCACACAGACCGTAAACCGCTTCCGGAATAAACTGCGGAGATTTATGTTCGATTCCATACCACTTTTCATAAGTAGCAACGTCCTTGATCCGAAAATCCGCACTCAGATCGATCACCTTTGTATTAGAAAGGATTTCCTCATCCAGAACTCCTGCCAGGAAGCCCTGGGGCGTCGCGGTAAAGATCACATCGACCTCTTTTGCCAGCTGCTTTAAATTATCATCCTTACAAACATCCTCTACAATCTGAAACATATTCTGATAAACAGACGCATATTTCTGATCCACATAGCTTCTGGATCCGTACCATTTGATTTCTACATCTTTATGCCCGTATAAAAGACGGACCAGTTCCCCGCCGGCATAGCCGGTCGCTCCGATAATTCCAACCTGAATCATTTTCTTTTCCTCCTTAACATTGCATAATCATACTGCATTAATGTATAATATTCAAGTATTTTTGGAATATATTCCATTTTTTCTGAATAAAATATTTATAATTTGCATAAATTTACACTTGCATTCCTTCGCATCCGGGTGTATAGTAATTTCAGTCAGTCGGGAACGGATGCTTCCATCCTTATCTTGACACAGCTTGAAAGAAAAATCAAACACAGCATATGGAGGAGTAATTATCATGAAAGAAAAAGTTATTTTAGCGTATTCCGGCGGTCTGGATACCACAGCCATCATTCCGTGGCTGAAAGAGAATTTCGACTACGAAGTTATCTGCGTCTGCATCGACTGCGGACAGGAAGAAGAGCTGGACGGTCTGGAAGAAAGAGCAATCTCCTGCGGTGCTTCCAAATTATATATCCTCGATGTAAATGACGAACTGTGCGACGAATACATCGTTCCCTGCGTACAGGCACATGCTGTGTACGAAAACAAATACCTGCTGGGCACATCTATGGCGCGTCCGCTGATCGCAAAGAAGCTGGTTGAGGTTGCCCGCAAAGAGGGCGCTACCGCAATCTGCCACGGCGCTACCGGCAAGGGCAACGACCAGATCCGTTTCGAGCTCGGCATCAAAGCCCTGGCTCCTGATTTAAAGATCATTGCTGCATGGAGAAACGATAAGTGGACCATGGATTCCCGGGAATCCGAAATCGAATACTGCCAGGCTCACGGCATTCACCTTCCTTTCTCTGCAGATTCCAGCTACAGCCGCGACCGTAACATCTGGCACATCAGCCATGAAGGTCTGGAGCTGGAGGATCCCGCAAACGAGCCCAACTACGGACATCTGCTTGTTTTAGGCTGCACTCCCGAGGAAGCTCCCGACGAGGCAGAATATGTTACCATGACCTTTGAAAAAGGCGTTCCGAAGAGCGTAAATGGTGTAGAGATGAAGGTTTCCGACATCATCCGCACTCTGAACAAGCTGGGCGCAAAGCACGGCATCGGCATCGTCGATATCGTAGAGAACCGTGTTGTCGGCATGAAATCCCGCGGCGTTTATGAGACTCCCGGCGGAACGATCCTGATGGAGGCACATCAGCAGCTGGAAGAGCTGATCCTCGACCGCGATACCTATGCAGAAAAGATCGATATGGGCAACAAGATGGCTCAGATTGTATACGAAGGCAAATGGTTCACTCCTCTGCGTGAGGCAGTTCAGGCATTCGTAGAAAAGACTCAGGAATATGTAACCGGCGAAGTAAAATTCAAGCTCTACAAGGGCAATATCATCAAAGCCGGCACAACTTCTCCTTACTCTCTCTACAATGAAAGCCTTGCTTCCTTCACAACCGGCGATCTGTATGACCACCACGATGCAGAAGGCTTCATCAACCTGTTCGGACTTTCCAGCAAGGTTCGTGCAATGAAGATGCAGGAAGTAGAAAAGAACAACAACTAATAGATGCACGCTCCGTGAACTTTCTATTTACATAAAAAGGGCTTCCGTGCTTTTGGCATGGAAGTCCTTTTTTTGCCCTCGGCTTCTTGCAATCTTTTTTTCAATCTCCTATAATAAATACGAAATGATTTGAGGTTTAAAAATACAGGGAGTTTTTGAATGGATGTTTTACTGATTTTGGCAATTTATCTGCTGATTGTAAATCTTGCAGGATTTGCTGCAATGGGAATTGATAAAAACCGCGCACGCCGCAAGGCATGGCGCATTCCGGAATCGACGCTGTTTCTGCTCGCCATCATCGGCGGCAGCATCGGAAGCATCGCCGGGATGTATACATTCCATCACAAGACACTGCATCCACAGTTCGTCTGGGGAATGCCCGCTATTTTAATCCTACAGATCGCTGCGGTTTTGTACATCCTGTTCGGTCCTGTTTCCATTTCCCTCTTATAACAGGCCGGCGCTTACAGGCATCCTGTAAAACGCAGCTAAAAAATTTACAGTTCACTCGCACCATTCGCAAAATCGCATCTTTGAATGCTATTTACAAAAGATCAGGAGGTATCATTATGCACTTGGCAATCTGTGATGACCATATGGCGGACCGAAAACAAATGGAACGCCTTCTCGGACGGGAATCTGACCGCCGCCTGAATACAACCGGTGTCCTGTATGTGGACTCTTTCGGCAGTAAGGAATCTATCCTCGTAACGCCTATGATCTATGATGCAATTTTTATGGATATGACAGAAGACGGCTGCGATGCGATCGAGCTTTCCCACATGCTTCGGGCCGATGGCACAGATGTCCCCATCGTTTTTTGCTGCGATAAGGTAGACTACCGCAAATCGAAAAATCTTCCCGATAATGCGCTTTTTCTGGACAAGCCCATTGTCGTTTCCGAGCTTACCGAAACCATCGACCATCTGCTGTCCATTAAAAACAGCAAGGTAAAAAAACTCGAATTCCGCAACCAGACCGACACCATTTACCTGACGGAGGACCAAATTTCCTACGCTTGGCCGAAAAACAACCGTCAAGTCTGCATTCACACTGCCGACGGCAGAGAATACACAACCGATATGTCCCTTGCTTCGTTTTGCGGCACTTTAAACAAATATGATAACTTTGTCCTGCTTGCCAGTAATACGGTGCTCAACATGCGGCAGATCCGATCCATCTCCATGCTTAAGGTAACGATGCAGGACGGCAAATCCTTCCGCCTGGGCTTTGGAGAAGCGAAGATTCTGCGTAAATCGGTAGATGCCTGTATGAAAAAACCAGCGCAGGGAGAAAAGGCGTAGCAAACAAAAGAAACGGCCTCAGCTGACAAAAAGGCGAACAAATCAGCTGAGGCCGCACCTCTATTCTTCTAAAGATCTCATTCATTCCCTTTTTCCATCGGGCTGTAGCGCATCCGCACACGGATTCCCTGACTGTAATTGCCAAAGCCGCTGCCAAAGAGCGTCATGCCGCCCACATGGGCAGCATCCTCCTGTACGGCAAATTTTAACCGGATCTGGCTTTTATAATCGAGCTGCAGCTGAGTTGTGGAAACGTCTGAAATTTTCATTCCATCAATATACGTCCCGTTCTGATCGATAACAAGCATTTTTAACAGTCCGTACTGATTCCATCCGGAAAACCACCAGTTGGGTGTAAACAGCCCGTGCCTGTCCCCAAAGTCTCCCGGAGATGTCCACACTCCAACCGGCGTGTCATTTAACAAAAAGGTAATATCAGAGGGCCAGTCGTTATTAAAGCCCGGTGCCTCACTGGAAATCTCCATGGTGAAGGTAAGCTCGTCTATCTTTTGTCCTGCCGGAAGGATATTCGGGACCAGATATTCCACATAGCCTTTCGAAAGCCATAAAATTCCAGCTTCCGCGCGATCCGGATGGGCAAAATAGCGGGGATCGTCCACTTCACCAATCATCTTTTTCGTCGTGGAAATGCCGCAGGTGGGAAATACCTGATAGTCCGAATACTGCCCCACCGGAATTTCCGCCCGGAAAATACCGCCTTCGCCTGTCTCCTCCTGCGTCCCGATCTCCACCAGGATTCTGGTTTCCAAAACGCTGCACATCTTCTGGTTTCCATGTCCGGCACTGTCCTGGGTCACACGGATCAGCCCGGCCTCCTCCAGCTTTCGGATATGGCTGGTCAGCGCGCCGTTGGTGATCTGCAGCCTGGCTGCGATCTCATTCATATTCATTTCTTTTTCTTTTAACAGCAGTAAAATGATGTTCACCCGGATATCCGAGCCAAGCACCTTGAACAGCTCCACGCCCTCTTCCAGATTTCTGATATGCAGCATCTGATTTCTCCCCTTTTTCCTGGTTTATCCAGCTACGATGTCCTACTTTTCCTGACTGCGATACCCGGCTTCTTCCGTCTGCGTTCCTGTCACGGTCGATCCATGCTGCCACAACGTCAGCCATCCGCAGGGTCTACTTTTCCCAGTGGCGATACGGACAGCGATTCTTTTTCACCGCAGCCCGCAGCTCCACATAACAGCCGCATGCCAGACAGGTACCGGCTTCCAGATAGTCGCACGCCTTACATAGTTCCAGCCGTTTTTCATACACCTGCTGCGCCGTTTTTACCTCCGGATCGAGCTGTACGATATAGCGGTGCAGCTGTTTCATATAAGCTTCTTCGTCAAGCTCCCGCAGCAGGCATTTCAAGCAAGGCTTCTTCTGTGTGTCCATTTTCAGGAAATCCGCAGGCAGATGACGCTGCACGCAGGAATTTCCAGACTCAGGGTACCGTCCTTTTCCGCCACACCCTCAAAGGATTCTTCCTTCACAGCATCCGGCTCCTCGAACGTGTTATGCGCATTCATTGCGCCGGTCAGGATCTTTGCAGAAACAGTGCGGTTCTTCTTTTCCGTCAGCGCGATTTCCACAGGATAGCTCTGCTCTGCGGACAGATTCGCCAACGTAACCGTGATCGTGCCATCTTTCTGCACGGATACGGATTCCTGCAGCGCCGGAATGGAAAATTCGCCGTTTTGGATCGTGTCGACGCCGGTTAAGTCGCTGTGCAAAAGCTCTGCATCCTGATGATATTTATACATATGGAAAATATGATAAGTAGGCGTCAGAATCATCTTTTCGCCTTCTGTCAAAATCACGGACTGCAGCACATTGATAAGCTGCGCAATGCACGCCATCTTCACGCGGTCACAATGCTTGTTGAAAATATTGAGCGTCACGGCAGCTACAAGCGCATCCCGCATCGTGTTCTGCTGATACAAAAATCCAGGATTGGTTCCCGGCTCTACTTCGTGCCAGTTGCCCCATTCGTCCACTATCAGACCGATTTTTTTCTCCGGATCGTACTGATCCAGAATCGCGCCGTGCTTTTTGATCAGATCATCCATGTGAAGCGCCTTGCCAAGTGCCTGATACCAGCCGTCAGTTGTAAACTCCGTTGCAGAACCCTTGTTCATCCAGCTTTCCCCGGGAACCGTATAATAATGCATGGACAGACCGTCCATAAATCCATGAGCATCCTCGGGCGCAGGACTTGCAAAGCAGGTTTCCAACACCTTCTTTGTCCAGTTGTCATCCCCTGCGTTCGGACCGCCACAGATTTTCTGAATCGGGGCGCTGTCCTGATAATGGCGCACATAGGTCTGATATCTGCGGTACAGGTTTCCATAATATTCCGGTGTCATGTTTCCGCCGCAACCCCAGTTTTCGTTGCCGACGCCAAAATAGTCCACCTTCCACGCCTTCTCGTGTCCGTTTTTCTTCCGCAGATCTGCCATTGGAGAAACGCCTTCAAAGGTCATATATTCTACCCATTCGGACATTTCCTGTACGGTTCCGCTTCCGACGTTGCCGTTGACATAGGTTTTGCAGCCCAGCTGACGGCACAGCTCAAAAAATTCGTGCGTACCGAAGCTGTTGTCCTCGACAACGCCGCCCCAGTGCGTGTTGATCATCTTTTTGCGGTTTTCTTTCGGCCCGATACCGTCTTTCCAGTGATACTCGTCCGCAAAGCATCCGCCCGGCCAGCGCAACACCGGAATCTGCATCTCTTTCAGCGCTTCCACAACATCCATCCGCATGCCGTTGACATTGGGAATCCCGGAATCCTCCTTTACATACAGCCCCTCGTAAATACATCTGCCAAGATGTTCGGAAAAATGCCCATAAATTTCCGGGTTGATGTGTCCTTCTGTTTTGTTCTCGTTGATAACCAGCTTTGCCATGTTGTTCCTCCTGTTCTAGTGTTTCTCCTGACCATAATAGGCGTTTGCGCCATGTTTTCTGTAATAATGCTTATCCTGAAGCTCCTGTGGTGCCGGCTTTACCTGCGGATTGATCGATTCTGTCCGGTATGCCATTTTTGCAACCTCTTCCAGCACGACCGCATTGTGTACCGCTTCTCTGGCATCCTTTCCCCAGGTAAAGGGGCCGTGGTTTTTGCACAGAACTGCCGGAACTGCCATCGGATCTTTTCCCATCCGGACAAATTCCTCCACGATCAGCCTGCCGGTATTCTGTTCATAGGCTTCTGCAATCTCCTCCGGGGTCAGACAGCGCACGCACGGAATTTCCCCATACATGTAATCCGCATGCGTCGTTCCATAGCATGGAATCCCACGTCCTGCCTGGGCCCAGCTGGTGGCATAGGAGGAATGGGTATGTACGATTCCGCCGATCTTCGGAAACGCCCGGTACAGCTCCAGATGCGTTGCCGTATCCGAGGACGGGCGGTAACTTCCTTCTATTTTATTACCGTCCAGATCCATCACAACCATATCCTCCGGTGTCAGCTGATCATACTCCACACCGCTTGGCTTAATGACAAACAGCCCGCTTTCTCTGTCGATTCCGCTGACGTTGCCCCAGGTAAAGGTCACCAGACCATACCGGGGCAAATCCATGTTCGCTTCATATACTGCTTTTTTGAGTTCTTCCAGCATCGTTTTCTCCCTGTTTTCTGCCGCTATTTTGCGGCATCTGCAATTTGCAGCATTGCACCTGCATCTTTTCAGAACGCCTGTACCGCAGCTTTTTCCGCTGCAAGGCATGCCTGATACTGCTTCGTATACGTCTCAAAGCCTGCGACATCTGCCGGATCCGGCTCCATGGTCTCTGACTTTCTCTCAGCAAATACCCGGCTGTCCAGATAATCCCCAAGGCTCTGTCCGTCTTTTTTGAAAAGCATGTACGCCGCCAGAAGCGCCATGCCCCAGGCGCCGCCCTCTCCCGCCGTCTCCATCACGGAAATCGGCGCGTTCATGGCTGCCGCCAGAATACTCTGTCCGACGCCCTTTGTTTTAAACAGTCCGCCGTGTCCGGTGATGGAATCGATTTTCACGTCCTCTTCTTTTAATAAAATGTCCAGACCGATCTTTAACGTCGCCAGTGACGCATATAAATGCGACCGCATAAAGTTCGCAAGTCCCAAATGACTGTCCGGTCTGCGCAAAAACATCGGACGGCCCTCTTCCAGACCGGTCACCGGTTCCCCGGAATAATAATTGCAGGCGATCATGCCGCCGCAATCCTTATCGCCCTCCATCGCCTTTTGATAAAGTGTGGAAAAAAGTTTATTTTTATCTGCTTTAATGCCAAAACATTCTGCAAACTCCGCAAACAGCCCGACCCATGCGTTCAGATCTGACGTGCAGTTGTTACAATGCACCATCGCAACAGGATCACCCGCAGGCGTCGTCACCATATCAATTTCCCGGTGCATGGCGGAAAGCGGCTTTTCCAGAACAATCATCGCAAACACGCTCGTCCCTACGGAAACATTGCCGGTGCGCTTTTCCACGCTCTTTGTCGCGGTCATTCCGGTTCCGGCGTCTCCCTCCGGCGGACACAGGGGACCCCCCGGCTGCAGACACCCGGAACGATCCAGAAGTCTTGCGCCCTCTTTCGTCAGCGTGCCTGCCATTTCTCCGGCACGCAGCACCTTCGGTAATATTTCCCGCAGCTTCCAGGGAAATCCTTTATCCGCCACGAGCGCATCAAATTTCTGCATCATTTCTGCATCATAATCGCCGGTTGCAGAGTCGATGGGGAACATCCCGGATGCCTCTCCGATTCCGACAACGCGCTGTCCGGTCAGCTTCCAGTGGATGTAACCGGCGAGGGTGCTTAAATAGTCGATTTTTTCCACATGCTCCTCGCCCTTTAAAATCGCCTGATACAGATGTGCGATGCTCCACCGCTGCGGAATGTTGAAGGCAAAGCATTCCGACAGCACAGCAGCCGCTTCCTCCGTCATCGTGTTGCGCCATGTCCTAAACGGCACTAACAGCTTTTCCTCCCGGTCAAATGCCATATATCCGTGCATCATTCCGGAAAATCCGATGGCTCCCAGGCGGGTCAGCTGGATCTGATAGGTGTTTTTCACATCTTCCGCAAGTTTGTCGTAGCTGTCCTGCAGCCCTTCCCAAATCTCCTCCAGACGGTAGGTCCAGACACCGTTTTCCAGACGATTCTCCCATTCATGGTCGCCCGCTGCAATGGGATTATGGTTTTCGTCGATCAGCACCGCCTTGATCCGGGTCGAACCGAATTCGATACCCAGCACTCCGCGCCCCTCCTGAATACAGGAAATGATTTCTTCTCGTTTCGTCACATCCGCATCCGTTACTGAAAACTTATAAAAAGTTATAAACTTCTATGTTTCATTCCTACTTCAACGAGTATGCTTTTGATGATATAAATATCTATCTACTCACAAGTTCTTGTACTCTCCATAGGCGTAAATTCCGGACTAACGTATCCGTACATATTTGCATTAACGTTTCAGTCTTAGCTTGCAAATTGTTCTCCATAAGCCTTGAGATTTATAGATGCCTGGAAATCTCTGTCAATCCTATTCCCACACTCACATCTATAAACTCTGTCAGATAATTTCAAATCTTTTTTGATATTCCCACAACAGCTGCAAAGCTTTGAGGATGGATAAACCCGATCCGCCACAATAAGCTGGATCCCTTTATCACTGCATTTGTTTTCAAGCTGTTTTCTAAACCCAAAAAATCCCTGTTCCTGAACTGCTTTGGATAAATGTCTATTTTTCATCATTCCTCTGACATTCAAATCTTCAATACATATAAATCTTGGCTTTCGATTTACGATCTCCGATATGGTCTGATTCAAATAGTTTTTACGGATGTTTGTTAATCTGTGATTTCGTTTTAATAAAAGTTTTTCCTTTTTGATTACATTATTTGTTTTACAGTAACTTTCTCCTTTCTTATTTTTCTCGTAAGAACGAGAGATACTACGCTGTAATCTGCGTTTTTGTTTTTCTAGTTTCTTTACTTTCTGACTCTTATTGATGTTCTTATACTTAACAGCATCAGAGCAGACAGCTAAGTCTTTGATTCCTAAGTCTATGCCGACTCCATCCTCATTCAGCGTTTCCCTGCAATCAGGAAATTCCACACATACACTGATCCACCAGTTCACCCCATCAAAGGATATTCTCGGATTCCTATATTTAGCATCTGTCGGAATACGTCCATGTTCTGCAAGTCTTACCCAATTCCTTTTTTGCTTATTTGCCTTCCTGCTGGAAGAAAAGCCTTCAAATTTAACGTGGGTATTACTGAATTGTATCTTAACGTTGTCCTGATAGAACTTCGGCATTGATCTCTTTCTGGACTTGAATCTTGGGAATTTCTGCAAACCCTTAAAAAAGTTCTTATACGCAGTACAGGCATCTTTGATTGCCTGTTTGGTTACATTATTTGAAATATTCAGCAGCCATGCGTATTCATCAGAATGTCTGAGCTTTGTAAATTCTTTTCTGAGTTCTGAATCTGAAATGAATTTGCCACCTTTTTCATAATTTTCTTTTTCCCTGGCCAAAGCCCAGTTATAAGCAAATCTTGAAGCACCTGCGTACTGAAACAGCTTAGTTTTCTGTACATTGTTTGGGATCAACATTACTTTTATGGCTTTTACCATCGGTCTCCTCCTGCATCAATTCTCGGATAAATTTCTTCGCTTTGTTCGCTCGTTTTCCTTGTAATTTGCAGCTGAATACTGTGATTATTTGAACCAGATCTTCAACAAATTCCTTCCGTTCAGATTTTTCAGTATTATCCATCTGTCATTCTAAATTTGTTTATGGCTGGAAACGCGACAATATCCAATTGTAATGCGGTTTTTAGGCTTTACATTTATTACCTGGTTGAGTTGCTCATCAGAATAATATTTACTCAAAGTATCAACTTCTTTCAATAATATTCTGCTCTAATATCTCAGAAAACTCAACATCTACTTATATGATTTTATAATTTATATTTAACTGTTGATAACCTCCTTATTCCGGGAATTTCTATTCCGATTTTCTGCCATTTTTGTATGTTTTCGATAATTTTATAGTAAAAGATCGCAATTTAATTGTCAATCTGTTCTTTAGGATTTTATAGAATATTTTATTTTTTTATGAACCACAACCTTTTCATTTTCAACTGCGCCTTTTTCCTGTTCCAGCTGCCTCGTTTTGCGTACAACCGGAAAAACACCGATCCTTCCAGTGATGAATAAAAAACAATAAAAAACAAAAAAAGCGGCCGCACATTACCGCACAGCCGCCTTTCATTTCTCTTCTTTTCGTATTTCCTGTCCGTCAGATCGTCACGATAACGCCGCCGTCATTGGCATACATGCTGCTGACGCCCGCAGTATCCATAATCACAACATCCTTTACAGAAACCTTGGAGGTCACCATCCGCTTCACGCTTTCTGCACGCTCCGGGCAATTACAATGGGTGATCATCAGGGTCTTTTCCTCTGGTCTTGCCACATTGCGCACCACTGCGTCTGCCATCTTCTGCAGACCCTTACGGATGCCGATTCCCTGCCCGATCTGCTCGATCCTGCCGTCCATCGTGCCTGCCATAACGGGCTTGATGCTCAGAGTAGATGCAACCAGTGCCTTGATACCGCTGAGTCTGCCGTTTTTACGCAGAGTTTCCAGATTATCCAGGACAAAATACGTATTCATCTCACTGCGGAACGCTTCCAGACGGCTTACCACCTCTTCAAAGGGAAGTCCCTGTTCCTCCAGGGAAGCTGCCAGCAGCGCAAGCTGTGTCTCTCCGCAGGAAGCCGAACAGGAATCCATGACGTAAATCTGTTTGGACTCGTCCTCTTCCAGATACATCTGCCTTCCGACCATGGCACTGTTATAGCTTCCGCTCAAATTGCCGGACAGCGTTACCACATAAATATGCTCTGCCTCCGATTCAAACGCCTGCCGATAGCTCTCCGGCGACGGACAGGAGGAACGCGGGCACTGGGGACATGAGGCAACCTGCTCCAGAAATTCCTTCTGATTAAAATGCTCATCGTCCATAATCCGGTAATCGCCGACCTCCAGACCAAGCGGTACGATTTCAAAATGCGGATCCTTCTTATATTTCTCCGGCAGCTCACAACAGCTGTCCACAACGATTTTATAACTCATGTTTTCCTCCATACCGCAGGCGCTTTGCGCCTGCCGCACCACGGCTTCTCGTATATTCTCAAAACCAATCCATGTAGTTTTCATTACTACATATGATAACACGTTCTGACTGTTCCTGTAAAGGGTATTTCCAAAAAACCCCATCTCTGATATACTGATACCACAGTTCACTCGTGGATTTTTGAAGGAAGATTTCGTGCTCGCACGAAAATCTGACTGAAAAAAGCTACGAAGGGAGCGCCGCTTCATGAGCAAAAGGAGCTGCGCAGCAGCGGGAAGCGTCGCAGACGCGTTTTTGCGAATGGCGCGGGTGAACTGTTTCACAACCAACCGGCACGCATATCACAAAAACCGCGCAGCAGCGGGAAGCGTCGCAGACGCGTTTTTGCGAATGGCTTTTCATGGAAGGAGATTTATATGACCGCTTTTCAGATTCTTGAAATGAAGCATTTTATGGCGAAGCTTTTGACAGAGGATTGCTTTGACTCTTTTCTGCTGGAGAAGGCTTCGGTTTCCTGCGCCGTTTCCTATGAAATCGACGGGCGCGTCAATCCCGAATTTTATCAGGACGATGAAACGCCGGACGCCGGCTACCTGTTTCTGCCCTGGAAATCCATCCGCCCGGTTCTGTTTCAGATGATCCGCGGCAAACACACGCCTCTTTCCTTCAAATTCGTCCTGCATCTCATGCCCCAGTATGTCCCCGGCGTCATGAAGGGCGCAGATCCGTCTTTAAAGCCGGAACAGGTTCAGGCGCTGGTCCTGACCATAAAATATGACGGCTCCGCCATCCGCCTGACAACCGGAACCGCCTTTTCTTCCTTTGTCCCCGATAAAACACTGGACGCGCAGTGGGACAAAACCATGCGCCAGTTTCTTTCCCGCAAGGAAATCGCCTGTAGGGAATAATCCTTCTACTTTTTCATTTGGGGTTTAAAAATAAGGCTCGCCAGATATCCGAAAATCAGCGCCGCCGCAGTTCCGGCAGCTCCTGCCTGAAAGCCTCCCGTAAACAACCCGAGAAATCCATCTTGTTCCACCGCTTCTTTTACGCCCTTCATCAACGTATGCCCAAAGCCAAGCAGCGGCACGCTCGCCCCTGCCCCGGCAAAATCGACAAAGGGCTGATACCAGCCAAGTGCGCTCAGCACCGCGCCTGAGCAAACCAAAAGCACCATAATCCGCCCCGGCATCAGCTTCGTCTTTTCCATCAAAATCTGCACCAGCGCGCAAATCAGACCACCTACCCAGAATGCATTCAAATAGTCCATCGCCCACACGCCCCTTTCCTTTTCCCGGCAGTTTCTTTCCAAAGAGCACCGCCGTTTTGGTCAGGATGCGCAGCAGGTTCCTGTTTTATACACTCTGAATAATGTCTTGCACGCTTTTTAGACCGTCACTCTGCGTCCACCGTCACCAAAACATCCCCGTACAGCACACCGTCATAATAATCCAGCAGCAGCTTCACCACACCGTCATACGCTTTCATGCCCTCTTCCACTCCGTTTAATTTCAGAGAAGCCGTTGTCGCCGCGTTGGAAACCTTTTTCGCTGTTTTGGTACTGACAACCGCCTTTTTCTCGACAGTCTGCCATGCTTCCTGGGTCAAAAACATGTTATCCGCATAAACCTGTGCAGAAATCTGCGGATGCTTCGCGTATTCTTTCCGGCTCTTTTGGATGCTCGCACGAAATTCTTTTTCCACATAATTGAGCACGCCCATATAGCCGCTGTAGCGGAAAAACGCATCGTCTGAGTTAATACAGGCAAGATATCCGATCAGATTCGCCTCATCCTCCTGCATAAAGCCCTTTAAATGTGCAAATTCATGACAGATCACTGAGGGCTTATTTACAATATACATCGTTCCGTTGTAGTTTGCTTCCATGGAAAATGGGAAATAATACCCCATCCTATAGGTCTGACTGAGCAGCTCCGAAAAATAAATCTCCTTCGGCTGCGGATAATAGCCCTGCAGGCGTCCATAATCTGTGCCGACCTGCTGCATCGCCTCTACAGCCGCCTGATTCATGTCTCCCTTATAAATCAGATAGCCGTCTGCATCCCGCTCCATCTGCTCTGCAAGCTCGTTGGCATTGACCACAATATAATCCCGCAGCACAGCAAGCTCTGCCTTGGAATAGTTCTCACTGCGCACCTGCTCCATATACCGATCCTCAAACGCCGAAGAATGATACAGCAAAAAACAATTACAGGTCATAACCCAGACGAGTGCCAGAAAAATCCAGGAAAATGTACAGGAAAAGCTGTGAAACAATTTTTTGCTCCACGCTTTTTTTACAGTCAAACGCAAAAATCCTACAGCTGCAAACGCTGTCAGGAACAAAATTCCCAGCACGATCATGCCCTCTCCGACGCTGAACGGAAAAACCGACATCACCCGCGTGGAAATGCTGCTCAATACCGGAAAAACCGATTCCGCATAAAAATCGCAGAAGCTGCTGCTTTTCCACGCCAACACATTTAACGCCAACGCTGTCAGAAACAAAATGCCCCATACCTTTTTTTTCAACTGATCATCCCCTAATCGTCAACCTGTCCTTGTGCCTTCCTACTATCTAGTATATCCGGTTGCCGCCGATAAGAAGCTGAACGATTTGTAAACGATTATGAACATTTTGTGACAAAAAAGAATCGGTTATTCGCCGATTCTTCTCTCTTTTTCACAGTACTTTTTTATCGTTTCATTTTTTATTTGTGCTATTTGTTGTTTTCTCTCTGCATCATGAAGTTTGGATACAGCAAATATTCTACTTCCGCAAAAATCTGATACATTCCATCCGCATGGTCTGCCAGCCTGCGGAGTGCCTCCAGCGCCGGATTATTCCGTCCTGCCAGATCATCCAGCGAACATTCCAGTGCATTTGCAATCTTCAGAATACTGATAAAGGATGGTCTGCCGATTTTTCCTGCCATCAGATGCTTTACGGTTTCATAAGGAAGATCCGCTTTATCCGCCAGCGTCTTCATCGACCAGTTCCGGCGGATCATCTGATACCCGATATTTTCAATCAGCTGATCTGTGACCTGTGCATAATACCCATTCTCCTCTAGCGTATGCTTCTGTTCCATAAAAAATCCCCCCGGCTGACAGCCAAAAACAAAGCCCTAAACGAGCTGCTACAATAGAATGCACGTTCTGCGAGCATTCTATTGTCATGAATAATAGAATGTACGCTCTGCGAGCATTTTATTATTCATGAATAAAACAAGAAAAAGCCAGAAAAGATATCGTCTTCTCTGACTTTTCCGCAATACCAGGGGCAGTAGGAATCGAACCCACATCGACGGTTTTGGAGACCGCTGTTCTACCTTTGAACTATGCCCCTATCGAACTGACAAGTGATATTATAGCACGACACTTTCTAATTTTGCAAGCTCTTTTTTTACTTTTTTATATAAATCTCTTTTTTCTCCGTTCTCTGCGCTTTTCCATCGAAAGGGGTGCAAATATCGTTTTTCTCCCAATAAATCCGATGATCCTTGTCATATAAATTCCGGTGATGCTTCCTGCCGTATCGATCGCCACGTCCCGAAGCGCCGGCGAGCGTCCTGCCACAAACATCTGATGGTACTCATCCAGCCCGGCAAACCCGGCACAGAACAGTCCTGCAGCGAGCACGAGCCAAAAGCCCCGCAGCCGATAAACATACAAGGGCAGGGAAAGTGTCAGTCCCAACAAAAAATATTCGCTAAAATGTGCCATCTTCCTTACAAGAAAATGAATCTCATCTACATACCCTCCCACCTGCGCGGTATCCAGATTGCCGGAGGTCAGCTTTCCCAGCAGGAGCACCACCTTTTCACTGACCAGCATACTCAGCTGTCCGGATTCGTCCGCCGTCTGGGCGGAAAAGGAAAAGATCATATACATCACGCACAGCGCCGGTACAAAGGATAAGGGCTTTAATAAAAAACGAAACATCTTCTTTATGGTCAACCAGAAATATTTCATGTTCACTCCATTCTGCAGATCACAGACAGCTTATCGTATCCTTTAGGGAGCCTTTGCTCCGAGCTTACCGCCTGTCCTTTTTGTGCCTGCCTTTTGTCCGTTTAATATAGTCTATATTTCCATTTCTTGCAAGAAAGAAACCCTTAATTTTTTATGAACAGCTCAAACGGTACGAATAAACTGTAACAGAAAAACCTAATTTGTGAAGTTTTTTCAAATTAAGTGTTGACTTCTGTCCGATTATGCTGTATCATATCATTTGTCCGGTTGAGAAATACGGCACATCGGGGTGTGGCTCAGGTGGTAGAGCGCTTCGTTAGGGACGAAGAGGCCGCAAGTTCAAGTCTTGTCACTCCGACTGATTAAAAACCGTTGAGTTTTGCGACTCAGCGGTTTTTTGTTGTATTTACGCGGTTTTCTGGACTTTTAATATTTTCTTCTTATACTGTTTAGCGTATTTATATATGCTTTTTTATATTATTTTGTATCCCCATGCAACACGAAATGCAACACGAGTTTTCTATTATTTCTTGCTCTTTTCGCATTTTTTATTTTCATTTATATTTCGTTCAAAAGTAGATATTGCCATGATTTAAGGCACAAAAAAAGACCGGAACACCCCTCAAGTGCCCGGTCCCTCCGTTACTCCACTATTCTCACTTCATGAATAATCCCGTTAATTCCCATTGCTTCAAACTGCTGCCGGAGAATCTCCGCCTGCTCGCGTGTCCAAACATCTGCCACCGATACTGTATAGATCACGCCCGGCTCCACCGCAGGCTGCGACCACAGCATCGGATCCTCATAGGCTATGTCAAGGTCTACATCGCCTTTGATGCCCGGGATCTCGCCGCAGCTCGTGTACTGCCACCCAGATATATCACCGTCAACATCAGGCTTGTATTTCTGATCCGGCTCATCATCAAACCGCATTGTACGATAGCCGCGATAATAACGTGCTATCCACAACCGCGTCCCGGCAAACGCATTAAAGTCAAACCAGCGCTCCTTATACACATACAACCCAACATACAGTCCAAAACCGTACCCTGCTGCCGTGATAACCTCCTGCGCCGCACGGATACACTCCGTCAGCTTTGCAGCACCCAGCGGCCGCAGCACGTCCTTGTCCTCTACATCCCACCAGACCATACCGGTCAGATGATGTGACCTCAACAGTTCCACGACCTGCTGTGCTTCCTGTCGCGCTGCGTCCTGTGTAGCTGCGTAGGTATACTTATATACAGACACAGGTATATTGTGCTTCCGACATCCCTCCAGATTTGTAGCAAACTGATGGTCTGCCTTGCCTGATCGGCGCACACTACGCAAGACCGCAAAATCTACGTCCTCGGGGATCTGTGCCCAGTTGATCGTGCCCTGGTTATCTGATACGTCAATTCCTTTCCACATAAGCATTACCTCACCACAAAATTCTCCAATTTTTTGTAAGCGTCCACATAGGTTTCCTGCTTGTCACCGTTATGGGTGATCTCATAATACATACCGTCAGAAACATTTGTGCTCAGCAGTGCCTTGTGGTTCTGAAGCGTCTTGCAGTACCAAACCACGAATACGTCATCCCCTGTAATCTGCTTCTGGTCAGTTTTGTCCGCGTGGCTGTTAAAATAATCCACTACAACCTGTTTACTTTTTTCTAAAAACTCTTTGCTTCCCATACTCTTAGTCCTCCGTATAATCTTCGATCACATCAATCCCATACTCAATGGCACAGGTATTTTCAATGCGGCAGCCTCTTGCGTTTTCCCATCCTTTTGCAAAATACGCAATGTCCGCAGTCGAAAGCAATTCCAAAGATTTTCCCAAAAACCACAAAGGTCTCGCATCCGCAGGCGCGCTCTGGAAAAACGAATCAATAACCTCTATTTCTTCGTCTTCTACAAAATTTCTCTTTGCGCTGGCGATTGCCTTTTCCCTCTCTTTTAAAATTTCCTCATCTGTTTTGCCTTTCATCGGCTGTGAAATAAAAAGTTTTTTCATGCTCTGCTCTCCTTATTATTTTTATAGGGCGACCGAAGCCGCCCCAGAATCACGCTTAACCCTGCGTGGGAGATTATCGGATCACTGTATCCTTTCTTCCGTTCCATCGCCCTGAGAATCAATCTTATTCTTCAACACAGAGACATATTTCATCAGCCATTCCGGCACTGGTGCTCCCATGCGTCCTGCATTTTCGATTATGGATAATAATTCGTTAAGGACGTACCATACTGCTACCAACAGTCCAAAAAATGCCTTTGTCGCTACTTCAAATCCTGCCTCCGCTGCCACTCTGAGAATCAGATAATCAACAACCATCGCCACAGCAATCACGCACAGGTAGCCTACTTTTTTGATGATGCCCTCCGCACCGCGCCGGGAACACCATCCATACGTCGGGTCATCCGGATGGTCAAGGGCCTCCCTCTTGCTGGCCAGCATCCCTGTGATGTAATCCATAACCATCATTCCCATCAGCACGCCCATGACTGGGAGCAAAATGCCCATTTTTGCCGACAGCCATGCAATAAACGCTGCTACCGTCCCTTGAATTACAATGTATACCTGTTTCATGTGTTCCTCACTTTCTCCCTCGTTTTGGAGGGTAAAAAATTAAGACCCTTGCGGATCTTATTAACATAGTTTTTTTATTCCTTGCTCAACTAAGTAGTGATTTGGGTGGTCTGTCTTTTGGACAAGACGCGGATGGCAACTGGGGATACAAAGCGGGAGGTGCGGATACAGTAACCCCTTTTAAAGGTGATCCGGACTTTGATTACGAACACGGAATTTCGATTCCGTATGTTGTAGCTGCTGGAAACCCGAACGTTTTACATTATTATACAATGACCGCGGAAGATGCGGCTTACTCTTATCTTGCACTATTCGCGGTTACGGCTGGTAGCGTGGTATCGATCGAACTTAGCGGGGTTAGTGGCCCATCCATTGTATGTAATAAGCCGGGTGGAAGCTATTCTTTCGCGCTAATCGCGAACCCTGTTTTGAACGGAAAAGTTAATTTTAGGCACGGAGGAACTGGTGACGGACATGTTTACAAACTTATGATTAAGTAATATTAGCGATACCAGACTCTTACAATCTCCGATCCATACGCATTTCCGCTATTGTTTGAGGTGCTAAAGGTGATTGTTACGGATTCTGTTGTATATGTCACGTTAAGAGCGTTCCATCCTTCCCACCCTCTTGATACAAGACCAGCGCAAACAATCTCTCCAGCATCAGGGATATCAGCCAATAAAATATTTTTGGTGGCAGTTCCAGATGCAATCGTGAAATCGATTGATTTAAGAAAAGAAGACGGTGCTGGTATTGCCCTGTTGTTAATATAATAAACTTTGACATAAAGACCTTTTAAACCATTAACGGATGTCATTACAAGTTCGGAGTTGCTATGTTTTACATAGGAAACACCGATACCGGCGTTTAATTGGTTCGTTCCTCCATTGTACACTTCAATGAAGAAATCTTTTCCATGAACCATAGATCCAAAATTAGGAATTTCAGATACTTTTGTAAAATGATATCCGTGATGCCATTGTCCAAATTCGTGTTCTTTAAAGTCTACTCCGCCACAGTCAAGAACCGAATACTCTGGCGTTTCACCCAATTTTTTTCGCACTGCATCAGCACCTACAATGTAAAAATCGACTCCGTCCTGCTCCAGAGAGCAGCCGCCCAAATCACTAATTAACTGAGCAACTGGTTTCGCGCCTGGCACGAAACCGTTCTGGTTTACTGCCGCCAGCGTTTTGTAATCATCAATCACCCGCGCTTGATCGACGCTCTCGTTGATCGCTTTATTCATCTCGTTCACCTGTGCCTGCCCGAAAGTATTTCCAAGCTGGTCGTAGGTGGTCGCATCCTCAAATGTGTATGTACCATCATCGTTCTGCGTAATGATCCATCTTCTTTTCCCGTTCATGGATTCATTCAGAATATCATCCATAAAGTTCGTAGGCAGTACCTGTTTTGCCATTTTATTTCAGTCCTCCTTTTTCCTTTCCCAACGTGTAAGGGAGCCGGTACATCGTCGGCTCGCTGGTAAGTTCTTTCACTGTCACCGTGATCAGGAACTTTTCCGATGTGCCAACAGGATTTTTCGACACAGTAACTTTTGTGATTGCGATTCCCACAGACACACCTCCTTACAATACAGCAATATGCACTTCCTCTACAAATGTCTCATTTGTAATGTGATATGTAATAGTCAGCTTATACCGTCCTTTTTGCATTGGCGCTATAAGTGCATCTAAAACATGTTCATCAATAACCACATTGCCGCTGTCTTCCGGATCGTTTGCGCCATCCTTCGTAAGGACATACGACGCGCTCGATATGTCAAAATCTTCCTTTTTTCGCGAGACTACAAGCAGCCGGATATGCTTGCTTTCTCCATAATCAAATGTCGCCGTCATGCGCATGCCCTCCCGGAAACTACTTTGCAACAGCTGCACGCTGTACGGGAACGGTTCCAGTTTTACCGCAAGCGCGCCGAGGTCAACTGTCAGGATATATTTTGTACAAAACGTCTCATTTCCCGCTTCATCGACTGCTGTCAGCTCCACAGCGTAGGCACCGCTTTTTACGCGGGGGATTGCAGTTACCCACAATCCTCCCGCTTTGCGTTCAAAAATGATAGTCTCGCCGTTTACTTTTCCTGTCAGCTTTACGACCATATCATTTTCCTTAGTCCGTTACGGATACGGAAATGATATAGGTCTTGCCTGCATCTACGGGGTTCGGAGTAATTGTAACCGCAGAAATAGCAGGTGCGACTGTATCCAGATACAGGTTTCTGGTAATCGTTGTGGTAACGCCGGATGCGCTTGTGGACACAAACGTAACAACGTTCTTGCCTTCCGCTGCCAGATCGAAAGTTCCGGAGAATTTGCCGTCCGCAATTGTTACATTCTGTGCAGTTCCGTTGCCCACCTTTACGGTCAGCTTCGCGCCGTTTGTAGTACCTGCGAAGCTTACGGTCTTCGCCTTGAAGTAAGCGCCTTCTGCAGGGCTGGTGATCGCAAGGTTCGGAGCTGTAGCCAGCACGTTAAAGGTCAGGGTCTTTGCACCTGCTGCGTTACCGTCATTATCGGATGCGGTTACTTTTACAGTATGTGCTCCATCGACAAGGGCTGTTGTAACAGTATAGGTAAAGGTATAACCGTTTGAAATTGCCGAATTGGTAAGTCCTGTAACTTCCTTGTCGTCGATGTACAGTTTCACAGTACTTGCTGCCACACCGGAATCTTCATCTGTTACGTTAAACGTAATTGTGGGCTTGTTGTTTGCAGTAAGCTCACCGGATGTAGGTGATGTAATCGCAATGATCGGCGCAACCTTTTCTTTTACGGTCAGGCGCAGATTTGATCCAAGCGTGCTGTGTTTATCATTCACCGTGGTTGTATTTCCAGCCAAGTCCTCCGCGGTTACAGACACCGGATAATAATGTCCTGTCTGCTTATAACTGGATTTTGCCGGGGCTGTGATCGTCGCCTCATACTTTCCTGTCGAACTGTTCAGCGTAAGGACTGTTGTTACGCCGTTAATGACGGCTTTTACCTGTTTTACTCCCATTTATTTAACTCCTTTCAAACTGCCCAAGCGTACACTCAGGCGTGGTAATGTTTTTTTATGGTTCTGACCAATTTCATATAGTCGCAACGTTGCAGATTCGATTCTGTTCAGTTCGCTGCTGTCGATAAATGGTCCATTGTCAAAAAATGTTTTTGTTGTCCCTATAACTTTGTTATAGGATGTCTGGTTTATTGCATCGAGGTTTCGTTCAAACACATTAAATTCCCGTGCATAATACCAGCTGGAATAGTTCTTTTCTTCGCCCATGCTTTCCAGCGTAAGCGGGGCGTAAATCTCATTCACCAGTTCTCCCAGCACTGCCAGATTGTTCCGGATACGATTGTAGGATTCCGGGTTCAGTCTGTCTTTTGTCGGGTCCCAGTCCGTTTTCGGTTCTATCCAGCCCATTTGTTCCTCCTGGCTTTCATTTTCCCTTCCCAGCTTCCTTTATAAGTAAGCTGTACTTCATGTGCGCGTATCAGCGCAGTGTCCAGATTCTCCCGCTGCAGATAAAACAGATCGTTTGCGTCTACACGCGGGTCACCGCGGTACTTAAATTCATACTGCAGGTTGTTCCGGTAATATCCCGCGATCCACTCTTCCAGATCAGCAGCGTGCAAGTCGGTGCTAACAAGCTGGTTTTTCCATTCTTTTTCTGCCCCAATCGTATCGTGCTGCACCCTGTAATTTCCTTCATAGACCGTGTATTTATGCCCTTTCAGGGTGTATTTCACGGTCGTAGACTGGCTCACGCCTGAAAACCGTAACTTTACATAATAGCTATAGCTTTCTGCAATTTCGCAGCTGATTTCCTCCTGATCCAGCTCAACCGCATAGCCGTATGCCGGATCATTCATGGTGATTTCCAGCTCCTGCCCGTCCGCATCCACGATGATGTCACCGCTACTCAGGTCTTCCACTGTCTCCGTCTCTGCGTAAACCCATTTCTTTATGGTCAACGCTTTTAATCTGGTGTCCACCGTTCCAATCGGCGTATTTCCCAGTAGCTCCCTGTCATCCAGGACATAATCCGTAACGTTTCCGAGCTGCAGCTTGTCCAGCGTCACACGGCTACCCGGAATAGACTTCGTAAAAGTAATTTCCATCCGGTCAAAAAGCTGCAGCTCTTCGTCCAGCACTGCATTCAGGTCAGGGGTTACCACGGTATAAACATCTACCGTTTCGCCGTTGTAAAAGGTTCGCACAACAACCTCCTGTGGTGCGACTGACCTAAAATTCAGCTGCAGCCCATAGCAGGTATACCCAGCTTCCAGCACAACATCTATTTTCGGCGGTGGGTCAAAAGTGCCGTCTGCACCAGCTACAGAATCGCTCACATACCCGATCGAAAGATATTCTGTATTCTCCGGCAGGAAGTACATGCTGCCGTCCGTCGTAGAAAAGTCTCTGCTTCCCATTGCATACGCGTCTACAGGATCGTCCATGAGGATATTCTCCACCCGGCTGAACGCCGTTTGATTCTCCGAATTTGCATTCACATCAGGCAAAAAGGAAGACCGGAGGGTTATCTTTTTCCTCCGATCTTGCGTCATAATGCAACGTCCCGCATTTGCGATCATCTGCAGCGCTTCTGTATGTTTTACAATGGGGATTGGATTTTGAACCGTTACCTTTTTCAAATACGGGTCGATAAAATATTCTCGCGGGTCTACTTCTGCATCCGTGAGCACGTCCTCTGCCAGCGCGTACAGGCTAATCCCGTTCGGGTGATAAGTGCCCTTGTGGTATTTCCCGGTCATATTGTCAAATCGGTCTGTCGCCGTGAACTTTGCCTTTTGATCGTCCGCCGACCATTTTTTAAGGTATCCGTTAAACGGGTCGAGCCATTCGATTTTGCCGTCGTTATTTACATCATATCCAAAATACGCCCGAATCTCCTGCCCGGTTTCCAGAAACCGCACAGCACTTTCTGGGTTGTCCGCGTTGTAATAACGATCCAGATTCCCGATCGTCACAGTCATGTCCTGCGACGGAAGTTTTTCCGAAATCGGGGATACAACGTCCTTATAAGTAAACGCTTGCACTTCCTTGTCCGTATACACATTCGCAATCCCGCAGATAAATTCTTTTACACGCAGCCGCCCAGCGCCGTTGACCATTTTGGTAGGCGTAATGATCAGATACGTTGTCCCGTAAAATACATCTTCGGTTACCCATCGACTTTTCTCATTTCCAGTGTACGCATGCGTCCCATGATCGTTTGTGACTGTAAAATCAACCGGATAGCATTCTCCGAAGTCTATCGTAAGCCCTTTAATATCCAGTCCCTCATGCTCAAACACTACATATAAGGTCCCAGATAAATCCTGCGTCACGATGCCCTGATTAAAAAAATCAGCGGTCGGTGATTCCGGCAGAAAGTACATGCTGCCGTCCGTCTTTGCGAAATCCTGTTCAGCGGTGGCATAAATATGGTCTACCGGGTAGGAATCGAACGGTTTATTCGCATCCGCAAAATATACGAAATTATTCCGAATATCCTGCGCAGATACAAGCTTTTGTGCATCTTCGTTTATGATCCCGAGATATACCTTTATATAGCCGATATTCCGCCATATCTGTTTCATGGAGGTCTTATATTCTTTTGATACATGCTGCATTCCTCACACCCCGCAATCAATAATATTCACTTTGCAGTTCCGGTATCGTGTCGGTTTGTCCTCATCATCGATCCAGTACGGCTCCGCGCTGCGATCCCCCGGATACATCTTTAAGGTTATCCAGTCCTGTGTGATGGGATCCGGAAAGGTTACCGGCACACCAAAGCCTTCGCGGAACTTTTTTAAGATAAACGACCACTGTTCTGCCGACAGCATGGGCCACTTCAAATTATTGATTTTATACTGATCTCGGCTGATTCGCTGCCCGACAACCTCCGCCTTTGTGTCCCTGGCAGAGTTTACAGGAGTTGTGACAATTACGTTCAGTCCTCTTTCCGGGTAAGGAAATTCCTCTCCGTCTACATAGATGTATGCCACAAATTACTCACCTACTTTCAAAAAGCGGGACGCTTTCGCGCCCCGTTATGTGAATACAACCCCGTTTCTTGCTTCTCTTTCCCGCATGGCTTTAATGCCCTCTGCGGTATCAAAGACAATTTCAGGGTCCCGATCGTTGATCTTTTCCAGCAGTTCGATCACCCGCACCAGCAGTTCTGCCAATACTTCGTTACCGTTTGCAACGCCCGCCGTAATACCATCGACAATTTGATCGCTGTTTGCGACCGCCGGTCTTCTTCCGATGCGCCCAACCATTTCGGGTCCCGCTTCGTTTGCAATAAACAGGCTGCCTCGATCCGGAAAACCGCCATCTTCAAATCTCGGAATGCGACCAAAAGAAACGTTTCTGACCTGAAAATCAAAGTCAAGCATCTTTCCAAGCGGGGATTCGTTTAACTTAGACAGCAAATCATTTATGCCATCCAGCGCAGTATTCAACATGCTTTCCAGCGAAGAAATTACATTGTTCAGTACATCAACTACCTTGTTTGCAAGTCCCTTAAAGCCCTCGTAAATTCCATTTTTCAGGTTTTCCCCGAGCTTTTGCCAACGTTCTTTTGTAAACCACGGTGCAACATGCTCGTCCCACCATTTCTGGATGTCCGTTTTCCACTGCAGAACAGTTTCGTCCCATTTCTTTTTGAAAGACGTTTTTATGTTTTCCAGCATCATCTTCCATTTTTCAGTGTCAAACCAAGGTTTTACATGTTCGTCCCACCATGTAACGATAGCGGTATTCGACCACCAGTCTACAAGTTCATCCCACTTGGTCTCAAAACTTATTCTGATGTTTTCCAACAATTCCGACCATTTTTCTTCGGAGAACCACGGTGTTACGTTTTCTTCCCACCATGTATAAATTGCTGTGTTTTGCCACCAGTCCACAATTTCAGCCCATTTGGTTTCAAAACTGGTCTTCACATTTGTAAAAAGCTCTGTCCACTTTTCTTCTGTGAACCACGGTGCAACTTCGCTTTCATACCAGTTCGAGAATTTATCGCCAAGATCATTAAACCATTGATCCCACTCTGCCTGATCCGCTTCCCGGCTTGCGCGGTTGTTCGCCTGCCATTCCAGAAACTTATTTTTCCACTCTTCGACCCAGCTAAAATCAGCATTTTCATACGGATTATAAGCGTCGTTCTCGCCCTGAATGTTTCCAACTCCGGTCGAGTCATGCCCGTAAATCGCCCAAGGACTGTTTGCACGTTCCTGCCGATTCTTTGAATGGAATGCTTTCCAGCCGTTTTCTTGAATGTACTCAATATCTTTTTTCCAGTTCTCGTATGCTTCCACACCGATCATGGTTACGGTAATGCCCAGCGTAATCCAACCGAGCCCTTTTAGCACAGGCAAGGTTCCCTGTAAGAATTTGATTGCATTGTACGCAGCAGAACCTACCTTAAAAGCAAGCACAGATGCCTTAAATGCAATAAATGCTTTCGCAAGATTTTCGATTCCTCTCGCAACGTCTTCCGGCTGGATTTTATCCATCCAGTCCGCCAGATGGTCCAGAAAATTGTTCAGTGTTTCGCTATTCAGAAAATTCGCTGTCAGGTTGGACAGCTTTTCCAGAAAGATCAGCAGTCCTTCGCCAACTGTTTCTGCAAATGGTTCCAGTCGATCCCAGAAATCAGATAAATTTTGCCGGATTTGCGCCCAGTTTACTTTATCGTTAAATTCTTTCAGGATCCGAAGAAGATCAGGCAGCCCTTTTTCAATCGTCCATTCCCCCAGCGGCAAAAGCACCTGCACATAGAAATCCGATATCACACCGGACAATGCGCCAAACACGGGAATCAAAGACTTTGTGTACTGTGCGATCATCTCCATCAATGGCTTAAAGTTCAAGCCTGCCGACCATTCCACGGTAGCGTCTGCAGCCTGCCGGATATTGTAAATAATTACCGCAAAAATATCGCGGATGTTTTCCAGCGTTCTCAGTCCTGCGTTGTTTGCGTTCCACGCTTCGCGGAAATTTTTCGCCAGATTTCCGACCACCAGACCGATATCCCCGATAATATGCAGGATATCCGCAAACATGGCGATTGTGGCTTCCTGGTTCCACATCGTCAGAAAATCTCGTCCGATGTCCTGCACCAGCTTTTTGACCTCACCCAGCGCATATTTCCAGGAATCCATTACGAACTGACCTTCCCGGTTCCATGCTTCTTTCAGAGGTGCAAATAATTTCGAAAAGAAATCTTTGATCTTGCCCGCCAGGTCTTTGTACTTGTTTTCGATTGGAACTTCTTCGAACATGTCGCCCGGATTCAACCCGCCGGATGCTCCCGAACCAGATTGCTTCTGGATCACATTCAGCTCGTCGATCCCGAGTGTGGCATCTTTCGCAGCTGCACCCGTCTTTTTCAGGCTCGCCGCATAGTCTTTATAGGCATTCGTTGCCTTTATGACAGTGCCTTTTCCGGTCAGTGCTGCGAACAGCTGTCCGATCGCCGTTACCGCCATCGTTGCAAGTTCGATGATCTTAATCAGAGCCGGGGCAAGCGCCTCCAGCAAGGGTGCTGCTGCCGCTGCGACCGCATTTTGCAACTGCCCCAATGCAGACCACAAACCGGATAACGCCATGTTGGCTTCGTTGCTGTACTGTGCAAGATTTTGAAATCCACTTCCCAATCCGCTAAACACGCCAGAAAATGCCCGCGACAGGATGGAAAACCGAAGCAGATTCGTGATCCGGCTCACATGCCGGGATAAACTCCCTGCGCTTGCACTGCAGCCATCAATCCTGCTTTTGGTTTTTGTAAACCCGCCGATAATTCCGCTGATTTTTGCATCCACTCTGGACAACAACCCAGATACTTTCTGCAACCCGTTCCGCCATTTTTCGAAGCCGTTACCTTTTTCAGTCGCTTTTCCAGCAGCATCCAGCTGTGCCTGCGTCTGTGCTGCCTCGCCGGTCAGTCGTTCCAACTTCTCGTTGGCAAGCTGCAGTTCCCCGTTCAGCTTTTGCACTTCTGCGGTGCTTTCCGGATTCATCCGGGCAGTTTCGAGACGATTCTGTAAAGACAGTACCTTATCTTCCAGTTCATCGTATTTCGGATTCAGGGCGTCAATTTGTTTTTCGACTTCCTGTAATCCATATGGGGTAAGCCCCATAGCCTCCTGATCTCGTAAATCAGAGAGCTTATCCAGTAGCGGCTGCATCTGTTTGTCTACCGCTGCAAACTCTTTTTCTGCCGCCTTCAACTGCGCTTCCAGATTTGCAATGGTTGCATTTCTGGCGTTTCCAGACTGTAAATCAAGCAGCTTCCGCCGCAGGTTGTCGATTTTAAAGCCCTGCTGGTCGATCGCTTCCTGCTGCCGCTTTAACTTCGCAGTAATGTTGTCTACTGTCTTCCCGGCGTTCCCCGTGTTCGCCTTCCCGACGATGCTGTTCACGCGGGACATACAGCGGTCAACGATCGCTTCTGCTTTCTGGGTTTTCTGTGCGACTGCATCCATTTCTTTTTTGTATTTGGTTGCACTCGCCTCGATAATAACCTGCAGGCGTTCCAGTGTCGTCCCTGACATCAGCTTTCCTCCTTTCCGCTGTGCGCCTGCTGCCAGAGTCGGTTATGCTCCTCCGCAAATCTGCGCATTTTTTCATTTCTCTCTATCAGTTTTCGATCTGCTTTTTCTTCTGTCGCCGGGAATAGCGACGGGTAAAAATGTTGTACCGTACGGAAATCGCTGTCTTTTTCTCCCCACACCGCATCCCTGATCTGCAAAGCTAACACTTGAAGACTCAAAACCCGCACCTTAAATGCTTCGTCTTTTTCTTTCTGCCGTCGTTCTTCGCGTCTGCGATAGGAATCGAACAGATCAACTACCTCAGCAAGACTGCATTCCCAGAAAAAAGACGGGCTGTATCCCATGTCCAGAAACTTCGGATACAACTCGTCCAGTAACTCGCTTACAGTTCTTTGCGCATTTCCACCAGTGACTCGGACATTTCCGCTGCCACCGATTTCGATAAAAAACCGCTCACCAGGAATACTTCCAGGTATACGTTGGTAAAGAAGCTCAGCAGGTCGCCGCCTTCCTGCTCGTATTTGTCATACAGGGACTCCATATCCTTTGCAGATACCTTATGCGTCCACGGCTTCATCGCCGTGTGTGCAACATCCAACATAACGGTCAACGGTGGCATCCCACCCTTGAACGACATCAGCTCCATGATGGAGCCTTTATATTTCGCTTCCAGCTCTTTGACACCTGCAGTCTGCAGCTTTAACCTGTAAGTCTCTCCACCGACCTCCCAGATTGCAAAAGGATTTCTCTGCGGCGCTTTCTTTTCTTCCTGCACCGCAGCATTTTCTGTAGGCTGATAAGTTTCATTCTGCATAGGCATCTGCGAACCAGGTGTTGTATTTCCAAAAAAGTCCATTTATGTTGCCCTCCTTTACGCCGGATCGGTGAATGTAAGTTCGCTCTGCAGTGCCATCGTTACATCAAACTCAATAACGCCGTTGACGCCGCCGCCTGTTCTTTTCACAGAGGGCTGTGCCGCAAACTCGATTTTCGTTCCATCCGGATCAGTTTCCTCAAAATAATAGGTTTTCTTCGATGCTTCCATTTCGCGGAATTTGCGGTAAGAGCTTTCCGCCGAGCTGTTGTCGTACTTGAACTTATAGACCATATCGCCCGGATCACCGATGCCCATTTCATACTGTTTTACCTTGTCCTTTAAGGTAGTGTTTTCTACTTTTTCAGGATCAGAACCAATTTCAGGGATTTCCTTTAATCCTGCAAGGTCTGTATAGCTTGCTCCCTCTTTGGTTTCTTTGTAGCCTAAAGCTGCTCCATTTGCCAGCATTTCACATTCCTCCTTTAATAATTGTTACCGTTCCAATACACAATATCGGAATCCATGTCAATGATACCTTCATAACGCATCTGTTTATGTCGCATGCCGGATGGATCCGGGACATCGCTGCAGCCGGTTCGCACCAGCCCAAGCGCGGCAATGGCAGCATCTACAGCCTGCGCCATCCCCGATGTGCTCCCGCTATTCCAGATATCAATCCGGTAACGAACAGATGCTTTATCTTCCTTGTTTGCGGTACGCTCATACACCCTGTTTTCCTCTTCGGTGTACTGGATCGCCGGAAGATCCACCCAAGATGTCGGGTATACATCTGACACGTTGTCGCACACCGCCTGCAGCGCCGCAAACACTTCGTCTTTTACATTTTTCACAGTTTTCTTACCTCTTTTCTCAGATCGGCGGACAAGCGCCGGATAATCTCGCCCTCGTTGTTTTTCAACGCCGGGTACATAAACGGGCGCGCTGCCTGCCCTCTGGTGTAATATCCGATTACCTTGTCGCCGTCTCTGGCAATTCCAAAGCCATAGGACTGCGCCGCTTCCACAGACATTGCATCCGCCGGTATCACCCAACCGCGCTGTTTGTACACCGGATGCACATCCGGAGATATTCCGGCGTGGTGGGCTTCTCCGTTTGGACCCGTACCAAACTCCACATATGGCGCATACTCTTTGTTGGTGTAGCAGATCGCAACCATCCGATCAGAGTATGTTTCCATTTGTGTCAGGATGCTCTGCCGCAGCTCACCGCCGCCGCTTCCAAAACGCCTTACCGGTGCTTCCTCTTTTGCTGAAGCCTGCACAAGTGCAATCTGTCTACCGATGCTTCCACGCAACCCGGCTGGAAGCCTGGATAACTCAGACATCTGCCTGCTCAGATCCTCAAATTCCACCTTCAAATCTGCGTTCCACCTCCAACACAAGATGTCCATAAGGATAAACCGCCACGACTTTATAATCCGGTTCCTGATCCGGCGCGGAATAAATACAGATACCGTCGTTCACGGACACGGAGAAGCCGTCATCAAACTCGTACCGTACTTCTCCGTTCTCCATAATCTCCCGATAGTCTCCATCAAGGCGTAAATTCCGGATGTTCGGCAAACGGATTCCGTAACGTTCCGCCTGCAGCTTTCCGCCACCTGCCCACATTTCCGCAAAAAAAGAAGACGGCGTGCCATATTCGATCGTGGTCACGCCCTCCTTATCTTTTACCGGAATCGCACGCCTGTGATTGCATTCAATCAGTCGGTTCCGTCTCAGTCTCATAGACCCGTCCTCCTACTCTTGCCAGCCTGTACCGGTTCAGGATGTCATATATTTGCTTCGGTGCATTATCGAAGCTGTAGGATTCGCCGGATGCGCTCCGGCTGCTCTCACCCTCTGTCCCGAGCCGGTTATATGCAATCAGCGCCAGTTCACGGACGGTATTATCAAGCTGCGGGATCATCCGTGTTCTGTTCGTGTAGGACAGGACAAACTGTTCTGCATCCTCCAGCAGTACGGTCAAAATAACGCCGTCCTTTTCTCCGGTAAGAACCTGCAGTTTTTCGATGTTGTCCATCAGATCACATCCTTTAATACTGCCAGAAGTTCCTCTTTATTCAGTCCAGAGGTTCCATCCAGCCCTTTCCTTTTTGCCAGCGCACGCAGCGCGGAAACACTCATTTCTTCCAGCGCTTCCGTCTGCTCTTCGCTTTCTTCCTGCGGTACAGGGTCCATTTCCTCGTATCCTTCCGCTTTCAGTTTCCGGATTCTTGCAGGATCATCGGTTTCCCGCTCCACATTTTTAAAGATCAGCCGCATATCAACCCTCCGCGTCTTTGATGTTCAGGAAGATGCTGTCCAGTTTGTTATCCAGTACCCAGATGTCATGGAATCGTCTGTAATCCATCTGCCATGCGTTCAGTTTCTGGTTTGTCATAGGATCAAAGATTCTCATCACATCCTGTTTGGTAACTGCAATCGGCGTAGTTCTGGGGCAAATAAAGAAGTTCAGGTCTTTTGCAGCATCACCTTTATTGTAACCGCCAATTTCCTGCCCGACAGTCTTACCGTCCAGAATCTTAATAGCGCTGTACATCCGGTTGGATGGTGTGGAAATGATCGGCACGCCATCCACAGAAGGTACCTGCGTATCAATGCCGCCCTTAGCAAATGTCACCGACGTAATCTTTCCTGCAAGTTCCAACTCCAGCTCCATAATAAAGTCAGGGGTTGCGTGGCATACCAAAGGACCATTATACAGGTCTCTTACTGCCTTAATACCCTCTTTCAGTTTTCTCAGCGCAGAAGTGCTTGCAGCGCCCGGGGTATAGCCGTATTCGATCATGCCCGCTTTCTTTGCGGTAATTGTTTCTGTTGCAATTTTAGAAATACGGTATGCGTCGATTTCCGGAATTACAAAAGTTCTCTGAAATTCCCCCATAACTGCGGCTGCAGTGGTCACAAAATTGTTTTCGTCGACATCCATCGGGTCAAGCTGGAACATTCTTCCTCTGTCCTGCGTCATTTTCCTGGTTTCGTATTCCAGAGTAACGCCGCCCTGCTGGTAGCCGTTGTCTCTGTCGTAATCCGCAAGCCCCTGCACAGACATCTTCGGAATCTTGATCTCCGCGCCGCCGCTGTACTTAACCTGTCCTGCGTTTCCGTCCATCCATCCGGTTACAGCTTCTCTCACTGCAGCTTTATCCAGAGTCTTCTGGAACAGTGTTGCAGTCGCTAATGTGTTAATTGCCATTCTTTATTTCCCTTTCCTTTCCGGGTTAGTACCCCATCATAATTTTTTCAACCTGCGCAGCCAGATCATCGCCCTGATCACCTGCCTTTTTCGGCGGTTTCCCGCCTTTCAGCTTTTCTTCTACCGCAGCTTCCACGGCTTCCTGAAACGCTTTTTCGACCGCTGCCATAGAGGATTTACAGCTTTCCGCATCCGTATAGTTCAAAATTTCTGCCAAACCGAGTGGCAACTTTTTCTCGGTAAGGGTATTTTTTGCTTCTGCCATAAGCTCCCGTTTGGTAATGCTTGCTTCCCGGTCTGCAAGCTCCTTTTCTTGCTTCTGTGCCAGATACTGTGCTTTTTCCTCTTTTGTCATTTTGGAGAGCTTTTCTGCTTCGGACAGCTTATCATTCGTCAGCAGTTCCCATTTCTCACGGGCGTTTCCTACTGCCGTTTCAACCGCCTTATTCACTCTGCGGTCAAACTCTGCCTGATTTCCATTTTTCAGGAAATCGTCAAAGCTCTGCCCACTGCTCCCGCTTCCTCCATCGCCTGTACCACTTCCATCCGATCCGCTTCCGGAACCACCGCCGTTTCCGTCTCCGGCACCAGCACCGTCTCCCTCCGCAAAAAACTGAATATTCAGTGGGTATTTGCATACTGCTTTTGCAAATCTGTTTTTCATTCCTCATCCTTTCCGCCCAGTCTATTCGCTTACACGCCCGGACCATTCGTTTATTGGATCCCCCGGTTCTTTAACGCCTGCCGGGAAAAGGCATAAAAAATAAGACGCTTCACCCTGCGTCCCAGAGGGAGATGTTTGGATCACCTATTCCTTTCCCCTGCCTGCTGCCTTCTCAGTTTCCTTTACCGCCTCAGCAACGCCGCCATGGATCAGATGCTCTGCTCTTTCTTTATCTACTTCCAGAACAGTTCCGACTTCAATGATCTCTTTCAGTCTGATGTCGCTGTAACGTTTGATACATTTCACTTTCACCGCTCTCACCTCCCTCCGTTGCGTTGGCGCAATTATTCTTCGTAAATGACATCTAATCCATAGGCTACTGCTGCATCATGCTCTAATCTGCATCCTCTGGCATTTTCCCATCCTTTACAGAAATATGCAGCATGGCACAAGCTCATATTCTCCAAGGATTTTGCAAGAAAGCATAAAGGAATCTGCACGACTCCGCGTTCTTCCATTTTTTCTTTGCTATACCATTCATCTGTAAAAAGGGTATTTACAATTTCATATCCCTTTTCTTTTAATGCATTGATTGCTTTTTCTCTGGTTGCAATAATTTCTGCGTCAGTCTTTCCAGCCATTGGCTGTGATAACATTGCCTTCATGTTCTTCTCCTCCTACATTTTAAAACACTGATTTTCAAATTTCTTATAAGCATCCAAATATAGTTCCTTTTTATCGCCGTTGTATGTCAGTTCGTAGTACATGCCATCCGGAACTGTAGTGCTAAGCAGTGCTTTGTTGTTCTGTAATGCCTTGCAACTCCACACTAAATAAACGTCATTTACATGTATCTGTTGCCGATCTGTCTTATCCATATGTGCATTGGTGTACTCAGCTACCTTTGCTTTACACAGTCTTAAAAATTCTTCATTTTCCATGTTGCTCTTCCTCTCTTTCTTAAAAATGGGTATAAAAATACCACCGGTCTTTTGACTGGTGGTATTTACTCCTTATGATTTTTGCATTCCATACAAATCCGCTTGTAGTCCGGTATACATACAACTTCCTTTGGTACTCCCCAGTCAGGAAGCAGCCCCTCGACATTCATATGGATGTCATAGCATACCGTATCATCAATCTGCTTTTTCAGGATTGGGCACATGACTGTTCTTTCCCGCATACTTTTCTACAACCTCCCTGATTTTTAAGGTATTTCCATCAAACTCTCTGCTCGAAAAAGATGTTCTGATGTTCTTGTTTTCTACATCCACATACGTTGCCCCGTCTTTGCCGTAATAATTTACAAACCTGCCATTCCATCTGGTAAGCGACACATCAGATTCCTTTATAAATCGCTCCGCCTCTTCACGACTGACCATGTGGGCACGCTCTGCATTAATGTGATCCGTATCATAGGTATATCCAGAAACATCCAGCTTTTCAGGGTTTACTTTTGCAACTCCTTTTATTCCGGCTTCTTTCAGCGCTGTTTGGACATCGTAATCCTGCCTGGTGTTCCCCGGATGTTTTTTCAGGTACGCCTTTAAGGATTTAAGCTCTTTCCATTTCTCAGGTTCATTATACTTCAAATTCTGGAATTCATCCAGATTTTTCGGTATGTCGTCGCCGATGATTGCCCGATACCGTTCGAGCTGCTTCCGGTCAGAATATCGGTTTCTGATCTTCTTTTCATTCAGCTCCGCTTCCGGATTTCCGACTACATAGGTCTGATACCATTGATCGTATGTCATGCCGGCAGGCACATGGATTTCTTTTCCGGTCACCGGATCGATTGCCCTGCGGGTAAGCCGGGCTAAATCTTCGTCGCTCAGTGCCGCTGTAGTAGTTGACCTGCACCACGGATGCATCGGCGGAGCGTTTACGCCTGTCTGCTGATCCGCAACCCTGAATACTTTGCCGTCCAGCTCCCGGCAGATTTTTGATGTCCGTAAATCCAGCGTTGCCAGATACCGATAATACTCAATTTCGGAGTCCTCATAGCTTAACATGTCCATCTGGGTACATAGATAACAGGATTCTGTCCGGATCAGTCGTCTTGCATAGCTTGCGCCCACAGCAAAGCGCTGCGCAAATACCTCTGCCGCTTCCCGGTCTGTCCTTCCCGTTACCAGGCTTAACAGTAATTCCTGTTTCAGGTCGTCAGCAAGCTTCCGGGTGTTGCCCCATATTCGCTCGGAGTAGTTTGCACCGCTCCACCGGCTGTTAATAACACGCTCTATCATCTTCTGGGAGATATACCCAAAGGAATAGGCAAGACCGGTCTGTTTTTGCAGATCGTACACGGAATGATAATAGGCATCTGCTGCCAGCTCTAAATACCACGCTTCGTGCTCGATCTGCTCTTGTTTATAGATGTTCTGCATGACCTGATCCAGATTGCCATACATCCGCTGCAGCCGTTCCAGTCTCGCCCGGTATGCCGGGGCTTCCAACTCCGTAAGGAGCTGTTTGCGCTTTTCGCTGTCCCCGTCTTCTGTCGCCTGCCTCAACAGCTGTTTTAATTCGTCGATATCTCCCGGCGTTCTGATCTGGTTCAGAAGCCGTCTTGCATCCGCTTCGCTTAGACCGTTCTGCTTCCGGTACCGTTCAAATATTGTATCCATCTTCCCGGCAAAATACCGGGATGCCTGCAGATACAGCTTTGCGATGCTACCCGCCCGCTCTTCCGCTCCAGCCATATACTCAAACATCTGCTGCGCTTTCCGACGTTCCCAGTAATCACTCATCTACATCATCCTTTGACGGTGTGTCCGGCGGCGTATTGCTGCCCAGTCCAAACATGGCTTGCTGCTTTTCCAGATTCTCCTGCTCTTCTTTTTCCACAGCTTCCAGCTCTTCGTCCACATCATTCACAAAAGGAACCTGAGACAGCAACGTTTTCCGGCTTACCTTACCCCACAGGTTACTTACGATCTGGCTAATTTCCAGCAGGTTCTTCGGCATTGCGCGGGTAAAGGTCGGCGTAATACCTGTAATATCTACCGCAATCCCCTTTTTTGAGAGGAAATTGGCAAAAATACGGAGCCGCTTACGCAGCCCCTTGCGGTAATACCTCGTTTTAATCTTCGTAATGTTTTCCATCCCCAGGAGCTTAAACTCCATCGCTACGCCCGACACATTGCCGCCAAACGATTCATCGGACATGCACGGAATATGGGAAAATTTGTGGATGTCCTGCTCGATTGCCTTTTTCAAGATCTCAACACCGGATTCGTCAAACGTCCGCGTGATGTATTCCGCCCTCGCATCTGCAGGCATTTCCAGCAGCTTATCTTCTTTTAACCGCTGCGGCGCTGTCCTACCGTCTGCATCTTTTCCCTCTTCGTCCCCCAGCATAAAGCCATACAGGGCAAGGATCGCATCTACAAACTGCTCTTTATCCGTCACACGGTCGGACATCAGAGCGTTGTACGCGTCGATAAGTGGGATCTGCAGCTCATAGTCCCCAATGCCAAGCTTGTTGTTTTGGTATGCAACGATCGGCACTTCGTCCATGTAGTGCGGTTCTGGCTCTTCCAGCAGCGCCTGTGGTCCTTCGATATCCTCGATGTCCAGCACATAGCGGAAATTCTTCGTAACGACGGTGGCGACATATATAATTTTTGTATCGTGCCCGTCGTCCTTGCGAATGGAGTAGTACACCGCAAACAGCTCATTTTCTTCGATGCTGTCGTCGTATACCATAAAGGTATTTTCCGGGGACAGATTCTTTATAATCAGGTCGGTTTCGCCCTCTTTTGCGTAAATATACTCAAAGGCAAGTCCGTAAATGGACAAATCCAAACCGTTATCCCCGTCCGCCTCATCTGCCCCGGCAAGTTCCAGCGGCTCCGTCAGTGCAGCGATGTCTGCACTGCTCTTGTAGGATACCGGATTCCCAATAAAATAACTGGATGCCGTGTCCGCAATGTCCTTTGCATGGTTACACACCAGCTTATTTTTGCGCTCCGCTTCATCCAGTATCTTATGCTCACCTTCATAATACCTTTTCTTTTTTGCAAGCTTCTCTCTAAACTTCTGATGCTTCATAATCAACAGCCGGATTGCCTGCTTGTCCGGCGCTGTTTCGTCCCACTTGTCCGCGGGCATTGTAAACTTATACATCCATATCACCTCGCTTTAATTAAAGCCGTATTTTGCTTTATTTTTCACACGCCCTGTCCGCTTACTCAGAATTGTATACACAAAATATCTTACTGCGTCCATCGCGTGGTCATTTTCTTTTACCGGTCTGTCCTCGCCCAGCTGTGCTGCTTTTTCATCCCAGATGTAGGATCCAAATTCCATGATCGTATTGATGCAGGTATCGCAAAATACCAGCAAGCCCATGTTAAGCATGGAGGCAACCTCTCGTATGCCATCCTCCACATCGTTGTCTGCTTTCAGGACACGATATCCACGTTTCCTCAGTTCCGCGATAAAAGAAGCGGCTGCCGGGTCTACAATCACTGCTCTGATCGGGACGCCATCCAGCCACTTTTCAAAATCATCTGCATATTCTCCATCTGTTTTCTGTTTCCCTTTCGCACGCCCGGAATAATAATATTCCCGAACGCAGTACCATTTCCCGTTGTTGCCCTTGTTCCATAGTAAAAAAACAGTTGCGTTTTGCGTACCATAGTCGCAGCTTACATATCGCCCGCCGTCTTTCAGACACCGGAAGAAATCTGTTATCTTCTGTACATGCTTATCAGCGTCAAACATGTCATAGATAATTCCTTCCGCCATTGCCCACAAGCCTAAAATGTAGCGTTTGAAAAACACGCCGGTGTACATACTGCGGTACCTGGCTTTGATCTCTTCTGACAGGCTCAAATTGTCGTCCATCGTAAAGTGGACATACAAGATATTTTTTAGCCCTGCTTCCAGCCCTTTTGCTGCGGCTTCCGCCCTGACCTTCGCTGTCTTCTCTCTGCCGAGATATCCGGTCGATTTATTGATCCAGTTTATTTTAAACCAGTGATACGGACCGTCTGGGTTACAGTTAAACCAGTATTTTGACCCTTGTACAGAGCAGCGTCCGGTTGCCTGATTTACAAAGCTTTCCGGCATTAACGCCACTTCATCAAAAAAAACACCCGCCAGCGTAATGCCCTGAATAAGGTCTTGTGATCGTTCATCCTTGCCGCCGAAAATATAAAAATAGTTCTCCACAGCCCCGCGTCTGATAATCACCAGGTTATCCGCCCTGTGATCTGAGACCTGATACCCGCGGCTTTTCAGCATCAGCTTCAACCAAAACAGAACGTTTCGTCTGAATGAACCGATCGTCTTGCCACACATGGCAAAATTCTGTCCGTTAAACGTATCCATTGCCCAGATCGCAAAGGACAGCGACATGCTCACTGTCTTGCCGGATCTGATTGCGCCATCTGCAATGATCCCGTCATAACCCTTTACCGGGGAATCCGGGCACCACCAATTCAGGATTTTTCGCTGCTTTTGCGAAAACGGCTTGAATTGGAAAAAACGCTTAATCTGCCTCATCCGACCAGTCCTCCCCTGCGGTTCCATTCAGTGCCGCAAGGAAACCATCGTCTGCTGCCGCATCCTCATCTTCTGCGACATTTGTCTTCGCTTTCAGGACAGCGATCCGGGCGCGCTGCTCTTCCGTTGCCAGATCCATATGATCCGTCAGCCAATTCATTGCCTTCATCCGGTCCATCAGTTTCACACTTGCACCATCTTTCCCTTGCTTGACTTCGGCAATAAGCGTCCCATCCACATCCGTTGATTCCCTGAATTTTACCACGTTTATTTCTTTTGTCAGCGGAATTTTTTCTCCCGTCTTTTCATCCGTCACCGTGATCGGCCCAAACGCCCCCATTACTGGAACGGTTTCACGCCCAAACGAAACATAATCCGTCATATCCGCAAATGCAATATCCATATACTTCTGAAAAATATCATGCTCATCCAAAAGCTCGCGGTTCAGACGGTTCTGTTTCAGCTTCATAATCTCATCCCGGATACAAGGATTTACAAGGAGACGGTATCCTTCCGAATTTGCGACATCATAGCTGCTGCCATATGCTTTCTTATATGCTTTTGTAGCGTTGAAGCACCGAACATAATATAAGCAGAAAAGCCTTTGTTTATCTGTTAAATCAGCATTTTCCAATACTTGACCAACATCTTCCGCAACGGCTCTTTTACTCTTTTCTTTGGTTGCAACCTTTTTCCCTTTTGGTTGCAACTTTTTTTCTTCAAGGTTGCAACCTTTTTTCCAGTATCTCGACGCCCAGGACTTGACCGTCGAAAGACTTACCCCATACTTTTCAGCGATCTCCTTATACTTCATTCCTTCCTGATAATCCCGAAAAGCCTGTTCTCTTACTTTCTCACTTTTCACCTCACCACCTCTCAATTCATTTACAAATAAAATCCTTCCGGACTTTTGACAGCCCTTAACAGCATTCCGCTAGGAGGATCAAGGAGAAACCAATGTTGGCACGTTGGCCAATGGACCATGCAGGAATCGAACCCGCGACCGACCGGTTATGAGCCGGATGATCTACCACTGATCTAATGGTCCGGATTTTTAGGGAAAAAGAAAGAAGCAGGTTGTTATGCCTGCTTCTGTAATCCGTTTATTTTTTTCATAAGGGCTTCCTGCAGTACCTGTGAAAAATTTATGTTTTCACGCACGGCAGCTTCGTTCAGCCACTCCGGAATTGTTAATGTCTTTTTTACCGCTTTTGAAGAATGTCTTCTGCGATATTCTGACATATCAAATTCTACAATGATAAGCGTTCCATCCTCTGCATCCACACGATCCAGCGGAGACGCTTCTGGAATAACTTCTCCCGCATCTTCCATTGTGCTTAAGGACAATCCCAACGCATCCACTGCCATCTCATACGCGTCCTGCATGTCATCCCCTTGTGTCATACACTCTGGAATATCCGGAAAGCTTACCCAGAACCCACCTTCCTCCGCTTTATGAAAAACTGCCGGATAAAATAACCTTTCCATATATAACCTCCATTTCAGGTGGCAGGGCTATTTCAGCCCCGCCTGTTTCAATATTGCCTGCTCCAATCCCTTTTTCAGGTCTTTGGAGTGATAAGGAACGACTACGGTTCTGCCGCTATCCTGATTTCTCATTTTAACGTGAGAACCATTCTGGCTGAGAATAACATACCCAGCTTTTTGCAGGAAACTTATCATTTCCTTTGGTGTCATTGGCATCTTTTGTATCTCCTTTCCTTATCATGGTTATATTGTAACACGTATTTATACGTATGTCAATGGTTGATATACAAAAATACCCAGCCGTTTGACTGGGTATCCTGCAGAAATCATCATTTTCAGGGGAAGTAAATTCTTTCACTGCTTGCAGTATATACTATAACATTTTAAAACCGAAAAAAGCGAAAAAAACGAAATTATTTCATGAAATTTGTAAATTCCATTCTTACACTATCCCCCGTTGCCTTCCTCCCCATCTTCACAGCCACCTCCTCCCAGGTCAGCTCTTCGAGGAATTTCCACCGGATGATCCGCTGCATCCGCGCCGGGATCGTCAGCATCCACTCTTCCACGTTCAGCTTAATCTTCTCTGCGTTCGCTTTCCGGCGCTCCAGCAAGCCTTCGTCCCACCGAAGCGCACTGTCGTCTGCATAGGTAAATGTCGTCCCTTCGATCTTGAAATGCTGCGGCTGGTACGGGAAATCCGGATTGCTCCCGCTTACATTCGTCTGGATGATTGTCTTGCGCTTTTTCTTTAATGCCCGGATGTCCCGTTCTGTCTCCTGGACCAGCGCACATGCATCTATGTAGTCGTTTAGGATGTTTTTATCCATCGGTGCCACCTTCTTTCTCATCCATTTGCTTACTTAAATATCAGGTTTTCTTTCCATTCTGCTCTTTCCGGCTTATTCGCCTAAATACTCATTTAATCCAAATCAAACCTATCTTTCGTGTACTGCACATAATCCTCCTCGCTAAGGTACAGGTACAACCTCAACGACCTCGATCCATCCTCGTACACCTTCCCTACCGCAATTATCCGGCTGGATTCATCGCAGGCGTAAACATCTTTTTCTAAAAATTTTTTCTCCCTGCGTTCCCCGTCCATCTCGTATATAACAATCGCTCCACCGTCCACAGCCATATAATTTATTACCGGACAAATTATGGTAATGTCCCTTCCATAATCGTAGCACCCGCTTAAAAATACTGTCATTGCCATCGCAACCGCTATTGCTCTTATCTTTTTCATAAGCTTCCGCCTCCCATAAATGTCCTCATCATTTGTTTTTTCCACCCTGCAAGTTCCTCCGTTGTCTCCAATCCTTCACAGGTTCCTCGTTCGCCTGCTGCCATGTTTGATATATCTCCACCTGTTATCGGATTCCACGCTCTATCATCTATATAGACATCTGCTCCCACCTTCCGGCAGTCCCCTCCGAAAAATTCAATTCTTTCCGGAAGATTTTCATTCACGGCGTCAAATTTCAAACCATGTCCCTGACACCACTCTACTGCCTTCTGAAGCGGCTCCCCGCTCCGGCAGGTCCACAGGATTACTTTATCTCCCTGCTGCCTGCGTCCGACCAGATAACCGATCAGCTCCTGATTCGGTTCCCCGATTTCCGGCCACCTGTTTTCACACAGCGTCCCGTCGAAATCTACAGCATATGCCTTGCTCATTTTCTTTTGTTCCATCTTTTTCCAAGATCTCCTATCTCATAAACATCATGTTCCCACCGCCGTCCAGCCCATAGTTCGCGATTGACCAGAACAGAAGCATAAAATACAATATCATCATAACTGTGACAATCAGTATCACTTTCCATGTTTTCATTATCGCCCCCATCCGTACCCGTAGATATCCGGGTACATCCCGTTTTCCATCATTGATTCCATGTACCTCTCATACGCCTGTCCATCATCGTGTCCGATAAACCACGCCGCTTTGCCGCATAAAGTCCAAAGTAAAGCTCCTGTCACGATTGCTGCCAGAATCACGACCAACACATCTTTCAGATTCATGTGCGTTTCGCCTCCCCTGCCAGCACGACCTGGTACATTCCCTGCCATTTCATCCGCTCCCGCGCATAGCGGTTCACCCTTGCTTTCGGCAGCCCTATGAGCGTTTCAATTTCTGATGCCCGGTATATTCCCATATACCGCCCTCTCTTATAGATCTTGTATGCACATGCTGTCCCCCTCATCTCCTCCGCTCCTTTCCAAATTCCAGTGCAGGGAAGCGCCGCTTACTTTCTTTTACGTCCACTTCTTTCCCGCTGCTATCGCGCATCCCTGCTGCCTCCTGTACTCCTTTTCTCTTCTCCGTCCCATAAATCTCCGCATTTGTGATGCAACATCTGGTTCCCTTCGCGTTCTCGACGAGAACATGGTGCGGGTATTGTTTGATCACTGTTGCCCGGCGTTGCGGCGCAGTCTTTTGGTTTTCATCCTTCTGTGCCCATGCTTCTCGAATCATAATCTTATCTCCCGGTTTCAATTTTTTTACTGGTAACATCCTGTGCTTCCTCCTTTGTTTCCCAAAACACAAATCCTTCCGGCGGTACCGTCCTGCTGCCTGGCTGTACTTTTTCAATCTCTTTCCCGGCATCACCCCAATCTGCAGACAAATGCTTTTTTTCATTTACGCTGTCTTTCCGATATGTGACCTTTTCCCGCGTCCATCCGGGATACATCCGCCGCATCCGATTTTCAAGCATCCTTATCATTTCCTTCCGGTTATCAAGATTCCCGTTATCGAGCATCTGATGGTGCCAGACGCACCCAAGCACTCCATTCTGCTCCACTCCCATCCCCAGCTGAGAACGCGGGACGATATGCATGATCTGCAGTGCCGTCCGGCAGTAGGTCGGGTCTTCCGGCGGCTCATATCCGGCCGCGCAGAAGACGCAGGTTTCATTATCACGCTTATGTATCGCTTTCCGGTCTTTCGCTGTAAATTCCAGATGCCGCGTCAGCTTCTTTTTCACTCTCTTCTTCATCCTTTCTGCCCTCTTCTGTTTCTTTTCCCATCTGGTCGATGCTCATCTGTCCCGGTATCTCTTCCGGCGGCGCAGGAAGGATCTCAAACTGCAGCGCCACATATCCTGGCATCAGCCCACCGTGGTCGTTTATCAGGTGCGTTATCCTGATATCTATCTCTGCACCGGTCTGCTCCCCATCCTTCTGATGCTGCAGTCGCACTGTATTCCCGACCCGGTACGGGTCATGAGTGCGGAGGATTAAAAAACGCTGCCTTTTCCGGATGTCCGTCATCACGTTCGTTCCCATCGGATAGGTATAGACTGCGTCCTCCGGCGGCAGTTCTATGGGGCGAGGTTCCTTTTTCTCCGGTTCCTTCCACGTTTCGGAGTTCCACTTCTGCTCTCCGCGTGGCAGGCGCTCCGGCCCGATTTCTTCCGGTACTTCCGTTTCAGTTTCTTCCAGATTCGTTCCGTCCTGCTCTGCTGCCGGGTTATTTTCTTCCGTGACCGCTGGGCTGACGCGGGACGTTTTCCTACTTTCCGGTTGCACCGGTGCAACTCCCGGCATTTCTGCGCCATACACGGTTTCCCAGCTCTCTTCGGCGCTGTCGCTGCCCATCAGCAGGTCAAACGCTGCCTCCATGTCGTCCCATCCATATCCCTGCTTCTCGCCGCTGCGCACATTGATCAGCACCAGATCCCTGTCTGCTCCTTTGAGCGACAGCATCAGCCGCCCGATGCCGGGGATCCGTGCGCTGTGCATCCCTTCTCCTGCCGGCGCCATGATCTCCATGACCTCTTTTGCCAGCTGCTCAACATTATCCGCCCGCATATATTCCTTCCAGAGCTTGCAGTACAGCTCCGGGATGTCCTGCCCCAGCTTCCACAGCACCCGCTGGAGGTCATTTTCCAGACGGTCGTAGATGTCTTCCCGCTCCTCCATTAAAATCTCGAGATCCGTGGTCTTTTCCTCTTCCGCCACCTCCGCACGGATCGCCTGAATATCAGATTTGCTGTAGTCCGGGCTGATCTCCTCGTTGATCCACTCCGGGAGCATCAGCATGATAGACAGCTTTGCCCGTCCCATGCCTCTGTACTGTTCCTGCAGACGCGGTGCGTACCCGCCTTCTGCGAACCGGTCGTTGATCGCGATAAACCTTGATACTGCCGACTTGTCCAGCCCATACTCCTTCTCTGCAAACTCATTGACCGTTGCATATCCGGATTCCTGCAGCACCGCCGTATCCCGCGCTACCTTTAAAAGATAGCCGATCTTTACAAACCCTTCCTCGACTTCCTCCACCACGGTATCCATCGTCTGCTTAAAATCCGCATAATTCCCATATTCCAGAGCCTTTTTCCCGTATTCAATCAATTCTCCCACTTCACACTGCCTCCATAAAATCTTCCATAAGCCCCTGCAGGACTCTTGTATTGTTCTTTTCCCTCAGCTCCTGAAGGTTTTCTTCCCGCTTTACAGCGCTGATCTTTGCCAGCTCCCGTTCGGATGCCGTCAGGCGCTTTTTGATAACCTTCTGCCACTCCCGCAAAAAACCCCGCACATTCTCGATCCCCGTCTCCTCATCCAGATAGGTTCTGTGCTGTCGGATGGTGCCGCCCGGCTCCACCTCCAGCGTGTAATACGGCACGTCCGGCGCGGACGTTTTCCGGAGGAAGAACACGTAAGTTTCCCGATTCCGGATCCGCTCAAAATACCGGTTCGAAGAGCCTGCGCAATGATGCAGCGCATTTCCTTCCACCGCGATGTCCACCAGCCTGCGGGGGACGAGCACCATGTACTCTTCTCCGGTGTATTCGTAGATCTTGCGAACTGCTGCCAGATTATCTTCCGCGCCGGGGTATTTGCCCGCCATCTCTTGCGCTTTTTTCTCCCACGCTTCCCGGTTCTGTGCGATATTATCCAGAATCTCCTGCTGCCGGATCTCCTCCACAGCCTCATCGTGACGGCGCTTTAACTGGCGCGGCCGGCTTACCATCTCATCAGATAGGTCTTTCCCCAATCTCCGACACATACTCAGATAGTCCCGATGCTGTTCAATAACGCTTCTTATCGATTTTCCCGGGTAGGATTCCGCCTGCTGCCTTATGATGTAATTTTTAAATTTCAGCAGCGACATTCCTCCGGGGATCTGCCCCGGCGATACCTTTTCCTGCAGCACCCATTCCAGTGCTTCCTGCGGCAGTTTCTCTTTTGTCTCTTCTGACCAGCGCAGCCACTCCAGCATCGCTCCCCCGCCATCCGCATCCCGCAGGCGGTTGATCTTCTGGCGGTCCTCCAGTCTCAGCACCTCTTCCGCCGTCTTCCCGTCCAGGTCCAGTGTCCCGCTGTAGGAACAGAAAAACAGGCTGATCCACTCGGTGGTTTCTTCCAGCAGCCTGTAAAACCTGCCTTTTGCCAGATACTCCACCACGCTGTGCATCCGTCTGTCGGCGCATGCCATCATCCGGTTATAGTCCGCGCAGATCCCTGCGGCAGCCATCCACTCCATGATTCCCGTCCAGTCCTCATATTCCGTATCCACAAGACATTCTCGAATGCCCTGTGGATACAGGTAACACTTCCCCATCCGACGATTTGCTGGGTTGCTTTTGTCAAAGCACACACCCTTATCATCCCTGCCCCAGCAGTTATACCGGATCTGGCATATGTATTTTTTATGCCCTCGCAGCGGCATGACCCGCACGCCCTCCGACAGGTGGACGTGCTCCCCGTCCGCTGTCCACTCCATCCTGATGTCAAAATGCCTGCACACCGACATGTCTGCACCCATATCCTGCATCAGGCACACCTTTCCGCGCTCCATGATCTTTCCTGTCCGCCGTTTGACCTGCGCCTGCACGCCGCAGGAAGGGCACACCGACATGTCATTGTGTTTTCCCGGCACGTTTTTGGCATCAGACCTGCCCCCGCAGGCGGTACAGGCATATTGTTTTTTCCCCTTGTCCCAAAAAAGATAATGCTTCCCACCGCCTGCTGCCTTTAACGCCCAGTCCCGGAAGTCTTCCGGGGGCTTCGGGGCGCGTTCCTGTAGCCTGCGTTCCCTCTCCAAGCGTCGCTCCTCTTTCTTTTCCCTCTGATCCCTGCCGTAGTCTGTTTCCACATCGTCGATTAGCACAAGCCCCTCTGTCCAGTTCCTCCATGTTTTCCCGTCCAGTGCCTTTTTAATCAGGGCGCGGGATTCCGGCGGGTCGTACTTTAAAGTTTTCTCAACGGATCGTCCGTTGTCGTACCAGTCCAGCCCGCCTGCTGCCCGGTGGGCTTTCATCACTGACCACTCCCCGGTCTTTGCGTCCCATGTCTCATATTCTCCGGTGTCCGTGTTCATACAGTATCGGCAGGTCAGATCCTTATCCCGGTACATGTTCAGGATCAGGATGTTCTCCACGTTCTGCACGGTAACCACTTTCCCTTTCTTTTTGGTCTTTATCGGCGTTTCCCGCAATACCAGCCGTCTTTTCATTCGCTTTTTACCACCTTTCCGTTTTTGATCGTGTACCACACATCCGGCAGGATGTCCCCGCCGACCTCGAATACTTTCGCCGCCTCAAACTGCCCCTTTTTGGGTTCTTTCAGCAGCGCCAGCACACTCCCCGCCGCCCCCTTTACCTTCGGGTCCTTCCCACGGGCAATGGCGATCGCGCCGGCCCCCTGCCCTCTGGCAGCATCCTCCGCCACGTCCAGCAGCCTCCCCTTACGCTTCCAGTCTCGCTCCGGGAAGCTCACCATATACATACATGCCGCCGATGCGATCTGTTTTGTATTCAGTTCCCGGACGATGTGCATTTTTGTACAGGCAATCTGGACGGATCCGTCCTCATCGATGCTCCCTCTGGCTTCTACCTGACAGTACCGGTTCCCGTTTCCCAGCGGATACCATCTCAGGCAGTCCAGGACATACTCTGCGCAGTGCATCCCTGTCCGCGCCGTCTTTGAGCTATCCTCCTCCAACACGTCTCCCACATGGTACTGCTTTTTGCCGCTCCCGAAGCTTGCGGTAAAATCCGGCGCAAATCCCTTGTATGCGATCATTTTCCCGCCCCCGTGTAGTATTCCGTGATGATGCGGCGCGCCCGCGCCATCCCGGGGATGCCCAGCTTGACCGGATAGCCCTGCTTGATACCTGCTGCCTTTACGATCTTCTCATCCACATCTTTTGCATTTTTAAAACTCCATACAAGCAGCTTCGCAATGCACCCTCGCAGGCTCTTCTCTTTCTTTCGCACTGCTTCCGCCGTCTCCGGGTGCTCCGCGCACTGGATACGGATATAGGTCAGCCAGTCCTCCATGATCTCCTGCGGCTCCAGCTCTGCTGCTTCTACCTTTAATTTTCCAAGCGCAGCCATGATGGGTGTGCACAGCTCCTGCGCTGCGCCGTCTATGTAGTCCTCTGCATCCTCCCGGTCAATTCCGTTTTCTTCTGCGATGCCATAGATTGCATCGATATCTCCTTCCGCCAGTTGTGCGGCGGCGGCACGGTTCAATTCTTCCGCAGAGTCAAATTCTCCGAATTTTTCAAACAACATCCCGATCCCTCCTTGCGGGGCAGTCTGCCCCGCTGTGTATTCCGTGATATATATTGCATGGTCGTCATCATCAACGGGTTTCTTGAGGTGTTTCAACCATTTTTTTCAGTTTCTCCTGCATCCAGAGCTGGTATGAGTGCCCGCCAGCCCGCATAAAGACCAAATGCGGAGCCATTTTCAGCACAATCTCCTGCCATAAATCCTTGTGCTTTATATCCTGCCCTTTTGCCGTCTTCCAGCCCCGCTCCTGCCACTCCTCCAGCCATCCGTTTTCAATGGTGCTCCGTATCTGGCTGCTGCCCGCATGGGCATTAATCACACAAGGCAGCCGCAGTCGGTCCAACGCTGCAGACAACGCCTGCATAATAAGCACGTTTTCCTTCTCCGCCTCCCAGTCCCCAACCTTCCATAGGGTCACAGGGTCGCCCCGCCGGGTAACAAATTCCAGAAGGTACATCCACCTGCCTCCCTGCTGCCTGGGACCGTGTACTGTTGTCTCTATGTACAGGTTGACCTGCGGGCTACTTTCCATGGTGTTTCCCTCCTTTCTTCCGCTTCCGGCTGTATCCGGGCAGCATGACCAGCGTATAGCAAAAGGTCTCGTGCCCGTCATAGCCGCTGATGCCCCGGCGCACACTATCCCGGTCTAAGTAATACCCTTTTGGGATTCTAATCTGCCCCAGCTCCCGGCTCTTGATCATCTTCGGTTTCCCGATTGTCGGCTTTTTTAATCCCTGTGACGGATACCAGAGCTTTTTCGTCTCCTTTTCTTCTGTCTCCATCGTCCTTTTTGCATATTTGACAAAATACTCCGCAATCTTCCGGTAATTTCCATCGGTGTAGAGCGGGTCTACATGGATTCCGCCCTGCTGCCAGCACTCCCGCAAAAGCTTTAGGTCTGTTTCCTGCATGACCAGGTGGTGGTGCCACGCTCCCTTCTTGCCGACTTCCATTACGCGAATGTACTTCGGCGGCGGCATCCCCAGCTTTTTTAAGCGGCGTTTTAAACGGTCGTAGAAATTTTTGAAATCCTTCTGCATCCTGTCAGAACCTTCCGGCCGGTTCTCTTTTTTATAATCCAGCGTCACCAGTAGGTCCCCATCTTTAAAATTCTCTGCCATCAGCCATCCCAGCATCTGTGTTGCCCGCCTGAGGTTACCTTCCTTCTGCGCCGGTGTCGTCCCGTTCTTTCTTTTCTCCCTCGGCCCTTTCCTCCCCGTCCGGCGCTGCCCCTGCAACACTGTCACCGTCCGTCCAGCTTTGATCCGTTTCTCCACTACCGCCATATCATCTGTGCCCCTATCGTTAATATCCTTTACCAAGCTTTTAAGCGGATTTTCCCGCTTTTTTCTTGATTTTTTCGTCACAGAGTGATATATTTTTAGTAGGTTATTTTCGTCTCTGGACGATTAGGACATGCGCGCCAACGCATGTCCTTCTTTTTTATGTATTTCTTTTATGTATTTCTGACTGACGCTTCATAAAGCGCTTTCTGCACCAACTCTTCCGGAAATGCTCCATTTCTCAAAATCTCTCCCTTTCCGCCACGCACTCCGAACAGCTCCTCTTTGATATCCTCTGACAGCTCCATTGTCACAGCAACGCTGCGTGCCACTTCATACCGCGCTTTCGCCTTACCGTACTGCCGCTGCTTCATCAGGTTCTGGAATTCTTGCGCCAGTCCTCGCAGTTTTTCCTCAGCTTCTTTTTCTGTCAACATCTTCCTCTGCCCTGCTTTTCATAATCTCCTCTACCAGTTCCCGAATTTTCTTCTCCACAGAGCTTTCTTCATAATCAGATGACGCATGCCGAATTCCCACCTTTACCGCATGCATAATCTCTTCTTTCGCACTTTCTCCATTACTTCCATTTTCCACTAACGCTTCCATTATTGCTTGTACAGCTACAGCAAGGTCAGTCAGCACAATCGACCTTTTCCCTTCCACTTTTACACTTCCCATATGTGATTTAATCATTGCATTCTCTCCATTCCCGCCTTATACTAAAGGCGTAATATTTTTTCATTGGCGCTGGTACTTTGGTCGGTTCAGCGCCTTTTTCTTTTCCGGCTTCTTAATTCTTCTTCGCGTGCCGCGCACAACACTGTTGCCACAAAACAGCCGCCGGCGGCGACCGTCAGTACCGTCGGCGTGATCATCATTCCAAACGTCTCCCACATAATCAGCGCTGCCGTAATCAGCACAGATCCGGTCATCAGACACACATCAGACTTGTCCATCTTCACTTTCACCTCCTGTTCTCCAGTTCGAATATTGCCCACCTCAGCGCCGAAGCCGCTTCGGTATCCTTTTTCCGCTCTTTTTCTTCCAGCAGCTCATAAAGCTTGTCGATCTTTCTCTGTTCATCCATGAGTTTCTCATCTCCCGAGCATCTGCAATAATTCATCATCTGTAAAATGCAGCACCTTATCCAGCGCCCATATTTCGCCCAGCCGGATTGTTTCGCCCTCTGCCTTTCTTTTTGTGAGGGTATTTATATTGATTATGTTCCGGCGGTCAAGATCTCTTCCCGTCAGCCCGCTGCGGGCCAACCCGATGTTGATAACCCGCCGGACGGCTTCTTTGTGGTCCGCATAAAGACCGATTGCTTTTGTTTTTGGCATGACGTTACCTCCCGCTTTTCTTTCCATTTGTTATTTCGGTTGTATTGATAACCGATACTCCCACTACGCCAATTGCTGTCGCCAAATATAGAAAAGGAGTTTCAAAAGCCGTCTCTTTTATTGGTGAATCTCTTCGCCAACTTCTCGTTGATGTAGTGAGCGAAACAGCCAAAAAAGCTCTGTTTCCTTAATTTCTTTCCGCAATATTGACAGTAATGGTCTGTTTTCAGAACAACTCCCTTGCAATAAGCACAGTGATAAACTTTTTCTTGGTCAGAAATTCTATCATTGTGCTTTTTGGCATTCTTTGAAGCATATCCCATCTTCTTTCACCCCATCTACTCTTCTGTTTGGAAAAGATAATCCACAGTACACTCTGGATCTACTTCATTTTTAATCTCTATACACTCGGCTAATGTTAAAGGCGCTTTGCCGTTTAATTTTAACGACAGCGTGGTTGGCGTTTTATGAATTCGTTCAGCAAGCATTGCCCTTGTAATTTTCCGACGTGCCATTTCTGCATCCAAATTCGGAAACATTTCTTTTTCTCCTTTCTCGAATTTTCGTGATTACAATTTTAGTATACACGAATTTTCATGATTGTCAATCTAAGTTTTATGATTTTTCGAGATTATTTTTTTGCACATACTTATATACTCTTGATTTTTCGATATTTATATAGTATCCTTTCATTAAAGGAGGAAATCACGATGGAAATGACTGAACTCAAAATAAAGGAAATGATTATAAATAGATATGGCAGTCTAAAAAAATTTTGTGAAGTAATAGATATGCCTTGGACAACTTTAGACAGTATTTTAAAAAGGGGCGTAGCTAACTCAAATATTTCTAATGTAATGAAAATAACACGAGAACTCGGTGTGGATACTGAAAGTTTAGCATCAGGAACAATTATTGATGCTTATCCAAAAACTCCCTCTATTCCTACCATTGCTGCTCACAAAGACGGCGAGAATTTCACTCCAGAAGAACTTGATAAAATCGAAGAATATAAAAAGCTGCTCATTGCAGCAAGACCAAAGGACTGATTTTCATGACCTATGAAAAATTGCAACTTCAAAATAATGAAGTTCCCGTTAAAGAGATGAATCTCTCCGAAGTGTCCGGACTTAAAGGACTATACTATAATGGGAACATTGCAATTGAGAAAAATCTGACATCTGCTGAAAAAACTTGTGTCCTTGCTGAGGAACTTGGGCATCATTATACGACCACCGGAAACATTCTCGACCAGCAAGAGGTTGCGAATATAAAACAAGAACTGCATGCCAGAACATGGGCATATAATGAATGTGTCGGTCTTATCGGTATCGTCAAAGCCTTTGAAGCCGGCTGTAAATCACTTTATGAAATGGCTGATTATCTGGAAGTGACAGAAGATTTTCTGAAAGATGCTCTGGAATCATACCGGCGCAAGTACGGAGTATGCACAGAAGTTGATAATTATATTGTATTCTTCGATCCGCAGATCTCGGTTATGAGGAAATTACTCGAATGAAAGAGGGCACATTTTATGACTTTTATGAAGAAAATTTTAGATGCACTGAACTTAGAAAAAAGGAACATTCCATTGCCATCTATCGAAGATGAATCTATATGCAATCCAGACATCGATAATAAGCCTTTAAGCACTCTCCCAGAACCAGAACCAGAACCAGAACCAGAACCAGAACCAGAACCAGAACCAGAACTGATTTTAAACGCTTTCCCCGACTTGTCAACGGCTACTTTTGATGATACTGATAAGCCTTATGTATCGTCTCGGTTATTGATTCGCGGATTGCATTTATATTTTATAGATGTTGCGCGCGAAATTGTTTCTCAAAAGAAAATTATGTTAATTCCACTTATGAGGGAATATCATATATCTGAGGATGAAGTAAAAAGAATAATTTCAGAAATGACTGACGCAGGCATTCTTGATTCAAGCCAAAATATCAATATGGATTCTGATGAGTTTGAACATTTTTTAGATATATATGATCCTAGTCTATTTGACTGCCCGCATACCGTTTTTGATAAAGAAATATTCCTGTGTATTGGAGAAATACTTTACGAATCCGGCGTTGAAAGTCTATATGGTTCGATGAAGCCTGATGAAGTGCTGGACTACTTAAATGTTATGGAAAAAATGAATATCATTCATTATGATAACTACAAGAACAGCTATCAGGTGCTTATTTCTAAAGAAGAATTTGAACTTAAAAGCCAAAGCATTCCTGCTTCATTTTCGAGTGAGCTATTCAATATTCAAAAATATGCTCCACTAAATAAAAATTCTTCCATGTCTGGAGTAGAATTTGAAAGATACTGCGCTTTTTTGCTTTCAAAAAATAACTTTGAAAATGTGAAAATTACACCGCAGAGTGGAGATCATGGAATCGATTTATTAGCCGAAAAAGATGATATTACATACGCTATACAATGCAAATGCTATTCATCCCCTGTTGGAAATGCAGCCGTCCAACAAGCTCATACCGGAAAAGAATTATACAAAAAGGATATTGGCGTCGTTTTAACAAATTCTTCATTTACGAAGCAAGCTATATCTGAAGCTGAATCTCTGGGCATTAAATTATGGGACTACATCAAACTAGAAGAATTTGAAAAAAATTTATAAAAAGAAAAGCCCCAGTGCTACCAACACCGAGGCGTTCCCAGAAAACTATGCAGGCCGGATGGTCGGTATAATCTTCTCACGCAAAAGAAATTATACCACAAACCTCCTGCACCTGTATAGGTGTATTTTTTATACCCAAAAAGGAGGATTAACTATGGCAACAGCAAAAAAACTCCCGTCTGGATCGTGGAGATGTCAAGTCTATGATTATACCGACGCAAATGGGAAGCGACACTATACGTCTTTTACCGCACCAACAAAAAAGGAAGCTGAATATAAGGCAGCTCAATTTATGGTGGAAAAACAATCTTCTTTTAAAGGAGATATGACTTTCAAAGAAGCGCTGACTGCGTATATTGACCAGCGCCGCCCCGTATTATCCCCGGGTTCAATCAGGGAATACGTCCGCTGTATAAAAAATTACGATGATATTAACAATATCCGAATCTCACAGATTACGCAGGATCTGATTCAGCAACATGTCAATTCTTTCAGCAAAGACCATGCCCCTAAAAGCGTCCGGGATAATCACGCTTTGATTACTGCTGTCCTAAGCAAGTACCGCCCTAATTTTGCCCTAAACACAACCTTGCCGCAAAAACGCAGACCAAATCTTTACGTTCCGACGGACGAAGATATTAAAAAGGTCATGAACGCTGCCGCAGGCTCAAAAATGGAAATTCCAATCTTGCTTGCGGCATTCGGACCGATGCGCCGCGGGGAAATATGTGCCCTCGAATATGATGATATATCCGGAACACGCGTCCATGTACAACGCAGCATGGTAATGGATGAAAACAGACAATATGTAATTAAACAGCCAAAGTCATATGCTGGCGATCGCTTCATCGATTATCCTGAATTTATCATAGATAAAATACCGAAAGCTCAAGCCCCTGGCAGGATAACAGACCTAAATCCAAACATGATCACCCAGCGCTTCAATCATGTTCTGAAACATGCTGGTGTGCCACACTTCCGTTTCCATGACTGCCGCCATTACTGCGCATCCATCATGCACGCGATCGGAGTTCCCGATGCTTACATAATGGAGCGCGGTGGCTGGGGAAGCGACGCAGTCTTAAAAAATGTCTATCGACATACCATAGACGATAAGCGCAGTCAGATGACGAATAAAACAAACAGCTATTTCGAAAGCATGCAACACGAAATGCAACACGATTCAAATATATCCCAGTAAATACAGGTGTTTTGCACAACTCTCTGCAAGTTCAAGTCTTGTCACTCCGATTATCAGAAAGAACCTTGAGAGATCGAGGTTCTTTTTTTCATGCCAATAGAATGTTCGCATGGCGTGCATTCTATT
>OBLO01000057.1_pt1 | contig 112072 bp, 87 predicted proteins | sample 1519401 | NCBI WGS metagenome assembly OBLO01 (sample SAMEA2602897, study PRJEB22501) | metagenome | reverse complement strand
CTCCCACAAATTGTGACGCACATCTTGCAGAAAGCCTTTTTCAAACACGCTCTAGTTTCTTTTCCCACTCATTTTTTAATTAATGTTTTTGTTCCTGTTCACAGAAAACCCGAAAATTGCGGCGCAAAATCATGCGAATGCATGATTTCTGTGCATCACGAAGCGTGCTGCCGGTCAGGTCATAAACAGCAACATGTTTTTAGCTTCAGAAATTGTAATACGGTTCCTCATCCCGTGCCCGATACTCATGCTTCTCATAATAGCCAATCAAAGCTCCATCCTCATCACGCAGGGCCACCATATATACGTCCTTCGCCTGTTTCTCATTATAAAAAGTATGGATCCGGTTGTGCTCCTTATCTTCTTCAAACCAGGCAACCACTTTTTCAATTATTTCCTTTGACTTCGGATTGTGACAATTCATAAGACTTTTTCCAAGCAGTGCCTCACCACCCCATTTATGATAACTCTCCACAGCCTTTGGATTCATGTAGATAATTTCATGCTTCAGGTTGCAGATGACAACGGATGCAACATCCTGATCGATAATACTTTTAAAATATGGTGTCAGATTCATTTTAAATTTTCCCTCCTGCTATAAAGCCTTTTTCAAACACGCTCCAGATAATGGATCTGGTTTCTGTTTACTTCAATAATCCCTTCTTTTCGCATTTTGCCAAGCTCATTGGAAAGCGCACTTCTGTCTACTCCAAGATAATCAGCCAGTTCCTGCCGGTTAAAGGGGATCATAAACTGGCTGCTACCCTGCTGCACCATCTCCTGGGAAAAATAGGAAAGCAGCCTCCCCCGGATGGATTTCGGTGCCGTATGAAGGCTTCTTCTGGAAAGTTCCAGGTTCTTCTTCGCCATGACCATCAGCATGTTACGGATCAGTTTCTCATGGCAGGGACAGGTATCCGGACAGGTGTGAAAAATCTTTCCCACCTCCAGAAAAAGGATCTGGCAATCCTCTGCAGCCGTCACCCCTATGAGCAGCTTTTCCCCTGGAATACAGGCATATGTCTCTCCGAAAACCTGGCCTGGCGCAATCCGGTTCAGAATACTCTTGTTTCCCATCATGTCAATGCTCTCAATATGAACACTGCCGTTAAGCACAAGTCCCATCATCTTCACCTGGTCTCCCACCTGCCAGATCGTGCTGCCCTTGGCATAGCTTTGCGGAGTGGCTTTCAGACAGGAAAGCATGTGCTTTGTTTCTTCTGGACTTGTTCCCTGAAAGAGAAAAGTCCTGGAAAGAAATTCATAATTCATTTTTCTCCTTTTGTTGTTATAACAACATACTTGTTGGTTGGATTATATTATAGTATGCGTACAAAGTCAAGGACGGTGGCAGAAATAAATTATCCATCTCTGACTTTCTCATGCGAAACGAAAAGAATTTCCTGTTACTTTTTCTTTTGCAATTACAAAACATTCAGAACCCAATCAACTTATTTTTACGAAATACTTATACCTTATAGAACAATATGATCAAATTCAGGAGGAAACTATTTATGGAACAGAACATGTTTTGCTTTCAGTGTGAACAAACTGCCGGATGTACCGGCTGTACAGGTGCCAAAGGAGTCTGTGGAAAGACCGCGGATACAGCCAGACTTCAGGATGAACTTACCGGAGCTCTCATCGGACTCGCCCATGCAGCAGATGAGAATACACCACTTGCAGAAACCACATGGAAACTGATGGTGGAAGGTCTGTTTGCTACCCTTACCAACGTAAGCTTCGATGACAAAGCCATCGCAGAAATCACAGACCGCATCCACCAGGAAAAAGCCCGGCTTCGCCCAGACTGTGGCGGCTGTGCTTCCCCTTGCGGACATAACGACGACTACGATATGAAGCTTCTCTGGAACGCCCAGGAAGACATCCGTTCCCTGAAATCCCTGATTCTCTTTGGAATCCGTGGAATGGCAGCTTATGCCTACCATGCAATGACACTTGGTTATACTGACACAGAAGTAAATGAATTTTTTGCAAAAGCACTTTTTGCACTGGGCGAGGACTGGGATATGGACCTGCTTCTTCCTATTATAATGGAAACAGGCAAATACAATCTCTCCTGCATGGAGCTTCTTGACCGCGCCAACACTGCCACCTACGGCACACCAGCTCCTATTACAGTACCTCTTACTGTGGAAAAAGGCCCATTCATCGTCATTACCGGTCACGACCTGCATGACTTGAAACTTCTTCTGGAACAAACAGAAGGAAAAGGCATTAATATTTACACCCACGGTGAAATGCTTCCCTGCCATGCTTATCCGGAACTGAAAAAGTACAGTCACCTGAAAGGAAACTTCGGTACTGCATGGCAGAACCAGCAAAAAGAATTTGCAGAACTTCCAGCTCCTGTTCTTTTTACCACCAACTGCTTGATGCCGCCGAAACCAAGCTACATGGACCGGGTATTTACTACAGGAACTGTCACTTTCCCTGGAACTGTTCACATTAATGAAGAAAAAGATTTCACACCAGTTATCCAGCGTGCCCTGGAGCTTGGCGGATATCAGGAAGATCAGCATTTTACCGGAATCAACGGCGGAACTTCCGTTACAACCGGCTTCTCCCATGGAACCATTCTTGGCGTTGCAGATCAGGTAATTGATGCTGTAAAAGCAGGTGCTATCCGTCACTTTTTCCTGGTAGCAGGCTGCGACGGCGCAAGAAGCGGACGCAATTACTATACCGATTTTGTAAAGCAGTCTCCTTCTGATTCCATAATTCTTACACTTGCATGCGGAAAATACAGATTTAACGACCTGGACCTTGGAACCATCGGTGGGCTTCCAAGACTGATGGATATGGGACAGTGCAACGATGCTTACGGCGCGATCAAGGTTGCAGGCGCTCTTGCAGAAGCATTTGGATGTGGGGTAAATGAGCTTCCTCTTTCCATGGTGCTCTCCTGGTATGAGCAGAAAGCAGTTTCCATTCTGCTTACCTTGCTTCACCTTGGAATCAAAAACATCCGTCTTGGCCCGACCCTTCCGGCATTTTTATCACAGAATGTGCTGAATTATCTGGTAGAAAACTTTGGGATCGCTGCGATTACTACGCCAGAGGAAGACTTGAAAACGTTGTTGGGATAAGGAGGATACTCTCATGATCAGAAAAATCATTCATATAGATGAAGAAAAATGTAACGGCTGCGGGCTCTGTGCCCGCGCTTGCCACGAAAGTGCAATTGGAATTATAGATGGTAAAGCAAAACTGCTTCGTGAAGATTACTGCGACGGTCTGGGCGACTGCCTCCCTGCCTGTCCAACAAATGCCATTTCTTTTGTAGAAAAGGAGGCAGCTGCTTACGACGAAGCCGCAGTTCTGGAAAATAAGAAAAAGCTGGAAGCACACTCCCAGCTTCAACAGTGGCCGGTACAGATTAAGTTAGTTCCTATCAATGCTCCATATTTTGACGATGCTGACCTTCTTATTGCTGCAGACTGCACAGCCTATGCTTACGCTAACTTCCATCAGGATTTTATCAAAGGTAAGATTACTCTTATCGGCTGTCCGAAACTGGACTCTGTAGATTACAGCGAAAAGCTCACCGAAATCATCCGTCAGAACAATATCAAGAGTGTTACCATCGTGCGTATGGAAGTTCCATGCTGCGGCGGAATCCAGAATGCAGCCATAAATGCCATGAAAGCCAGCGGAAAATTTCTTCCATGGCAGGTGTACACCATCTCCACAGATGGAAGGATTCTTGCCTGATTTTGCCCCACAAAAATCCGGACTGCTCCACACAGCCCGGATTTTTTATCCCTGTAATCCCTTTGATTGATGAATCATATCTTCCACTACAATATCAAAGATTTCTCCAATGGAATTACAAAATTGAATGTACTCCCATTTCTTTATTCTTCTTTTCTCTTATAACTCCAAAATCATCTTTAACACATTCAGTACGCTGTCCGGACCTGGTTTCTCCAGTACGTATCTGGCGGCCTGCTTGGCTTCCTCGCGGGCAGTAGTAACTGCATAGCTCTTTCCAGCTTCCAGCAGCATGCTCACATCATTGCAGTTATCTCCGAAAGCAACAACCTCTTCTCTCTTCGTAATTCCAAGACGGTTACAAAGTTTCTGAAGAGCATTTCCTTTTCCGGAATGCACATCCACGAAATCCACCCAGTAATCACCGGAAGCCATGATCTGAATCTTATCTCCAAAACGCCGCTTCGCTTCCTCTGCTCCCAGAGCTGCATCCACTTCTTCGTTGTACATGGCAACTTTTGTCATAGTCTCCGGGACATTCAATACATCGTCCACTTCATTTACATGAAGTTTATACCCTTCCCGAAGTTTCTTCACGAAAGCCTGGTCTGCCCGCTCCACATATGCCTGGGCACTACCTGCTGTCATGAAAGAAGCTCCCTCCTGGGCTCTCACATACTCCACAACCTCTTTGAGTATATCGGCAGGAATTGCCATTTTTTCAATAATCTCTCCCTGATAGGAAATGATTCCACCGTTTCCTGCAATAAAATAAATATCATCTTTCACAGGTGCAAACACTCTTTCAATACTGTCATATTCTCTGCCGCTGACAGCCGCAAATACAATTCCCTTAGCCTTCAGCTTTCGGATAATGTCATAAATTTCCGGATTAATATCCATGGTGCCTTCTTTCAGAAGTGTACCATCCAGATCTGATGCGATCAGTTTTATCATAGCTCTACCTCACGTATTCTGATAAAAATCCACCTACTGCCTCACAGAGGATTTCAACATATTTTCTATTCCATAAAAAAGTCCACAGAACTCCCAACCTTTATCTGTCAGAAATCCTGTGGACTATTATACTATGAAAGGAACACTTTATCCAGAGTATGTTAAAAAATCATTCCTGCAAACTGCATAATATGGTTTGTTCTCACGCTTTCAACAGTCCACACAGACCTTCCGGAAAGTTATCAAAAAACGGAACTAAACTTCTCTTCTCAAATGTTCTATTTCTGCTCCTTCTGTACTTCTATAATATTAGCACAATCTTCATAGCCAGACGGAATCCTGTCTGTAATTATCGTAGATCTGTAAAAATCTGCAAAGGTCACAGAACTGATATTGTCAAACTTGGAACTATCGCAGAGCACATAGCACTCCCTGCACTGCTCCATGGCAGCTGCTTTAACTGCCGCTTCATTGGCATCCGGGGTAGTACAGCCACTCTTTCTGGTAAGTCCATTGGTTCCAAAAAAGCCTTTGGTAAAATGATAACCACGAATCGTATTCATAGCCTGATTACCAATTACTGCTTCTGTAGTGCTCTTCAGCTCTCCACCTACAAGAAGAACCTTAAAGCCTCTTCCTGCCAGTGTCTGGGCATGTACCACTGCATTGGTAACAAATACTGCCCTTGTAACCTTAAGAAACTTCAAGATATCCCCAGTAGTAGTACCTGCATCAATATAGACAAAATCCTCATCCTGGATAAGACCTGCTGCATATTTTGCGATCCGGTCCTTCTCCTCCAGCTTCAGTCCCATTTTCTGGGCAACTGAATATTCATATGCAGTTACCCGCTCCTTCAGTTCCACGGCACCACCGAAAACTTTCTCCAGCTTGCCTTCCTTATCCAGTGCGGTAATATCTCTTCGCACTGTTGACTCTGATGTATCTAAAAGATCCTTCACTTCTGTGACAGTAATACTTCCTTTCTCTCTCAGAAGCTCCAAAATGATCTCATGTCGCTGCTGTGTTAACATTCTTTTCCCGCCTTATAATCTGTAACATTGGTTTCCAGAATGATCTTGCGCAGTGGCAGAATACTTCCCGGTGAAACAGAAAGTTCGTCCACTCCCATTGCCAGAAACTCTTTTGTAAGTGACTGGTCAGCACCAAGTTCTCCACAGATTCCAGCCCAGATACCAGCCTTATGAGCATTCTCCACAACCAGGGAGATCATGCGCAGCACTGCCGGGTGATGAGGATCAAAAAACAGGTCGAGCTGAGGATTCTGACGATCAATTGCCATAGTATACTGGCTGAGATCGTTGGTTCCGATGCTGAAGAAATCGACCTCTTTCGCAAGATCATCACTGATGATTGCTGCTGCCGGAGTCTCAATCATAATTCCCTGTTCCGGATTGCCAAACTCTACGCCCTGAGCGGTAAGCTCCGCTTTCACTTCCTCTACGATTCCCTTGATCTTACGCACTTCCTGTACGCTGGTGATCATAGGATACATAATTGCGATCTTGCCAAATGCACTGGCACGGAATAAAGCACGAAGCTGTGTCTTGAAAATCTCCGGTCTTGTCAGACAGATACGGATTGCCCTGCATCCCAGTGCCGGATTCTCTTCATGCTCCATGTGGAAATAATCGCATTGCTTGTCTGCACCAATATCCAGAGTACGGATAATCACTCTCTTACCTGCCATGGTCTGTGCAACCTGTCTGTAAATCTGGAACTGTTCTTCCTCTGTTGGGAAATCTTCTTTCTCCAGATAAATAAACTCACTTCTGAAAAGACCGATTCCACCAGCATCATTCTGAATGACTGTTGCCAGATCCTTGATGTTGCCAATATTAGCGTACAGCATTACTTTCTGTCCGTCAAGAGTAACGTTCTCTTTTCCTTTAAGGGTCAAAAGAAGCTGCTTTCTGGAAAGATCTTCTTCCTGGCGCTTCTTCATCTCTGCCAGAGTCGCCTCATCCGGATCTACATAAAATGTACCGTTTGCCCCGTCTACAATTCCAAGTCTGCCATCCATCTCACTCTCAAGAGACACGGAAGTATTTACAAGTGCAGGAATCGCCATGGTCCTTGCAAGAATCGCTGTATGGGAATTCAAGGAGCCTTTCACTGTAACAAAAGAGAGAACTTTATCCTTATCCAGCTGTACAGTCTCTGATGGCGCCAGATCCTCTGCCACGATGATCTTCGGCTCGTCTGCATCTACAGCCCCTGTCTCTTCTCCATTTAAAACGGTGAGAAGCCGCTCAGAAATATCACGAACATCTGCCGCACGCTCTCTCATATAATCGTCATCCATTGCAGAAAACATCTGCGCGTAATTGTCACCTGTAGTTGCCACTGCATACTCTGCATTTACGCCCTGGCTGCGAATGATATTCTCTACAGATTCATTATATCCATCGTCCTCCATCATCATCTGATGAACTTCGAAGATTGCTGCATTGGCTTCCCCGACTTCTCTCAAGGCCTTATCGTAAAGTCCCTGAAGCTGTTTAATCCCTTCTGCCTTAGCTTTCTCATAGCGCGCCATCTCCTGTTCTGGATCATCAATCTTCACACGCTTAACCTGCTGCTCTTTTTTCTGATATACGCTGATCTTACCGATGGCAATACCACCGAAAACACTTTTTCCATTATATATCTGCATTTTTTCTCTCCCACTTATTTGATCTGCTGACAGGAGACCAAACGCTCCTTACAGCATTTCCCGTTCTCGTGATACTTACCAAAGACTCACGCAAATATCACTTTGACAGGCTGTTTACAAACAAACAGGGACATACTCGCAGGTATGTCCCCTTCCTGTCTTACAGAGTTTCCTGCATGAATTTGCTCACTGCCTCATATGCAGCGTCTTCATCTGCGCCTTCAAATGTAAGAGTAACCTCATCGCCTTTCTTTACTGCAAGTCCCATAATTCCGAAGATTGCCTTACAGTTCATAGCCTTGCCGCCCTTTGCGATCTTGATATCAGAAGAAAAAGCCTTTACTGCTTTTACAAGTTCTCCTGCTGGACGTGCGTGGATTCCTTCCGGGTCTGTTACAACATACTTAAATTCTCTCATGATTCATTCCTCCATTTTTCTTTTTATCTTTGGTCTCTATTGATTTTCTTATTATTTAATTTCTTTATATCGGATTTCACATTCTGTGTCAATCACTATTCACGATTATGTTACTGTTCATGACCTTCACAATAACACGATTATACCTGCATATCTTTTCCAGACATGGGTTACCATTCATTCCGCAGCCAATATTAGAGCCTGTTTGAACATCCATTGTCAGGCATTTTTCTTTTTCAGAACTCCCAGGAGCACTGCGGAAACAACAGTTCCCACTACCAGTGCACTCACATACTGCACTGCATTTCCCATAACCGGAACTACGAAGATTCCACCGTGAGGTGCCATCAGGGTACAGCCAAATGCCATGGACATTGCACCTGCAAGACCAGATCCCACAATACATGCCGGAAGCACATGAAGCGGGTCGGCTGCTGCAAAAGGAATGGCTCCCTCTGTGATAAAGGCAAGTCCCATAATAAAGTTGGTAGGACCAGACTCCCTTTCTTCTTTCGTAAATCTGTCTTTAAAAAGAAGTGTAGCAAGTGCGATGGCGCATGGCGGAACCATACCACCAACCATAACGGCTGCCATAATATCATAGTTACCAGCTGCAATCGCTGCAGTACCAAATACATATGCTGCCTTGTTAAACGGGCCACCCATATCGATTGCCATCATTCCGCCAAGGATCAGTCCAAGAATGATCTTACTGGAGCTTCCCATGGAGGTAAGTCCGTTATTCAGTGCTGTATTGATACCCCCCATGATGGGCTCTACAACAAACAGCATCAGAAGTCCCATGATCAGAATACCAACAACCGGATAAATCAGAACCGGCGCAATCTTCTCAAGGGCTTCCGGAAGCTTCTCACATACCTTACGAAGTCCCAGAATAATATATCCTGCTGCAAAACCAGCTACCAGAGCACCAAGAAAACCTGAAGTTCCGCTGTGTGCCATCATTCCACCCACAAAGCCAAGTGCAAGTGCCGGTCTGTCACCGATTGCCATGGCAATAAATCCCGCCAGAACCGGAAGCATAAAACCAAATGCCACATCACCGATTTGTTTGAACATAGCTGCCGCCGGAGTAATAGACCCAAAATTAGAGCGCTCGGCTACATCCAGGGCATTCATATCTACCATAAGACCATCGATCAAAAAGGCAATGGCGATCAGAATACCACCGCCAACTACAAACGGAAGCATATGGGAAACACCATTCATCAGCTGGGTGTAAATCTTGTGTCCCACACTGCCGCCGGCCTTATTCTGACTCTGTGATGAGGCTGATGCATTTCCGCTGTGATAAACCGGTACGTTTCCAGACATGGCAAGCTCTACAAGCTCATCAGCCTTATTGATTCCATCAGAAACCTGACGCTGAATCACTTTCTTGCCATCGAAACGATCCATGGGAACCTGGGCATCGGCCGCAACGATAATGCAGTCTGCATCCTGAATCTCCTGCTCTGTAAGCACATTCTTGGCTCCGCCAGAGCCTCTTGTCTCAATTTTCACAAAACAGTTCTTCGCCTTGGCAGCCTTCTCAATTCCTTCTGCTGCCATGTAGGTGTGGGCAATTCCTGTAGGACAGGAAGTAACAGCCAGAATCTTAAACTGATCCGCTTCAGCCTCTCCCATATCGGCCAGACGCTCATCTACGCTCTTCTTCTCCTCATCTGCCTGATCAATGATCGCAAGAAATTCCTCTGGTGTCTTCGCTGCACGAAGGCTCTTGGTAAAGTCCTCATCCATCAGCATCATGGAAAGCTTGCTGAGCACATCCAGATGAACATTATCCTCTGTATTTGGCGCAGCAATAAGAAACAGCAAGGTAACCGGCTCTCCGTCAAGAGAGTCAAAGTCAACCCCTCCCGGGATCACCATAGCGGCAAGTCCTGGTTTCTCTACTGCATCACATTTACCATGAGGAATGGCGATTCCCTCCCCGATTCCTGTAGTACTTTCTTCCTCTCTGGCATAGACCTGCTTACGGTACGCTTCCTCATCATTAATCTTGCCACTTCTGGTCATAAGGGAAACCGCTGCATCCAGAGTCTGAGACTTATCTGCTGGGGCAGCATTTAACGAAATACTTCTTACGTCCAGTAAATCTGTGATCCTCATTTCTTCCTTTCCTCCTGATCCTTTCCTGTGATCTGCTGATATACAGCTTCAATCTCTTCTCTGGTAGCAAGATTCTCAGAAAACGCACTGGCACTTCCAGCTGCGATTCCCATGTGGAACGCATATTCATAATCCTGCTTCTCCATATATCCTGCCATAAATCCGGCAACCATGGAGTCTCCGGCTCCAACACCATTAATCAGCTTGCCTTTCGGTGCAGGCTCCTCATAAACGTCTCCATTCTCAGCAATAAGGACCGCGCCCTCTCCTGCCATGGAAATCAGTACATTCACAGCTCCCATCTCCTGGAGTTTCTTACCATATGGGATCACGGACTGGCGGTCTTTCAGTTCTACGCCGAAGATCTCACCAAGTTCATGGTTATTTGGCTTAATAAGAAATGGATGATAGGGGAGAACCTTCATCAGAAGATCTCTCGTCGCGTCCACTGCGATTCTTACGCCTCTGCCGTCCAGCATAGCCATGATCTTCTGGTAGGCATCATCCGGCATGGATGATGGAATGCTTCCGGAAAGGAAAAGTACATCGCCTTGTCCAAGCTCTCCTAACTGCTTCATCAGCAGATCCACCTTATCAGTTCCGATCTTCGGTCCCTGTCCATTGATTTCTGTACCGTCTATACTCTTCAGCTTCAGATTGATTCTGGAAAAGCCTTCCCCTACCTGGATGAAACCATTCCTCACACCCATCTCCTCAAGACGTCTGATAATCTCATCTCCGGTAAATCCGGCTGTAAATCCAAGGGCTGTACTCTCAATTCCCAGATTCATAAGAACTGTAGAAACATTAATTCCCTTGCCTCCCGGCAAAAGCATCTCCGAACTGGTTCGATTGGTAAGACCAAGCTGGAAGTTCTCTACCGACACGATGTAATCCAGTGACGGATTAAAAGTCACAGTGTAAATCATTTCTGCCTCCTGCTTATTTTTGCTTGTTTTTGATTTGTTGTGCTTATTATACTTTCATATACAGTCAAAGTCAATCAATCTTTTTCACAAGATTTTCACTTATGATTTATTACAATTGCACAAATATGAATTATTTTGACTGTTTTTGATTTTTTATATGCAACGATGTGCCAGAGCATGTTCAAAAAAGCTTTCTGCAAGATGTACGTCACAATTTGTGGGAGATTTTGTCCGGATGAGGGCGTCGTAGCAGGCTACGGCAACCGAATTCGGGCGAAACATACCGCAAAGTGGGGCGTACAGATTGCGGGAATGATTTTTCAGACGCGCTCCAGTACAGTGAAAATTAAGTATCTGCCACATTGGCGCAGTATATGACAGATCAGACAGGTCAATATAGCGGTTATTTACTATTGGCTGTACGAATAGTAATATCCATAAATCACAAAAAAATGCAGATATCAGGCTGTGCCCCAACCTGAACCCTGCATTTTTCTGTATTTTATAATGATGGTCAAAATCAGTCATCAAATTCTGTTATTTTAATCAGTTCGAAGCGCTGTCACCGGATCACTTTTAGCAGCTTTTCTTGATGGGATCAGTCCGCCAAGAAGAGTCAGAACCACGCTCAGTCCGATCAGAACTACTGCTGCTACAGGAGGAAGAGCCGCCTTCACATTCACTCCGTCAGCCAGTGACCGGATAATGCTGTTCGCAGGAATGAGAAGAAGCAATGTAATTCCAATCCCCATAGCACCTGCGCAAAATCCGATAATAAACGTCTCCGCATTGAACACCTGTGACACGTTGTGCCTGGAAGCACCAATCGCTCTTAGAATACCAATTTCTTTTTTCCTCTCCAGAACACTGATATACGTGATAACACCGATCATAATGGAAGAAACCACAAGGGAAATCGCTACAAAAGCCACCAGAACATAACTGATAATATTTACAATATTCGTAACTGACGACATCAGCGTTCCCACAAGATCCGTATAAGTGATCACCTTCTCATCCTCTCCTGCCGCTTCCATATCCGCGTTATACTGATCCAGAATACCTACAATTTCTGATTTACTTTCAAAATCCTTTGGATAGATATTAATTCCGCCAGGAACATTTAGATCTGCATATCCAAGCTTTTTCAGATTTCCGTCATAAGAAGAATTTTCAGATGACAGCAGGGACATCATGAGCTCTGAGAGGTCGTCCTCATTCATGTTCATCTGAATTGCTTTTGCAAAAGCCTCCGGATTAATGGAAAGCGCATCTTCCATATTTCCCATGCCGCTTCCCAATCCGCCAAGTCCGCTCATAGCCTGGCTCATGGCAGAAGTAAGACTCGATGATACACTGGTCATCACAGACTGCATTGCCTCCTGCATACCGGAGCTGATATTTCCAATCATCTGCTCCATAGCAGTCTGGATTCCCTTCGTAAGCTGTTTTTCCACCTGTTCCATTATCTCTGTGAATTTTGACTCAATCCCCTTTGCGATCGCATCTGTGAAAGAAGTCATCATGGATTTCATGTAAGTTTCCATTGCCTGGGAAAACTGCGTCTGCACCTCGCTGGTATCCACAAGAGTCATAAGTCCATTCATGAGACGATTCTGCCCATCCTCTGTCTGCATATATTCCAGAAAATAGGTTCCCAGATTAGCCGGATCCGGAAGGGAATTATTCCTGGCATACTCCGGATAAGCAGCTACAACGTCCTGCAAAAGAAGATCCTGTATCTGCTTTGTGGTAATATTCACTGTCACGCTGTTTTTAACCAGATTCTCTGCTTCCTCTTTGATCTGCTGCTGGATTTCCCCCTGACTTAAAAAGGCAAGAATGCTGGCCACATCTGTCTGGGTGATACCATTTGCCTTGGCATACTCCTGATACTGGTTCATCAGCCCCACAGCCACTGCGATCAGTTTTTCCGAAGACATATCCACGTTCACGTTATTTTTCACCAGCTCCTGCAGATCCTTGCACAGACGTTCGTTCATCTCTTTTGATGTCAAATACTGCTTCAATGCTGCCTGCATTTTATCCATATCTGCTTCCGGTTTATCTTTAATGCTTTCCTGATAACCAGTAAGAACCTCTTTCAGCAAAGCAGTTACCTTCTCTTCTGTAAAATCAAACTTCACTGACTTCAGCGCCTGACTCATATCCGGAACCTGGTCTGCCGGAAGATTTTTCAGAATTTCTTCCGGATCAATCATATGGGAAAGATCCAGATCAAGGTCATCCAGCTTGATAAGCTTGGAAAGATCCGGCATACTGCTCTCATCCAGATTTATATTTCCAGCCAGAGCTGACATGTCAGGCATATCCGGCATTTCCACATTCAATCCGGAGGACAGCCCCGAAAGACTGGACAGGTCCATATTAAATCCACTGAGATCTACCTGAAAGGCCTCCTGCAGGGCATCCGCGTTAATGGAAAAAAGGGATTCCATGTCAAACTTACTGTTCTCATTGTCTTCTTTTCCAAATTCCTCTCCGGTAAAAACATTTATCTTTTCATCCGCCAGCTGCTGCTTCACAATTTCACTGGAAGCGGCCTTCTCAATCACATGTTTGGTAAGCTCCGGGGTATAACAGATTCCTGCAGTGAGCATGGAAGCAGTGGCACCTTCCACAGGCTGGACAATTCCCACAATTGTCAGATCTTCTCCGTTTTTCACCAGTTTTTTCATATAAGAGCTGTTGTCTGATTTATCCTTCCAGACCTTATATTCTTCATCATATTCATAATAATCGGTACTGTTTACCAGCTTAAATTTCTTCCCCAGGATTTCATCATAGGTGTATGGACCCTCGTTTTCTGGCGTTTCCACTGCCTCTTCTGCCATAAATTTCTGAACCATATCATCCAGTTCCTTACCGTCCCGAAGCCCAAGAGTGTATTGGAGGAAATCACTGATATCGCCCTGTGAAGTAAGCACCAGTACACATTCTTTATAATTTTCAGGCCATCTTCCCGCTTTCACGTCATATTGATCCTTATAAAGATCAGCATCTTCCGGCATTTCATGAAAAACATCAGTGCTCATGGTAGAAGACATAATGCTGTTGGAGGAACCAGAGCCCAAACCCATAGCCGAAAAAGATTTGTCCGGATTTACCTGTCGGATATTTTTTCCATTTTCCAGAAAAATCTGGGGAGAAACAGAATACGTATACTCCACCGAATTTGCATACTGGGAAATGCTGCTTTCATTACTGTCCAGGTAAACCTTCAGAGACTCCAGATCATTGGAATTCATTTTGGAGAACATATTAGTCACCATCTGGGCAACTCCTACTTCCCTATCCTTTTTCCCACTCTGCGCTGTGGCTGCTCCCATCATCATAGAGGTAAGATCCACTCCTGTGCTTTGTATCTGCAACGGATATTCTGAAAGTGTTTCTTCTTCCATATTTGTAATGTATTTGTCTACACCATTTGATATGGAAAGGATCAGCGCAATTCCGATAATACCGATGGAGCCTGCAAAAGAAGTAAGTAAGGTCCGGGCTTTCTTGGTCTTCAGATTCTGAAAGCTAAGGGAAAGTGCAGTAAAAAAGGACATGGAGGATTTTCCCATATTCTTGTGAACAGGAAGTGCCATGCTCTCGCTGTCTATCACAAACGGATCTGTATCAGAAAGGATCCGCCCATCTTTTACCGTCACGATCCTGGTGGCATAAAGCTGGGCAAGCTCCGGATTATGGGTGACCATTACTACCAATCGTTCCTTTGCGACCTCTTGCAAAAGATCCATAACCTGTACACTGGTATCTGAATCAAGGGCTCCTGTTGGCTCATCTGCAAGTAGAATTTCCGGGTCATTTACAAGTGCTCTGGCAATTGCCACTCGCTGCATCTGACCGCCTGACATCTGACTTGGTTTTTTGTGGATCTGGGCACCAAGGCCTACTTTTTCCAGAACCTCTTTTGCACGGCGTCTCCGCTCGCTTTTTGAAACACCGGAAATGGTAAGGGCAAGCTCCACGTTTGCAAGAACTGTCTGGTGTGGAATCAGATTATAACTCTGAAACACAAATCCTATGGTATGATTTCGATAGGAGTCCCAGTCCCTGTCTTTATATTTTTTCGTAGAAATCCCATTGATGATCAGATCGCCACTATCGTACCGGTCAAGACCACCAATAATATTCAGAAGAGTGGTTTTTCCCGAACCGCTGGGACCAAGAATTGCCACAAATTCATTGTCCCGAAGACTAAGGCTCACTCCGTCCAGGGCACGCTGTACCAAATTTCCTGTTCTGTATTCTTTGTGTATGTCTTTGATCTGAAGCACTTACTACTTCCTTTCTGTCGCATAATAAATGTTTATAACCATTCACCAATTCAAGCAAAATATACCGCAAAGTGGGGCGACGAAGATTTCGATTTTTATGTGAGCCAGATTCACATAAAATACCTTGCGGAATAATATTTGCTGAATAGTTCAAATATTTTTATTATAATCTTAAATTGTGAACATATTGTGTTTTTAAAATAAAACCATTCTCTTGAAATCCAACTATTTCTATCGTATAATAAGAAGATACATTACCGCTTTAGAGAGATGATGCATACAGATTGCGGCTATCGCAGTCTGATATAACTTACTTCAGAAAGGATGAAAAACATGAAGGTTTTACTCTTAAATGGCAGCCCGCGCAAGGAAGGCTGTACGTTCACCGCACTTAGTGAAGTGGCAAAAACACTGAATCATAATGGAATTGATACTGAGATTTTCCAAGCTGGAAATCCGGATACAGATAATGTAAAAGCCGCCGCGGCGAAATTAAAAGAAGCAGATGCGCTTATAGTTGGTTCTCCGGTATACTGGGCTTCCCCATCCGGACAGATCATTGAATTTATGGATAAGCTTTGCTCCATGGCAGGCAAAGACATGCTCCACAAACCAGCTGCAGCAGTTGCTTCTGCAAGAAGAGCCGGCACCACAGCTACTTTAGACGTTCTTCAGAAATATTTCAGCTATCATGAAATGCCTGTTGTATCTGCTAACTACTGGAACATGGTTCACGGAAATACTCCTGCAGAAGTTGCACAGGATGAAGAAGGACTTCAGATCATGCGCTCACTTGGAAACAATATGGCATGGCTTCTGAAATCCCTGGAAGCAGGGAAAGCGGCAGGTATTGCAGTTCCTCAGGCGGAAGATAAGATCAAGACAAATTTTATCCGCTAAATATGGTGCAGTAGTTGTCATGTCTTCACATAAATGAAGCTCCAGAGCATATCTGAAAAAAGCTTTTTGCAAGATGTGCGTCACAATTTGTGGGAGTTTTTGCTCGGATGAGGGCGCCGTGGCAGGCTACAGCAACTGAATTCGAGCAAAATTTCCCACAAAGCGGGCGTGCAGATTGCAAGAATGATTTTTCAAACAGGCTCTGGCTGCACCAGTTTAATAATGTGTGTGACATGGAAGAAGTTCCGTTCGCATACATCAAAAAAAACTTCCAGAGAGGTATTTTATGCTGCAAATAATCGAAACCATCAACACCGCTGTAAATAATTTTATCTGGGGCGTTCCTGCAATGGTCTGTATTTTCGGAGTTGGTCTTTATCTTAGTATCCGCACCAATTTTCTTCAGATTCGCAAATTCCCCTACGCAATCAAAACAACCCTTGGACGTATTTTCCGCAAACGTGACGCATCTGACGGTGCTATCACGCCTTTCCAGGCAGTGTGTACAGCACTTGCAGCCACGGTCGGTACTGGCAATATTGCCGGTGTAGCAGGTGCTATCGCAATTGGCGGTCCCGGAGCCATATTCTGGATGTGGGTTTCTGCACTGTTTGGCATGTGTACCAAATATGCTGAGGTTACTCTGGCGGTACACTACCGCGAGATCAATGCCAACGGTGAACTGGTAGGCGGTCCCATGTATTACATCAAGAACGGTCTTAGCAAAAAATGGCACTGGCTGGCTTATCTGTTCGCAGCATTCGGCGTGCTCACTGTATTTGGTACCGGCAACGCTACACAGGTCAATACTATCACCACTGCCATCAATTCTGCATTGCTGAATTATAACGTGATCAGCGAAAGCGCCGTTTCCACTTCCAACCTGATCATCGGAATCATAATTGCCATTCTGATCGCCATGATCCTTCTTGGCGGAATCAAACGAATTGGCCATGTCACCGAAAAGCTGGTTCCATTTATGGCTCTGCTTTACATTCTTCTCGGACTGGGAGTTATCCTTCTGAACATTCAGAATGTACCAGCTGTATTCGCCTCTATTTTCAGAGGGGCATTTCAGCCCAGAGCTGTAACAGGCGGCATTGTTTTAAGTATGTTCACAAGTTTAAAAAAAGGTGTTTCCCGTGGTATCTTCTCTAACGAGGCTGGTCTTGGTACCGGATCCATTGCCCATGCGTGTGCAGATACCAAAAAGCCTGTAAAACAGGGTATGTTCGGTATTTTCGAAGTCTTTACAGATACCATCGTGATCTGTACACTGACTGCACTGGTTATCCTTTGCAGCGGCGTTGCTGTTGATTATGGAAAAGCAGCTGGCGCAGAGCTTACGATCCTTGGATTTACTTCTACATATGGAAGCTGGGTATCCATTTTTACAGCAGTTGCCATGTGTTGCTTCGCTTTTTCCACAGCAGTCGGATGGGGACTTTACGGTGCCCGTTGCATTGAGTTCCTGTTCTCTGAAAAAGTGATCAAACCATTTATGGTTATTTATTCCCTGGTTGCCATCCTTGGCGCAACTGCCAACCTTGGACTGATGTGGAGCATTGCCGAGACATTTAACGGTCTTATGGCAATTCCCAACCTGATTGCTTTGTTCCTGCTTTCCGGTACAGTTGTGAAGCTGACAAAAGAATATTTTGCCGGTGAGGGCAAAACAAAATAAATATAAAAAGGGACATCGCATGAACCGTTTTGGCTCATGTGATGTCCCTTTCAGATTATTGATCAATCCTTATTCTCTTCCTCGGCAGCTGCATCTGTAGTTGTATCAGCATCTTCGCTTTTCTCTTCCTCACCGATCTCAACTGCATTTTTTTCTTCCTCAGTCTGCTCCTGCACATCCGTAACGCTTACCTTATGGTCATACCATTTGCCCTTTTTACCAATGATTGCCAGGTCAAATTCTTCATCCAGCTTCTCAACTGGAACATTGAATCCATAAACCTCCTCTGTCATGCCATCGCTGTAAGTTACCTTATCAATAGTAGGCTGAATCAGTTCAGCACCGTCTTTCTGTGCATCCTCTGCTGTTCCAAGGAAAACATTCTCAATATTCTTGGAAACGAGAGTGATATGAACGGTCATTTTACCATCCTTTACAGTGAGGGTAGCTCTTCCGTTGCAAGCCTCATTTACATGGAACATACTGCTGTCTGTGTCAAACTCTACACCATAAACACCGTCTTCAAGTTCGCTGTCTGCGGCATTCTCTGCACCATCTGTGGTTTCCTCTGCCTCAGCCTCTGTGGCTTCTGCAAATGCCGGGAATGCAGTTCCTGCTGTCATAGCGGAAATACTTACAGCTGTTAATAAAATGACTAATGAACGTTTCATAATAACTCTCCTTGCTTTTTCTTTATTTACGGTGCACTTGTGTGTACCGTATTTGTTTTATTACTCAAACAGCTGCCCCACAGTGTAGGAGCAGCTGCTTTTGTTCTGTTGCAATAACAATTTATACCAAAATAATTATTTCGCGATGGAATCAATAGCTGCCTGAGTATGAGCTACATAAAGCTGCTCAACAGCGTCAATTCTTCCAAGACCTTCGATCTGGCAGTCAATCTCATCGAAATCTCCAGAAGCCTCGAACATGCTCTTCCAGGAGTCATCATCATCACCAGCCATATCATTGTTTGCATGGTCACCAGCAACAACCATAAGCGGACGAAGGATTACTTTCTTGAATCCGGCATCTTTTACTTTATTGATAACTTCATCACAAGCTGTATCCTCTGGCTCACCTTCTACAGTACCGATGAATGCGTTTGTGAATCCAAGTTTCTCCATCTGGGTCTGCATCTGGTCATATGTAACGTTTGCTGTATGGGAAGTACCATGTCCCATGAATACAAATGCGGTTCCATCTTCTGCAGCTGCTTCCATGCTGTCATATCCAGCTTCTTTTACAGCTTCATCTGTGATTGCCTGAGCAACAGCAGCTTTGTCATCGTTGATAACGGTAGCGTCATCGCCAACCTCACCAAGCATTGGCTCAGCGATTGCTACAGATTCAAATTTATCTTTGTAAGCATCAATAGCTTCTACCATCTCATCGTACTCAGCACCATGCATAAGATGTGTAGGCTGAACTACAAGATTCTTAACACCGTTTGCTACTGCACGGTCAAGTGCCTGCTGCATGTTATCAATCTTCTCATCATCTCTTGCCTGTACATGGTTGATAATGATCTGAGCGGTAAATGCTCTTCTTACAGACCAATCCGGGAATGCTTCTGCAAGAGCATCCTCGATTCCCTTAATATCCTCTGCACGGCTGTCGTTAAAGGATGTACCAAAGCTTACTACAAGAAGCTCATTCTCACCGATCTCGTCCTGATTACGAGGATCATCCTTGGAAGCATCACCTGTATCACGTCCGAAATACTCTGGGCTGGCCTCTTCTCCCTCTACAAGCTCTTTCTGAGCATCTGTAAGGGCATCCCATGCTTCTTTAGCTTCCTTGCACTGCTCATCTGTATCATCTGTTCTCTCCTGAACATAAATAGCATCGATAAGTGCTGCTACTTTATCAGCCGCTTCCTTATCTGCATCTGCAGTGTCATCAGCTGCTTCTGCATCGTCTGTTGTCTCAGCATCATCAGCTGCTTCAGCATCGTCAGCTGCCTCAGCATCATCAGCTGTCTCAGCATCGTCTGTTGTCTCCTCTGCTGCTTCCTCTGTCTCTGCAAATGCAACAGTTGCTGTTGCTGCTGTCATGCTTGCTGCCATAGAAGCTGCAAGAAGGATTGCTAATAAAGATTTTCTTTTCATTTCTTTTTCCTCTTTTTTTTTGTATTTCCGGATAGAATCACGTATAAAGAATCCCATGGGAAATCTATCACCAATCTCCCATTGCATAAAAACAGCCGCATTTTCTGCGACTGCACACATTCTCATATACACACTTTTCTTCCAAAAAACATTCAGGAAATATTCATGTATCGTTATGAGAATACAGGTTCTGTGTACCGCAGACCTAAGATTCCACGCCAAGGCAGTTCTCCTGACTTCGGTCAACACTGCTCCCCCTTCCCGGTTTCCCAGTGGGCTCTGAAGCAGTTCCCTTACACAGTGACGGCATCGTTCCGGACTCTCACCGGATTCTCTTTTGCGCATCATGTTCATGATGCAACCTTCGCGCTATAACCATTATACATATTCGACTCGGATATTTAATATGTACCATATTATTATATATTTTTTATGAACTTTTTATGTATTTTTTATGAACTAGAGTATGTTTGAAAAAGGCTTTCTGCAAGATGTGCGTCACAATTTGTGGAAGATTTTGTCCTGATGAGGGCGCCGTAGCGGGCTACGGCAACTGAATTCGGGCAAAATATACCGCAAAGTGGGGCGTGCAGATTGCGGGAATAATTTTTCAAACAGATTACTATTCACTCCGTTCATAGCAACACGCTTCGCGATACACAGGAATCATGCTTTCGCATGGTTTCGCGCCGCAATTCTCAGGTTTTCTGTGAATTACTTATTGACAAATACCCCGCCAGGGTATATATTGGTTTCATCAAATACATACCCCTAAGGGGTATATAAGGAAAGGAGTCCGCCTATGACAGCTGATTATAAATCCGAATCCTGCTGCAGCCACACCGCAGCCGATCCTGCAACTCTTTCCAGCCAGGAACCTACCAAGAAGGTCTGTTCCTGCTGTTGTACCAAGCACACCGATCGTTCCGAAGCAGAGCGCAGGAAGCTGGTAAACCGTCTGAAACGTATTGAAGGCCAGATAAGGGGGATTATAGGAATGCTGGAGAATGACGCTTACTGCAACGATATTCTTATTCAGTCAGCAGCTGTAAATGCTGCTGTGAATGCATTTAATAAGGAACTTCTCGCCAATCATATCCGAACCTGTGTGGCAAGAGATATCCGTGATGGTAAAGACGAAACCATTGATGAGCTGGTTGCAACTTTGCAGAAGCTAATGAAGTGAGATACCAGCGCATTCCGAATGTGTACCTGCCTGCGGAGGTACGAATGCGCAGAGCAATCCGTTGGTATCGAAACACTGTATTCGAAGGAGGAATTTATTATGGAACAATACAACGTCACCGGCATGAGCTGTGCAGCCTGCAGCGCCCGTGTGGAAAAAGCGGTAAACAAGGTTCCGGGAGTTACTTCCTGCTCCGTAAGCCTGCTTACCAATTCCATGGGAGTGGAAGGAACTGCCTCAGCCTCTGCCATTGTCTCAGCTGTAGAAGAAGCCGGATACGGCTGCAGCCTGAAGGGTGCTTCCGGTCAGACGGAATCCGTTTCCGATGCTGAGAAAGCCTTGGAAGATCACGAAACGCCACTCCTCAGGAAACGGCTTATTGCCTCAGTAGGTTTTCTTCTGGTGCTGATGTACTTTTCCATGGGACACATGATGTGGGGATGGCCGCTGCCATCCTGGTTTGATGGCAACCATATCGCCATGGGACTTGTACAGCTGCTTCTTGCAGGAATCGTCATGGTCATCAATCAGAAATTTTTCATCAGTGGCTTCAGGAGTCTGTGGCACCGCTCTCCGAACATGGATACCCTGGTAGCTCTCGGCTCCATGGCCTCCTTTGTATGGAGTGTCTACGCCCTGTTCGCCATGACCAGAGCCCAGGTTGACGGCAATTCCGAACTTGTCATGCACTACATGATGGAATTCTATTTCGAATCTGCCGCTATGATCCTGACCCTGATCACCGTTGGAAAAATGCTGGAAGCCCGTTCCAAGGGCAAGACCACGGATGCCTTAAAAGGTCTTATGAAGCTTGCTCCCAAGACTGCCGTTGTCATCCGAAACGGCCAGGAAGCCACCGTTCCCATTGACCAGGTTGTAAAAGGTGACACCTTTGTTGTTCGCCCTGGTGAAAACATCCCGGTGGATGGTGTGATTATCGAAGGCTCCAGTGCAGTCAACGAATCTGCCCTTACAGGTGAGAGTATCCCTGTTGACAAAGCTGCCGGAGATCTTGTCTCCGCAGCCACAGTCAACCAGTCTGGTTTCATCAAATGTGAAGCTACCCGCGTTGGCGAAGACACCACCCTCTCCCAGATCATCAAAATGGTCAGTGATGCTGCAGCCACCAAAGCTCCTATTGCAAAAATCGCAGACCGTGTTTCCAGTGTTTTCGTACCTGCTGTTATCACCATTGCAATTATAACAACTATTGTCTGGCTGCTTACCGGTCATGAGGCTGGCTACGCCCTGGCAAGAGGAATTTCCGTTCTGGTCATCAGCTGCCCATGCGCCCTTGGTCTTGCCACTCCGGTTGCCATTATGGTTGGAAACGGAATGGGTGCCAAAAACGGTATCCTTTTCAAAACAGCCGTCTCCCTTGAGGAAGCCGGAAAGGTTCAGATCGTAGCCCTTGACAAAACCGGAACCATCACAAACGGTCAGCCGGAGGTTACTGACATTTTCCCTGCAGACGACGTATCTGAGAACGATCTTCTCACCCTTGCCTACGCCCTTGAAAAAAAGAGCGAGCACCCTCTTGCGAAAGCCATTCTGGAAAAAGCTGCAAGCCTTGGTCTTACAGCCCAGGAAGTCACAGAATTCCAGGCTCTTCCCGGCAATGGACTCTCTGCGAAGCTTGGCGCTTCCACGCTTATCGGCGGAAGCATGAAATACATCAACACTCTGGCAGCTGTCTCTCCGTCTCTTATGAACCAGGCCGAGAAGCTTGCCGAAGCAGGAAAAACTCCTCTTCTTTTCGCAAAAGATGGAAAACTTCTTGGAATCATTGCAGTTGCTGATGTAATCAAACCGGACAGTGCACAGGCGGTCAAAGAGCTTCAGAATATGGGTATCCACGTAGTTATGCTTACCGGAGACAACAAGCGCACGGCCAGAGCCATCGGCGCACAGGCAGGTGTTGACCAGGTTATTGCAGGCGTCCTTCCAGATGGAAAAGAGAGCGTCATCCGCTCCCTGAAGGAAAAAGGCAAGGTTGCCATGGTTGGCGACGGAATCAACGACGCACCAGCCCTTACCAGAGCAGATATTGGTATTGCCATCGGTGCCGGAACGGATATAGCCATCGACGCAGCAGATATTGTCCTTATGAAAAGCCAGCTTTCCGACGTGCCAGCTGCTATCCGTATGAGCCGCGCTACTCTTCGCAACATCCACGAGAATCTCTTCTGGGCGTTCTTCTACAATGTAATTGGTATTCCGCTGGCTGCCGGCGTATGGATTCCAATTTTCGGATGGACCTTGAACCCGATGTTCGGCGCTGCTGCCATGAGCCTTTCCAGCTTCTGTGTAGTTACCAACGCGTTGAGGCTGAACCTGTTTAAAATTCATGACGCAGTTAAAGATAAAAAAGTCAAGAATCCGGTTTCCATAGAATCCAATTCTGGAAATATTGCTGATTTCTCTGAAGCATCATCTGCTGTTTTCTCAAAATCATTCAATGCAGATAAAACTTCAGATGCAGAACAAACGATTAATAACAGCTGCAAGCTTTTGAACGAATGCAGCGATATTAATAACAATACTAACAAAAAGGAGAATAATACCATGGTAAAAGTGACAGTTAATGTAACAGGAATGATGTGCGGACATTGCGAAGCACACGTAAACAAAGCAATCCAGGAAGCATTTGGGGTACAGGATGTTGTATCCTCCCATGATGCCGGAACTACTATTTTCTCAGCACCAGAGAAAGTGGACGAGGACAAAGTCCGCCAGGTGATCAAAGATGCAGGCTATGAAGTAACCGGAATTACACAGGAGTAATTTATATTAATGTTAATTTTTCACGAATCTTCATCCTTGCATTGAAATTCTATTAATTTTTCAGTATAATGATTTCGATACGGGTCTCACAGTGAGACTCCTTTGAGAGCATAATCCGTTGCTGAACAAGCTTTGAACAGCAACTATAGTCTCAACCATTTAAAGGAGGAATTATATTATGGCAACATGGAAAAATCTTGACACACTTGATTCTTTTGGCAAACTGAAAGAGCTTAAGAATCACGTAGACATTGCGGCAGCTCTGTCTGGTGAAGAAGGTGGCAAGCGTGTAGCTGATTATAGTACACCAATGGCAGCTGGTCTTTCTTACAACTATGCAGCCAAAGAAGTAGACGAAACCGTTTTATCCGCACTTGCGAAACTGGCTGACGAGGCACAGCTGATCGACAAATTTCAGGAATTATATAATGGTGCAGTGATCAACACCGGAGAGAACCGTATGGTTCTTCATCACCTTGCACGTAAGCAGCTTGGTAACCCGGTTGTTGTAGATGGTGTAGACAAACGTGAATTCTACGTTGCCCAGCAGAAAAAAGCTGCTGATTTTGCAAATAAGGTTCATGCTGGTGAGATCACCAACGAAGCTGGTGAGAAATTCACCACAGTCGTTCAGATTGGTATCGGCGGAAGTGACCTTGGTCCCCGTGCTCTTTACATCGCACTGGAGAACTGGGCGAAGGCCAATAACACATTCAAGATGGAAGCGAAGTTCATCAGCAACGTTGACCCGGATGATGCAGCTGCAGTACTTGCTTCTGTAGACCTTGCACACTCCTTATTCATCGTTGTATCCAAATCCGGTACAACCCTTGAGACACTGACCAACGAAGCATTTGTAAAGGATGCCCTGACAAAAGCAGGTCTGAATCCTTCCAAACACATGCTTGCCGTTACAAGTGAGACTTCCCCTCTTGCAAAGAGTGAAGATTATCTTACCGCCATCTTCATGGATGACTACATCGGAGGCCGTTACTCTTCTGTTTCCGGCGTAGGCGGAGCAATCCTTTCCCTGGCATTCGGACCGGAAGTATTTGCTCAGCTCCTTGAAGGTGCTGCAGCTGAGGATCAGCTTGCAACAAACCGTGACCTTATGAAGAACCCAGATATGCTGGATGCCCTGATCGGTATCTATGAGAGAAATGTGCAGGGATATCCTTCCACAGCCGTTCTTCCATATTCACAGGCATTAAGCCGCTTCCCGGCACACCTTCAGCAGTGTGACATGGAGTCCAATGGTAAAACCGTAAACCGTTTCGGCGAGCCGGTTAACTACGTAACAGGTCCGGTTATCTTCGGAGAGCCAGGAACCAACGGTCAGCATTCCTTCTATCAGTTATTGCATCAGGGCTCTGACATTGTCCCGCTTCAGTTCATCGGCTTTAAGAACAGCCAGCTTGGCGTAGATGTTGACATTGAGAACAGCACCAGCCAGCAGAAGCTCTGCGCTAACGTGGCAGCTCAGATTGTTGCATTTGCCTGCGGTAAAGAGGATGAGAACCTGAACAAGAACTTCAAGGGTAAACGTCCGTCCAGCATTATCATCGGTCAGCAGCTTACCCCTGCTTCCCTGGGTGCATTGCTTGCTCACTTTGAGAACAAGATCATGTTCCAGGGCTTCGTATGGAATCTGAACAGCTTCGACCAGGAAGGCGTTCAGCTTGGTAAAGTTCTTGCGAAACGTGTACTTGCACACAATACAGACGGTGCTCTTAAGGTATTCAGCGATCTTCTGAACATCTGATCTTTCAAACAGGCTCTAAAGCGTGTCTGAAAAATTTACGGCAGCCCGGGAATTTCCGGGCTGCCGTTTTTTTATGCTACATACTATAAAAACAGACCGCAGAGATCCTGTATTTCCATAATCTTCTGCGATCTGACATTTTAGAGCGTGTTTGAAAAAGGCTCTAATACATCGAATATTAAGTAACTGCCATATTGACTTGTCTTGCAAAGAACCTTTTTCAAACCATTAATATACTGACACTCAGGCAACCTGCACGCCCCAGATTTTCTTTGTTTCCAGGCCTCTGCCAGGCTTTCCTGTTACACAGATGCTCTTATTTCTCCAGTTTCCAACACCATTATCCGAGAAACAGATTCCAGCACCATCTGCAGTCTTTTTCACCTGAATCTTCATTTCCAGATTCCGTACCTTGCCATACATCAAACTGGTCTTTACAAGCTCATCCAGATCTTTTTCCAGCTGTGCTTTATCCATATACACGCTAATCTTTTCCTCCGCCAGCTCTGCTTCCAGCCATTCCTGACCTGGGGTAAAATATTTCTGTCTTATCTTTACAAATTCTTCTATAAAACTGTTAAGCTCTACTTTCTCATTTCTCTGTAATATCTTTCTCATAAAAAAAGCCCCCTTGCTTCAAAAGACGTTACTGTTCGCTTTCTTCGCAGCAACTCAAAAATGTCATTCTTTTTTCCTTTTATGAAAGATATTATAGCTGCCCATGTTAAATTCTGTGTATTGCCAATGTTAAACATATTTAAAATAATTATAACGATTGTAAAGAGCAATATTAAAGTATCTTTTTTATAAAAAATCCGCAGTCCGTTATCATCAATACGAACTGCGGATTTTTCACCAAAAGGCCGCGAGCCAGGGACTTTGGGGATGCGCTTTAAATTTTCCAGTACCCCGTACCACAAACAGCGCATTCAACCAGAGAACCGTCTTCTCTACTGAAAATTGTTTTCGCTTCTGTACTCCCACATTGTGGACAGCAGTTTCGCGCATTCTCCTCGCATCCTCCACCGGACACATTGTCCAACTCATCATCTGAAAGCTCTCTTTTTGTTATTTCGTCTTCCATCAAAAATATCCCTCCATCCAAAATCAATTAATTCTGTGTTTTGGTGGAAGTAGGATCCCAGTAGGTTGCACCGCAGCAGGCGCAGGTTACATAGGTGCAGCCATAAAGTGGCTCTCTGGAAGAAGCCTCCGTACTTCCGCATTTCGGGCAGCTGTATCCTACGTCGCAGGAATCACCGCCTGTTACATTGTCCAGCTCATCATCTGAAAGTTCCTGGGTTACCGGGTGTAATCTGGCATACATTTCTTCTGCCTGTGCAGCATCAAGCTCCATGCCGTTTTCCTTCGCCAGTTTCTGAAGTTCTTCCACAGATCCGGTTCCCTTTGCAGCTTTTAAAACTTCCTTTGTCATTTTGTTCTCTGCCATAGTCAAGATTTACAGCCACCTTTTCCCCGGCAGGTCCACTCCATATGTATCTGCGGTCTGCATCATGCCTGAAAAAATGTGCTCTAAATTTCCATTAAATATCAGTACCCGGATTATAAGCAATTTCCGTATAATTCTCATATTCCTGCAATGCACTGACAGTTTTCTCATAATATCCCTGTCCGAAAAACACACATTTGGAGGGATCTGCCCCCAGTTTGTCCCCGGTCAGCACAATTGCCAGTGCCCGGCATCCTCCCGCACAGTATTTGAAATACTTACAATTTCTGCATTTTCTGTCGTGCTCCCGGATTTTGTCCACAGTCGTACATACCTCACACAGATACTGGCTGGCACTTAGCAGATGCTTCAGAGATTCCTTTTTCACATTGCCAGGGATATCCCCATTCAGTTCGTAGGTGCCAGACAGCTGATGACAGGGAAATATATTTCCATTAGCAGCAACTGCCACCATGCCTCTGACCCCCTTGCATACTGGAAGCGAATCCCTGTATTCCTTTTCCCGGTACAAAACAGGAATCATCCCATAACTGCCAGATACAGGATACAGACGCAAAAACTGCCAGATGATCACATCCATTCTGCAGCCCGTTTTCATATATGCACTGGCAAATTCCAGCATTCTGTCATAATATTCCGTCAGTCCCAGAGCAGCATCACCTGCATTTTCCTTCCACCTTGGGGCCTCCGATGTGCGGATGATGCGCATTTTCCACACCCCAAGGCTGTCCATAAGCTTCGCTGTTTCCAGAAGCGTATCCAGATTGTGTCTGTGCACATTTGTCTGAATCATTACTGGAAAATCATTTGCCCTGCACAAACGGATGGCCCGGATTGCATCCTCCTCAGCTCCTTTTCGTCCACGAAGCCAGTCATGATGTCCGATTCCGTCAAAAGAGATCTTCATTAAAGGACGGATTCCTCTTTCCTTCATCTGGTCCAACACTCCCTGCCTGAGAAAATAGCCGTTGGTATTGATCTCTTCTACATACATTCCTCTTTCATAAATTCCCGTCAGGATGTCCATAAAATTCCTGTGAAGCATCGGCTCCCCGCCTGTGATGGTAAATGCATTTACCCCACATTCCCTCGCCTCATCCAGAAATTTTTCTGCTTCCTTCAGGAGCCACTCGCTCATGGATGGGGCATTGTCAGCTGCATTAAAGCAGTGAAGACAATTATAGTTACACTTCCCGGTTATCATCCAGTTTACTTTTGGAAAATACCGGTTCTCGCAATGTCTGTATTTCTGCCAGTCTGTCAGATTCTCTTCCCCTCTGCAGGGATGAATAAAGCCTCTGGCTGCCATAGTTTCCAATAAATCATCCGCCTCCTGCTCCCTTTTTCCGTCACAGGAACGCAAAAGCTCAAATTCTTCTTTTTTCAGCCCTTTGGCATATGGACTTCCCTTCCGGTAATATGCATAGGGAACCTGCTGCCAGGAGCGTAAGGCAATCCGGGAATCAAGTATATATCGCATAAAATATCCCCTTATCTCTTTTTATTACAGCGCATCCAGACGCTGCCGTTTTACCAGTTCTGCAAAAAAGCCGTTTTTCTCTAACAGTTCTTCATATTTTCCATCTTCAATGATTTTCCCTTTATCCAGCACAAGAATTCTGTCACACTGTTTAATAGTAGAAAGCCGATGGGCGATTACAATTCTGGTACACTTCAGACCATCCAGGGCTTCTGACACTTTTTTCTGGGTCAGATTGTCAAGGGCACTGGTGGCTTCATCAAGCATAAGAAGCCTGGGTTTTTGTGCAATAGCCCGGGCGATCATCAATCTCTGCTTCTGTCCTCCGGAAATTCCGCCGGAGCCTTCAGAAATCATTGTATTCATTCCCATAGGCATTTTCCGGATATCCTCTGCAATACCCGCCAGTTCTGCTGCCTCCCAGGCATCCTTCTGTGTCAGCCATGGCGCCGAGATCACAATATTGGAATAAATATCCCCCTGAAAAAGCTTACCATTCTGCATGACTACGCCAATCTTCTGCCTGAGCGATTTCAGATCAATTTTATCAAGATCTTTTCCGTCATAATAAACGGCTCCCTTCATAGGTTTCTCAAATCCAAGGAGCAGACGCATAAGGGTGGACTTCCCGCAGCCAGTCTGGCCTACAATCGCCACATACTGTCCCGGGTGGATTTTCAAAGACAGGTCATCCAGTACAAGAGGCATGTTTTCGTTGTACCGGAACGATATATGATTCAGCTCGATCCCGCCTGAAATCCCTGTAATCACCTGTTTTCCGCTGGAAACCTCGGGCACTGTCTCAAAAAGCGGCTTTACCATTTCCAGTGTAGGCCTTATCCTTGCTACTGTAAGAGCAATTCCTGCCAATGACAGAAAAGCTCCGGATACCATGCCGTATGCAGTATTAAAAGCATAGTAATCCGCTACGGAAACGCCAGACCGGATTGCTGCGTAATACATCACAATAGTACCCGCAAGAGAAATCCCTGTACTGATCACAGCATTTATTTTAATAAATACAGGAGGATTATATTTAAGTTTTGCTTCTTTGGCATATAAATCTCCCCATCTTGCAAAAGCCCTTTTCTCAGCCCCTGAAAGCTTTATTTTCTGGACACCAGTGATCATAGCGTATGTCATTCCATTTTCTTTTCCTGCAAGCTCCATCTGTCTTCTGGAAATTCCCATCTGTACCAGGGAAGAAATAACAGAAAACGCAACCGTCACCGCTACAATAGTCAGCGCCGGTGCCACAAGTGCCGGAGCAAACGCAAAAATCTGTGAGATATAGATAAGGGAAAAAACGGAAGTAATCCCTGTTGTAAATACGGTAGATACCAGCATATTGCAAAGTGAGTTGATCTGGCTGGCACGGCTGGACAACTCACCTGCGCTGTACTTTCTGAAAAAACCTGCCGGAAGGGACATTACCCTCATCATGGTTGCAGCCTCTACAGACAAGCTCAGCTTCGTTTCCACCCTGGCAGTTACCATCGCACTTACTGCCTCAAAAAGCAGGCTGCTTATTGCAGTACACACCATAAAAACCGAAATCGCAAAAAACAGCTGCATGCTTCCAGAAGGCAGAACCTCCGAAAAAATAAGCTGGTTGATCTTCGGTGTCAGCATCCCCACAAAAGTCACTGCAAGTGCGGCAAGAACCATCATCCCGTAATCAGCCCCGGAAAGTGTCTCCATTATGTATTTCGCCAGAGAAGGGATTCCCATCTTTTTCATGGGAAAAGGTTTATAAAATGCAAGGGCCTCTTTTTCAAACAAATCTTCATTTCCATGGGTTATCTTTCTTCTTTTTCCAGCTTCAATGTCATAATAGCTGTAACCAGACACTTTTCCGGGAAGAAGAGCTACGATCTTTCCGGTTTCTTTCATAACGCCCAGCATGGCACCAATTGCATCCTTATACCAGCCTTTTTCCAGATAAACCGTGCGGCGCATGATTCCATAGGGGCGCATAAGGTATTCCAGCTGTTCATTCATATCCTCAATGGAATCCGGAACCTCCCTGCTTTTTACATGGTAAAATTTCAGGATCTCATCGATTTCATTCTTGGCAACAATACGGTCGTCATTCAGCGAGGCAAGCACCTTCTCCCCCATAACGGCACCTGCCATTTTCACAAAAGAATCTGCGAAAGCATCGTCATCGCTCTGCTTTCTAAGTTTTATCTGTTCGTCAAACCAGCCCAATGCTTCCGCCTCCTATTCATTTGATACCAGCATAGTGTACATTCCGCCGGCTCTCATAAGTTCTTCATGTGTTCCCCGCTCCACGACTCTGCCTTCATCCAGCACAATGATCTCATCGCAGTCCCGGATGGTAGAAAGTCTGTGTGCGACCACAATACAGGCAACACCTCTGTCCTTTATAGATTTCACCACATTGTATTCTGTTTTTGCGTCAAGTGCACTGGTGGCTTCATCCAGAATAACAATGGTAGGATCCTGTGCCAGAACTCTGGCAATTTCCATTCTCTGGCGCTGTCCGCCTGAAAAATCCTTTCCGCCTTCTGTCAGCCTGTACTGATAACCTCCCTCACGCATCATAATATCATCGTGAAGCTGTGCATCCCGTGCAGCCAGGATCATTTCAAAGTCTTCGATGGAATTGTCCCACATTTTAATATTGTTCGCTATGGTGTCCTCAAACAGGATAATGTCCTGATCTACCACAGCCAGGGAACCGGTAAACACATTCCGGTCTATCTCTGATATCTTTTTACCGTCAAAAAGGATTTCGCCGCTCCATGGGGCATACAGACCTGATATCAGTTTGGACAAAGTGGATTTGCCGCAGCCGGAAGGTCCAACAAAAGCGACTCTGCTACCCGGCTTCAGGGACAAATTGAAATCCCTTATCAGCGGCTGGGCAAGCCTGGAGTAGCCGAATGTGACATTTTTCAGTTCAATGTGACCGGATAATTTTCTGTACTCCTCTTCCGGACTGGATTCTGTTTGCAACAGGCTTTCCGAATGATTTTTCAAACAGGCTTCAGGCTCTTTCCCATCTGCTTTTCCCCATATAACGTCTTCCGGATAATTCATAATATCCTCGACACGCTCCATATCCGTACGCATTTCCTGTAAAGTCTGACCTGCTGCGATGAGACTGGCTGCCGGAGCCATAAACGAATTCAGAAAGCCTTGAAATGCCAGGATCATACCCACAGTAAACCTTCCCTGCATTGCAAAAAACACTCCTGTCATCAGAACTGCTGTGTTGCACAGAGTACTGATAAGCCCGGGAAGAAGTCCCAGCACACTGTTCAGTTTCCGGAATTTTACTGCTCCTGTATTGGCTCCGGCCTGATAACCTGCCCATTTTTCAAAAAAGCCATTTTCTGCGCCGGTAGCCTTAATGGTTTCGATCATCTCAATACCAGCCACGGCTGCACCTGCAAGTTTGCCTGCATTTTTCAGCTGGACACGGGCAATGTTTACCCTTTTTTTCGATATTATGTTAGAAAGAAGCAGATTCAGAAATACAGAGGTTACACCCATCAGCGTAAGAACAGGACTGTACCTTATCATAACCACCAGATAAAAAATCATCATCAGCGAATTCAAAACCAGCGGCGCAAACGTATTCACCAGCCCTTCTGCAACAGAAGCATTGGTATTCTTGCGTACCTGAATATCCCCTGCCATGCGCTGTGAAAAAAATTCTACAGGCATTCTCAGTATTTTCCACATAAAGGTGGCATTTCCAACCATATCCAGCTTTCCATTGATCTTCAGGGAATATACCTGCTGAATCCACATAACAGTCAACTGTACCACTCCCATGAGAATCATTCCTATGAGAAAAGGAAATACCCAGTCCGGATTCTCTCCGGTCAGCAGCCGATCCATAAAAATACGGGAAAAAGCAGGATTTATAATGCCGATCAAGGAAGAGATCAATGTAGTAAGGACAACAAACGCAATCGCTGTGCCTGTGCCTTTTAAGCGTTTTTTCGCATAACGAAGTACCGAGGCTGGCTTTCCCCCTGGCTCAAAATTCTCAGAAGGCTCAAACTGCAGACTGATTCCGGTAAAAGATTCGTCAAAAGCCTCCATTGAAACTGCATAGGTTCCTTTGGCAGGATCATTTATAACAGCTTTATTTCCTCGAAAGCCATCCAGTACCACGAAATGATTAAAATTCCAGTGGATGATACAGGGAAAACGACCTGTTTTCTTCAGATCTTCCGGTTCATAGCGGTATCCTTTGGCTGTAAGCCCATAGCTTCTTGCAGCTTTCAGTACATTTTTTGCACTGGAACCGTCACGGGATACGCCGCAATCGAAGCGAACCTGCTCCAATGGAATCCACTTCCCATAGTAGGCAAGTATCATGGCAAGACTTGCTGCACCGCATTCCAGAGCCTCCATCTGCATGACTACAGGAACCTTCGCCACCCCTTTTGTGATCGGCTGTTTTACTTTTTTCTCAGCACTCATTATGGTCACCTCAATTTATTACAAATGACATAGGTGACACCCGGTTCGTAACAAGCTCTACCTTGTAGATTCCGTCTGCCAGCCCTGTATGGATGGTTGCTGTGTATACGCTTTCATCCACTGCAAAAGCAGCACTTTCCAACTGTTCCTCTTTTAGCTTCACAGGGATTTCGGATATCTCCGCAATTTCATATTCTTTCCCATCTATATACACTGGAGTTCCTTTTTTGACATTCCGGATATCTGTTTCTTTTATATAACATGTGATTTTTCCTGCTTTTGCAGTTCCCACAGTCTCTGTTTTGGTATCAAGATGACCGAATATCCCCCACACGCACACCCCGGCCAGCAGTATGATGACAGCCGCCAGAATCATCCATATGCCCGGGTTTGCCATCCGGATATAATCGTTCAGCTGCTCCGGGGAGGAAATCCGGTCCAGACTTTTTTTCCGAAATATCTGATCACTCATAACCTGCAGCCTCCTTTTTGCTTATAGTTATTATCTTTCATTTGTCTTGCGTCCCCGCTTTAACTCTATCCTGCATCTCTGTTTTAACTCTATCCTGAAAGCGATTTCTATATACACAATTATTTCCGTCTGTTAATATACCCAAGTTCCCAGAATGCCACTGCACTTGCGGCAGCCACATTTAAGGAATCCACACCGTGAGACATGGGAATTTTCACTGTATAATCGCAATCTGCAATCGTCTGTGAGGAAAGCCCGTCTCCCTCTGTTCCGAGAACAATAGCCAGCTTCTCTTCTGCTTGAAGTGTCTGGTTGTCAATTCCCACAGAGTCATCACGCAATGCCATGGCAGCTGTTTTAAACCCCATATTTTTCAGCAGCTGCATTCCCTCTCCGGGCCAGGCAGTTTTTTTCAAAAGTGTTCTGCATTTTAAATCCATTTTCCAATTCCGTTTTCGTTATTTATTCTACTTGTAATTGTAAGAGAATATGGATGAAAATGCAATATATTTGTCCTCAACAGGCAGATTTTTAGAAAAATACAAAAAAAGCCCCGAAAACCTTATAATCACTGTGAAACGTAGTGTTTATAAGGCTTTCAGGGCCTTTAAATACTTAAATTCAGACTTATTAAAATAATAGAATGAAAACTTAAGTTAATGGATTATTTACCCATCTGCTTTGCAAAGTCATTTGTGAACAGCCTTTATTTATATGGATTTGCGCGGTTCTGCCCATAAAGCTTACGCAAATTTGACGCAACTTACTGAATAAACTGGGGGTTCTGAACTTATTCTAATTCGGAATGGATCCGGCTCTTTTTTTCATACCTACCAGCCAAACGCATCACGAATCAGTGCCCCCGTTTCCCCGTCTATGTAAAACAGTTCCTGTTCGTCCGGGGAATCTTTCCACTGGTAAGGGCAGCGAAAGCTCCAGACAGGTCTGTATGTGATTCCGTCTACGGTTTCATCAATATAGTATTCCAAACATATTTTTGTAACTGGAATCGTGGTAGATTCTGTTTCCTCCGCAGTGTCCTGTTCCGTGAAGAGACCAATTTTGCCTTCTTTTACATATTGTTCCACTGACTTCATAATTTCTTCCATTGGAAGCATAGTAACTGTTTCTTCCACTTTCAACTGAAGCGGAATCGGTATGTTGAAATAACAGTCTTTAGGCGCAGGGCCAAAGCCTGCAGTTTCCAGATAACCATGCTGAGAAAGCCCGCCCACCGGGATCCCATTCAACAGAATCTCTGTATCGTAATAATCATATCCCTCCGTCATGTTGCTGATTGATTTTCTTACATACTGCTGTTTCCGGATCATATTTCTCATTCGCTCCCGTAGCATCTGAAGGATTTTCTGAGTCTGTTGTTTCCTGTGTACTCTCTTCCGTAGAATCCGAAATGGGTTCTACACCAGTATCTTCCGCCTGCATCTTTCCTTCTTTTCTGTATTTTTCTATAATATCCCGTACTTCATCATTTAACGGAAGGGTTACTGTAAGGGTCTGCGGCGTATATCCTCTGTAAGCATCCTCCGCAGGCAGTGCATAAGCCAGCATTCCTTCTGAATCTGTAAAAGAACCAGTTTTAAAAATCTTTCTGAAAGCTTCATCATCTTTCCAGGTGTAATAGATCCTGCCGTTATAATCCGGATATGCCTGAATAGTCATGGAAACCTCTACCTGGGAATCTTCATTTAATATTTTCTCTGTCAAAGCATCATCATACAGGGTAATATGTCCATAATAGAGATCTTCCCCGTCTATCTTATTCAAAGTTGCAAGTGCATCTTCTCCATTCACTGTCGCATGGTCACGGCAGCTGAGCGTATAATTCTCCACCGCCCCGGAAGGCTCTCCAAGAAAGCTGAAACCGCTGCCATCAAAATACGCTTCTGTAACAGACAGCATAGACTGGTTCCAATCCCTCTCCTTTGGCGTTATATGATAAGAAGTCACATCTTCCACATTTTCTGCAGTTGAATCAGGTTCTGTGACAACCATTTGAACAGCTTCCTGTTCTGTAACACCCTGCTGCTCCAGTTCTTTGTGAAGCCATCCAAGTTTTGTTGCAAGTACGCCGGTGCTGACGCCTAATACAGCAGCCACAGGAAGAAGAATCCGGATTATTTTTTTCTTATTCCCTGAATTTTTTGATCTTCCTTTATCTGATTTTACAATTAGATTCTTCGTGCTGCTCATTCTCTCATCTGGAGAATCCAAAATTCCCTTCAGAACATCTTCCATAGCTTTATCAATATTGTCCGGTATCACAGTTTCTTCTTTTAAAATTTTTCTGATTTCTTTTTCATCCATAGTCTTCACCTCCTGATCACCTTTTTTAATTTTGCTCTTGCCCGGGAAAGTTTGGTTGATACGGTGTTGCTGTTCATTTCAAGAAGATTACCAATTTCCTTTACGGAAAATTCATCAAAATAATAGAGTTCCACGATTTTCCGGCTTTCTTCATCCAGACATAAAAGCAATTGTTTCCATTCGCAAAGGTCCAGATCTTCACAATGTACACCTTCTGAGAAATTATCCAGTTCCGTGTCATGGTTCTTTTGACGGAGAATGTCTTTGCATTCATTTATCAGAATCCGCATCAGCCAGGTTTTAAAATATTTCACTTCCCTTAATCCCTGTATCTTTTCATAACAGGACAGGATCGTATTTTGCAGTGCATCTGCAATGTCCTGTTCGTTCCGAAGATAAACCCAGGCAGCTTTATACATGCTCTGCTTATTTATCCGGATCAGCTGAACAAACGCTTCTTTATCTCCATTTTTAGCAGCTGTTACCAAAGCCTCCATTTTATTCCCCCTTTTTGTTTTTATAACTATTAGACTTAAAATATGGGAATTTGCTTTCAAAAATTTTTTATTTTTACAAAACAAGACACAGGCAATCGAAACTTGACTGTCTGTGTCCTTTTTATATCTGACTATCATTCTTAAATGTTATTTTGTACAGCAGTTCAACCCTTTCGTTTACATCTGCCTTCCCTGATATTGCACTGTCAATACAAATACTTTTTTCTTGTTTTCATCAACTTTAAAAATAGCAATATAATTGTCAATGATCAGCTGTTTATATTCTTTTCCGGCATAGCGGCCTACCAGACGGTCCTGGTGCGATTTTGGAAACAGTTCCAGCTTTTTTATTGCCTGCCAAATCCGATCCGTCTGTTCTTTTGCAGTTTCAGGTGACAATTTTTCAAGTGCAATATAAGCATAAATATCATGAATATCCCGGTACGCTCTTGGATACAGCATTATCTCATATTTATCCATAATATTTCTTGTTGAGCTGTTCCATTGCACTTTCTAATGAAATCGGCTCTGCTCCTTCTGTTACTTCCTGTTCTGCTTCATAAATTGCCTGATCAATCTTGTTTGTCTGGGCAAAACGTTCATACAGCTCTGAACTCATTACAACTAAGTCACTATATCCATTTTTCGTAATAAATATTGGTTCCTGCTTTTTATGTGCCAGTTCCGATATTTCACTGGTTTTTCTTAAATCTCTAATCGGCATAATTGTTGGCATAATGAACACCTCTCTTTCTTGTGCTATAATTGTATCATAATTATGAGTCGGTGTAAATTCTTATTCTAGAATTTTTGAAAATTATGTATGAACTTCCAGAAATTTTCCGCCTAAAACTCGCACCACAGCCGCAGCTGTGGTGCATTCTTGTCTATTATTTTTTATAACCTTACGACAACTAAAATCTATTCTTAGATCTCGAAATTTTAATTTTTCCGTTTTAGTATTCTGAATCTGAAAAGACTTTACACCTATGCCTAAACATGACACAATCCAGTCAATCATGTTCTCTTCATGATCCTCAAATGTCAAAATCAACATTTTCCCAATATGCTTCACCTTGCAAACGTTTATATCTAATTTCTAATTCAAATGCGCTATACGTGCCATAACTTCTTCCATTGTAATCTGTCTCACAGTTTTAATCCTGCCATCATCTTCCCGTTTCACTATCAGATATATCTTATTATCTTTTGCCTCCTTGCTTCCATTCTGGTAAAAACTTCCATCCTCGTCCATTAGTAAATGAACTTCTTTTCCATGCCACATCCAGCTACCTGTCGCAGAATCGAGGTCTATGCCATTCTGCTTATATTCCTGAATCTTTATTTCTGAATTAAGATTATCTCCTACTACACAGGTACCCTCTGCTGTTTCCACTGCATTTTCAACTGTATCCTTCTGTTCCGCATAATTTGACACCACATCTTCTGTCACTACTGCTGTTTCCGTCGCTGACCCATCATTGGCTTCCGTTACTGTTTCCTCATCGTAAGCAAACATATGAATACTACTTCCCGTTTCTGTATCCACAGCTTCTTGTACATAAGATGATTCTTTTCCAGCCGCTGCTTCCAACGCTTCCATTTCCTTTGTCCGCTGGTCATATTCTTCCTGTGTAGCAATCCGAACGCCCGTTAATCTGTAATCGTCTTCCCTTACCGTATAGACATCAATTTCACCTTCCGGCATCTGGATCGACTTATAAGTATCCTCAAGCTGTCGGTCAATCAGCCATCTTACGGTTTTCCCCTGATAATACAGTGTATCACTGTCTGCATCATAAGTAACACCGTAGCATTCAAGATAAGCAAGTTCATTACGCATTTCTTCCTTATGCCAGTCGGATAATTTTTCCTTTTCTTCCTCTGTCAGATTGGAAGATGAAGAATCTTCGGAGATAAATACCTTTCCTCCCATATCATATCCGTAAGTCATTGCCTGCACACTGTAGCCGCATACTGCCACAGATAAGGTAGTTCCCATTAATAAAGCTGCAATTTTTCTTTTCATTGTACATCCAACTCCTTTACATTTTTTATTATGTCCATACCATACCATTGAATTTTGTAATGTAATTGGAGTTTATATGTGATTCGTGTGTGATTTATAGAGAAAAGGAAAAACAAACCCCATCACATGTATTACCCATACGATAGCTTGCTCCATGCTGGTCCAAGATCATTTTTACAATATAAAGACCCAATCCGCTTCCACCGGTCTGGCGGTTACGGGACTGTTCCACACGATAAAATGCTTCAAACAAATGGACTAATGCTTCTTCCGGAATAAACACCCCGGTATTTTCAATCTGGCAATATACCGTCTCGGTATCTGTTCCCGGTTTCAGCAAAACTCTGATATGATTTCCTTTTTCTTCCGGCGTATAACGGATGGCATTAAGCAGAAGGTTAGAAAAAACTTTGTCCATCATCACCGGATTCACATCTGCATACAAATGTTCTGGGATCTCCACTTGCAGTTCCAGTTTTTTATTTTCTATCAGTTCAGCCATATCAGCAATCTGCAAGCGGAGCTGTTCTGCTATATCGGTCTTTTGTGTAATAAATTTGTTATTCTCGATCCGTGAAACAGTCAGAAGTTCCTTTACCATGTCTTCCATTTTTTCTGTGGTTTCCAGTGACCGCTGTAAATAGTAATTTCTGTCCCTGTATTCCCCTACTCCCTGCAGCATTCCGGACAAGTGCCCTTTCAATATTGTAATCGGTGTTTTCAGTTCATGGGACACTGCTGAAAAAAATGCAATTCTCTTTTTCTCTATCTTGCGTTCCATTTCGATATCTGACTTAAGCTTTTCATTTGCACTCTTCAGTTCTTCCAATGCTCGTGAGAGGTTTTTGGAAAGCTCATTCAAGCTTTCCCCTAATACTCCTACTTCATCTGTTCTTTTCCCCTGATAGGAACTGTCAAAATCAAGCGCAGCCATATTTTGAGCCAGTTGACTTAACCTAACGATCGGAAATGTCAAATAAAGGGATGCCCCCAGTGCAAACAATATGGAAACTACAATAGCGATTCCAAGGATATACGGCAGTATCTGATATAATATTTCAAGAGCCTGATTGACTGGCTGCATTCCCCCAGAAACAATCATTGTATATGTTTCTCCACCCACTTTAACGCTGTACCGTTTCACTGCTGAATTATCTCCGACTTCTGCAATTCCATCAGCCTGTTGGACGACATCCTCTGTTACGACGTCCGCCTGGCCGATTACTCCCTCTTCATAGGCCGCATTTTCTTCCTGTACGATAGTGGTTTGCTCTGCGCTATTTTCGTGTGTCAATATCATATCACCCATATAACCCTGCTCTACCACACCATTATCCAATACATCTTCTGTCACGGCTGTACTCTCAGCCGGCCATATCCTATTTCCCTGTTCATCCAAAATCACGACTGAAACTTTCGAACCTGCTTCAAACAATTCAATGGCATAAGAAGCTTCATTAATCGTTTCATAAGAATGAATGGTTTCAATCATTTCCTGTGAAACCGAATCAATATCCTTCTGTAGCTGTTTACTATAATAGGTTGGAAGGAATCCTACAATTACCGCATATGTAATTCCACTGGATACTGCCAGTAAGACAGCAATCAGTGTGCAAATTTTTATGGTCAGACTGTTTTTAATTCTCTTTATCAATCCGGTATCCCACCCCTCTTATTGTACTAATCAGATTTACTCCCAGCTTTTTGCGGATATTCTTAATATGTGTATCCACAATTCGCTCTTCCCCGTAATAATCTTCTCCCCATACCATATTTAGAAGTTTCTGGCGTGTCAAAACGATTCCTTTGTTAATCAGCAGAACATATAGCATTTCAAATTCTTTCTGTGTTAATTCAACCTCTATCTGTTCTCCCTTTTCTGCTTTACAAATATAAACATGATGCCCCTTCACATCCACGCTTAACGTTTTATAAGAAATCACCTGCAATTCATCTTCTCTTTGTGTCCTTCTCAAGATTGCTGCAATTTTTCTCAATAAAATGGGTATAGAAAACGGCTTGGTGACATAATCATCTGCATTCATATCAAAGCCTTTGATCTGATACGCTTCTTCATCTAATGCCGTAAGCATGATAATTGGTACATTCGATTCTCTACGGATTAATTCACATACTCCAAAACCGTCTATCTTTGGCATCATAACATCCAACAGCACAAGATCAAACTCGCCATTGTGAAATTTTGCAATCCCATCCACACCATCATACGCCAGTGTAACTGCATATCCTTGATCTATCAAATAGTTTTCTAATATTTTCTGAATGTCATCCTCATCTTCAACAACCAATATTCGATACATAAAATCACTCCCCACAATTTCTTTTTAATATTTCCTGTAATTATACATTAGATATATGGAGTTACGATGGAGTTAATAAAAAATATAGAATTATTTTCACACATAAAATCTATATCATTATAATAAAACCATTTTCTTTTCATGGCAATGCGTTTTAATCATTCCGATGTTACAACATAATTGGCTAAGTAATCGGAACACTACTCCAAGATTGATAGTGGTAGTGGTCTTTCCTCCACCTTCCTGCAGACATTCTGGCTTCACACTGCCATTTTTAAAATCATAAATTTTGTTAACGTGTTTTCGTGTATCTCTGTCAATTCCAAGACAATATACCAATGCTTCATGATATACGTCTTTCCATCTGCATTTAGGCAGATATTCCAAATAGAATTCCTTATGTTCTTTGCTCATAAAAGTTATTGTGCGAGCATCCTCGCCAGCTGCGCCTATCGCTGTACTTGCCATATTGATTTCCTCCTTATGCAATTAGTTTTTAAGTTTATAATTTGATTTTTGAAAATTATGGCGATCTGATGAAACCGCTGATAATTTGAGTAACTTCGCTGAAGATTGCAAGCCTTTGCTTTTACTCAGTTTTTCCTTACTCAATACTCAATTTTTGGAGATTCTTGGTGATTTCCAGCGATGCTTGGCGGTATTTAGGACTTTTTTAGAAAAATATAGAAAAAAGCCCCGAAAACCTTATAATCACTGTGAAACGTAGTGTTTATAAGGCTTTCAGGGCCTTTAAATACTTAAATTCAGACTTATTAAAATAATAGAATGAAAACTTAAGTTAATGGATTATTTACCCATCTGCTTTGCAACTTCCTCAGCAAAGTTCTCTTCTTTCTTCTCGATTCCGTCTCCGGTCTCGTAACGAACGAAGCCTTTGATTGTGATCTTAGCGCCGTTCTCTTTAGCAACCTGTGCTACATAGTTTCCAACAGACTGTTTTCCATCTTCAGCTTTAACATAAACCTGATCAAGAAGGCAGATCTCTTTAAGCTCTTTCTTGATACGTCCTGTGATCATTCCCTGAATAACCTTCTCCGGTTTCTGGGATTCCTTAGGATCGTTCTGGATCTGAGCCATAAGGATTTCTTTCTCATGCTCGATATACTCAGCGCTTACTTCGCTGTCGCTTGTGTAAAGAGGTTTCAGAGCTGCAACCTGCATTGCAACGTTCTTAGCCATCTCTTTGACAGCGTCGTTTACAACGTCTGTCTCAACGTCAACAAGAACGCCGATTTTTCCACCCATATGTGTGTAGGAAGCAACGAAACCGTTCTCCTCTTTCATCTGAGCGAATCTACGGATGTTCATGTTCTCGCCGATAACTGCGATCTGAGCTGCAAGAGCTTCTTTTACAGTCTTAGTGGTATCAAGTGCCCATGCCTCTGCAAGGAAAGCATCGATATCAGCTGCTGTAGTTGTCAGAGCCTGAGCTGCAACATCTGCAACATACTGCTGGAATTTCTCGTTCTTAGCAACGAAGTCTGTCTCGGAGTTAACCTCAACAACAACTGCGTTTTTAGCATCGTCAGCAACAAGTGTCTTGCAAAGACCCTCTGCTGCAACACGGTTTGCTTTCTTCTGAGCGGTAGCAAGACCTTTCTCGCGAAGAAACTCTACTGCTTTATCCATATCGCCTTCTGTAGCTGTAAGAGCTTTCTTACAGTCCATCATACCAGCGCCGGTCATCTCTCTTAACTCTTTTACCTGTGCTGCTGTAATAGCCATTTTCATTTCCTCCTAATGATAGTGTGTTGTAAGGACCTGTCCGTCAGCTGTGGATATGCCTATGCAGACATAGCTCATTCACAGCTGATGTCCAGAATTTTCACAAATTATTCCTCTGTAGCGAACTCTTCAGACTCAGCCTGGATTTCTCCCTCAGCGTCTGTCTGTCCCTGGTTTGCTTCGATAACTGCGTCAGCCATCTTGGAAACGATCAGTTTTACAGCACGGATAGCGTCATCGTTACCCGGGATTACGTAATCCAGTTCTTCTGGGTCACAGTTAGTATCGCAGATTCCGATAAGCGGAATTCCCAGTGTATGAGCTTCCTGAATACAGATCTTTTCCTTCTTAGGATCTACTACGAAGATAGCATCTGGAAGTCTCTTCATTTCTTTGATACCGCCAAGGTTCTTCTGAAGTTTATCTAATTCTTTTCTTAAAGCGATAACTTCTTTCTTAGGCAGAACATCGAATGTTCCATCAGACTCCATGGTCTCAATTTCTTTCAGTTTCGCAATACGGCTCTGGATAGTCTTGAAGTTGGTAAGCATACCGCCTAACCATCTCTCATTTACATAGAACTGTCCGCAACGCTCAGCCTCTGTCTTGATAGCGTCCTGAGCCTGTTTCTTAGTACCAACGAAAAGGATGTTTCCGCCGTTAGCTACGATATCAGCGATTGCATTATAAGCATCGTCAACCATTCCTACAGACTGCTGTAAGTCGATGATATAGATACCATTTCTCTCTGTGTAGATGTATGGAGCCATTTTAGGGTTCCATCTTCTTGTCTGATGTCCGAAATGAACACCTGCCTCTAAAAGCTGTTTCATTGAAATAACGCTCATGTCTTTTTCTCCTTTTGGTTAAATTCTTCCGCATGAATCCTTTTCCTCTCGGACCCAGCCTCACACCGCAGGGCACCATCCTGGGAATCTCCATGCGTGTTTGATGGTTTACAACTTTTGCATTATAACATGACAAAACCCTCCGTGTAAAGAGGGTTTTTGCAAATTTTTCCGCTAATTTTTCCGCTATTTTACAATGAAAGTCCCAGACGGCAGCCATGAATGAGCCAGGCTTGCATGAGCGAATTCATGGATATCGGGCGGGCTATACCGTATGAGTAAGTAGGACGATAGCCCGAATTACAAATACAGTCAACAGCTGCAAAGCAGCTGACTTTCATATTCAACAATATTTGCGTAAGCAGACATACCCTTTTAGGAGTTTTCGCATTTCAGCGCCGCCAGTTCATCAGGCGTCAGTTCCCTGGCCTTTCCTTTCGGCAGGTCATCTGGCAAAGTCAGCGACCCCATAGAAATCCGTTTCAGATAAATTACTTTCTTTCCAACAGCTTCCATCATTCGCTTCACCTGATGAAAACGGCCCTCGTGGATTGTCAGAAGAATTTCAGAACACCAGATGCTGCCCTCCGGATCTGCCTTATGTCCTGCAGCATTTGAATTGGCTATCACTGCTCCTGATTCACCTTCGACCTTTTTACGGTCATCATCCTCTTTCCATGTACTGAGAATCTCCAGCTTCCCCGGCAAGGTCGGCTCCTCATCTCCAATATCCACACCTAGCCGGATCTTCTCTATATCCTCCGGCACCACTTTTCCTTCCGTCACCGCGAAATACGTCTTATCCACATGTTTCTTCGGGGAAAGCAGTCTGTGGGCAAGCTGTCCATCATCTGTAATAAGAAGCAAGCCTTCCGTATCCTTATCAAGACGTCCTACCGGAAAAAGATTCCGTCTGCCATCCTTTGGCACCAGATCCAGAACTGTCTTTTCCCTGGTATCTTCTGTGGCACTTACATATCCGGCAGGCTTGTGCAAAAGATAGTACACAAACTCTGCCCTTGCTCCAATATGCTCTCCGTCAAATTCTACCACATCCGTCTCCGGATCTATTTTCAGTTCCGGCTTTTTCGCCTTCTCACCATTTACCTGAACCAATCCCTTCTGGATCAGCTTCTTCACTTCCGTTCTCGTACCTGCTCCTGAATCCGCCAGAAATCTGTCCAGTCTCACTGCTTTTCCCATTCTTTATAGTAGCTCTCCTTCTTTATTCCTTTTCAAAAACCTCAAAGGATAATGCCCGCTGTGAATCCTCTTTCATAAATTCCGGAACATCCTTCGCCATTATGGACCACGCTGCCTCTGATTCCACTCCGTCAATCACAACCTTCAGTCTGGCCCATTTATCAGCTTCCCTTTTTTCCCAGAATGGCACCATCTGGTAACATCTCAGAACCTTTTTCAGTTCTTCCAGCTGTTCCGGCTGATCGTAAACCACAGGAGAAGAATATTCATTGTGCTCCTCATTCATATAATATTCCACTTCCACAGCGCTCAGCTTCACATCCTCCATAGAGACAGGATACCCTGTTTCCTTCAAAATTTCAACTGTCCTTTTGAACTGCGGGAATACATAAAAGCATGCGTAAAAATAATAGTCTCCGGTTCTGCCAGGCACCATGGCATCAACAGATTCTGCAGATGGTACTCCGGAATACTCAATGTTCAGGCTTGCACATGGCTCTCCGGTCAGCACTTCCGGATCCGCCTCCTCTACATCCTGACGAAATGCATCCACCAACAGCTGTCTCTTTGCCTTATTGTCCTGGAAAAGGGAAATAGATTCTCCTGTAATAAAATCACAGCGCACCTCATCCACATATTTATCATCCAGCTTCAAAATGGAATAGCGCTCAGACTTTAAGGTTCCCTCCGCATATCCCTCTTTATACAAGTTCTTCTGATTCTCTGTGCTGACCATATAAGAGCGATAAACAGTTTTTCCGGATTTCAGGTCATAACGCATCTGAAGTCTTGATGTATCGTTAGAAGAATCCCATATATCGCCGTTCCACAGCGCTCTGTTGTCACTATCTTCTGAAAGGGATCGGCATATAACCTTGTTTTCCTTCACAATCTGCTCCACACATGCATAAATATCAGGACTAATGCCCAGATTATTGCCCAGAAGATCTCCATTCCTATAATATCCGGAATCCTGTGTGGAAATCTTGCCATCTTCATTTATTTCAACGCTATAAGTATTCTCCCATCCACCGCCATCCGTAAATTCAGCTGCAATATTTTCGATTTTATCATAAGAAGGGATATAGTTGTCGTATCCAGTCAGGTCAAATAAGAACATACAGACCACAAATGCTACACAGGCCCCGCTTACCACAAACTGTATTTTATTGGAGAAAAATTTTCGGAAATCCCTGTAATAAATAATTCCCATTATCCCTCCTGAAAGAAGGGTTCCAAAAATCAATCCGAAAATCCACCATACAATTCTGGAATTGTCACTTGGAAGCATATAGAAAATAAGTCCGATTCCAAGTCCTCCGGGAACCACAATCATAAATCTTATGATTGTGCCAACCCATGGAAAAACAAAGGCCATACCGGTTCTTTCGGATTTTCTGTTTACAAATGCATAATATCCAAGAACGCCAAAAGCGATTGTCACCAGAAGCACAATTCCCAGAATGCCACCATAATTTCCTTCTGCATATTTTCCCACAAAGGTGTAGGCAAGGATGACTGGTGACGCCATTTCTCTCAAGCCTTTTATATAGCCATAGACACCTACACTGCTGGTATAATAAAAGACTTTTTCGTAAAACTGCAGAGTAACAGAAAGCACCGGTCCATAAGCAGCCACTGCAATAAGCAGAAGAGCTCCCATAAGCAGATGGCCGGTAATGCAGATTACAAGCACAACCGAAAAATACAAAAGCAGATATAAAAGCAAATGAAATACCATCATCAAAAATGCCAGTTTCATAAGATGAAGGCTGAAAAATCCCCTCATTGCCCCGATGCAGACGGAGAAAAATTCCATTGCCAGATATGGAAGCAAATAATACAAAAGGGACTGCAAAGTCTTATGCCAGAACATTCTGCTTCGTTTCACCGGAAGACTGTGATAGAAATCAATTTTCCGCGGTGAATAAAGATACCAGAACTGGCTGATTCCGTTAAACAATGCTGCAGTTGCCGCAACTGCAAGTCCGGTGAGCATAAATCCATCCTGCCACAGATTTGCATAAAGTGCATTGATCTCACTGGTGGTGTATCCCATTCCAAACCAGTTTCCCAGCATGATCAGCTCTGCCACCGGAAATGCCAGAAGAAATCCGATGGTCACAAAAGCCGGAATCCACATCATGCCTTTTGATGACACCTTCATATATCTGCTAGAATAAATTTTTGATTTCATAGCCTGCCACCTCCGTTTCACTGATAAAAATTTCCTCCAGGGTCAGAGGAAGCACCTCCATAAAGAGAGGATTTTTGGCCTGGATCTTCTCTATGATCTCACTTCTGGTTCCCCGGGCTGTTATCATAAGAAGAGACCCCTGATGCTGCACCTTCAAAACCTGAAGTTCCTTTTCCAGTTCTTTTTCCTGCTGTCTTCCGCTAAGCACACACTGTATCTTGTGAATGTGAAATTTCATGTCTTCCAGATCTTTGGAAAGAAGAATCCCCCCTTTATGCAAAAGCCCGACATGGTCGCAGATATCCTCCAGTTCGCGCAGATTGTGAGACGCGATCACAGGAGTAAATTCCCGGTTCATAATCTCCGACGCAAACAGGCTCTTTACTGCCTGACGCATTACCGGATCAAGTCCATCAAAGGTCTCATCGCAAAACAGATATTTCGTTGCCGCGCACACACCGATGATTACCAGAACCTGTTTTTTCATACCTTTGGAAAAAGTTGCAATTCTGCGATTTTCTTCCAGATGGAATTGTTCCATCAGTTCATGAAAAAACCTGGTTCGAAACTGAGGATAGAAGTTCCGGTAAAAGCGCACCAGATCCATTGCTGTATAATTTGCCGGAAAATAACTGTCATCTGAGATATAGAAAAACAGTTTCTTTGCTTCTTCATTTTCATACACTGGCATACCGTCAATCTGGATTTCCCCTTCATCTGGCCTTATAATTCCAGCCATCATCCGAAGCAGGGTGCTTTTCCCGGCGCCGTTACTGCCCACAAGACCAAACACTTCCCGCACTCCAACATCCAGAGTTGCTTTATTGACCGCTTTGACAGTGCCAAACGCCTTACTGCATTCTTTGACTTCTATCATGGCTTCTCCTCCTTGTAACACTCCCCGATAATATAGATCAGCTCTTCCTCATTCATTCCCATAGCCTTTCCCTTCTGAATCATGGCTTTTAGTTCTTTTGTATAGGAAGCTTTGCTAAGCTTACGCACTTCTTCACTGTCTGCGATAAAATTTCCTGTTCCTTTAACCGGGTAGATCAGTCCCTCCTGTTCAAGCTGCATGTAGGCTCGCTGGATGGTGTTGGGGTTGATCGATAATTCCATGGCCAGCTGCCGCACAGAGGGCATTCTGGAGCCTGGCTCCAGTACTCCCTTCAGGATCAGGTTCCGGAATTTCTCCTCCACCTGCTCGTACAGTGGCCTTCTGTCCTGATAATCTAAAACGATCATAGACAGGCCTCCTCCTTTCTAAGTGTATTAATACGTTTAATACACTTAAGATAGCATATGTGTACTTTAAATTCAAGACGGGAAATTCTTAAATGTTTATAAAGTGGAATGCGCCAACAAAAAACCTTCTCACAATCTCCCCTGTTTTTCCAGGATTTTGTAAGAAGGTCTTCTATTTTTCTTAATATATTTGCGATTATATTTTATATCAGCCTCGTACACCCTCGTTTCTGGTAATTCTTATAGCATCTCCAGATACCATAAGTTCCTGCAAAAACAAGAAACAGATTCAGTGCAATTACGGATGTGGCTCCTGTATGATCCAGCATGTACAGCATCACATCACTGACCAGCAGGCTCCAGATATTTGCCCCCATATGAAGAAATACACTGGCAAACAGATTTCCTCTCCATTCCAGGATCAATGCGAAAAGCAATCCCATAATAGTTGCATACACTCCCTGGAGCAGATTCATATGGTAAATTCCAAATGTCAGTCCTGAAAACAGTGCAGCTGTGATCACGCGCATATTATCTCTCATACGAAGAAATACCAGCCAGCGGAAAATAACCTCTTCTGCAAAAGGTGCTGCAATCCCCATCCAGAAAATCAGACTCCAGATACTTTTCCCCTCGGAAATCAAGGACTGAGTTTCCTGATAAGCTTCCGGATTCAAATATTGCTGAAAAAGCCCTACCAGAATGTTTCCATATTGACCAAGAAATGCGCCAATTATAAGAAACCCCAGAATTTCAGGAACAGGAAGGTGACGATCAGCTGCAGGATATAATATCCCGGTTTCTTTTCTTCTTGAAAAATCGCCCCGATACAACAATATGCAGGGAACTGCAGCCAAAATCCCTGTCAGACCAGTCAGCATAAGCACATGCTGGTAATATGCACTCATATCTGCGCCAGTCCGCTGCACCAGAAAATACAGTCCCAGATAGGAGACAAGCTGGGAAAGCACAAAATGGATTCCCACCGGATACAGACACTTCCATGCCAAAACCGGCATTTTCTGTTTTCTTCTGGGGCTCAGGCGAAAAAATCCAGTATTTCCTCTGCCGAATTCACAATTTTAAAAGGATGGGCATTTTTCAGTTCTTCTTCGGTTCCGTACCCATAGGAAACTGCAATGCATTCCAATCCGGCGCGTCTTGCCCCAAATACATCATGCTCTTTATCCCCCACCATGATCACCTGGTCACGGTGTTCAGAAAATCCCAGCCGCTTCAGAGTTTCCTCGATCACCTCTGTCTTATTGGTTCGTCTACCCTCAGGCTCACTTCCAACCATCTCGTCAAAATAAGAATCAATATGGAAATATTCCGCAACGATCTTCACGAAATTCTCTGGTTTGGAAGACGCAATGGCAAGCTTGTATCCTCTTTGTTTCAGTCCGGATAACATTTCCGGAATGCCAGGATACAGTTCATTCTCATAAATCCCCACTGGTGCGTATCGTTCTCTGTAAATCTCAACTGCCTTTCTTGCTGTTTCTTCGTCAATTCCCGCATATTCCTGAAACTGCTCCAAAAGGGGCGGTCCCACAAAAATGCGCAGCTTCTGAAGATCTGTTTCTGGTTTTCCTACCTTCTCCAGAGCATATTGTACGGATTTGGTGATTCCCTCCCCGGAATCGGTGAGAGTTCCGTCCAGATCAAATAAAATAGCTTTGTACATCTGTGTTTTGCCTCCTGTACCGTCATGTAATTTTTGTCGTTGATTTTTCAAGTCTTTCGCTATATGGGTGTTAATTATAACATCATTTCTTTATAACGTCCAGATGGCAAAATCTTAGTTAATGGTTACCATTCACTCCATGACCAGTAACAATTGATGCACACTTTCAAAACTCCCATATAGGCATATGCACAATTCTTCTCCCATCTATTACCGCAATCACCTTCACAGTATTTTCCTTCGCTGTAATCGGCTGGTCAAATATAAGGGTATCCCCCTTCTGGTGCCAGAAAATCTCATCACCATTTAAGTTCAAAGACAGAATTGTAACATCCTGCTCACCGGTAGTTCTTATAACTTGTATTTCAGGATATTCATTTACAGGGACTGTTTCTTCGTGTACAAAACGTATTGTGCCATTTTCATTATCATTTATGTTATTGTTTTTATTTATGTTTTCATTTTTTTCTCTATTTTCATCATTTCTGTTATAGAATCCAAGTCCATGAGATGTCTTTGCCATTCCGACTGCTGTAAAAACCGTGCCGGCTCCTGTGAGTTTCAAGTGCTCACTGGTATTTTCTTTTTTAGGACTTTCCGTAATTTTTGCTTTGGACCTATCTGCTTTTTTCCGATCAGTATTCTTTGTTTCTCTGGCAGTAATCCTGCTTTCACTTATATTTTCATCTGCTGCGGTATCTTCTGACTTTTCTTCTTTGCTTTTTGAGCTATCCTTCTTTACACGGGGAGTGTTTTTTGTAGTATTGCTTTTAGACTCAGTTCCATTAGCACTGTTGTCTGCATTTATATTCGTTTTCTCATTCTCTGCGTTTTTGTTTGCCGGTGAGGCTGCCGTGACACTGTTTTCTTTCTTTATTTCTTTCCTATTTTCTTTTGGTCTTCTCTCAGAACCCGCAGCTTGAGGTTTTTCCCAGCCCTCCTTATCACCTGTGTTGTCACCGTTCTCTGTTTTCGACAAGCCAGCTCCTGCGTTGCTATTATTGCTATTATTGTTGTTACTGTTATTATTCCCGCTGTTGTTATCGTTACTGCTGCCGCTATTATGACTGTTATTATTACCGTCATTTTCTATGTCATTACTGCTAATACCGCCATTCGCGCTGTCATTATTGCTGTTGTTATTACTCGCATTACCATTACTGCTCCCATTTTCTTTCTGCTCTGGCTCCGTAGTTTCCTGATTTCCTTCAGCCTCCTCCCAATTATCAAATATACCTTCATCAGCACCAATATCGATATCAAATCCTCCAAATTCCCCACCATAAGTGTAAAGTATACCAACTTTGGTAATAAGTAAAATCACTGTCACCATCAGATAAATTCCAGGTTTCCGAAAGTTATTCCAGATGCTGTGCGAATATATACCTTTTCGATTTGAATTTTTCGCAATTTTTCTCCTTATGCTTCTCCATCTTTTCATTTTCCCTCACCTGTTTCACTTTCCATCTGTTTTTCCCAGATTTCAACGCTCTTACAATCCGTCCCATCTGCCTTACTGCTTCTGTATAAAACATAAAGTCTCCTGCTGGAATTCTTCTGACCTCTTCGCAAAAGGAACAGTCCATATTTCCCATACCCTTCTGCAAATTCCGGCGCATACAAAAGCAGCTGCTCATAATACACGGCGGCCCGTTCCCACTCTTTCTGAAGTTCCGCATTTACCGCCAATAATAAAAGCATTTTTCTCTGCTCTTCATCTTTCGTATATTCTTTTTGCAGTTTTTGCAAAGCACTTTCTGCATGCTCGCATTTTTTAAGAAGAAATTTATCTACTTCTTTGTCTGTACTTTTTTTATCCGCTTCTGCTGCAAATTTCTTTGACAACGAAGAGGACTCATTTTCCTCTATCTCGTAATATCCTTTCGTTACTTCTGCCAATGCACTTTCGAAAGCTGCCTGCTGCTCTGATCCTGCAAGAAATACACCTGCAGCCAGCAAAATCCCCGTAGTTCCAATCACCACCGCTGCATTTTTTCTGGCAAGCCCTTTTCTTTTTCCTATACCAGAAAGCATTTTTCTTGCCTGTGCCGCATTTTCAAATCGTCTTTTCCCCTGAGGCCGGGTACATTTATAGAGAAACAAAGCAAACCCAGGAACTTTCCACAAAACAGATAACCAGTTTTTTCCTGCCAGCGCCTGTAATGTTTTTCCCAAAGCATAAAGATCACTGGAGCTGTTTACTTTTCCCTCATATTGTTCTGGAGCTGCAAAGCCTTCTGTTCCCATACAGATCCGCTGATTTTCTCCAAATCCAAACACCGCGCTCCCAAAATCCACCAGATACAATTTGCCCGAATCTGAAAGCATAAGATTATCCGGTTTCAAGTCCCCATAATATACCGGCGGCTTTTGCCCATGAAGATATTCCAGAACTGCAAGCACAGTGTCTCCGTGGGAAAGAAGCTCATCCACTGCAAAAACATGTCCCTCCTTTAACATCTGTCCAAGGGACTTTCCACGAATATATTCCATGATCAGATAACAATGATCCCCATTTTCCACATAATCTACCATCCGTGGAATGGATGGATGTTCCAGAAGCCGCAGCAGTCTGGCTTCACGCTTTTTCTCAAGGGGAAGTTCTTTTACTGCCCAGTAATTTCCAAGCTCCATATCCCTGGCAAGGTACAAATGCCCCTCCCCACCTGCGCCTACCTGCTCCAGGATACAGTAACGCATTTTCAAGATCATACCTGTAAGATTGATGATAATCACCTCGATTTTCACATAAAACGCAACCCTTTACCAACAACAAAAACGAGACAAAAAAGGCTTCAACTCCTTGTCCGCGTAAATTAAGTGAATGCTGCCGATGACTTCCGGCAAATGATAAATATAAACAGAATAAAAATTAGTGATTATGAAATGCCCGCTATTCTGAAGCATGATAAAAAACTCCAGATCAGACATGTAAGAATGTAATCAGAATTATAACATTTAAAGTCCACTGTGAAAAGCACTTTATAAAAATTTTATAAGTGCTTTTCACAATCTCAGATTAAATCTGAATCGTCCTTCCCAGTTCTGCGGACGTTCTGTGTGAAATGGAAATAACGGTACGATCCTTTGCCACACGTTTCAATGCGGCCAGAACAGCCTTCTCTGTCTCCGCATCCAGGTTTGCAGTAATCTCATCCAGAAGAAGCAGTTTGGGCTCTGCCACTGCTGCCCTGGCGATGGATAGCAGCTGCCACTGTCCCTGGGAAAAAATCTCCGGGGTGCAATAAGTATCGTAACCATTTTCCAGACTCTCAATCGCCTCTTTTAAACCTGTAAGCTCTGCAACAGCCTTTACCTGACGCTCAGAGATCCGGTCATCATATAATGTAATCTGGTCGCGTACGGTTCCCGGCACCATGTGAAAAGTCTGCTCTACGTATCCAAAGAGTTTCCGTCGTTCTCCAGCCCTCACAGCCGTTGCCGGAATGCCGTGGAGCAGTACCTGTCCCTGATCCGGCTCATAAAGTCCAAGAAGCAGCTTCAATATCGTACTCTTTCCTGCACCAGTTCGTCCGAGTAGAGTCACCTGATCGGTATCCATCACCTTGAAATTCAGATGTTCCAGCACCACATGCTCATCATAGCCGAAGGTTACATTCCGGAATTCTACAAACGGAAAACTATTACTGCCAGAAGCTCCCAGTCTGTGCCTTTCTTCCATATCAGCCATCGCTTCCTTTCGGCTAATCTTTTCATTTCTGTTTTCTTCTATTTTTGTTGCCGGATTATTCCAGGTTTTCTCGGTATCTCCATTCTCCTGTGCGCCATTTTCTTTCTCCTCCAGCCCAAAGAATTCATTAATCCTATGGATTCCAGCTACCGCGGACTGGATGGTCTGAATCTCCATTCCAAGACTTTCCACCGGCGAAAAAATCTGTGAAATATAGTTGATCACAGCCACTGCAGTTCCCGCAGACATTCCAAAAAACGTGAGCACCATCTTATTTCCAGATGCTGAAAGCAGCATCACAGCTGCAACCACGACTGCATTTAAAATCAAGATCACCGGTGAATATACTGCATCATAAAAATTGGTTCTCTCCATTGCCTGGTAACTTTCACCGATGTAAGTGTCGTAACGCTCTTCCATATATTTTTCCCTGCCAAGGCAATGGATGGTACGGATATTATGAAGGGTTTCCGGCACATGTCCAGAGGCTCTTCCCACAGCCTTACGGTTTTCGATCTGGGCTGCCAGCATGTTTTTCTGCACATGTCTGGTAAACCAGAAAAGAAATGGCAGTATTACAAGAAGCACCACAGCGAGACCCTTATTTTCAAACCAGATCACCACCAGAATACTGATAATCTTGCAGGCGTCAGCAAACATACTGATGATCCCTGAGGTAAAAAGATTTTCCACAGTATCTACATCACCAACAAAGCGTGAAGCCAGAGTTCCAGGTTCCAGCCCTGTCAGTTTGTCAGAAGTAAGGCATATGAATTTTTCCATAAGGCTGCTTCTAAGTGCATGTGTGATTTTCTGCCCAAATACGGTAAGCAGACCTTCCCTGGCAGATTCCATGAATCCGGTAAGTGCAAGCATTGCAAAATAAAGGAAAATCACCCAGAATGTCACGGCTTTTCCCGCTGTGACTGTATCTACGATTTTTGCCAGGATCAGCGGCGGGATAAGAGCCGTTACCACTGCGCCTGCTACAGCAAAAACAATACCCATAGACAGCCATTTCTGCTGCAGAACTGTTTTCCAGATCACACCTTTTACCTGTCTTTTTTTCGCTTTTGCAAATTTCCCTATGCCCCTGTTTTCTGCCGGAAAAACATTTGCATCTGACCTTCTGCTCTTTTTCAAAATCATATTTTCTTCTGATTTCAAGTTGTTCTTATTTCTGTCTGTCTTCACTCTCTGCACCTCCTTCCTCAGTAAATAATTTCTTATACTCCGGTACCTTCTCAAGCAATTCTTCATGCGTACCCACCACTGTTTTTCCATCTTCCATCCAGATGATCTGATCCATCTGCGGAAACAGATACAAACGGTGGGAAATCAGCAGCACAATATTCTCTTTCGACTGTGCTTTTAAATTGGCAAAAATCTGTCTCTCTGTGCTCTTATCCAAAGCCGAAAAAGGATCATCCAGAATCAGAACCGTTTTTTTGTGGCAAAGAGTTCTTGCAAGAGCCAGACGTTTTCCCTGTCCGCCCGAAAGACGTACGCCACCATTTCCTACCAGAGTCTGTAAACCATCATCCATCTCATTTACTTCTTCTGCCATGCAAACCATTTTCAGGAAATCCTCTGTCTTTTTCTGTTCACCCATAAGCACATTGTTTTCCACGCTGTCGTTAAACAGCTCCGGATCATGACCAAGATAGCCTATGATATTCGTCTGCCAGGATTGGGGCATATTCTGAAGCTCTTTGCCATCCACAAGAATCTGACCTTCATATGGATACTCGCACAAAAATACTTTTCCCAAAGTAGACTTTCCGCAGGCCACTGGTCCGGTAATTCCGATTATCTGCCCTTTTTCAGCCTTGAAGGAAATATCCTTCAGAATCTGTTTCCCATCCGGATAAGCAAAATTCAGATGACGGACCTGCAATTGTTTTACGTTCCTGTAACGAATTTCTGACTGGGCTATCTCTAGCTGAGATAGTTCCTTCTGCGACAATGTTTCTTCTGCATGTTTAGCAGACACATTTTCGATCTTTTCCACTTTCCCATTTTCCAGAATTCCAGACACATTTTTCTCACTCTTTGGAATTTCTTCCTGCTTTGTCAAAAGCGGCTTAATACGCTTCCAGGAAATCTGCGCCTTGTGCACTGCATTAAACAGCTTCGCTGCACTGGATGACTTCACGGACAGCTTCACAAAACATGCCAGGAAAGTAGTAAAAGATGCAATCGTCCATGTGCTCCAGCCTGTTCCCAGAACATTTTTCTGTCCAAAATACAGGATAAACAGTACCCCGGTCATGGAAATGATCCGGTACAAAGGCGGCATGATGGAATTCCAGATATTCGCTTTTACTGCTGACTTTTCATAAGCGGTAAGATTTTCTTCATATGCCTTGCGGCGATCCTCTTCACATCCAAAAACACGGTATGTAACAGCATTTTCCGCCCGATCCAGAGTCGCTGTACTTAAATGTCCAGACTGCTCTTTGTATGCAGTTCCGGTTATCTGGATCATTTTTTTCATTTTTTCCGCCGTCATATAAGAAACCGGCGGGAAAATCATGCAAAGCAAGGCAAGCCTGAAATCATACCACAAAAGCATTCCTGCATAAGCAGCCAGGGCAACTCCTGTATCAAAAATCTCCGTAGTGAATTTGCGCATTCCCTCTACGCAGTCATCCACATCCAGTATTGCCTTGGTCATAATGCTTCCCTCCCCCTCTTCCCGAAGGCTTGCACGACTTTTCCGCACCAGACTGGCATACAGGATTTCTTTCATTCTGCGATTTACATTGTTGGCAAAACGCCGCACATAAAACCGCTTAATATACCTGGCAGTCTGGACAATTGCAATGGCGGTCACATAGCCCAGCACCAGAACCAGCATATCTGAAAACTGGTCAGCCCCTTTCAGGATATCCACCAGGCAGCCGGTCATTTTCCCCTCAAACCAGGGACCTGCCAGAAGGCCGATATTATAGATCAAACCGGATATAGTCACTGCCAGAAGCACTTTCCATTCTTTCTGAAAATAGGAAAACACCCTGTCCGGCAGAAAATTTGTATGATGTTTCGCTTTCATCTGACATTTCCTTTCTGCCTTAAAGCATAACGATACAAAAATGAGACAAAACACACTATGTAAGCTTTACCTCTTATCGCAGCAGCCGTCAGCGTCTCATGCAGGCATGAACCTGGTCATGTCGCTTGCGTAAAGAAAAAAGGAGCCGCTCACTTCCAGCTTTTCCAGAAAGTGCCGCAGCTCCATACCACAGACCATGCCCTCATAATCTGCTTATTATTTTATTACATCTTATCCGGTGCCTCGAATCCAAGAAGATCAATACTTGTCTCAAGCACTCTCTTGGTCAGCTGCAGAAGGCGGATATAGGATTCCTTCTGCGCCTGATTCTCTTCGCTGAGGATCTTGGTCTCATGATAAAAGCTGTTGAATGCATTGGAAACCTCATAAATATATGCACAAATTTTATGCGGGGCTTTTTCCTCAAATGCACTCTCGATCATACTTCCAAATCCACTGAGCTGAAGCATCAGGTTCTTCTCGCTGCCGTTAGATGCCGGAAGGATCTCACCTGCTTCAAGATTTCCGCCTGCTTCCACATAACGGTTCAGGATGGATTTGATACGAACGATTGTATAAAGGATGTACGGACCTGTATTTCCCTCGAAAGAGGTGAAGCGGTCTACATCAAAAATATAATCCTTGGTAGCCTGATTGGAAAGATCGCCATATTTAATTGCTGCCAGACCTACAATCTTAGCAGTATCTCTTGCATCTTTATCACGGACACTTCTGTTCTCTACGATCTTTGTGAACATTTCCTCATCAATATCGGCAATCAGGTTCTCAAGGCGCATAACACCGCCCTCTCTTGTTTTAAACGGTTTGCCATCTTTTCCATTCATAGTACCGAAGCCAAGGAAGGAAAGCCTTGTGTCTTCTTTCACAAGACCGGTCTTTCTTGCGCAGCGGAAGACCTGGATAAAATGAAGCTCCTGACGTTTGTCAACAACGTAAAGGATCTCATCTGGCTGGAACAGCTTCATACGCTCTACAATTGTGGCAAGGTCTGTAGTAGTATAAAGAGATGCTCCATCTGATTTCAGAAGCATACATGGCGGGATTTCCTTGGTATCGGTCTCCTCTTTAACGTCTACAACAAGCGCTCCCTGATCCTCATATGCAAAGCCTTTTTCCTTCATCATCTCTACCATGTCCGGAATGTAAGGCTGCGCATCAGACTCTTTTTTCCACAGATCAAAGGATACGTTCAAATTCGCATAGTTTCTCTTAAGGTCTGTAACAGAAACACTCATAATGTGGTTCCAGAGAGCCATGTACCCCGGCTTACCCTGCTGAAGAAGATGAGTTGCCTCCAGTGCTTCCTGACGGTATGCCTCATCCTCCTTGGATTTGCCGCTTGCACATGGATAAATCTCCTCAAGCTCACTAATAGTAAAAGGTGCCTCTGCAGGATATTCACCTGTATAGCTGTCATCAAAATATACAAGCTCTGGCTGTCTGTGCTTCAGCTCTGTAATGATCAGTCCCATCTGAAGTCCCCAGTCACCAAGATGAACATCACCGATCACCTTATGGCCTACGAAACGACCGATTCTCTTAATACTTTCACCAATAATTGCAGAACGGAGATGACCTACATGAAGAGGTTTGGCAACATTCGGTCCGCCGTAATCGATTACGATGGTCTTCGGCTCTTTGGCTGTGTCTGCACCAAGCTTCTCATCCTTCTCCATCTCTTTCAGATAATCTGCAAGAAACTCTTCGCTGACTTTCAGGTTGATAAATCCGGGCTTTACCATTTCTTTCATGGAAAATACTTTGGAATCTGCCAGATTGCCCACTACGTCATCTGCGATCATAAATGGTGCTTTCTTATAAGCCTTAGCTCCCGCCATGGCACCATTGCACTGGTATTCGCAAAGATCAAGACGGTTGGAAACGCCTACTTTACCGTAGGATGAATCGTATCCTGCTTTTTCAAATGCTGCAGAAAGCTCTTCTGCCATGTAGTCTGTAAGTTTTTTCATAAATCCTCCTAAATTTTCTTCTCAGAGAGAATACTTCTGTTTTCTTCTGAATTCGTTCCGAAAATATATATTCTATTTCGGAATCTTTTCTAAAAAAATCAATTCTTTTCAATTACTATCTATAGGTGACATCCAAAACTAATGTTTATAAACTATAGCCATTTCTTAGCTTCTATGCAGTCACTTTCTTAGAACATGCGATTGCAAGAGAACCATATCCAATATGGCATGCCACACTAAGTGACAGCGGATCCATATGGATTTCCATACCAGGAAAGGTTTCCTGCATCTCCTGCTTCCACTCTTCTGCCTCTTCCGGATTACCTGTGTAAGCAGCCTGAAGACACATTTCTCCATTCTGGACAAACGGTGCAAAGCGTCCCTCAAAATCTGCCTTCATAGCCTTCAGCATAGTACGTCTGGCCTGCTTCTTGCCTCTTACCTTGGCAAAAGCATCCAGCTTCTCACCCTGGAGCTGCAGCACCGGCTTCAGATTCAAAACGGTACCTATTGCAGCTGCAGCAGGTGTGATCCTGCCGCCCTTTTTCAGATATTTCAGGGTTTCCAAGGTAATATAAATACTGGAATTAAATTTCTCTTCTTCCAGGATCTTCTTAATTTCAGCTCCGCTTTTACCTGCATCCCGAAGGGCAATCGCGTCCACCACAGATTGACGCTGGGTTACGGAAATTCTCTGATTATCTACCACGTGCACTCTGCCCTCATACTCCTGGGCAAGTCCCATTGCAGTAGCACAGGTAGCGCTGAGACCACTTGACATGGGGATCTGTACAATCTCATCATACTCTTTCAGAAGGTTGTCCCATAATCCCATAGTCTCTCCCGGGCTTGGCTGGGAAGTGGAAATAGAAGCATCCGACTTCAGCCACTGATAAAATTCATCCTGGCTCAGGGTAATTCCCTCCAGGTACATTTTCTCATTAATAAAAAAAGGCATAGGAATAACAGACACTCCAAGTCTGCGTCCTTCCTCCTGTGTAATGCCGCTGTTACTGTCCGTTACAATGGCAATCTTACTCATTCAATCTCTCCTTATCTCATAAAAACTCATGTTCCTGTTCACTTCGTTCACAGCAACAGGCTTCGCGAACCTTACCAATGAACAGTAACAAACTCGCCGCCGTCCTGCCTTTTCTTCTGGCAGCTGGTTCTTTTTTCCCAGTAAACAGCGACTGTAAATCTTCTTTCCCTATTCAGGGTCTTAAAGTCTATTATAATACCTGCGCTCCAGTCTGGCAAACACTTTAAAGAAAAGTCTCGAAAAAAATGTACCAAAATATTTCTTCATCTATAAAATTCTTTTGGCAAAAAAGAAAAAAGACAGCCTACACCGCCCCTATAAGCAGTGCTGCTGCCCCACATTTTATAATACAGCCAATTCCGCTCATCAGCCGCTCCGCCTGCGCCATAGTTTTCGGGAACATGATGTACCAGCGGAAAGCTTCCATTGTTTTCCGGAGCTTCGCAGGCAAGAAAGAGAAATCTGACCATTTGTCCGGCAGCCAGCTCTGGGGAATATGGGATAAGAGCCTTACACAAAAAAAGAGGCCGATTCCCCACAGTAAAATTCTAATAACAAAGCAGCTACATTTTCTAAATTCAATTTTCTTTTCTCTACTTCTTTGAATTCCATTTTCCCAGGTTCCGCGCTCCATCTCATACAGCCACTTGGAAACAGTTCTTATAAGCATTACAAGAAAAGTCACTGGAAACCAGGGCAAAATCACTTCCAGCCAGCTGTCATCCACTAATATTCCGGATAGTCCGTTTCCCACGAGAAAATCAGATGCAGCACCCTCCAGTTCCTGACCTTTTTTACCTCGGATCAAAACCTGAGTGCAAACCAGATTTTTTTGTGGCGGACGGATAAGGATCATATGCTGATTCCAGGATACCACACCTCGCACTTCGTAAATCTGCTCTCCCACAGTCAACTGACTTCCCGCACAATTTTCACTGCCGAAAAGCTCCAGGGCTGTGTCTTTATCGATCACGCATCCGGTTTCATCATTCGCTTCTAATAAAGCAGCCTGTCGGTCATACAAAGCAGCCATTCCCACAATGCCTGTCACCCGGGCATTTGTCTGTCTGAAATCCTCTGGATTCGTAACCACCTGAACTCCTCCATTCCACACAAAACAGAAATCTGTAATCTCATCACTACTTTGATAATTTTCCCAGATCTGCTTCGCCAGGTTTACTGCAGGATAATCTCCATACAGTTCAACCACCGCTGTGTCTGTTTTTCCCACCTTCACATAATCTTTCATTCCAGAATAAAATAAAAAGGAGGCCAGCAATGCTGTCATAATTATTCTCATATATTTTAAAAAATAATTCTTCTTTTTACTTTCCATGCTAATTTTCAGAAATCCTCACCCGGCTTCCATCCTTCAGTTCCCTGTCTGCCTGGACGATCACAGCCTGATCCGTAGAAAGGCTTCCCTCACCCAATGCAGCAGTTGTCTGGTTTCTATCCTGCACAGTAACTTCCACTTTTCTTGCAACCATTACCGTTCCAAGCACTGTATTTTCTGTGTCTGTAACATACACATAAACCTTCCCATTCTCCTGGTACAGCGCTGAAAGCGGAACGCAGCAGGAATAAGGTCCAGCATCTTTTGATATGGAAAAATCTCCGCTCTGACCGATGGACAGACTGTTCGCCGGCATTATAATGGACAGGTCACGAATATCATTATCCTCCTTATTTTCTGTTATATTTTCCACTGTTGCTCCAGAAATATCATTATTGTTATTATCTGTGATTTTCACATCTGCGCCGGCAGATACATATTTTATATCATCTTTTGAGATGGTACCAGTCATTCGAAGAGCACCATCGGCTGAATATAAAACTACTGCTGCAGTCTGTCCTGTAAGGTCTCCGGTTTGCACGGACAGACTTTTGATCACACCGTCAGAAGGAGACGAAATCACTCCCTCTGTACTTTGAATCACTGTAACCTTTTCCATATCTGCTCTGGCATTTTCCAATTCTCTTTGTACGTTCTCCAAGGTACTGTCTGAAGCCTCCGGCGTACTGGCATCGGACAGAGCTTTTCCAGCACTTGCCAGAGTCTGGTTTCTTCCCGCGATCACTTCATTTAATGCTTCCTGTCTGGCTCGCAGATCATCCTGAAGGGCAGTTTCTGTGGCGGAATCATCCTCCTGTGTTACAGTGGTCTCACCATCATTAAATCCTTCCTCTCCATCTGTGAAGCCACTTAAATCATCCCCGGAAGTCTTTGCTTCCTTTTCCCTGTAAAATTCGTCAAGCCGCTGTTGGGCTATCTGAACTTCCGCCCTTGCATTATCCACGGAAACATTTCCGCTTTGCACAGCCAGATCATAAGAATTTCCAGCCCATGTCTGCTCCGCTGCACGCTTCTGGCTGTTCACCTTTTTCTGGCTTTCCAGATCCTTTGCCTGCCCTTCCAGAGTTTTTACTTTATCGTCCAGATTCTTCAAAGCCGCCTGAATGCTGTTCTGGGATAGCTTCAATAAAATATCCCCTTTTTTCACAGTCTGCCCTGCATGTACCATCACCTGCTCCACTTGCAGATTTTCCAGTACAAACACCGCCACTTCCTGACTGCCCTCCACTTTTCCAGAGCCTTTCACCTCATGAGTGATCATCTGATTTGCCGGGTTCTTAGTCTGGATCTGTATCACATTTACAGAATCCGAAACTCTTGACAATATGGTAAAAATCAGCATCATTACAAAAAACAGGCAAGTTGCCTGAATTAATTTTTTCTTCATGTCAAACTCCCATTCTGTTCCTGAACATATTTGTAAAACACTCTGCATTCTAACTATTTCTTTTAAATTCCATTGACAATATATTTTATCAAACTGTCGTTTTTTATCGTCACTTTCCAGTTGTTTCTCTTTTTATTCTTTTACCGCCGTAGAGACAATTCCCTGCTCCAGGTAGTCCTGTCCGGACAAAAATACCAGAACTGCCGGGGCCAGCGCCACCACAGAAGCCGCAAATGCAAACCCTGCCTGCTCCAACTCAATATTAGGCAGGTACAAAGACAACGGCCACAATTCTTTTGTTTTCAAAAATACCATCGGCTGTTCGATCAGATTCCAGTATTCCAGAAAGCCAAGTACGATGGCAGAAATGACGCCAGGTGAGCCCAAGGGGATGGCAACTATAAAAAACAGTCTAAGCTCACCTGCACCGTCAAGTCTTGCCGCTTCCAGAAACGCCTGTGGAATCCCTTTGAAAAAGCGGTACATAATAAATATGGGGAATGTAGAAAAAACCGCTGGGAAAATAATCCCCAAAAGCGAGTCAAGAAGCCCAATTTTATCCAGCACCAGATAATTGCCGAGAAGCATAACCTGAAACGGCATCATCATCAGCGCAATATACAAAGTAAACAATATATTTTTCCCGGGAAAATCAAATTTGGCAAATCCCCAGGCAGCAGGCATTCCAACCAGAAGCCCGCCAGCGAGGGCACCAGCGGTAATCTTCACCGAGTTCCAGAACATCACGAAAAATTCCGGTGAATCCAGCAATACTTCCACATAATGTTTCAGAGTCGGATATTCCGGAAACAGCTTCCAGGAAGCATATCCTTTCGCCCCCTCCTGCAGCACTGGAAACAGCAGATCCGTAAGCTCATTTTTTCCCATAAGAGAACCAACTGCCAGAAATAAAATGGGAAATATAAAAATCAAAGCTAAAAGTACAAGAAAAAAACAAGTTATCTTTTTCACTTCTTACTCCTCTCTTTCCCATGCTTTTTGCAGTAAAAGTACCAGTACCATGATCGCAATTCCGGTAACCACTGCCGCAGCCGCCATCTTATCCATGGCCAGGTCTCTGTACCAGTTATTGAACAGATGCTGTAGAAGATACATGTTCTCCTGTGGATAATCTCCTGCGACCAGATAAGCCTCCCGGAATACTTTGAATCCATTCAGCAGCGACAGAACTACAATGGTAAAAAGAGAGGGCAAAAGATTGGGCCAGGTAATTCTGGTAAAGCATTTCCAGGCACCTGCTCCATCCACCTTTGCTGCCTCATAAAGAGATTCCGGGATTGTGGAAAGGCCTGCCAGCCACAGTACAATGTCATACCCTAGATTTCTCCAAATATAACTGATCACCAGCACCCAGAAGGAAGCCTTTGTATTCAACCAGTCTATACTTTTCAACGACAGCATTTCCAGAAAATGGTTCAAAAGTCCCTGTCCATTAAAGAGTACTTTCCATATAATTGCCACAGAAGCAACTGGAATAGCCATTGGAAGCAGAAATGCTGTTTTCATCAGCTGCTTCTGATTTTCCCCAAGTCCGTTTAACAGGACAGCAGTTGCCAGTGACAAAACCACCAGTAACGGAATACAGATTCCGAAAAACCGCAAGGTATTTTTCCCGGCAAGAAGAAATGCCTGATTGGAAAATATCATCTGATAATTCATAAATCCAGTAAACACTCCATTTAAAGCTCCAAAAAAAGATCTGCGGATCACATCCACATAAGGAAGCAGCCAGAATACACAGACTCCTGCAAAGCTAGGGAGAATAAATAAAATCCCTTTCAGGGCATGTTTTCTTTTCAAAAAATTTCCTCTTTTCTATCTTTCATTCAACATCATAAAAATAGCAGAGGAATCTCTATTCTTTCTCTAAAGCGTGTTTGAAAAAGGCTTTCTGCAAGATGTGCGCCACAATTTGTGGAAGATTTTGTCCGGATGAGGGTGCTGTAGCGGGCTGCGGCAACTGAATTCGGGCAAAATATGCCGCAAAGTGGGGCGTGCAGATTGCGGGAATGATTTTTTCAAACAGGCTTTAGAATTAATTAGAGAAATTTTAGAGATTTGCGTATATAATGGATAACAGATTATAAGAAGAGGTGTTTCCTATGAGAATATTAATAATAGAAGATGACAAAGATCTGGCACAGCTTACAAAGCTTGCACTTGAAAAAGAAAATTTCACGGTAGATATGTGTCTGGATGGTGCGGAAGGTCTTTACTATATGCAGGAAAATATGTATGATCTGGTACTTCTGGACCGCATGCTTCCTTCCATGGATGGAACTCAGGTTTTGAAAGAAGCCAGACAGTCCAACATCTCAACCCCTGTTATTTTCCTTACGGCACTTGGCGAATTACAGGACAAGGTCAACGGATTGAACTGCGGAGCAGATGATTACATGGTAAAGCCCTTCGCCTTTGAAGAGCTTCTTGCAAGAATCCACAGCATTATGCGCCGTCCCGGAAAATGGGGTGACTTAAATCTTCTGAAGCTGGGAGATATTGCTTTTGATCCTGAATGCGGACGCCTTACCAAGGGTGCAAAAGAATGCACTCTTTCCGGCCGCGAAAGTGCCCTTCTGGAAGTATTTCTCCGAAATCCCGGTCAGGTTCTTCCCAGAAACCTTCTTCTCTCCCGCGTATGGGGCATGGAATCCGACGTAGAAGAAGGAAATCTTGACAACTACATACATTTTCTCCGTCGCCGCCTGAAATCTGTGGAAAGCACAGTGGTTCTCAAAACCATACGCGGGATAGGTTATCAGTTGGAGGTCTGCCAGTAAACAGAAATCTCATTTTATTTCGGTAATCTTATCACAAATGTACTGCCGCCACCCGGAGTATCCAGAATATGGATACTCCCTTTATGTAACGTCACGATTTCCCTGGCAATACAAAGTCCAAGTCCAAAATGCTGTTTCTCCTTTCTGGCCGGATCGGCCCTGTAAAATCTTCGGAATACAGCCTCCTTATTCTCATCCGGAATTCCCGGACCATTATCCTGTACATAAAGCTGAAAATATTTTTCATTTTCTTTTACTCCCATTTCCATCCTGCCACCAGCCGACACATAGCTTGCCCCGTTATCCAAAAGGATTCCCAGTACCTGACTGATTCTGGCACTGTCACACTTACAGATAGAAAGAGGCTCCTCTGGCAGAACTACTTTCAGGGAAATCTTTTTCCCATGCAGAATAGGCTGGTATTTCTCATATGTATCCAGAAGCAATGTATCAAGCTCACAATCTGTCTTCATAATACTCCAGGATTTATTGTCCGCATTTGCAAGAGAAAGCATATCCCCGATAAGCCGGGACATCCTGTCTCCCTCACTTTTTATGGTTTTCAAAAATCTGCCGGCATTTTCCCAGTCAGATTCCATTGCCTGTACACTTGACAATATCACAGCCAGCGGAGATCTCAGTTCATGGGATGCCGAAGCAATAAACTGGGTTTGTTTCCTTTGATTCTCTTCCAGAGGGCGAAGCATTTTTCCTGTAAAAAACCAGGAAAATGTAACCAAAGCCAGAACTGCAAGCAGCACCATGACTCCAAACCAGACTCTTTGATGAAAGATCTGTATTTTCAACCCATCACGAGGATATACCAGCACCAGACTTAACACGCCGCTTCCCTTAGGAATCAAGGCTGTACAAGCATAAAAATCTGAAGTTTCAAAATAAACCGTTTTGGAAAGAGAGAGGCTTCCCATATAGTCCACATCAAGCCCCTGCTCTTCCCTGGAAATTCTGGCAGCCTCTGTCAGCATATTTCCTACAGAGCTCAGATCATCTTCCTTTTTATCCTGATTCCGGCTTTCTGTATCCAGCTTATCAAAATACAGCTTTTTTCCGTTATTCAGAATGCGAAATTCCACTTTGTATTCCTGCTTTGCTTCCAGTATCCACTTGTGAGAAAGCACAGTCTGATTTTCCAGATAAGCCACACAGGAATTTCCATTATTTATAAATCTCTCGTAAGTATTATGGGTAAGCCCCCTCTCTGAGATCACAAGACAGGAAGCTGCCATCAGGATCAGTATTCCGCTTGTGATCAGTGATGCAAATATGGTCATTTGCCTGTGAAGCTTTTTAAACATCTCTTACTCCTTCTATTCTGCCAGATACAGGTTCACCTGCTGCATGACTGCATTCGCAGCCTCATCAAGACTGATTTCCCCATTCAGGTAACGCACTCCGTTTTCACAGACAGCACTGGTAATGATTGTATTATCCAAAACCGGAATTGTAAGCATTTTTCCAAGCTGTTTTAATTCATTCACCTTATCAGCGGACGGAACTTTTATACTGTATACCAATTCCTGACCGTTCTCACTGTTACTGCTGCCGCCAGTAACTAACACGTTTCCAGCCTCTCCCTGATTCCAGTAGTCCTCTCCATTGTAAACAGATTCCACTACAGGGAAACCATCTTCTCTGGAAAGCATCTGTCCTTCCTCGGAAAATAAATATTCCACGAATTTCTCAGCAACAGCTTTCTGGGAAGCTCTGGAGCTGATTCCGATTCGGTTAACCGGAATGAAACAATTTGCCATCTGCCCATTCCAAAGTGCATAGGACAAGGAAGTATCTATCTCTGCCATAGAATTTACAAATGCAAAATCCAAAGGCGAAAAAATATCACCTAAAGCAAATTCACAGTTTCGGGAAAGCAACACGGCAGTTTCTCCCGAAATACTGCCAGCTCTTTCATATACTGGCTGTTCACTGTCATCAAAAGCTTGTGGATAAGCAGTCTTTAATTCATCCATAGCATCCTTTCCAGCCTGATAAATCCTTTCGGATTGTTCCAGAAATTCCTTGATCTTTTTTTCATCCAGAGTTCCATTCTCTTTCAGCCATGCTGCGGAATTATTATCTGCCAGTTTTTCCAGAAGTGCCTGCGGATACATGGAATAAAGTAAGGGCAGCTTATAGATGTTTTCCGAAGTCAGTCCATATTCATCCTTGTGCTTCGTGAGCACATCAGCAAGAGAAACCAGATCTGTCACCGCCTGCACATCCTCCTTGTTTCCCTCTATCATAGGAATTCCAAATTTCACCGGCATCTCATAGATACTTCCATCCTCTTTTGTATAAGCACTTTCTATGTTGTCCAGCAATCCTGCCTCTTTCAGAATTCCACTTAAATCCTCCAGCATTCCCTGTTCTGCATAGGTTTCAGAAGAAATTCCGTCCAGAATCAGAATATCCGGTCCTTTTCCTGCCATAATCTCCGTATTCAGTGTTTTTAACGCATCTGTACGTGTTACACCATCGTTTCCAGACATTCCGGTTTCCAATGTAAGATAAATATCCGGATATTTCTTCTGAAACATAACAACTGCCTGTCGAATACCGGAATTCTCTTCCAGGGAATATATGGTGAGCTCTGTATCCGGTACGGTTGGAGTATCTGCAGAATACTTATAAGAAACCAGCCTTCCACCATTTAAGCCAGAGTTGTAATCAACTTCACCAATGTAAAATACGCCTTCCGAATCCATTGCCATGCAATTAAATGCCTTATTCGAAGAGCTTATGGAATTCAGGCTTCCATCAATTACCTGCTCAATTACATTGCCGCCAAATGCATAGCGGTATAAACCAGTCTGATCCACATAGAATATGGTATCTTTCTCATCCCCCTCCAAAAACAGTAAGGCAGTACCGGAGGAATTTCCAAATTCCAGATTTGCAGGAGTCTTTTTCAACTGCGCAGTCAGTGCATCGCCTCCACTTGCCGGCTTACCGGAAGCCACATCGTAATAATGCACATCTCCATCTGCAATCACGATCAGATACTCTGAAGTCACGCACATATAATCTGTGGATTTTCCTTTCTCATACTCATGAACCACAGCCCCGTCAACAGGATTGATTTCCATGATTCCATTTCCTGAAATCTGTAAAAACAGGTTGCCATTTTCCCCAATATCTATACTCCAGGCCATGGTTTCATCCAAATCTCCTCCGATTTCAACCTTCTTTCCTTCACCGTCAGCGGGACAATAATAATATTCCATACTTCCCATGCTGTTCTCATCTTCAGATTCTATATACACGCCAATCAGAATACTTCCGTCTCTCCCAAGCGCTGCTTTATAAATGGATCCCCCTTCCACACCGAAAAAACCGGCAACCTTCTTCCCTTCTTCCCAAGTCTTTCCCTTGTCAGAGGACTGGTAGAGCATCAATTCGTAGTCACTGTTTCTTGCAAGCATTTTCAGGCTTCCCTCTTTCATAACCTGCAAATCCACAATCTCCATACATCCTTCCGGCACAGACAGTTCATTCTCCAGATACCGTCCCATTGCTTTGGATTCCACGGAATCTGCCTTGTCCTTCCCTCTGTCAGTACTGCCGCAGCCCATTAGGCTTCCCGCACCCGCAATGCATAGACTTACTGCTGTAGAAACAGACAGAACTTGTTTCCATTTTTTATATTTTTGCATATTAAAATTCTCCTTCCAGTGGTATGCAATAATCCTACCAAAGGAATCTCTATGTAATCTCTAAACAAGTATATCATGTTTCCCCTTATATTTTGCAAAATCTTAACCGGCAAAGCATAACATTCTCTATAGCCTGTCCTAAAAGCATTCTCACAATCTGCACGCTCCACTTTACACAAATAACTCAAAAACATACTTTGACACATGAATTGACTCATAAAAAAAGAACAGCTCCAAACACAAATCATCTGATCCATGCTTTCAGCTGTTCATTTTTATAACAATATTAACATTTATTGCAAATATAAACCATTACTCACTTCTAAGTGCATCAATCGGATTCAGGTTAGCTGCCTTAACAGAAGGAAGCAGTCCAAAGATAATACCGATCAGCATAGAGAATACTACAGAGCCTATAATCGCCGGAACACTGATGGCTGTAGGTGAGCCTGCCACCTTGGATACTACTTTTGAAAGTCCGATTCCAAGAACAACTCCGATAATACCTCCCACACTGGTAAGTACTGCTGCCTCCGTCAGGAACTGTCCCAGAATCACCTTCTTTCTGGCACCAATTGCCTTCTTCAGACCAATCTCCTTGGTACGCTCGGTTACAGATACCAGCATGATATTCATAACACCAATACCTCCAACCAGAAGAGAAATACTTGCGATCCAGATCAGCTGGGAGTTGGTGCTCTCACTTAAATCCTGAAGATCCTTTACCCGCTGCATAACATCATCTGCTTTGTACTTGAAGCCGCTGCTTCCACTGCCAGTGCTGCTGATGGATTTATTCAGAATCTTCGCTACTGCAGAACCAGTCTCACTCATGTTGTCCGTGCTGTCTACTTTGACGATCGCATTCTCAGGCTCATCAAATTTGTAAGAAATCGGCCAACATTTATTTGGAATCATTACGGTTCCAATCACATTTTCATAATAGCTGTCAAAATCACTCGGTGTATCCATGTTTGGCAAGCTGTCAGCCGACTGGCGTACAACTCCTACAATTGTATAGGGTTCAGAACCGATCTCAATGATTTTCCCCACTGGATTAGCTCCCGGAAACATGGTATCAGCAGCATAGCTGTCCACCAGTGCCACCTTGCGGAAATTATCATAATCAGCCTGTACAAATCCCCTTCCGGAACGTACCTGATAACCGCAAGTATTCAGATAATTGGTATCAATGCCATAGACCTTACCGCCGGAAAAACTGCTGTTCTCATAGTAAACACTGCTGTTGTAGTCTGTTCTGCTGTAGAAAAATGTTGCATTCTCCACATGGTCTGTTTTTAACACTTCATCTTTCAGGCTCTGACTGAGGATCGGTGTAGAGCCGGAAGAACCGCCATCATAATAATCCACACTGTAAGCACTGTCACCCTGTGACAAAGTTACATTTACCGTGTTATTTCCAGAACCGATCAGGTTATCCTTAATCTGCTCACTCGTTCCCTTAATCGTGGAAACAATGGCAATAATAGATGCAATACCGATAATAATACCCAGCATTGTAAGGAAAGATCTCATCTTGTGTGACCAGATTCCCTGGAATGCCAGACGTATATTTTCAAACATGAAATCCCTCCTTAACCAAGACCGCCATATGATGTGGAATCATATCCCATAAACGTATCCAGCGATCCTTCCTTTGTCTTCATACCTTCTTTGATGGATTTCGAATAAGGGAATGCAATCTTGTCATCCATGGACAAGCCGCCGCTTACCAATACATAAGCACCACCGTTTACATTCTCTTTTACCTTAACGATCTGTTTCTTCAGCACGCCATTGTCATCCTTATACACATAGCTTACGCCGTCTTCCGTACGGACAAAAGCCTTGGAAAGAACAATGCCATCCGTGCTCTGCGCCTGCTGCTCCAGCTGGATATCCACCCAGTCTCCAACACTTACCTGCACGGTGTCATCTGTGATCTTGGCAGTAAAATTATAAGAAGAAACATTTGGATTGCTGTCTCCATAGTAATAATAGGAGCTGTCTCCATCAACTGCATAATCAGAAACCTGGATCACCTCAGCCTCAAAATTCATATATCCATTCTCACCATAAGAATTGCAGTTCAAAATTGTGCCTTCCTTCACCTGGTCAAGCATAAGCTCCCCTACAGTTCCCTGTACGTAATAGCCGTCTTTGCTCTTAATGATCATAAAGGAATCAGATTCTGAATTGGTACCTGTAGCTGCATCTCCCACAGTGGTTACAATACCATCCAGCTTACTGGTGATCAACTTTCTGTCAGCTTTCTTCTGAAGCTTACTGATACTGATCTCACTCTCCTGCACATCCAGTTCCAGACTGGCGATCCGGTTCTTCTGGATCTTAATGGCCTCTGAACGGGACAGGGAAGAGCTTCCGCCACCACTGCCTCCATCACCAGGAATATCCGGCTCTTCATCTCCATTATCATACTGCATAGCCCCGTCAAGGGTAAAATCCATTTCCGCAAAGCGGTCAACTGGATTGCTGAGCATATTTCCATCAATCAGATAATATCCTGTACAGGATTTCTTTCGATTCGTGTAATCAGCAATGGTATCATTATGATGGAACTCCAACAGATACCAGTATCCACCCGGATGAAGAAGAATGGTTCCGTCAGCATTATAGCCAGCCATCTTGTTCAGAAAGGCACCGGTTACATTTACCCTGCCTTTTGCACTGGAACAAAGATACAGATAAGGATCTTCTTCGGTTCCTGTTCCCTGATAAGGTTCTGTATCATAATCCAGAGTCAGGTAAAAAGGTTCCTCGCCATCTACAAATCCGTCATTTCCAACGGTAGCATGATTCTGTGAGGAACCAGAATTGCTTCCATCGAAAAATCCTCCCTGATTCGTGTCTGAAATATCACTGCTAAAACCATCACTGGAAGGTTCGTCATAAAATCCGGAAGCAGTACCCGGATCGCCGGTGCTATACTCTGAATCGTCTTCAGAATCATCTCCGGAATCAGCTTCTGTATCAGCAGAAAGATCTCCTGTGTCACCGCTTGTCATTTCATCTGCAGAACCAATATCTTCGCTTCCCACTTCCTGGGTATCCGCAGAAGTAATTTCCTCATTTCCAACTGCCTGAGCGTCTGCAAATCCATCTGTCACAGCAGCCAGAAGCATTGGCTGCAAAACAGCCGCCAGATAATGATCAGAAGCGGTTACTGCAGAAGACAGTTCATCATCTCCCGTAAGATCGGAGCTGTCATCTTCTGTAGAATCCTCTCCTGAATCAATCAGATTGTCTGCGGAGGAAGAATCGGAATCAAGAATCGGTCCGCCATTTTGCAGGCTGGTAAGTCTTTTCTTTGCAGCAGCAAGATCCTGCTGCTGTTTCTGAAGCTTCAGCTTGGCAATGTTCAGTTCCATTTCCACAAGCGTCATGTCAAAAGAAATCAGCTTGTCTCCAGGCTTCACCTCATCCCCTTTGCTCACATAAACTTCCTGGATGATCATGTCTTTCTCCACGGAAATCCTCTGTGTTGCATTGGCATATACAGTTCCACTCAATGTAGCATCGGAATCATATCTCTCACCTGCCAGATCACTGACGCTTGCCACCAGCACTTCCTTCTGGCTTCCTTTCCGTACATACATCAGTCCACCGCCAATACCGGTTCCGACAAGAGCTGTGACTACCACACCTATTATAATTTTCTTCGCTTTTCCCATAGGATCACCTCTTTTCCTGAAGCTCACCGTCACGGATCATAACTACCCGCTTGGCATGTGCTGCAATATCCGGATCATGAGTGATCATAAGAACAGAAACGCCTTCATCATTCAGCTTCTGGAAAAGCTCCATAACCTGTCTGCCAGACTTACTGTCCAGTGCACCGGTAGGCTCATCAGCCAGAAGAAGTCTTGGATTATTTACAATGGCACGGGCGATGGCAACTCGCTGCATCTGTCCACCAGAGAGCTGATTTGGTCTGAAATCCACACGGTCTGCAAGCCCCACCCTGTCAAGTGCTGCAAAAGCGCGCTCGCGTCGCTCCTTCTTCGGCACATGAGCATAGTTCAGCGGCATTTCCACATTGGAAATAGCAGACTGTCTCGGCAGCAGGTGAAAGCTCTGAAATACAAATCCAATCTTGTTCAGACGGATATCTGACATCTCATTCTCAGAACATTTGCTGATGTCCTGCCCATCCAGGAAAAAAGTTCCCTTGGTTGCCTGATCCAGACAACCGATTATATTCATCAATGTAGATTTACCAGAACCGGAAGGTCCCATGATGGCTACATATTCGCCTTCTTCCATGGAAAAGTTTACGTCCTTCAATACGGGGACAATCATTTTTCCCTGCTGGTAATCTTTATAAATCCCCTTCAGTTCAAGTATCATCCTGCGGCCTCCGTATCATCAGAACCATACTGTCCAGGCTCATCAATGCTCTCATCTGTAAAGTCTTCGTAATCGTCCCCTTCTGAATCATCCTCTATAAAATCTTCATCTGAGAAATCTTCTGAAAAGTCTGTATAATCACCATCAATGGCTGCATCCATGCTCTCATCAGAAACACCTGTCTCAAAGTCCGCACTGGAATAGTCTCCATCCATAGGCTCCATGGTATCTCCGTCTGAGTACTCACTGCCATCCAGATTACTTTCCATATCAACAGCCTCCAGATCCTCATCTGTCATCTCAGATACGTCCTTTGTCCGCATTCCCTCTGCCAGGCTGTCTGATGGGAACGCAATACTATCATCTTCTGTAAGACCATCTGCGATCTCATATTCTGAAAGATCATCATCATGCTGTCCAAGAACAACGGAGCGCTTCTCCAGCCTTCCCTTGGAATCTACAGCCCACACATATGGGTTTTCTGTATCTGCATCCACAATATAATAATCTCCCAGCCAGATACCTTTCTTCTGCTCTTCCTGTCCCTCATCCATTTCTATGTATACATGCTGTCCTAACATAAGTCCCTCTGATGAATCCAGAGTTACATAGAACGGATAGCTACTGGAACTTGTAGTATCATCGCCGCTGGACATTCCAAAATAGGAATTACTGCTACTGCTGTTCGTAGAATTCTGCTCGTCCACAGCCCCCATAGTTCCATGCCAGATCTGATTCTCATCAACTCTGGAACGTACAATAACTGCAGAGCCTGGAACAACCGTATTACGATTCTGCTCATTTACCTGCCCCTTAATACGGTAAGCACCTGTACTGAGAATGGTAATAAAAGAATTATCAGAAGAATCACTTCCGGAATCAGCTCCCATGCTGTCATCCAGAGTATCTCCGTCGTCACTTCCCAGCTTGCTGGTATCGATTTTCTGGATGACGCCATCGATTTCACTTCGTACTTCTGTATTGGTGGTAGCGGCCTGCAGCTTATCAATCTCTGCCTGCTTGCTCACCTGGTCATATTCGTTCTTCTTCAGATTCATCTTATTCGTCTCAATCTCAATGGTATAAGAAAGCTGGCTGTTCTTATTGGCTTTCTTCTTCTCTTTCTCAAGAGTGGAAATTTGTTGATTAAGGCTGAGGGCTTCATTCTTCAACCGGTCAAGAGCCAGCTGCGCTTCCTTCAGGCTGTCCTGGATACTGCTCAGGTCGTATTCAAAAAGCAGCTGTCCCTTCTTTACCTCATCTCCAACCTTCACCTTTACTTCGGTAACAGTTCGATTGTTCTCAATATTTACCTTTACCGTCTCCTGAGGTTCTACCACGCCTGCGAACCGGTTCAGCACTCCGGAATCTTCTCCAAGAAGAGTGCTGATCTTAGTCACATATGCAACTTCACCAGAAGTCGCTGCAGAATCCCCATAATTCTCTTTATAGTAATACCAGCCACCGGCACCAGCTGCTCCAGCAAGAATGATCAACCCTCCGATGACAAAACCTTTTTTCTTCATGGTTACCTCCTATACGATAACTCAATGGTTTTTCAATATCTTTTGCAATTATAACAAATATATCTCCACATCTGTCATCTGCATTTACCCTGTTTATAATAACAGATTCATCCCCAAAAGAAAAGTATTCTAAGCTAATAATGCAATTTTCACAATTTATTCACTCTTTTTTTAGAAATATCGTCTAAATTTTAGGCATTTTTGACTTTTATGAAAAAAAATGGTATAATAAAAAAGTTTTATAAACATTTTATGTAATAATTTGAAAGGAAAGAACTCTGTATGAAGTCAGTCAGATTTCTGCTTCCTCTTCTTTTGCTTCTCTGCACTTTTTCACTGTGCGGCTGTACCAGCAAAGAGGAGAAAAAAATCGAGGACGCAGTAAAGCAGGAACTGGATCAGCTAAAGAATCTGGATTCCGTTACCACACAGAAATACATCTCCTACCAGGAGCTTTTCCCCGGTGAACCCGAAGATATCGCTATTTCTTCTGATATTGAAGAAGTCTTTTCTCTCTTTTTCCAGGATTTTGACTATAAAATTCTGGATGTTAACGTAGACAAGGACAAACAATCCGCACAGGCGAATCTCAGGCTGGTCACTCTGGATGCCCATGCGCTTGCTGAAGATTTTTCCAAGGCGCAGCTGAAGCATGAAATTTCCCAGTCCGCTTCCTCTGAAGAAGCCACGGAACAGACCATTTCCCTTGAAGAGCGCTACACGCTTCTGGATGAACTGCTTAAGAGTAATGACTACCAGACTGTGGAGCGTAACTGCACCATCTCCTTAGACGCCTCAGATAAAGACGGCGAAACCAGTTGGGAGATCCGGCGCACCAATACACTGGAAAATGACCTTGTCGGCGGTCTTATGAACGATCTCACAGACCCGGATATTTTATCACCGGAAGACACAATCTTAGTTTATCTGAATACCCTGAAAAATATGACTGCAGAGGAACTTGGCAATTATTTAAATGCAGATTCCATTATCAGCACAGAAGACCCTGCAAAGATCAGCCTTGCAGAAGCACTGGTAAAACAGGTTCACTCCACCTTTAATTATTCTATTGGGGAAACCACTGTTTCCGGCTATACAGCCACAGTTACAGCCAATATTACCATCTTTGACAGCGATGCTATTCTGGAAAATTATCAGAAGGAGCTTGATACCTATCTTGCCTCTGTGGATGCTGTTATCGACGGTGCCCAAAAACGATATGAAAAGTCCTACAGTCTGCTTCTTGAATATATTGAAGAAAATACAGCTACTAAAACAGTGGAAACAACTTTCACACTGATCAACGATGGCGCTTCCTGGAAACTGGAAGACGCAGGAACGGTGTTTGGACAGGCATTATTTGGAACTTTAAGTTCCAGCCCGGTAGAAGACGAACAGGAAAACAATGGATGATATAGTTAAAATTTAGTTACTGGTCACTGGTAATATTCCGCGAGGTGTTTTTTGTGAACAAAGTTCACAGAAAACCCGAGAATTGCGGCGCGAAATCATGCGAATGCATGATTTCTGTGCATCGCGAAGCGCGTTACTGGTCACGGAGTGAACAGTAACAAAATTTACGCCTCTGCAAATTTGTGCAGGGGCGTTTTTATTTGTGCTGACAGCAGATCCAAAGTCCATACCTGACAGACCCTGACAACATTCTTCCAAAAGAAAAATCCCACCCATTTTTGCAGGCAGGATTTTTCAGTCAGCTTATTCCAAATTATAAGCTAAGTTATCTCTTGTTGTATTTCTTTTCTTATTCCTCAGTCTCTGGAGCAGCTTCTTTCTCAACTTCAAGTCCCAGCTCGTCCAGCTGTGCTTCGCTTACGCGCTGCGGTGCCTGAGTCATCAGACAGGAGGCATCTTTTACCTTCGGGAATGCAATTACGTCACGAATGCTGTCAACCTTGGCAATGAGCATAACCAGACGGTCAAGACCATAAGCCAGTCCGGCGTGAGGCGGAACTCCGTATTTGAATGCATCCAGAAGGAATCCGAACTGCTCATGGGCAGCTTCCGGAGTAAATCCAAGCTCTTTAAACATTCTCTCCTGAATGTCATCCTGATGGATACGAACACTGCCGCCGCCGATCTCGTTACCATTCAGTACAATATCGTAAGCCTTTGCACGAACAGCGCCCGGATCTGTGTCGAGAAGCGGGATATCCTCATCCATCGGCATTGTAAATGGATGGTGCATAGCTGTGAAACGGTTTTCTTCCTCGCTCCACTCAAGAAGCGGGAACTCCGTTACCCATACGAAGCGGTATTCGTTCTTGTCAAGAAGATCCATCTGTTTTGCAAGCTCCAGACGAAGTGCACCAAGAACATCATAAACCAGTTTCTTCTTATCCGCTGCAAACAGAAGCAGGTCACCTGCTTTACCGTCCATAGCAGCTACAAGAGCATCCATCTCCTCATCTGTCATAAACTTGGCAAAGGAAGACTTTCTGGTGCCATCTTCTGCGATTGCAATATATGCAAGACCTTTTGCACCATATCCCTTGGCAAACTCTACTAACTTGTCAATTTTCTTACGAGGCATGCTGCCCTGGCCTTCTGCGTTGATACCACGAACGCTTCCACCAGCTTCAAGAGCACCTGTAAATACAGAGAATCCACAGTTCTTCACAATATCGCTTACATCATGAAGCTCCATGCCAAATCTCATATCCGGTTTATCAGAACCGAAACGATCCATTGCTTCCTGCCATGTGATTCTTTCGATTGGAAGCTTCACATCGATACCAAGAACCTCTTTAAACAGGTAGGAAAGATATCTCTCATTTACATCGATTACATCATCTACATCTACGAAAGAAAGCTCCATATCGATCTGTGTGAACTCCGGCTGACGGTCAGCACGAAGATCCTCATCACGGAAGCATCTTGCAATCTGGATGTATCTGTCATATCCGGAACACATCAGAAGCTGTTTGTACAGCTGCGGTGACTGCGGCAGACCATAGAAGCAGCCAGGATGTACACGGGATGGCACCAGATAATCTCTTGCGCCTTCAGGAGTACTCTTTCCAAGCATAGGAGTTTCAATCTCCAGGAATCCCTCGTTTGTGAAGAAGGATCTTGTCAGCTGCATTACACGGCTCTTCAGGATCAGGTTTCTCTGGAGATCCGGACGTCTTAAGTCAAGGTAACGGTATTTCAGACGTACATCCTCTTTTGTTTTGCTGTTCTCCTCAACCGGGAATGGCGGAACTTCTGCCTCAGAAAGAACGCGGAGAGATTTTGCTCTCACTTCGATCTCACCTGTTGCAAGATTCTCATTTACTGCACCACCACGTTTCTCAACGGTTCCGGTAACTGCGATCACAAACTCGCTTCTCAGCTTGCCGGCTTTGGCAAAGCCTTCTTCATCAATGGAACCATTTTCAAAGATCAGCTGCATAATACCACTGCGGTCACGTAAATCTACGAAAATGATTCCTCCTTTATCTCTTGCTTTCTGAACCCATCCCATAAGTGTTACTTCGCTGCCTACCATCTGTGTGGTCACTTCTGCACATCGACAGGTTCTGTGCAGTCCCTGCATACTCTCAGCCATTTTAAGGCGCCTCCTTATTCTATGGGGTTTCCCCCAGCTTTCTCAGATTATGAACCATTCAGCTGTATTGCTTTAAATGATCCATAAAATATCATTGACGGCTGTTTTTCAAAAACAACACGTTAAATCTCTTTATCAGCGTTTAAAGAATTCCACAAATTCCGTATAGCCTTCAGCTGTCATCTGGTCTTTCTGGAATTTCTTATTCTTCTTCATAATAGAGATATTGACCTGAACTCCGGTCTTTCTCTCTTCTTCTGCCTGACGGAAAATCTCAATCAGCTTGTCTGACGGCATATTTTTCTCAATAAGATATGCCTTCTTAGTCTTTGCTGTAGGAATCTGATATCCTCTTTCAAGAAGGAGCATAACAATACGCTCAAATCCAATAGAGAATCCGCATGCACTTGTATTGTTTCCTGTAAATTTACCAATCATCTCATCATAACGTCCGCCGCCGCCAACGCTGCCGCCAAACTCATCCATGGAAATTTCGAAGATCGGACCGGTGTAATAAGACATGCCGCGAACCAGTGTAGGATCAAATGCCATCTTAAAGTCAGCAGTCTTCACAGCTTCCACAGTGGAAATGATCGTCTCGAGATCTGCTGCAATCTGTTCGTCAAGAACATCTGCCAGCTTCTCCTTGCAATATCTTACGCCCTGGATATCTGAGCTGATTTCTTTAAACATCGCAAGATAAGTATCAATGCTTTCTTTTGCAAAGCCTTCCTCTTCCAGTTCTTTCGCTACGCCTTCAAGACCAATCTTATCCATTTTGTCAAGAATGATAAATACAGTATCAAAGCTTTCCTTCGGAAATCCGCTATACTCAGCCATAGCCTTCAGAATACGACGGTCATTGATACGGATAGTGAAATTGTGGAAGTCAAGCTTGCCAAGAAGTGTAGTAGTCGCAAGTACCAGCTCGATTTCTGCCATATAAGTAGGCTCACCTAAAATGTCAATGTCACACTGCATAAACTGACGGAAACGTCCTCTCTGCGGACGATCAGCTCTCCATACATATCCCATCTGAAGTGCCTTAAATGGTCCAGGCAGTTCATTAGAGTTATTTGAATAATATCTGGAAAGAGGTACTGTCAGATCATAGCGAAGACCTGAATCCACAAGATCAGCTTCTTCTTTTGCCTGATCAAGCTTCAGCTTCTCACCTCTTTTTAAGATTTTGAAAATCAGCTTCTCATTATCACCGCCCTGTTTGCTGCACAGGTTCTCAATGTGCTCCACTCCCGGAGTCTCAATTGAAGTAAATCCAAAGGAACCATATGTCTCACGGATCAGTCCTGTAACGTAGTTACGGACTTCCATCTCCTTTGGTAAAATATCTTTCATGCCGGTAACCGGCTTCTTCTTTAATGCCATGTGTCCTCCTTATTTACCAGCCTGGCTGGCGTGTACTACTCTTTGAAATGCAAGAAATACTTCCAGATCAAAGTTTTTTATTTCATCTATCATCAATTCCATCACAGTATGCTTATCAAAAGCCTTGCGGTAAGACCGATCCTGACTCAATGCACAGAATACATCGCACACACGAAGGATCCGGGCACCGATGGGAATCTCCTTCCCTGCCAGATTGGACGGATAACCGCTTCCATCGTAATTTTCATGATGATAAAGAATACTCTCAAGAACAAAATCCGAATAGCCCTGGTCTTTCAGTTCCTCATAGCCAAGTGCAGAATGCATGCGGACATATTTCAATTCCTCAATTACCATGGGATTACTTTCTTGCCCGTTGATATAGCTTCTCAGTTTCAGCTTTCCTATGTCGTGAAGCATTCCTGCAATTGCAAGATCGTAACACTGCTCATGAGGAAGACCCAGCTCCTGACTTAACGCGTACGCCAGATTACTCACTGCGATTCCATGCCTTAACTCTGCTGATAAATCAAATTCCAGAACTCTGTCGGATGTTTCTGACTGTTCACTGGAAAGCTTTTCCAAGAATTTTCCCTCCCTCCTACAACCAGGTTCCAATTCCTGTTCGCTTTCTTTCAATCATCTCATCAATACGGGCAATATAGCTTGTGACATCTTTCACATTCTCCACCCGCTCAATACGTTTGCCATGGTCAAAGACCAGTTTGGAAGAACCGCCTGCTCCAAGAGCAATGATCGGTTGTTTTTCTTCCATAATCAGTATATTGTAAATCCCGGCTTTGTCAACCTTTGCATAGCCTACATTTTCAAAATTTCCCTTCATATTCTTCTGACGGTACAGATAGTAAGGTCCCATTTCCATGGAATATGCAGTCTGCTGTGTCAGATCCATGATCTCCTGGTTATTTTCAAATGTCATCTCCTGATATTTGTCCTTGAACATATTCAGGCGTGCTGCACGCTTCACAGCCAGAGAATGTACGGTAAGACTATCCGGGGAAAGCTCTTTTACTTTCTCCAATGTGTATTTCACCTTAGAAATATCTTCTCCAGGCAGTCCTACAATGAGATCCATGTTAATATTGTTATAATTCAGTTTTCTGGCAAGATGGAAAGCTTCTATGGTCTGTGCCACAGTATGACGTCTTCCTATAATTTCCAGAGTATCCTGATTCATGGTCTGGGGGTTAACAGAAATTCTGGTCACAGGAAATTCTTTGATCGTCTCAAGCTTCTCCCTTGTAATACTATCTGGTCTGCCAGCTTCAATGGTAAATTCTACAAGTCCATCAAAGCCAAAGGATTCTCCCAGCTGATCAAGAAGCCTTTTCAGCTGATACGGCTCTAACGTGGTAGGTGTGCCTCCGCCGATATAGATCGTATCCAGCTTGTAGTTCTTCATCATCCTGGCAGTTTCGCGAATTTCCAGACATAAAGCATCCAGATATTCATCGACTCTTTTTGCCCAGAGCTTCAAAGGATAGGAGCTGAAGGAGCAATACAGACAGATGCTTGGACAAAAGGGAATACCTACATATAAGCTGTAACCATGTTCATAATCAATATCCTGAAGAAGTGCCCGCTCCCTGTTTGCTATGGTGATGGCAAGAGCCGTTTTTTTTGCGCTTACCAGGTAACGCTCCCGCATTTCCTGTGCAATCTCGGTATTTTTCATACCACTCTCGATCATCCCCATGGCAAGCTTGGCCGGACGGATCCCCGTAAGATTCCCCCATGGAAGGGTTCTGCCGGTAAGCTTCACCAGAACATTGTACAATACATATTTCAGACTGTCCTTGTTGGCTTTACGAAGCTCATGGGCATCCATGAGTTTCTCATAAGTTTCCTGACTGGAATCCCCGTCTGCCCCCCGGATCACCTCTGCACTGGCAACACCTTTTTGATCCTTCGTCTCATATTTTATAACAAAATTGTCATTTTCTTTTTTCACAGTAAAGAAGATATCGTACTCCTCTTCGTCTTTTTCGTAGAGGCTGTGGATATCTCCTTCCGGATAAAATGCTTTTATTAATTCATATATATCATGCTCGAAATCCCTGTCAAGCAGCAGGATTCCTATTTTACACAAATGGATTGTACCTCTTTTCGTAACCGATAGTTGTAGATGTATCATGCCCCGGATAAACATTTGTTTCATCTGGAAGGGCATTTAACAGCTTATGAAGGCTCTCCCGGATTTCACGGGAACTGCCGCCTGGAAAATCCGTTCTTCCAACAGAACCGCAGAATAATGTATCCCCGCTGAACAGAACCCTTTCGTCTTTCAGATAGTAGCAGCAGCTTCCTTTCGTGTGTCCTGGAGTGTGAAGCATCTGAATAGAAAATCCAGCAGCTTCAAATACCTGCAGATCCTCCAGAAAAACATCAGGACGCACAGAACATGGTTTATGCATCCGGTCCGTCATATTCACAGAAGGCTCCCGAAGCATTTCCTCTTCCTGGCGACAGGCATAAACTGGAATCTGATACTCAGCTTTCACAGCCTGTACTGCCATAATGTGGTCAAAATGTCCATGAGTCAGAAGGATTCCCACAGGCTTTGCACCCATATCTTCCACCTTCTGAAAGATTCTCTTCGGTGAATCTGCCGGATCAACGATCAGCGCTTCACCGGTTTCTTTATTTTTTAAAAAGTAGCAATTGGTATATACAGGGCCAAGAACCATCTGCTGTAATTCAAGTTTTCCCATAGATTATCCTTTCATGGCAGCTGATATGCCATTTATGTTATTATTCCGTTATTGTCCGTGTCCTGACCGGTAACATACCATCCAATGCTCAACGTACTGTATATCTCCAACCAGTTCACATTTCCATTGTTTCTCAGCCTGTAGTTCTTTCTACATCCAAAACACTTTCCAGTTGACGTATCTTCTCGATAAGGGAATTCAGTTCATCCTTACAGCTGACGTTAAAGCTTACAGAAATAGTGGCCTTCTCCTGCTTGTTTGTTCGGCAGTTAATATTTCGGATGTCAATCTTACGCTCTGTAAAGATCTTGGAAATATCAACCAGAAGACCGGTACGATTATTAGCATATACATTGATCTCAGCCATGTAATGCTCATCCGGCTTGATCTCCGGATCCTGCCACTCTGCTTCCAGAAGACGTCTTCTGTCCATTTCAGACATATTCATCACATTTACACAGTCAGTTCGATGAATGGTAACACCACGGCCTCTTGTAACATATCCAACAATCTCATCACCGGGAATCGGATTACAGCATTTGGAGAAGCGTACCGCAACGTCATGAATGCCCCGCACTACAATGCCGCTCTTGCTCTTGATATGATGCTTCTTGTCCTGATTCTCTGCGGCTGCTGCCTCCAGAACTTCTTCATCTGTGAGATTCTTTTTATTCTCTTTATCATAAGCTTCTACAAGCTTATTAAATACCTGTCCCTCTTTCAGTCCGCCATGTCCGATGGCGGCAAGTACAGAATCCCAGTCACGGAAGCCATATTTACGAAGGACCGCGTCCAGATACTGAGTCTTGGTGTAATTAGCGAATTTAAAGCCCTTACTCTTGGCATACTGGGCAAGCATTTCCTTGCCCTTCAGAATATTATCTTCCTTCAGTTCTTTCTTGAACCACTGATTGATCTTATTTCTGGCCTGTGTACTCTTGACCACCTTCAGCCAGTCACGGCTTGGCCCCTGAGAATTCTGGGAAGTAATGATTTCAATACGGTCACCATTCTGGATCCGGTACTCAATGGGCACCAGTTTGCCATTTACCCTGGCACCTACCATTTTGTTTCCTACAGCACTGTGCACGCTGTATGCAAAATCAATGGGGGTAGAGCCGTTAGGAAGGGTTTTCACATCTCCCTGTGGAGTAAAGCAGTATACACTGTCTGCAAACAGATCCAGATCATTTTTCAGAAGACTCATGAACTCTTTATTATCGGACATGTCTCTCTGCCATTCCAGGATCTGGCGCAGCCAGTTCAGCTTCTCCTCCTCACGATTGCCTGAGGAAGCCTTACCGTCAGAAGCCTCTTTATATTTCCAATGTGCAGCAATACCGTACTCGGCAGTCTTATGCATCTCAAAGGTTCTGATCTGGATTTCAAAAGGCTGTCCATTCGGTCCGATCAGCGTGGTATGCAAAGACTGGTACATGTTTGGTTTGGGCATTGCAATATAGTCCTTGAAACGTCCTGGAATTGGCTTATACATCTCATGGATCACACCAAGTGCCGCATAACAGTCCTTCACTGTATCTACCAGGATACGCACTGCAAACAGATCGTAAATCTGGTCAATCGTCTTGTTCTGATTTACCATCTTTTTATAGATACTGAAAAAGTGTTTTACACGACCGTCAACCTGTGCTTTAATTCCAGCTTCTACCATATGCTGATGCACAGTCTTGACAATATTCCCTACAAATTCCTCACGAACGCTTTTACGAAGTGCTACTTTCTCAACCAGATCATAATAAACATCCGGCTTCAGATATTTCAGCGAAAGGTCATCCAGCTCTACTTTGATCTTGGAAATACCAAGACGCTGTGCAATAGGCGCATAGATGTCCATCGTCTCTCTTGCCTTCTCCTTCTGTTTCTCAGGAGTCATGTACTGAAGAGTACGCATATTATGAAGACGGTCTGCAAGCTTGATCAGAATAACACGGATATCCTTTGCCATGGCAAGGAACATCTTGCGAAGGCTCTCTGCCTGTAGCTCTACTTTATCCTTGGAATAGGACAGCTGACCGATCTTAGTTACCCCATCTACCAGAAGCGCAACCTCAGGACCAAATTCTCTGGTGATCTCATCACAGGTCATCCAGGTATCTTCAACAGCATCGTGAAGAAGGCCTGCTACAATGGTTTCCTTATCCAGTTCCAGATCCGCCAGAATAATGGCAACACATAAAGGATGAATAATGTAGGGTTCCCCGGACTTTCTCTTCTGATCCTTGTGGGCTTCCCTTGCAGTCTCGTATGCCTTCTGGATCATGGTTATGTCCGTAGAAGGATGATATTTCTTTATGCTGGCAATCAGCTCATTATATAATACTTCAGGGCTTGTAAAGTCGTGCATGGATTTTACAGCTGCATCTGCTTTCTTCACAGACTCCAGCTTCTCCATATCCTCTTTTGATACTTCAGGCTCCTTGCCCTGCTCGTTAACAATATCAGCCATATTTCACACCTGCCTGTTTAAATACTATCTGCGTCAGCATCCGCCCACCTGTTTCCCCGGGGGAATCTGGCGAAACAGACACATCCTTTATTTACCTTCATAACGGATTACAGAAGCAACGTCATATTTCTCCAGTTTCTTACGTCCCTCAAGACCTGCAAGTTCCATCAGAAATACGATCTTCACTACCACTCCACCAAGCTGCTCTACCAGTTTCGCTGCAGCTTCAACTGTACCGCCTGTTGCGATCAGATCATCAATGATAACTACCTTCTGTCCTGGCTTGATGGCATCCTTGTGAATCTCAATCTCAGCTTTGCCATATTCCAGATCATAGCTTGCAGAAACGGTCTCACATGGGAGTTTTCCTTTCTTACGTACTGGTACAAAAGACTTATGAAGATTATAAGCAATTGGCATTCCAAAAATGAATCCACGGGATTCTGTTCCCACTATTACATCCACATCCACATCCTTCAGACAATCCTGCATGGAATCAATTGCAAGCTTCAGTCCGTCTGCGTCCTGAAGGATACTGGTAACATCTCTGAAAATAATGCCTGGTTCTGGAAAATCAGGTATACTTCTTACATATTCTTCTATTTTTTTCATAATAGCCTCCTCAGATTAATGGATGTTGTGGGGAAAGCATCCGCCACCCCAGAGCGTGTTTGAAAAAAGAAAGCCTTTTTCAAACACATTCTAGCATCATAAATATTTTTTAGTATAACACTTTTTAAATCGGGAATCAACGCAAAACCGACAGGCTCACTGGAAATACTGCATTTTTCGTGGTTTTACATGATTATACCCTTTTTAGCAGTAATTTTGTATGACAATTTGCAAAGAGTCTCTTCCCATATAGGAGTTGATCTTCGGATAATAGGTTACAGAAATAGTTCCATGAGACCTTGCAAACTCTGCAAACTCCTTTGCTTCGCCCCAGTAAACGCCATCCATCACCGTGCCGGATTCGTCCATCAGCTGCAATTTCACTGTATTCTGAGTCTTTCCATATATTCCTGTTTTTAAAACGCGGAGATTTTTCTGGGCAAAAACAGGCTTCGCATTTCCTTTTCCAAAAGGTTCCAGAACAGAGAGCTGACGGATCAGATTCTCGTTTATGTAAGAAATGGGCATTGGTACATCGATTACGATTTTTGGGATCATATCTTCTTCTGTCAAGGTGCAGTTTTCATTGAGCTGACGGCGAAATGCTTCCACATTTGCTTCTTCTATAGAAAGACCTGCTGCCATAGGATGGCCGCCATACTGGATCAGCAGACTGTCACACTTTACAAGTTCCTCATACATGGAATAATTTTCTGTAGATCTGCCGCTGCCTTTCACCGATTTTTCCCCTCTTGTAAGAACAAAAGCAGGCTTGTGATATTTTTCACGGATTCTTCCTGCTATGATTCCTGCAAGACTCTCATGACAATCCGGCAAAAATACAACCATTACTCTGTCATTTTTCAGATTGCTGCCCTCTATCAGCTTGTAGGCGACTTCTGTACCCTGTTCCGTCAGTGCCTTACGGCTGTCATTCAATGCTTTCAGATCGTTTGCAAGCTTTGCAGCCTCTTCTTCATCTTCACACTGCAAAAGGGACAGAGAGCGCATGGCTGTATCCAGTCTTCCGCTGGCATTAATGCACGGGCCAAGGCGAAAGCCAATATCGTAGGAACTGATTTTCTGATTTTCCAGGCCAATTGCTCGTATCAAAGCTTTCAATCCCTTATTTTTTGTATGAGGCAGACGTAAAAGTCCCTCTTTTACAAGAATACGGTTTTCTCCCTGAAGATCCATAATATCTCCAACTGTGGCGATAGCCGCTGGTTCCAGATAATCTTCTTTCTCACTCTCCGGGATTCCATATTTCTCATACAATGCAAAAACCAGTTTCATTGCAACCACTGCGCCACAGATATTTTTATTTGGATACGTACAGTCAGACTGTTTTGGATTGATAATTGCATCTGCCAGAGGAAGCTTGTATTTTCGCCCTTCTTCTGTATCTTCAAAAGGGACCTCGTGGTGATCCGTCACTACCACTGTCATGCCCATTTTTTTTGCAAATGTGATCTGATCTGCAGCCGAAATTCCATTGTCACAGGTCACGATCGTATCTACTCCATCCTCTTTTGCTTTCTCTATAAGATGATTATGAATTCCATATCCATCTGCAATGCGGTCCGGAATATAGGTATCTACATTCGCCCCCAGGCGTTTAAATCCTTTTAACAGAATATAAGTTGCAGTTACACCGTCAATATCATAATCTCCTATAATTCTCATCCTGGTTCCCAGATCTATTTTTTGCGAAATAATTTCCACAGCTTTGTCAATATCCTTCAGACTTTTCCAGGATGGAATGTCATCCAGGGTTCCGTTCAGATACTGATTAATTTCTGCATCTTCTGTAATATCCCTGTTCCGAATAATCCTGGCGATCACCGGATCTATTCCATACTTCCGGCCAATCTCCTGAAAATCAGCTCTTTTCGCCGCTAATACCCATTTTTCCATGCTTTGTCTCCTGTTGTAAATTGTATTGCTATTTAATTGGTTGGTCGTTATCCCGGACGCGATTTCACAATGTATATTCACCGCCGCGCGTCGCAACGTTCCGGCAAGCTAATGACTAACTGCGACTAAGACGCTCAGGAGAGCCTTCGCGCCTAAGTCTCCGTAAGTCATGGATCTCGCCTCCACTAAAACCGCTCCTGAAATGCGCGGCTTGCGAATATACATTGCAAAATCGCTGGTTACTGGAAAGGGAAGAAAGAAACAGTAACGACAACAACGGGGGTGGGGTGAAGTAGTTGGTATCCCGCAACTTTATTGTTTTTTGCCAATCTATCGTTGTCAAGAAAGTGTAGGGAAACCAATCACTCACCCACCCCTCTTCATTAAAAGTTCTTATCAACCAGCAAGTCCCAGCCAGTACACAGCATTTGGGCAATGTGTATTACTCCAGCGAGCCATTTCAGGCGCGTTCTTAGCGCAGATGAAATCCAGCGCTTACGGAGACTTATGCGTGAGGGCTCTCCCGAACGCATTAGTCGCAGTTAGCGATTAGTTCATCGGAGCGTTGCGCCGGCGAGTGAGTAATACACATTGTCCAAATGCGTCCCTCCTAAAGAACTTTTCAACCCACTAAATAGTAATAGAATTTTACATAAAAAGCAAGCCAGGACAGATGTTTCCACCTGTCCTGGCTTAAGTTTATTTAATTATCTGTCTTCCTCAGAAGAACCATTCTCAGTATTCTTAGCCGCCTCCTGGGCTGCAAGACGCTCCTGAACTCTCTTACGATTTTTCTTCTTCGGCTGGGTCTGTCCATTTGCAGCTGGAGCACTTGGTGCCTTTGCACCTGAAGCAGACTGTTTAACCGGAGCAGTACCAGCTGTAGCTTTTACAGTCTGAGCCTGGCCGCCGCCGATTTTCTTTTTCATTACCAGCCAGAGAGCTCCGGTAATGCATACAGAAGAATAAGCACCGCAGATAATACCAACCATCAGCGGAGCTGCAAACTCACGGATGGAAGATACACCCATGATATAAAGAACAGCTACCATGATAAAGGTAGTAAGGGAAGTATAAATACTTCTGGTAAGTGTCTGTGTAATACTCTTATTCACCACTTCCTCGAGCTCATCTACGCGCTTGCTTCCGTGAAGATTCTCACGGATACGGTCGAAGATAACGATAGTGGCGTTGATAGAATAACCAACAATAGTCAACATACAAGCGATAAAAGTATTTCCTACGGAAATTCTGGAAATCGCATAGAATGTAAGGACAACAAGCACATCATGAAGAAGTGCAAGTACCGCACTTCCTGCAAAACGGATATCCTTGAAACGGAACCAGATGTAAAGAAGCATGAAAATAGTGGCAACAAAAACGGCTACTACAGCATCTCTTCTCATTTCGTTGCTGACAGTGGAGGAAATACTCTCTGCCTGGATCAGGGATTCATCTACACCAAACTTGTCAACAAGTGCCTTATTCAGTGCCTCACGTTCGTCAAGATTCAGGGAACGTGTCTTGATGATAACCTGATTTGTTCCAACAACCTTAGTAGGCTGTACATTCTTATCTCCTGTAACCTCTTCCACTACAGGTGTAACCTCAGAATCAATGGTCTTAATGTCCATATCTTCGTTAAAGGTGACATTGGTAGAAGTACCACCTGAAAACTCAAGGCTGTAGTTCAGGGCTTTTCCGCCTGTAGCCTTGTGGATCAGCATAGTGGCTGGTCCGGCAAGGATCAGGATAATGGAAAGGGTGAAGCATAATCTTCTCTTTCCAACAAAGTTAATGACTTTCTTCTCTTCAGTCTTTCCATAGAATTTCTCATCGCGAACGTCAACTGCATATAATGCATTGATCACAAGTCTGGAAAATACCAGAGCTGTAAACATGGAAATCACAATACCAAGTGCCAGTGTATATGCAAATCCTTTAACAGAACCAGTACCCAGCCACATCAGAACGAATGCTGCGATCAGGGTTGTGATGTTTCCGTCAAAGATTGCGGAAAAAGCCTTGGAGAAACCAGCTTTGATCGCGGATCTTACGGTAGAGCCTGCACCGATTTCCTCACGGATACGTGCATAAATAATAACATTCGCATCTACTGCCATACCAATGCCAAGGATGATACCTGCAATACCCGGAAGCGTAAGGGTAATGTCAAATGCATTTAAGGTAAGCAGAATGGTCGCTGTGTAGAAAATCAGGGAAAGGCCTGCAACTGCACCAGGTACACGGTAAGCGATGATCATAAACAGAATTACGATGATCAGACCGATCAGACCTGCAATAAGGCTGGTGGAGATTGCTTCTTCACCGAGCTGTGCAGCTACAACGCTGGAACGAAGCTCTGTCAGTTCAAGGCTCAGGGATCCGATACGGATATAGGAAGCAAGCTCCTGTGCTCTCTCAACACTTTCCATACCACTGATCTGTGCCTTACCGCCTGTGATGGCTTCATTTACTCTTGGAGCGCTTAATACGCCGTTGTCATAGATAATCGCGATCTGTTTTCCAACATTGTTCTGAGTTGCCTCTGCGAATTTTGTTTTTCCCTCGTCTGTAAGAGTCAGATCTACCACGTACTCTCTGCTGCTGGAATTCTGCTGCTGGATTGCACCGCCTGTAGCATCTGCCACATCTGTACCTTCCAAAACCACAGAGCCGGCTGCACGGATCTCGTCAAGACTTCTTGCCAGAGAGTATCCGGTCTCGCTGCTGGAATCTGCCTGGAAATTTGCGTTTCCATCCTCGTCCTGCTGTGTGATAAAGCACAGGGAACCTGGCTGGCCAAGTTCTTCCAGAATAGCATTTGCATCTGTTACACCAGGAATCTCTACATTGATACGGTCAGATCCTTCCTGATATACCTGAGCCTCTGTACTGTACTGCTCAACACGTTTCTGCAGCTTGTACACAGTATCGCTCATGTCTTCACTGCTTGGGTTGCTGTCCTTTGCCTGATATGTAATGCTGACACCACCAGCCAGATCAAGTCCGGTCTTGATATTCTTCATAGCACCGGTTCCTGTAGGGCCAATGCCTACAGCAGCCGTATAGCAGAAGAACACGGTAACGATGGCAGTCAGGATCAGGACTAAGATACCTCTTGATTTTTTCATTGTTCTGTCCCTTCTTTTTTGTTTTTCGCAAAAGCAGGGACTGACAGAAATCTTCGCAGCTGGCGAAGTGCTATCAGTCTTCTGCCAGTGCAGCTTTTATCATGATGGCGCACTCCACACGCTTCCTCTGGAGCTCGCATCCGATTTCATAATTGCTTCTGATATCCTTATGGGCATGATATCCGTTTGCTGCGCATCCGCCACTGCAGTAGAATCTTGCAAAACAATCCTTGCAGGCTGGCTTGGTGTAAACATTGCAGCATCCGAAATCCTTCTGGATGTCAGGTCTCGTAATCCCTTCATCCACATTTCCCATCAGATATTCTTCTTCCCCAACAAACTGGTGGCATGGGTAGAAATCCCCCCATGGAGTTACGGCAAGATATTCTGTGCCGCTTCCACATCCTGAAAGCCTCTTGTATACACAAGGGCCACCGGTAAGGTCGATCATGAAATGGAAGAAATTAAAACCTTTGCCTTCTTTCTCGCGTTTTATCATCTCTTTCGCAAGAAGGTCGTATTCTTCCATGATCTTCGGCAGGTCTTCCTCCCGAAGTGCGTACTCCTCAGATGGATCTGCCACTACAGGCTCTACAGAAATCTGCTTGAATCCAAGGTCTGCAAGATGAAGAACATCCTGGGAGAAATCAAGATTATGATGAGTGAAGGTTCCTCTTACATAATACTTGTCCTGGTTACGGGACTCTGCAAATTTCTGAAACTTCGGAAGAATCAGATCATAGCTTCCTGCCCCTTTGCGGAATGGGCGCATAAAATCGTGAACTTCCTTACGGCCATCAATACTGAGGACCACATTTCCCATCTCTTTGTTGCAGAATTCCATTACCTCATCGTTCAGCAGAACACCGTTGGTAGTAAGGGTAAAACGGAATTTTTTATTGTGGATTTTCTCCTGCTCACGGCCGTATGCTACCAGGTCCTTAACAACCTGCCAGTTCATAAGCGGCTCGCCGCCAAAGAAATCCACCTCCAGATTGTGTCTGGAGCCTGAATTAGCGATCAGGAAATCCAGTGCCTTCTTCCCTACCTCAAAAGACATGAGAGCTCGTCTTCCGTGGTACTCTCCTTCTTCTGCAAAGCAGTAGCGACAGGCAAGGTTACAATCATGGGCGATGTGCAGACAGAGCGCTTTTACCACTGTCTGACGGTTCTTGGTAAATGTATCAATAGCATTCTCATATACATCTCTGGTGAAAAGCATGCCATCGGCTTTCAGCTTCTCACACTCTGCCACTGATGTCTTAATATCTTCTTCTGAAAACTGATCTCCCAGTTTTCCTACAATGGCAGCTGTGTCCAGACCTTCTTCCATATAAGGAAGTACTTCGTAGGTCACTTCATCCACAACATGGATACATCCGCTGTTGATGTCCAGCACGATGTTGTAGCCATTGTTCTGATAACGGTGAATCAGACTCATGTTAGTATATCCTTTCATTCTTTCCTATTGCATGAATAAGCAGCGGCTTTTACACCGCTGCTTACATACGTTTCCAGTTGCCCGACTTATTTGTTCTCGCAGCTCTGGTTTCCTACTGTACAGGATGTCTTGCATGCGGACTGACATGATGTCTGGCACTCGCCGCAGCCGCCTTTCTTTACAGTGTTCTGCAGGTTCTTTGTATTTAATGTTTTGATATGCTGCATAGTATTAGCCTCCTTATGTATATAATCTTTGCCTAGTATATCATATTTTTTTTTATTTTTAAAGCATTTTTTATTGGACAGAGTGCGAATCTTTTCAAAAAATGCGGGAATGATTTCTCAAACACGCTCTAAGACAACATCCCACCAAGAGCACCACCACCCAGACACATAAAAAAAGTAGTTACTGCATGTACCAGACTCATTTCCCATTTTCCCTGCACTACAAAAGATACCGTAATCAAAAGCAAATAGTAAAAAGCCCCTACCAGAATTCCCCATAAATACTTATCTTTGCGCAGAATTTTTCCTGACATGAAGCCTCCTGAAAAACAGGACAAAATATACACAGCTACAATTCCTGCTGACACAGGCTTTTCTCCCAAGTCAAACTGGAATAAAAGGAATGCCAGAAACAAAAGAAACGCTCCGGTAACTGCATAGGAAAAAAGTAAAGATTTTAAAATGACTTTTACCTTCATAAAAACAGCCCTCCCATATGTAATATATGGAAGGGCTGGCTTCGTTATTCATGGATTATGAATGTCCGTTTTAATTATCCTGTCTGCTTTATCTTTTCTTTTTGCGGACAATAATCACAATAATGATCACAGCGGCTGCAGCGATCACAAGGATCACAAAGGGAAGGATCATAGTGTTGTCACCAGTTTTTACTGCATTTGAGGTCTGACTCTGACCGTTATTTCCGTTTGAGGTAGCAGCCGTATTTCCTGCAGTGTTGCCTGTAGTGTTTCCTGCAGTCTGTCCCGCATTTGTACTGGAACCTGTTCCATTTGAAGAACTGCCATCTGTTGTGCCAGAATTTATAGTTCCATCAGATGCCACACCTGGTGTATTGCTGGTTCCGGAATTGTCACTGCCGTCAGAGCTTCCGGTACCAGATGAAGAACCACCATTTCCGGTTCCTGAAGTCCCATTGGAAGAGCCATTTGTATTTCCATTGCTGATTCCATTTGAATCACCTGTATTTCCACCAGTTTCATTTCCGCTATTGCTATCCGTTTTACCCGTTCCGGATCCATTTGTTCCATTCGTACCAGCTCCGGTCACAGATGGAGACGGGGTAGGTGTTCCACTGATCGTCACAGTAGGTGTAGGAGTTGGTGTACTTCCATCGCCATACGCTCCATTTGCAATGTCCTCTCCTACGATTGGACGAAAACCTGCAATTCCAAACGGGCTGAAAGAATGTGTGCTGAATACCATGGTGCTTCCGTTTACACTGGGAATAATGGTCTCTGTCGCACCATTATCAAGAAGATGCTCAATCGAATATTTATATCCTTCTTTGACAGGAATCGTTACGCTTACATACTGTCCATCCGGAATTTCATACTCTGTATTATTCTTCAGATCCCATAATTTAAATTCATAGGATTGGAAGATCGTAGCATTATCTTCATTTTTAAATTCGTAATTTTCACCACTGGTCACCTGGAACTGGACATACCAGGGAAGATCTATGCCTGATACAGAAATTCCCTCACAACTATGATTCTGAGCAGCCCTTGCAGCCTGCTCTTCTTCTGTGAGATCGTCCTCAGCAGTTGCCGGTCTTGTATCCGCTGTGGTAAAGTCAAGAGGATTATCAAATATATTTTTCTGGTCATCCTCTGTAGGGTCTGTTGTGTCTTTTACATCCGTGGTGTCTGTTGTATCTGTGGTATCTTTTTTCTCTTCTGTGTTCTCATTTTTTCCAGAATCCCCTGTACCATCAAGAATGGTAGCACCAGGCATCATCTCACCAAAAGTTTCGTTCAGTTTTCCAGTATCTTCTAAAGAATCTGCGGTCTGCACATTGTCAGATGCTGCATCCTCACCATTATCAGAATTTGTACTCTCTATGCTATCTGCGGCTGTATCTGAACCTGTATCAGCTTTTGACTCTTCTGCAGCTGTATCTAAATTTGTATCAGCTTTTGACTCTTCTGGGGCTTCTTCCTGAATATCTTCAGAATCTACAGTTTCTTCCATTGCAGGAGCCGTTGCTTCTGTTTTTTCTGCCGGGGTTGTAATTCCAGCCGCTTCGGTGTTCTCTTCAGATTTTACTTCATTGGAAGCAGGAGTGCTCTCGATGGTTTCTTCTTTCTTATCTGATTCACTGTTCTGCTTGTTTCCCGCATTCTCAGTCTGATCTTCTGTCTTCCCTGAAGCTTCTGAATCATTCTGCTGATTCTCACCTGTAACTGCTGCGTCATCTGATTTTATATCTGTATCTTTATTGTCAGAAGTTGTGTCGTCCGGGACAGATGCTTCACTGCTCTCGTCACCTGTTTCCACATCTGCAGCAGTATCAGAAGGCTGATCTTCAGAACTCTCTTCTATGCTGCTGACAACAACTGTGATCTTACCTTTCACAACTTTTTTCTCAGAATCCCATCCGGAAATATAAGAAAGATCCACGTCTGCTGCTGGTTTAAATACTACTTCGCAGGTCTGCACTCTTTTATCCGGTATATATGAATCATCCGCCCAGGAAAGCGTTCCATAATCACTCTTGGGCAATGCCACTTCCGAAAGAGCAACTGGCTGATCAATTGTGATATTTTCCGGAATCAGACTGGATTTCTCAAGTCTGGTCTCTGTACTCTGCCCCCATGCAGCTACTGGATAAACCTGTCCTGTCATAAGTACTGCTGTCATCGCAGCTGCCGCAAGTAATGATACGCTTTTTCTGTACATAACGTTTTTCTTCTTTTTCATCCTGGCACCTCTGTCGTAATATGTATATTAAATGTAACTGCCCACATCCCTAGAGCCTGTTTAAAAAATCATTCCCGCAATCTGCACGCCCCACTTTGCGGGAGATTTCACCCGAATTCGGTTGCCGTAGCCCGCTACGGCGCCCTCATCCGAGCGAAATCTCCCACAAATTGTGACGCACATCTTGCAGAAAGCCTTTTTCAAACACGCTCTAGCCAAATCCACATCAATCATAAAATCTATATAATCCAAAGGCAGTACAACTGTCCAAAATCAATCTCAAATTATAAACAGGTGAATTTTCACACTGTGATTCACAGTAGTTAGTTATTTATTCATCCCTTAACCTACACTATATCAAATCTTTACTCTTTTGTAAATATTCTGTAATAATTTATTTTTACCGAACTGAATTATAACACAGTTCTTCTTTTTTCGACACCCCCAATTCCACTTTTTTCGTTACTTTTCGCAATCCATAAACTCAAAGTTACTGTTCACTCCGTGACCAGTAACGCGCTTCGCGATGCACAGAAAAACGAACCTTCTTGTGACAAGCACAAGAAGTAGCGTTTGCTGCGCAAACTTAATTCTCGGGTTTTCTGTGAACTTTGTTCACAAAAAGCACCTCGCGGAACGTTACCATTGAACAGTAACAACTCAATGTAACAACTCAAATGCTTTTTCCTTGCATTTTAAGCCTGAATCATGTATATTCTTTTTAATACATAAAAAAGGAGTGAATATAGTTTGGATTCAAGTGTCCCTATACAGGCGGTCACCATACTGATTCTGGTGCTGTTGTCCGCCTTCTTTTCCTCTGCGGAGACATCCATGACGGCTGCCAACCGCATTCGGATCCATTCCCTGGCTGAACAGGGAAACAAGCGAGCCATTATCCTGGAAAAAATAATTTCCAATTCTGGAAAAATGCTCAGCACAATTTTAATCGGAAACAACATTGTAAACATTGCAGCCTCTTCCCTTGCTACCACTTTTACCATGAAAGTATTTGGAAGCATGTATATCGGCGTGGCTACCGGCGTTATGACATTGCTGGTACTTCTGTTTGGCGAGATCACCCCGAAGACCATTGCCACACTGAAAGCGGATGATCTGGCGCTCACCTATGCCAGACCTATATATGCGCTTATGACAGTACTGACCCCGGTTATTTTCATTGTGGGAAAACTGGCTAACGGCATTCTTTTCCTCCTTCGTGTTGACCCCAATGCGAAGAAAGACACCATCACAGAACATGAGCTTCGTTCTATGGTAAATGTAGGGCAGGAAAACGGTGTTATTGAGCGGGAAGAAAAGCAGATGATCTACAATGTGTTTGATTTCGGTGATTCTGCTGCCAAAGATGTAATGATTCCCAGAATTGACATGACTTTTATTGACGTGGATTCCACTTATCAGGAACTTATGGATATTTTCAAAGAAGATATGCACACCCGTTTTCCTGTTTATGAGGATAACACAGACAATGTAATTGGAATTATCAATATTAAGGATCTTCTTCTCTATCCGGAAAATGAACCGTTTTCTATCCGTAAGATTCTCCGTGAGCCTTATTTCACTTATGAATATAAGCGTACCACAGATCTTATGATGGAAATGAGAAAAGCTTCCGTAAACCTTGCAATTGTTCTCGACGAATACGGCTCCACTGCCGGTCTTGTCACTCTTGAGGATCTTCTGGAGGAAATCGTAGGTGAAATCCGTGATGAATATGACGAAGATGAGGAAGAACCGATCCGTGAGATTCAGCCTGGACGGGAGTATGAAGTTCTTGGTTCTGCCAAACTGGATGATGTCAACGAAGCACTGGGTACCAAACTTGAATCAGAGGACTACGATTCTGTAGGCGGATATATTATTGAACAGCTTGACTGCCTCCCACGCGAGGGCGAATCTGTCACTTTGGAAGACGGCATGCATCTTGTTGTAGATGAACTGGATAAGAACCGTATTGAACTGGTGCATATCTGGCTGCCAGAGCATAAAGAAAATCCAGAAGCTGCTGACGCATAAATGAATCTGTCATACTACTGATTTTTTCATAATCTGCAAGCCTGCAAATGCCGGTATTTCCGGTAGATTTCAATTGTAAAAATCCGAATGTTTCCAAAACGGATCATTCGGATTTTTCTTATCTCACCGATTTCCCAGCATTAAACAAAACTGCTTGACAATCCTGTCTATTTCGCCGGTAACAGCCTCCACACCAGTTTCTGTTTCTCTCCAGTTCTCCCTGGTAATTCCATCCGGGCAGGCCGGACATACCATAATTACCGTCTCCGGATATAAAAGCTGATAATACATCAGTGATCTTCTGGCATGGTAAGTTTTGCAGCACAGAATCGCTTTTTTCACATGAATTTTGTGAAGGTCTGTCACCTGCCTGGAAAAAATTGCATTTTCATAGGTAAAGGTAGCCTGATTCTCCATCAGAATAGCCTCTTCCGGAACTCCGTTTTTCAAAAGTACATTTTTCAGGAATTCCCATTCCGTCTCATAATCTCCGCCATATATTTCTTTTTTTGACTGCACACCTGCAAATTTGCCAAGTGTAATACTGTATCTTCCGCTTGGCAAAATATAGGGGGCATATCCTTCTCTATATAAAGAAGCTGCTTTTTCTGCCATATCCGGGAAACCATTTCCCGGCACGAAAATGATATCTGCTTTTTCCGGCTGGCTCTCGGCAAAAACAAACTCCTCCACATTTTTCATAAATTCATTATAATTCACGCTTTTGTTCCTTCTTTCTGCCAGAGGACTTTCCCCTGCACTTATGATTTTCCATTATAACTTTTTTTCCTGCTTTTTTCTACTTTCTTTTCACTTCGTCACAATCAACGTACAGTACCCATCCTCCCGCAATTTCTGTTCCATACGGATAGCATTATCCAGCTGTAAAAATGCACCTACCTGAACCTTATAAAGTTCTCCATCCTGCAAAATATATGCCGGATAACCTTTTTCCTGAAGCAAGTAAAGCATTCGATCCGCATTTTCCCGTTTGCGAAAAGCTCCAGTCTGTACACGGTAATACAAAGGTTCTTCACCCTGCTGCTGATCCAGAGTTCCAAGAATCGCCCCGGCAATAGCCTGCGCGATCTCAGCATTTTTTTCATCATAAAGCTGATTATCTTTGTCAGAATTTAAAAATCCGGTTTCAATAAGCAACGCCGGCATTTTTGTTTTTCGCAGCACAACAAGGCCCGGTCTTGCCTGGACTCCAATTTCACGGAATCCCAATTCGCCCAGAGCACCTACAATATTCTGGGCCATTTCATACTTAATTCCGTTTTTATCATAAACCAGCACTTCTACACCATTATACTGATTCACCTCAGGGCTGCTGTTCCTGTGAAAAGAGATAAAAAAATCCACTTTTGCCTCATTTGCCAGCCTTGCCCGCTCAAAAGGAGAAATGTAATCATCTGTAGTTCTTGTATATAAAACATCAACTCCGTTTTCAGACAGAATTCTTCCAACCTCCATAGCCAGAGCAAAATTGTCATCTTTCTCTCTGCGCCCTTTATATACCGCTCCCGGGTCGTTGCCGCCATGCCCGGCGTCAATCATAATAGAATATGGCATGTCAAAATTTCCTTTTCAAATACTATTTCTCTATTAGGATATGTAAAAAAATTACAAAAGCGACTTGACTTTTACGCTTTAAAGCGGTATTATTTTGTGCAGGCAATACTTTAAAGCAGAAAAAGCACTTTAAAACACGAAAACACTTTTTAAGGAGGAAATAAAATATGAAAAGAAAGGTTTTGTCAGTAATTCTGACCGGAGCTATGGTAGCAGGTCTTGCAGGTACAGTAACCGTACACGCTGAAGAGCAGAAAACATACAATATTGGTATCTGCCAGTTAGTTCAGCACGAAGCACTGGATGCAGCAACACAGGGATTTGAAGATGCAGTAAAAGAAGGTCTTGGCGAAGAAAACGTAACATTTGATGAGCAGAATGCACAGGGTGATTCCGCAACATGTAGTACGATCATCAACAACTTCGTATCCAGTAACGTAGACCTTATCCTTGCAAATGCTACTGCTTCTCTTCAGGCAGCTGCTGCCGGAACAAGCGATATCCCGATTCTTGGAACTGCAGTTACAGAGTATGGCGTAGCTCTTGACCTTACAGATTTTGATGGTACTGTAGGCGGCAATATTTCCGGTACTTCAGACCTTGCTCCTCTCGACCAGCAGGCAGCAATGCTGAATGAACTTTTCCCGGATGCTAAGACTGTAGGACTTCTGTACTGCTCCGCAGAACCAAACTCCCAGTATCAGGTTGATACGGTGAAGGCAGCTCTTGAAGATCTTGGATACACTTGCGAATACTACGCATTCTCTGACTCCAACGATATTTCTTCTGTTGTAACAAATGCAGTTGCAGACAGTGACGTTATCTATGTTCCTACCGATAACACAGCAGCTTCCAACACAGAGCTGATCAACAACATCTGCCTTCCGGCAAAGGTTCCGGTAATCGCAGGTGAAGAAGGAATCTGCTCCGGATGCGGTATTGCTACACTTTCCATCAGCTACTATGATCTTGGAAAAGCAACTGGTGAAATGGCAGTTAAAATTCTGAAAGATGGTGAAGATATCTCTACAATGCCAATCGAATATGCACCAAGCTTCACAAAAGAATACAATGCAGACATCTGTGCTGAGCTGGGAATTGAAGTTCCGGATGACTATGTTGCAATCGGTGCTGACGCAGAATAATTACTGGTTTATAACATATGCAGTAATGCACAATAAAAATTTTCATATTTGTTTGACAGTTAATTTAGACATTCAGTTGCTTTTAGAGCTTGTCAAAAGACTCTGACAGTAATCAACACAGACAGCGGGAAGGGAAGCCTCTCTCGCTGTTTGTGTCGTTTCTGAAGGAATGTATTTTTAAGTATATTTTATGCATAATTATGCATAAAATAGCATTTCTTCCAAAATGAATATTTCTGTTTACGCAAATAACAAAAAGCCAGTTACTCCACATACAAAACACTATAAAGATTCCAGTAACTGTCTTTTTCAAACATTTGTCCACAAAACAAATGTTGATGTTCACACAGTGAACACCAGAGTGTATTTGTAAAAGGCTTTCTGCAAGATGTGTGTCACAATTTGTGGGAGATTTTGTCCGGGTGAGGTCGTCGTAACGGGCTACGACAACCGAATTCAGGCAAAATATACCGCACAGTGGGGCGTACAAATTGCGAAAATGTTTTTTCAAACACGCTCCAGCAAACAAATCACGCATGCAGGAGGATAAAGACATGCAAATTGCAAACTTAATCATGGCACTTCCGGGTGCCGCTGCCCAGGGTCTGATCTGGGGTATTATGGCTATTGGCGTATATCTTACATTCCGTGTCCTTGACATCGCCGATCTGACCGTAGACGGTACCATGTGTACCGGAGGTGCTGTCTGCGTCATGATGATGACCAGCGGACATAACGTATGGGTATCTCTTTTAGTTGCCACTTTGGCTGGTATGACAGCTGGTCTTGTTACCGGTATTTTCCATACCTTTATGGGAATCCCGGCCATCCTTGCTGGAATCCTGACACAGCTTTCCCTGTACTCTGTTAACCTGAAAATCATGGGAAAAGCAAACCAGGCTATCAACGTTGATAAATACCCGATCCTGATTTCCTTACGCCGTATAAAAAATGTACCGATCACTCAGAACACAATTCTTATCGTCGCTTTATTTATTGTTGTGATCATCGCAGTTCTTTACTGGTTTTTCGGAACAGAGCTTGGATGTTCCCTCCGTGCTACCGGATGCAATCCAAACATGTCCCGTGCACAGGGTATCAACACTGATTTTTGCAAAGTACTTGGACTTATGATTTCCAACGGACTTGTTGCTCTTTCCAGCGCCTTGCTTGCACAGTATCAGGGATTTGCAGACGTCAATATGGGACGTGGTGCTATCGTAATCGGACTTGCTGCTGTTATTATCGGCGAAGCGATTTTCAGCCGTATTTTCCGCAATTTCGCGCTCCGTCTTCTGGCCGTAGCATTTGGTTCCATTCTCTACTATCTGGTTCTCCAGACTGTTATCTGGATGGGTATCGACACTGACCTTCTGAAAATGCTGTCTGCACTTGTAGTAGCTGTATTCCTGGCAGTGCCTTACTGGAAGGGAAAATATTTCGCAAAACCAGCAAAACGCGGAGGTAAGAACAATGCTTGAGATCAAAAACATATATAAAACCTTTAATCCAGGAACCATCAACGAAAAGGTGGCTCTGAACGGACTTTCCCTGAAATTAAATGAAGGCGACTTTGTTACTGTCATCGGCGGCAACGGTGCCGGAAAATCCACAATGCTGAACGCAGTTGCCGGTGTATGGCCAGTAGACGAGGGACAGATCATCATTGACGGAACAGATGTCACCAAACTTTCCGAGTACAAGCGAGCAGCTTATCTGGGACGTGTATTTCAGGATCCCATGACCGGAACTGCTGCTACCATGGGTATTGAAGAAAATCTTGCCCTTGCAAAACGCCGCGGAAAAACAAGATTTCTTCGTTCTGGTATTACAAAAGCCGAACGAGAAGAGTACAAAGAGCTTCTGAAGATTCTGAATCTTGGTCTTGAAGATCGTCTTACCTCTAAGGTGGGTCTTCTTTCCGGAGGTCAGAGACAGGCACTTACGCTTCTCATGGCAACCCTTCAGAAGCCAAAGCTTCTCCTTCTTGATGAGCATACCGCAGCCCTTGACCCCAAAACAGCTGCCAAGGTGCTGGATATCACAGACAGGATTGTCAACCGCGATCACCTTACTACACTGATGATCACACATAACATGAAGGACGCCATTGCTCACGGCAACCGCCTGATCATGATGATGAACGGAAAAATCATTCTTGATATCCAAGGAGAAGAAAAGAAAAAGCTTACCGTAAAACAGCTTCTTGATAAATTTGAGGAAGCCAGCGGAGAAGAGTTCTCCAACGATTCCGCAATTCTCGGATAGAAATTCATAATTTGGTTTTTAGAAACTGCAGCAGATTGGTTTACAATCTGACTGCAGTTCTTTTTTGCAATCAAAATTTCTGCCGAAAACACCCATTGTACAAAAAGTCCGAAAATGACGTAACTACACTTGTTTCTATCTGTTTATCCGTTCTCTTCACTGTCAGATTTCAACTTGTTTAAATCAATAAATACGGTGCCTTTATACATCAGAAAATCTCCGGTCTCTCTACAATATCTGTATATTTTGTCCGTGAGAAAATCTTCTTCCGGAGTTGCCTCCCGCAAAGTTTCTCTCAAAACATTTTCAAGATCCTCCGGATAGGAATGATCAGCGTTGTGGATCATCACCTCATGAATGCTCGTAAAAACCATATAGAAATCTGCATCCATCAGATCTGCAAGCCTTTTGGCCACGCCTGGCAAGAATATTGCAACGGCTCCGTTTGTCCTTCTGGCAGTGCTCAGACAGCTTCCGATGCTGTCCCTTGTCAGATAGAATTCATGGTTCAGATCCATGAAGCATTCTCCATCATAATCTGGATTGTAGACCAGTTTTTCCCAATAAAAAATTCTGGGCGGCGAAATAAAATACGTGTTTAGAAGAGCTGCGTCAAAAACTGTCTTTTCATCCTTTCCCCATTCTTTTATGTTATCCGTGCGTATTTTCATGCTGCTGATCCGGCCATCCAAATTTCCCACCTGCATGTATAGCACAAGTGCAATATCGCCCACTACACGGTATACTGCCTTCGACAGTTCCCGTTCATGGCGTTCTACATTAAGTGCCCGGATAAAAAGATCATTTTTCACCTTTTCGTAGTTATTCAGATTTTTGGTTTTCTCAAAAAATCCAGCTGTTTTTAATTTACGTATTTCACTTTCCACTGTTTTTGCAATCTGTTCCAGTGAAACACCATCCTCATAATCCTCAAAAAGCTCTTCCGTGTGAATTCCGCAGACTTCTTTTCCCACTGAAGACGCATTGCACTCTACAAACAGCCGGTCGCCGTTTGGTGTCATGCCATTTTCGTCCCGTTCTTCAAAGTAAATCTGTTTCTCATTAAGTCCAATCCGTTCCATTAGAGATTGGCGCAGACTCTCCACAAATACCTCATACTCTCTGCTCATATATAATTCCTTTCTTGATAAAAACGGGCGAAATGCCCTAACGAATACTGACCTTGCTGTGCACTGCAAATGATCCGTATTTGAAATAAAAGATGGAAGCAGATATTTAGAAATAGATAAGGCTTCCATTTGAGTTGCTGTATGGATAGTATATAAGATATGAATGTGTTTGTAAAGGATTTTCTATCGACAATTTTCCCTTGCAATAAAAGCTGTTATTACTGTTCACGACCTTCACAGCAGCACGCTTCGCGATGCACAGAAATCATGTTCACATGATTTCGCGCTGTAATTCTCGTATTTGCTTTAAACTTTGTTCACCAAAAAAACGCCTCGCGGGACGTGAACAGCAACAAGCTGTGGTGGTTGTTTTCTTCATTCACAGAAAACATTTTATAAATATTGCCAGTATAAACAACAAAGGGCCTGCCGTAAATACGGCAGACCCATAAATAATCTTAAATGATTATGCCTGAGGACCAGCTGCAACAAGTGCTTTACCAGCTGCATTTCCTTCATATTTCTTGAAGTTCTTAACGAAACGATCTGCAAGATCTTTTGCTTTAACTTCCCACTCAGAAGCATCAGCGTATGTGTCACGAGGATCAAGGATACCTGTGTCAACGCCTGTAAGCTCTGTAGGAACCTCAAAGTTAAAGAATGGAATCTTCTTAGTCGGTGCTGTTAAGATAGCGCCACTGAGGATTGCATCGATAATACCACGAGTATCTTTGATGGAGATACGTTTTCCGGTTCCATTCCATCCTGTATTAACCAGGTATGCTTTTGCTCCGCTCTTCTCCATTTTCTTAACCAGCTCTTCAGCGTATTTTGTCGGATGCAGTTCAAGGAATGCCTGTCCGAAGCAAGCTGAGAATGTAGGTGTAGGCTCTGTGATTCCACGCTCTGTACCAGCAAGTTTAGCTGTGAATCCAGACAGGAAGTAGTACTGAGTCTGCTCTGGTGTCAGGATAGATACTGGAGGAAGTACTCCGAATGCATCTGCGGAAAGGAAGATAACATTCTTAGCAGCCGGTGCGGAAGAAATCGGGCGAACGATTTTCTCAATGTGGTTGATTGGATAAGATACACGAGTGTTCTCTGTAACGCTCTTATCAGCGAAATCAATCTTTCCTTCTGCGTCAAGTGTAACGTTCTCAAGAAGAGCATTTCTCTTGATTGCATTGTAAATATCCGGCTCAGAATCCTTGTCAAGGTTGATAACCTTAGCATAGCAACCGCCCTCGAAGTTGAACACTCCATTGTCGTCCCAGCCGTGCTCATCATCACCGATAAGGAGTCTCTTAGGATCTGTGGAAAGTGTAGTCTTACCTGTTCCTGAAAGGCCGAAGAAGATAGCGGTGTTCTCACCGTTCATATCTGTATTTGCAGAGCAGTGCATGGAAGCGATGCCTTTAAGTGGCAGATAGTAGTTCATCATGGAGAACATACCTTTCTTCATCTCTCCGCCATACCATGTATTGACGATAACCTGCTCACGGCTTGTAATGTTGAACATTACAGCTGTCTCAGAGTTAAGACCTAATTCTTTGTAGTTCTCTACTTTAGCCTTGGAAGCGTTGTAAACAACGAAATCTGGCTCGAAGTCTTTCAGTTCTTCTTCTGTAGGCTGGATGAACATGTTTGTTACAAAGTGTGCCTGCCAAGCAACCTCAACGATGAAACGGATTGCCATACGGGTATCTTTGTTAGCGCCGCAGAATGCATCTACTACGAAAAGTTTCTTATTAGAAAGCTCTTTCTTAGCGATCTCTTTTACTGCTGCCCATGCTTCCTGTGTTGCAGGATGGTTATCATTCTTATATTCGTCAGATGTCCACCATACGGTGTCTTTAGAATTCTCATCCATTACGATATATTTGTCTTTAGGAGAACGTCCGGTATAAATACCTGTCATAACGTTAACAGCGCCAAGCTCGCTGACCCGTCCTTTTTCAAAGCCCTCAAGACCTGGTTTGGTCTCCTCTTCAAATAACATTTCATAAGAGGGGTTGTAAACAATTTCTGTAGTTCCGGTAATACCATACTTTGTTAAATCGATTTTTGCCATCTTACACTTAACCTCTTTTCTCTAAAATGGAATTCATCTGCGAATGCAGATTTATAGCTTCAGTCCGCATCTCACCGTAATACATATCAAAGAATATTACTTGCGGTCACAGCCTCTATGGTACAAAACCAAAGGAATGGAACCGGATTGATTCCCTTTTTCCTTATCCTATATTATACATATCTGAGGGATAAAATCAACACAATTTTCCGTTTTTTTGTATTTTTGTTAAAGTTTTATCATATAGAAAACACGCCTCTGACATTTTATGAGACGTGTTTTCTAATGATATTTTTATTGCATTAGAACGTCATTGCGAAATTCTTAAATTGAGGTTATTGTAGTCCTGTTGAATAAAATTGTCACTAGAATAGGGAATAGAAAATGTTCAAAACGCACATTTTTGCATTGTTTTTTTTGTTTTTACTATTTTTATTTCATCATTACGTTTATCATATTGCGTATACTCTTCCAACCTATATCTTCTCATTTTTCTCCAGATACGCAAGAAATCCTTCGCAGCCTTCTACTACATCTCTATAAGTAGATTCAAAATCCCGCGTATACCACGGATCAGCAATATCTCTGGGATTATCTGAATAATCCAGTAAGAGCTTCACTTTCCCTTCCGGATCCTTTCCTACAATTCGCAAGATATTCCGAATGTTTCTCTCTTCCATTCCCAGAATATAATCATATTTTCCATAATCTGCTTTGGTGATCTGTACCGCTCTTTTCCCCTCGCAGGAAATCCCATGCTTTGCCAATTCCCGCTTTGCCGGCGGATAAACCGGATTCCCGATTCCATTCCAGATTTCCTCTGTACTGGTGGCTGCAGACGCAATGTAAAATTTAGCCTTGATGCCTCGTTTCGTAACCATATCCTTCATAACGAATTCAGAAATTGGGCTGCGGCAGATATTGCCGTGGCAGACAAATAACACTCTTATCATTGCTTAAAACTCCTTGAAATGCTGTATTTACGCTGTTTACAGGCATTTTCCGATAATCTTCAATCCTGTCATTTTCCTGTATATCACAGCATAAATTCGTATATTTTCTTATCCAAATTTAGTAACTTCTTAGTAATAACCAGCCTGGAAAACAGGCTTTCTAAGAACCTTATAATCAGATTATTTTTAATTCTTTTTTCTATTATTTTATCATACTATGCCAGTTTTGCAATCCTATTCATCTCTTCTTTTGCATCAATTAATCCCAGATGCGTATATACATTTAACGTAACCCCTATATCAGAATGTCCCATTAAATATTGGAGTGCTTTCGGATTCATTCCAGCTTTCGCCATATTGGAACAATATGTATGCCTGCATACATGTGGATGTGTCAAGTATAGGACAAAAAAAATTTTATTTTTTTCTGCCGAAGACTATCTGACGCTTCCATCAGGTAGTCCCAGCACCTTTATTATCTTCTGATAAGTCATTCTTGTCCTGCTCAAGTTATCTCTGTTCTGAAAAAATATCGTCAAAATTCCATTCGATTTCAATTTCATCCTGACTATGAACACGGATCACCTTGATAACCTCACGCAGCTTCTCTGTATCGAACTTCTGAATTCCCAAGAAATCTTTTAGTTTTATTTTATCAGAAAGTTCATTTTGTTCAAGAAGCTTTTTACTATTCTTCGCATCTTCTATCTTTCGTTTTATTTCATCCAGCTGTACACTTATCTTTTCAGCTCTCTGCTTATACGAATCACGATCTATACGACCATCTTTGTAATCATCATAGAGTTTCATCTTTTCCGAGGTCAACTGTCGGCTCTGTTTTTGCAATTCTGCGGTATTGATCTCTTTGTCGTCGCATTGCCTGTTGGAAGATACTTTCTTTTCTTTTTCCAACATTGACGCTGCATACTGATGAACAAGCCCAAGGATATTCTCCTCCAACGGTTCCCGCCGGATCACCAGACTTCGACACACAGGATCTCCATTGGTTCGGGCATCTGAACATTTCAGCAGATGCTCTGTTTCTTTTAACAGAGAATGCCCACAGTTGGCACATATCAGCAATGCCGGCTGTTTTTTACGTCTTTCCAGAGTAAAATTGGTGCGTGATTCCGCAACACTTCTCTTCTTTTTCGGATGCATTTCATTTGCTTTTTCAAACAATTCCCTGTCTATAATTGCCGTATGATGATTTTCCAGGCGAACCCATTCTGTTTCATCATTCAGAACTGCTTTATGGCCCGTATGCATACTGCAACGTGTTTTGCCCCAGATTCTGGTTCCAATATAAATCTCATCCCGGACGATTGCCGATACTGTCGTAGGGCTCCAGTGTTTCTTTTTGATCGTGTCAAACCTCTGGAACTGCACCTGATCCCCTCTTGATAATTTCTGCTCATCACAAGTAGCAATCGCCTGTCTGTTCAATTCCCTTGTAATATCTGCAAAACTTGTTCCCTCCGCTGCCATCTGAAAAATCATTTTCACGACTTTTGCAGCCTCCGGATCAACTTCCAGCCTTCCATCTTTTCCTTTTTTATAGCCATATCTGGCATTTACCGGAAGGCGTGTACCATTTCTCGTTCTTGTCTGCAATGCTGATGAAATTTTCTTGGACAAATCCAGGCTATACATATTGTATACCAGATTCTGCAATGCTACATTCATTCCACCAGTCATTCCGCTGCTTGCTGCACTGTCATAGCTGTCATTAATCGAAATAAATCGAATCTGCAGAAGTGGAAAAATATATTCAATATAAAATCCAACTTCCAGATAGTCTCTTCCGAATCTGGAAAAGTCTTTTACAACTACACAGCCGATTTCTCCGCTTTTCATGTCATCCTGCAGCTGTTGAAATCCCTGCCGTTTAAAATGAGTACCGCTGACACCATCATCCACATATTCCAGGATATCTGCCTCATCTACACCCAGCTGATCAATCACAAATGATTTTAACAGAATTCTCTGAGAAGTTACACTGTCGCTCTCTTTTTTAGCTCTGCCATCTACATTGTCATCTTCTGCGGATAAACGGATGTAAACAGCTGTTTTTCTATGATCTGTCATCTTGACTGCGCCTCCTTCTCTTTCTTTAATTTCTGTAAATCTGCAAACTGATCGTCATATACCAGCTTGATCTCATAATCATACTTACCATGGATAATAATTGAATCCACAAAGGCATCTGCCATTTCTTTTGTCAGCTTACGCTTTGACATATAAGTATGTATCACTTTTCCCCATCCTTCCTCGATATGATAATCCTTGGAATACCGTACCTGTGCCGCCAATACTACATCCAGGCGGTTCTTGATGTTTTCTATTTCATTGGAATAGATACGGGAAAACTGCATGTATTCTTCTTCTGTAATCAGACGTTCCGAATAATCCTCATATAAATCAGATTTACGCTTGCTGATCCTGCTCAACTCCCGCCGAAGTTTCCCCACTTCCTTATCCAGAAGCAAATACTGTGTCTGGTTTCTGGAAGCAGAATTCATTTCACGGATCAGTTTCTCTGTATCCAATACGGCTTTCATATGTGACTGGATCAGGCGAAGGACGTCTTCATCCACGTATTCTTTTTTGACTCTGTGTCCCTTACACTGATTTCCTCCGGATTTATGGTTCGCATCTGCACCACAGATATAATAAAATGTCCCTGTTTTTTCTCTGGACAACACCATGCGGTTCCCACAACCCCCACACCTGATCTTGCCGGTATAGAAATTATGATTCCGAATGGCTCCATTATTCAGCTGATGCTTCTTTTTGTATGCTTCCGTAAATTCCCGGATTTTTTCCTGTACCTGCCGGAACAGTTCTTTATCAATAATTCCTTCGTGGGTATTCTCAGCATAGAGCCACTCACTCTCCGGTAGATTTCTCTGCTTGTTTCCTTGAAAAACACTCTGCTGATATTTTCCATATACAGAATCTCCGGTACAATGGACATCCTGAAGTACACGTTTCACTTCATAATTATTCCAAGGTTTGGATTCCGGTGAAGGCTTTTCGCCTGTTTTATAATATTCCCTCTGCAAAGTCGGGGAAAGGATACCATCTGTATTCAGTCTTTTTGCAATATCGCTGTAGCTGCATCCATCCATATACATAGTAAAAATTTCTCGTAAATGTCCGGCAGCCTCCTCGTCAACTACCAGCTGGTGTCTGTCCTGTTCTGATTTCCTGTATCCATAAGGTTCCCATGCACCAGTAAATTTTCCTTCTTTCCACAGGGCTTTTTTGGCACTGCTGCTCTTTTTTGCAAGGTCTTTGGAATAAAACTCATTGATGATATTTTTTAAGGGAACTGTCAGATCCACTCCCTCACGGAAAGAATCAAAGTCATCCGTCACAGCAAGAAACCGCACATGAAAAAACGGAAATACACGCTCAATATAATTACTTGTCTCTACATAATTCCTTCCAAGTCTGGATAGATCCTTTACAATCACACAGTTAATTTTTCCATGCTTGATATCTTCCATCATCTGCGTAAAACCAGGACGGTCGAAATTTGTACCAGAATAATCAGAATCCTTATATATTTCTGCAACTGCGATGTCTTCCGTATCTGCCACAAAGTTTTTCATCAGTTCCACCTGGGTTTCTATCGTTCCTCTTTCTAAGGTTTCTTCTGTTTCCATTGAAATTCTGGCATACAATCCTGCCCGGAACGGTCTGCTCACCTCTGTCTGGACGGTTGCACTGCTGACTACTTCCGGAATGTTTTTCCTGCTCTTTCGTGCCATTTTATACAACCTCCTTTACCTTGACCTGCAGATTATTATCATCATCTACTACCGTATCAACTCCCATAGCCGGTAATTGATTCAGCAATGTCTGATAACAATCATCAAAATCAAAAGTGATCTCTATATTCTTTTTATCATATACTCTGATTTGCCTGATCAGTTCTACCACCACAGTGCGGGACAGTTCTTCAATATCCTGATATTTCACAAAATAATCCAGCCAGGTATTGGCTTTGTCTGCTTTTTCCAGCTCACTATCCATTTCTTTCTGGATCGCACGGATACTCTCTTCCGCATTTCTAAGCCTCTTTCCATAGGCTGCATGAAGCTCTACATAGTCTTCTTTTGATACAATGCCCTCTTTCATATCCGAATAGAGCATCATCCGTAACTCCTTACAGCGTTCTTTCTCCTGCTTTTTCTTCTCCAGCCTGTCCTGCAGCTTTTTCATATTGATCTCCTGAAATGGCACAGTACCGATAAATTCCAGGACTCTTTTCAGGTGCAGGATATTCTGGATATGCTGTTTCAACATCACTAATACGGCATCTTCCAGATCCTTTTCCGGTATTCTATGACTGGAACAGCGTTTTGTTTCTTTATTTGTGGAACATAGATAATAAGCATATTTTTTTCCTGCCACAGTAGAAACCTTTCTTGTCATAGGTGCTCCACAATCCGCACATACAGCAATTCCGGATAACAGATATACCTGCTTTTGGTCAGGTGAAGTACGTGTATCCATGCCCAGAAGTCTCTGAACAATTTCAAAATCACGGTCACTCACCAGTGGCTCATGATTTTTCTCAATCCGGATCCAGTCATCTTCCGGTTTCACATAAGTCTGCTTCACTTTATGGTTTGGAGTTGTCCTTTTTCCCTGTACAAGGTTTCCGATATAAACCTCGTTTTCCAGTATCCTGCGGACCGTAACGGAACTCCAAAGTGCCTGTTCTTTCTGCCGGAAACCTGTTTCATAACGACTGCCGCTGCTTATTTTATACTCAAATGGGGAAAGAATACCCAGTTCATTTAAACGATTAGCGATCGCATCCTGACTCATTCCCCGCAGCTTCATCTTAAAAATATCCTGTACTACACTGCCTGCAGATGGGTCAATCTCTAATTTATGCTTATCTGTCTTTGTCTTCCTGTATCCAAATGCTACAAACGGAGTCACGCACTCGCCTTTTTTCCTCTTAATCTCAAGATTACTCCTGATCTTAATAGAAATATCACGACAATAAGCATCGTTGATTAAATTTTTAAATGGGATAATGATTTCGTCTGCCTGATTCTTTCCCTTAAGACTGTCATAATTATCATTGATGGCAATAAAACGCACACCAAGAGCCGGGAATAATCTCTCGATATACTTCCCGGAATCAATATATTCCCTTCCAAATCGTGATAAATCTTTTACCACTACGCAGTCTACAATCCCATGCCGGATATCTTCCAGCATTGCCTGGAATGCAGGGCGCTCAAAATTAGAGCCTGAGTAGCCATCATCAACTCGGACTGAAACAACTTCAATATCTTTTTTGTCTTTCAGGAAATCCAGAATCAAAGCTTTCTGGTTAGAAATGCTGTTACTTTCCAGTTTTGCTGAACTGGAAATATCGCCATCTTCTTTAGATAATCTGACATAGATGGCGGCATGATAGATTTTGTTGATATTCTGATACATATCTTACCTCCTTTTATTACGTCAGAAAATCCATGTAATAAAAGGGGGCTGCATAATTTGTCCTTACCGACATTCTAACACAGTCCCCTCAATTTTACCAGTACTTTTTCAGACACTCAGAAGCATATTCTCAAATGCCTGCTCCATAGATATACCGTTATTTGCAAATCTGACTTTTACTTTCATATTACCGATCCGGACCAGATAAGGATTTCCTACTTTATTCAGAAAAATATCTCTCCGTTCCTGAAGCGATTTATTTCTGTCTGCTTTTATCATCCGTAGATCAGTCATTTCATTGATATCTACATCACTGAAATCCTGCTCCAGATAGTTTCTATATTCCTCTGCCGTCATGCCCTTCTCCTTCCATTCCCATCTGAATCCGTACTGCTTTCAGTACCCGATCCAGGCTCCACTTATTTACTCTTCCGCATTTCTCAATAATACATTTTGTAGAAATACTCATAACCTGTTCAGCCAATGCCAGGCTTCCTTTTCGGATCCCTGTCATATCGTACTTACTGATAAATACATGTGTTGGCAAATACCGCTTCTTATATATTCTTGACGTCAGCGGAACTACTGTAATGACTGAACTGTATGTATTAGCTTTGTTGTTACTTACTACGATCACCGGTCTTACTCCACCCTGAACCGAAGTTGTCGGGAACATACCGAGATCTGCCCATAAGATATCTCCTCTTCGGATTGTCATTTGTCCTCTCTCCAATCTGTTATTTTTATTTGTAAAGCATCCAT